>Ga0163163_10001130_pt1 | contig 22677 bp, 19 predicted proteins | sample S65metaG_FD_119766 | JGI IMG/M metagenome (GOLD analysis project Ga0163163, IMG submission 119766) | Switchgrass rhizosphere microbial communities from Kellogg Biological Station, Michigan, USA - S6-5 metaG | ecosystem: Host-associated > Plants > Roots > Rhizosphere > Soil | place: USA...
CGGGCGAGTCCGATGACGCGGCCCCCGGCCGCCTGCGCGTCGGTCGCGTCGTGGGTGACGAGGAGCGTGGGAAGGCCACGGTCGGCGGCATGCTCGAACACGAAGCGCCGGAAGTCGTGGCGCAGTTGTGCGTCGAGCTTGTTGAACGGCTCATCGAGCAGCAGGACGTGGGGCTCCGACAGCAGCGTGCGCATCAGCGCGACGCGTGCGCGCTGGCCGCCCGAGAGGGTCGCCGGATCGCGGTCGGCGAAACCGCTCAAGTCCGCTTCCGCCAGCGCCTGCTCGATCCGCGCCCGCCGCTGCGAACGCCCGCGAACCCGCGCAGGCAGCGCGAACGCCAGGTTGTCGCCGACCGACAGGTGCGGGAACAGCAGGTCGTCCTGGAACTGGATGCCGATATGGCGGTGTTCAGGGGGCAGCACGGTGATGTCGCGCGCGCCGATCGTCACGCGGCCCGTCGCGCGAAATACCGGATCGATGGTGCCGGAAATGAAGGCGAGCAATGTCGACTTCCCGCAACCGGAAGGACCCATGATCGTCGCGCATTCGCCCGGTTCGACGTCGAGCGTGAGCGGCGGAATCAGCTCGCGTCCGGCAAGGTCGATGCGAACCGACGCGAGATGCAGCGGGGCGAGCAACGCCTGCTTCATTGATGACCGCGCAGCCCGCGGCGGTGCGCGAACAGAAGCGCCGGCAGCAGGACCGCGCCCACATAGGCAATGAGGGGAAACAGCGTCTGCGCCACTGCGTAGGCGCCGATCACGCGCCGGTCCGCGCCCGCGGCGAGCGTCACGGCCTCCGTCGTGAGCGTGGCAACGCGTCCGTTGCCGGCAAACACCGTCGCCAGGTACTGTCCCACGCTCACCGCAAACGCGACGGCGCCCGCGATCAGGACCGGGCGCAACAGGATCGGCAGCTTGACGGCAAAGAACACCCGCATCCGCGATGCGCCGAGGCTCGCCGCGGTTTGCGCATAGCGCGGGTCGAAGGCGCGCCACGGATCGGCGAGCGACAGGAACAGATAAGGCAGCACGAAGATCAGGTGCGCCCACACGACGGCAGCAAGCGTGCCGTCCAGGTTCATCCGGACCAGCAGCACCTGCGCGCCGAACAGGAACGCGACCTGCGGCACCAGCAGCGGAACATAGAGAATCCAGAGCGCGGCCGCGCCGGGTCGCCGATGCCCGCGGCTTTCGTTTTCGAGACACGCGAGCACGAGGCAGAGCGCGACGCCGGTCGCCAGCGCACCGACCACAACCGTCACCCATGCCGGTCCTGCAAGGCCGTCGAAGCGCCGCATCCAGTTCGCGAGCGACCATGCCTGCGGCAACGCGTCCGGGAAGCGCCATTGATCCGCGACCGACCACACCGCCATGCCGGCGATCGCGAGCACCGACAACGCAAACGTGACGCCGAACAGCAGCGTCGCCATCGTGGCCGCCGTCGTGGCAATGCCACCGCGCCCGCCGCGGGCGATCCAGCGGCGACCCACGAGCATCGCGCACCGCTCGAAACCACGCCAGGCGGCGATGATGCCGATCACGAGCAGCAGCAACAGGATCGCCGCCGCCGCCGCGGGAAAATAGAACTGGATATCGGCGTCGCTGAACCAGCGCACCGCGAGCACGGCGAGCGGGGGCGGATTGGAGGGACCGAGAATCAGCGCCACGTCGACCACCGACAGCGAGAACGCGATCACCGCGTAGATCGGCAGCCGGATCTGCGGATAGATCTGCGGAAGAATGGCCTTGAGCCATGCTTCCGCGGGTCCATAGCCAAGCGCGCGCGCGATCGCGAGATGCGCACGCGCCTGCACCTGGTTGAGTGCGCCGACGATCATCAGGATGAGATAAGGCACTTCCTTCAGCAGAAGACCGAGCACCAGCGCGACGCCGGCGGGGTCGCCGACCGTTGCGACGTCCGGCGGCAAGATCCAGCCGGTCAGCCACGGCGACAACGCGCGCGCGATCCAGCCCGATGGCGCGAGCAGGAACGCCAGGCCGAGCGCGATCGCGGAATGCGGTGTCGACAGGATCGGCGCGACCCACGCGCCCAGCCGGCGCATCCACGGGCGATCGTGCAGCGACGCGCAACAACCGAAGGCGAGAATCACGGCCAGCGCTGACGTGAGCACGCCAGTGCCGATCGTGATCGCGACGCTGGTCCCGAACCCCGGATAGTCGGCGAGCCGTCGCCATCCATCGAGATTGAACGTGCGGCCGCCGATGGCGGGCAGGTAGCCGAACGCGGGAAGCAGCGTCCCGACGAGGCCGGCGGCAATGGGCAGCAGTAGAATGCCGACCGTCAGCGCCGGCGCCAGGCGAAGCACGCCGGGACGCCGCACCATACTCATTTCGTGTACCGCTTCTCCCATTCGTTCGCGATGCGCGTCATCCACGACGGATGCGGCTCGAGCACCGTCGTTCCCAGCTCGGCATTGGTCGGCAGCGCCGGCGATTTCGGCAATTCGTCGAAGCGCCTCTTTTCGTCGGGCGAAAGCTTGGCGAAATCGAGCACGGTGAAATTGCCCATCTGCCGGAAATCCTGCGCATGCGCCTGCGTTGCCGGCTCGAGCAGAAAATCGGCGACGACCATCGCCGCTTCCTTGTGCGCGGCGTTGTAGGGAATCGCGACAAAGCTGGTGTTGCCGATCGTGCCGCGGGCGAACACGACGGTGCGCACGCTGTCCGGCAGCAGCCCGGCATGCACCGACACCGCTGCCTCGGCCGGATTGAAGGAGACCAGCATGTCGATCTCGCCATCGTTCAGCAACTGGCGCTGCGCGGGCCCGTTCTCGGGCAACTGCCTGCCCTGCCGCCAAAGATACGGGCGCAATGCGTCGTACCAGGTCCACATCGGCGCGGTGATCGCGGCGAAATTGTCGTCGGTCGCGGGTCGTTGCAGCGCGGCGGGGTCGGGCGCCAATTCCCACAGCGCCTGCTTCAGGAACGTCGCGCCCAGGAAGTTGCGCACGGACGGATGCGTGAGCCGGCCCGGATTCTTCTTCGCCCATTCAAGCAATTCAGCCACCGATTTTGGCGGATTCGTGACGCGCTTGCCGTCGTAGACGAAGACGATCTGCGCGCGCCGCCACGGGGATTCCATGCCATCCACCGGGATCGTGAAGTCGATCACGTTGGAGCGGATCGTCGTGGTATCGACGCGGGCGTAGCTTGGCAACGCCTGCGTGAACGGCCCGAACAGCAGCGCCTGCTGCTTCATCGCGAGGAAATTGGGCCCGTTGATCCAGATGAGATCGACGGTGCCCCCCGCATTGCGGCCCGCCGCTTTTTCCGCGACGACGCGGGTCACCGCCTCGGCCGTGTCCTTGAGCTTGACATGAACGAGCGTGACCCCGTAGCGGCGCCCGACTTCCTGCGCCGCCCACTGGATGAACGCGTTGGATTTTTCGTCGCCGGCCCACGCATTGAAGTTGACCGTCTGTCCCCTCGCTTTTGCGACGATGTCGTTCCAGTCGAGATTCTGCGCGGATACCGCGACCGACAGCGCCGCGAGCGCAACGGCAGCCGCCAGAGTGCGAACGCGCACTCTTCAGTCTCCGTTCGGCATCAGCGCAATGATCTTGCGTGAAGGCTCGACGGTTTCGACGATGCCCTTCGCGGCCCGCCGCCGGGCGCGCGCGGCCGCAAGCACCGGTCCCAGCAGCTGCTCGTGGAAGCGGTCGCAGCCGATGCACAGATTCTGATAAGGCGTTCCGTTCGGCGTGCTCGTGCGCGATTGAGCGAGAAACTCTTCCTCGTCCCAACCATGGGCAACCCCCATGCGTTCGGGGTGCCCCATCGTGATCGCCTCGTACGCCGGCACGCCCGCAAGCGACTCGAGAATGTCGATGAGGCCGTCTTCGAGCAGGCTGCCGATCGGCAGCTTGGTCTTGATGCAGCACGGATACACGGCGCCGTCCGGCTCGATCGACACCTCCGAACCGTTGAATTGATGGCGCAGAAAATTGAGTCCGCCCGACCAGCGATTGCAGAAGTTGTCCGCCACCGTCGCCTGCGACAAGTTGTTCTGCCACGCGCGGCCGCGCGGCCACAGCTTGCCGATCCAGGAGTCCGGCGTGGCGCCGAAGAAGCTGTACACCGGCCCGGTCTCCTCGTGCCAGTTGCGCGTGGTCGCCGACAACCCGCTGCGGCGCATCCCGTGCCGCTCGAACAGCGCGGTCAATTTGTCCATGAACGCCTGCTGTTTCGCAGGACCTTCGAGGCCGACGTGAAAGTCGTCGACGCTCGCGACCGAGATCATCCAGACGCCGCGTTGCAGAAGGTCGTCGACGATCGCATCGGTCAGGATGTCGCCGGTCGTCTGCGCGACCACCTTCACGCCGCCCTGCGCCGCGTACTTCGCGCGCAGTCCCTCGACGACCTTGTACGTCACGCGCTCGCGCACCGGGTCGAGCAGCGATTCACCGCCGGAAAGGATCACGCGGCCCGTCTTCTCAGGGAACGTGCCATCCCGCTGGGGATCGTCGAGATCGCGATAAGTGAAGCGTTCGGGGAAGTTGGCGAGAATGCGCGGAAAATTGCGCTCGGCCTCCTGCACCACGGCTTCCAGCTCGCCGCGGACGTACGGGCGAAACCGGTCTTCGTAGCAATGCTTGCACTTGCGGTGGCAGGCCCACGCCATCACGTAGTAAATGGATTCCATTCGGTTGCTGTTGCTCGGCCAAGCCGTAAGTTGCGATACCCGGATTATGCCTTTGTCCCGGAGGGCCAGGACTGCGAAGGCTCAACGGGGCGCTTCGGGGCGGCGCGCCGCGGTCGCGATCAGCATACCGTCATCGACGAGCGGATGCGGCAATACTTTCGCCGCGACGGCGAAGCCTTCACCGATCGTCGCCGGCTGCAGCACCTCGCGCGGCGATCCCTGGGCAATCACCGCGCCATGCAGCAATACGACCACGCGATCGGCATACATCGCCGCGAGGTTGAGATCGTGCAGGATGGCCACGACGCCGATGCCGCGCGTTTGCGCGAACGTGCGCGCCGTCTCCAGCAGCTGATGCTGGTGCGCGAGGTCGAGCGCGGCGGTCGGCTCGTCCAGCAGCAGAAAGCGCGGCGACGCGCATTGCGTCTCCCACAGTTGCGCGAACACCGAGGCGAGGTGCACGCGCGCCTGCTCGCCGCCGGACAACGTCGTCACCTCGCGGTCGGCGAGGTGCAACGCATCGGTCAGCCGCAATGCGGCATCGGCAATGCCGAGGTCTTCCGGCGATCGCCAGCCGCCGTGGTGCGCGTAACGGCCAAAGCCCGCGACCTCGCGCGCATTGAAGGCGAACGCAAGTTCAGGTCGCTGCGGAAGCACGGCGCGCAGCCGCGCACGCTCGGGGAGCGACCACGCGCGGATCGGCCGCCCGGCCAGCATCACCTCGCCGCTCTGCCGCATTCCGGGCGGCTGCCGATCCCCGGCGAGCGCGCGCAGCAACGTCGTCTTGCCGGCGCCGTTTTCGCCCAGAATCGCCACCGTTTCACCTGGCGCGATGGCGACGCTCACATCGTCGAGCAGCCGGCGGGCGCGAAAGGCCACGGTGATGTTGCGCGCGGTTAGCATTTACGGCAGGCCCTAAAGACCGCCCTGGCCACGCCGCCGCAGCAGCAGCGCCAGAAAAAATGGCGCGCCCAGTCCCGCGGTGAGAATCCCGATCGGCAACTCCGCCGGTGCGACCACCGTGCGGGCGGCAACATCCGCGGTCACGACCAGGAGTGCGCCCAGCAATGCGGCGCCGGGCAAGACCACGCGATGATCGGGCCCGCACGCGAGACGCACTGCATGCGGCGCCACGAGGCCGATGAAGCCGATCACACCGGTGGCCGCCACGAGCCCGCCGACCGCAAGCGCCGTCAGCACGATTGCCGCGTGTTTGACGCGTGCGACATCGACGCCCAGATGTCCCGCTTGCGTTTCGCCGAGCGCCAGCGCATTCAGCGGGCGTGCGAGCAGCATGCCCAGGACGATCGCCGCCACCGCCAATGGCGCGACGGCGGACAGCAGCGCCCACGTGCCGCCGGCCAGCGAGCCGAAGCTCCAGAACGCGAGATTGCGCAATTGCTCGGCGCTGGCGACGTACGACAGCAATCCGACGCCGGCCAGCGCCAGTGCGTTGAGCGCGATCCCTGCAAGCAGGACGATCGGCAGCGAAAGAATGCCTTCGGCGTCGCCGATGCGATAGACAAGCCACGTGACGGCCAGCGCGCCGGCGAACGCCGCCAGCGGCAGCGTCCACGGACCGAGGACGCTTACCGCGCCGGGCAGCCAGGTCGCGCCGAGCACGATCACGAACGCCGCGGCGAAGGCGCCACCGGACGCAACGCCGATCAGCGTCGGGTCCGCCAGCGGATTGCGGAAGAGTCCCTGCATGAGCGCGCCCGCGATCCCGAGACCCGCGCCGGTGATGAGCCCCAGCACCACGCGCGGCAGCCTGATGGTCCGCAGCACCGCCGCCTGTTGCGGCTCGAAGCCGCCGGCATCGAACCCGAGCATCGAGACCAGAATCCGGAACACGTCGAGCGGCGCAATCCGATAGGCGCCAATGCCGATCGCGAACACCGTCGCGACGGCGAGGAGCAGCGCCAGCGCAACCAGCATCGTCGGCCCGGCAATGCGGCGCGCCCCGGCTTGCGGCACGGAGGCCGCGAGATCGTCCGCCTTCGCGATCGCGCCGATGGTCTTGCCCGTCACCGTGTAGGCGTCGCGGGTTGTTAGCGCCGCAGCGTCCAATCCACGGTAGCGGGCCGCCCGGGCAGGTGCAACGCGGCGGTCGCCGCCGGTGTTTCCGCGACGAGCTTGCCGCCGCGGTAGACACGCAGCCGCGGTGCCCGCAAACGGATCGCCTCGACCGGATCGCGCGCCTGCAGCAGCACGAAATCGGCGCGGTTGCCCGGCGCGATCCCGTAGCCGTCGAGGTGCAGGATTTTCGCCGCATTGACCGTGACGGCATCGAAGCACGCGCGCATCCCGGCCTGGCTCGTCATGTGCGCGACATGCAGGCCCATCGACGCCACTTCCAGCATGTCGCCGCTGCCGAGCGAATACCACGGATCCATCACGCAGTCCTGGCCGAAGGCGACGGTGACGCCGGCGGCCATGAGCTCCGGCACGCGCGTCATGCCGCGGCGCTTCGGGTACGTGTCGTGCCGGCCCTGGATCGTGATGTTGATCAGCGGATTGGCGACGGCGCTCACGCCGGCCTCATGGATCAGCGGGATCAGCTTCGACACGTAGTAGTTGTCCATCGAGTGCATCGACGTGAGGTGCGAGCCGGTCACGCGGCCCGAAAGGCCCAGCCGCAACGTCTGCACCGCCAGCGTTTCGATATGCCGCGAATGCGGATCGTCGGTCTCGTCGCAATGCATGTCGACGAGGCGCCCGCGTTCCGCCGCCAGCTCGCACAGCACACGCACGCTTTCCGCGCCGTCGGCCATCGTCCGCTCGAAATGCGGAATCCCGCCGACGACGTCGACCCCCATCCGCAGCGCGCGATCCAGGAGCTCGAGCGCGCCGGGGCTGCGCAGGACGCCATCCTGCGGGAACGCGACCAGCTGCAGGTCGAGATACGGCTTCACTTTCTCGCGCACGTGCAGCAGCGCCTCGACCGCCTGCAGCCGCGGATCGCAGACATCGACGTGCGACCGGATCGCGAGCAGCCCCTTGGCCACCGCCCAATCGCAATAGGTGAGCGCACGCTCGACCAATGCGTCCTGCGTCAGCAGCGGCTTCAGTTCGCCCCACAGCGTAATGCCTTCGAGCAGCGTGCCGCTCTGGTTGACGCGCGGCAGGCCGTACGACAGCGTCGCGTCCATGTGGAAATGCGCGTCGACGAACGGCGGCGTGAGCAGGTAGCCTTGCGCATCGACGACCTCCGCTGCCGTTGCATCGATGCGCGGCGACACGTTGACGATACGATCGCCCGCGACCAGCACGTCCACGCCGGTGCGGCCGTCCGGCAGCGCCGCGTTGCGAACGAGAAGATCAGCCATGGTTCATGGCCCTGCGGCACTCATTTCGTGCCGAAAATGCGATCGCCGGCGTCGCCCAGGCCCGGCAGGATGTAGCCGTGGTCGTTCAGCTCGCGGTCGATCGACGCCGTGTAGACGGGCACGTCGGGATGCGCGGACTGGAAGTTGCGGATGCCTTCCGGACACGATACCAGGCATACGAAACGGATCGATCGCGGCCTGGCTTCCTTCAGACGCTCGACGGCGGCGATCGCCGAATTGCCGGTGGCGAGCATTGGATCGAGCACGATCGCGTCGCGCTCCGCCATGCCGCCCGGCATCTTGAAGTAATACTCGACGGCGACCAGTGTCTTCGGGTCGCGGTAGAGCCCGATATGGCCGACCCGCGCGCCGGGTACGACCAGCAGGAACCCGTCGAGCAAGCCCATGCCCGCGCGGAGGATCGGCACGAACACCAGCTTCTTGCCGTCGATCAGCTTCGAATTCATCGTCTCCAGCGGCGTCTGGATCATCACCTCGTGCATGGGCATCGACCGCGTGACCTCGTAGGCCATCAGCGAGCCGATCTCGTTCAGCAGCCGGCGGAAGCTCGTGGTGCTGGTTTCCTTCTTGCGCAGCAGCGTGAGCTTGTGCTGGACGAGCGGATGATCGAACACGTTGACATTGGCCGGCATAAAGACTCCCATCGATACAAGCTGCGGTCGAATGCGACCCACTCTGCACAGTCGTCGTCCCCGCGAAGGCGCACGCGCCTTCGCGCACGCCCCAGTGGCGTTCCCGCAGAGACGCTGGATTCCCGCTTTCGCGGGAATGACGACGACAAGTATGAGGCGAATACTAGAATACGGTACCGTCGCTGTTGATCGCGAGCGGCGGATCGCCGCCGCGCAATTGCGTGGCGAGCTCGCGCCCCGCCGCCCATGTGCCACCCTCGAGAATGCAGGCGAGCGGCAGCGCCGGAGCGCCGAGCCGCGCGCGCACCTGCGGCGCGAGCTCGTCGAGCAGCGCGACCGTCAGCGCGCGCCACTCGACGACGAGCTCGCTGCCCACGTCCCAGGCGACCAGCGCTTCCGCGTCGTTGCGCAACGCCAGCACGCCGGTGTCGAGCAGCAGGCCGCCGTTGCGATACTCAGGCAATGCGGTCAGGTCGTCGCGGGCCGTTACGGTCACGCCCGCCCATTCGAAGGGCTCGAACAACGAGTACGCGAGCCATTGCGACAGCTTGTGGAACGGCACCCAGCCCGCGGTCGGACCGGCGCCGCCCGCGTAGGGATGTCGCCACACATCACCGAGCGACACGCCGTCGAGCGCGCTGCCGGTCAGCCAGATCCTATGAAGACCTTGGAGCAGCGCGCGCAGGATTGCCGACGCCGCCACGGTGTTGCGTTGTCCGTCGCCCGTCAGCGCATCGAACAGCGCGCCCGGTCGCGCCTGCGCACCGAAGATCTCGCGTTGCTCGGTCAGAGCGCGGCCCAGGCGGCGCAGCAGCGCGGCGCGGCCTTCGAGGCCCACCAAAGGATTGGCGTCGCTTGCCTGGAACAGCATCGCGAGCTTCGTCGCGTCCAAGGCGGCGAGCGCCGATGCATCGACGCGCCACGGATCCGCCGGGCTCGCGGCGAACGCACCCTGCATGAACGCGCGAAAGCTGGCAACACCCAGCCCCTCGGAACGCGTGAAGCGCTGGCCGGATTCTGCTTCGACATAGCTCCAGGCAGGACCCGCGCCCGCATCGAGCAGCACGCTGATTACGGCGAGGTCGATCTGCGCCCGTGCGCGCTCGGCCGGCGCGCGGCCGGCCAGTGCGCGCCCGAGCTCGCCGCGGCGATCGATGCCGCCCGCTTCGAAATGGCGCCAGCGGCTGTGATAGGGAATCGCAAGGTCGGGATAACGACGGCGCGTGACGCCGGTCACGCGCTCGGCCGCCGCGGTCAGGCGCGCGCGGTCGATGCTGAAGAAGCGCGAATGGCCCGCGGTTACTGCCGCTGCGATATTGCCGCAGCGTTCGCGAATCGCCGCCGTGGACAGCAGGGCATCGACGGGGGATTCGGCCACCGCCGCCGTCACAGGCTGCGGCCCTTGGTCTGCGCGAGTCGTTGCGCGTCCGGCACCTCGCCGTCGGTGAAGTAGCCGGCGGCCTTTTTCGCATCCATTTCCACGCGAGCATCGTCGGGAATGAGATCCTCGGGAATCTTCACGCGCTCGCCGACCTCGATGCCCGATCCCACGATCGCGTCGTATTTGAGGTTGCTCATCGACACCAGCCGGTGAATCTTGCGAATCCCGAGCCAGTGCAGCGTGTCGGGCATCAGCTCCTGGAAGCGCATGTCCTGCACGCCGGCAACGCATTCGGTGCGCAGGAAATAATTGGTCGCCGAGTCGCCGCCTTCCTGGCGCTTGCGCGCGTTGTAGACGAGGAACTTCGTCACTTCGCCAAGCGCGCGGCCTTCCTTGCGGCAGTAGATGACGACGCCGACGCCGCCGTCCTGCGCGCCGCGAATGCACTCCTCGATCGCGTGCGTCAGGTACGGGCGGCACGTGCAGATGTCCGAGCCGAAGACGTCGGAGCCGTTGCATTCGTCGTGCACGCGAGCGGTGAGCGTGACCTCGGGATTGGCAAGGTCGTGCGGATTGCCGAACACGTAGATGGTCTGGCCGCCGATCGGCGGCAGGAACACGTCGAGATCGCCGCGCGTGACGAGCTCCGGATACATGCCGCCCGTTTCCTCGAACAGCGCACGCCGCAGGTCGGCCTCCTTGCACTTGAACCGCTTGGCCACCCCCGGCAGCCACCAGACCGGCTCGATCGCCGCCTTGGTCACGACGGCGGAGCCATTCGCCAGCAGGATCTTGCCATCGGCTTTCAAGCGCCCCGCGGCAATCGCGCGATGCACTTCGGGCATGTCGATGTGCGCCTTGGTCATCGCGATGGTCGGCCGGATGTCGTAGCCCTGCGCAATCTCTTCGCGGAAGACCTCCGCGACCACCGCGCCAAACGGGTCGAGCGACACGATCCTGTCGGGGTCGCCCCACGACGGAAACGGACCCAGCGGGTCGGTCGGCATCGTATTCGTCAGATCGGGCTTGTGGCCGCGCAGCAGTGCGCCCGCCGCGACGGCCAGCGCACGATAGACGCCATACGAGCCGCTGTGCGTGCCGATCACGTTGCGCTGGCTGCGCGTCGACGTGCTGCCGATGATCGGGCCGCGCTCGCGCGGGTCGGCGCGGCCCCAGCGGATCGGCAGCGTACCTCCCGCACCCTCGACCGGGTGCGACGTCAGGCGTATGTGTTTCCCCGAATGGGTCTCGGCGGACATGATGCGGCTCCCGCAAAGCGCAACAATATACCAATGGCCCTCCATTGGGCTGTGCGCTTGTCGCCCCGAGGTGAGTTCGTACTTTCCAGGTCTTGCAAGCGCCGTACCAGGCGTCCCAGAGACGGCGGTCAACGCTCCCGCACCGGCAGCGCCGCCACCCGCGGATGATCGAGCGGCGTCACTTTCCCGTCGGCGCTGTTCGGCGACCCGAGGCCGCTCACGGCGGCCCCGAAGAATTCGCGATTGATGGCGATGAAGTGCCGCTGCGCCGCCGGGACGTCGGGCTCGTCGTAAATGGCATCCACCGGACAGACCGACACGCACAGCCCGCAGTTGATGCACTCGTCCGGCTGGATGTAGAGCGTGCGCAAGCCTTCGTAGATGCAATCGACCGGGCAGCACAGCACGCACGCGCGATCCTTGACGTCGACGCAGGCGTCGGTAATGACGTAAGCCAATAGTGTCCCGGGTCAGTGATTCGTTGAAGGATATTCGCCAAGTGCTCGATCGCTCTCGAAAAATGCCGAAATCGGTGTCAGACAAGGCGCGAACCGGAGCGAAGTTGGACACCTCGCGAGGATTCGCAACGCAGGATGACGCCGATTCTCGACACTTTCCAACAATGAATTACTGGCTCGGGACACTACCGTGCCTTCCACACCGGCGGACGCTTTTCGCGAAAAGCCAGCACACCTTCCTGGCTGTCCTCGGACTCGAGCGCTTCGATCAACGCGGGCAGCCGGTACGCCTGCGCTTCCTTGGCGGTGAGATGCGCGGCGCGCCGGACGACCTGCTTGATCGCGCGCACCGAGAGCGGCGCGCACGCCGCGATGTCGGCGACCCAGCGGCCGACGGCCGCATCGAGCTCGCTGCGCGCGACGACGTCGTTGACGATCCCGAGCGCCAGCGCTTCGCGCGCGGGCACCCGCCGTCCGGTGAGCAGGATGCCCATGGCCGGCCGGAACGCGATCTGCCGCTGCAGCAGCGTCATCCCGCCGTCGAGCGGCAGCCGCCCGACGCGCGGCTCCGGCAAGCCGAAGCTCGCCTCTTCGCACGCGACGACGATGTCGCAGCCCAGCACCATTTCGAAGCCGCCGCCCAACGCGACGCCGTTGACGCGGGCAATGACGGGCACATCGAGTGTCTCGCGCAGCGCGATACCGCCGAAGCCGCCAGGCCGCGGCGCCGCCCAGTACTCAAGGCCGGTCTTGCTGCCGGAATTCTTGAGATCGGCGCCGGCGCAAAAGGCGCGATCGCCGGTGCCGGTGAGCACGACGGCGCGGATGTCGCGGTCGGCCTCGATCGTGGTCCAGATCCGCTGCAGCTCCTGTTCGGTGTCGAGGTCGACGGCGTTCATCGCCGTGGGCCGATTGAGCGTCACCCGCGCGACGTGCGCGTCGACCTCGAACAGCACGTTGCTCATCGCGTCGCCTCAGCGTCCAACATTCGCCGCAGCCAGCGAGCGCGCTTCGGCCAGCACTTCGTCCGTGTGCTCGCCCAGCCGGGGCGGCGTGCGGCGCATTCCGACCGCCGCATTCGACATGCGGATCGGACTGCCGACGACGCGCATCGCCTGCTCGCCGTCGTGGCCGTCGAGCAGCATTTCGTTGTGGACCGTCTGCGGATCGGCCAGCGCTTCGCGCAGGTTGCGCACCGGCGCGCACAGCAGGTCCTGCGCCTCCAGCCGCCCAAGCCAATCCGCGGTGGTTCTCGTCTTGTACCGCTCGCGAAAGATCGCGTGCAGCGTGCGCTTGTGCTTGATCTGCGCCGGCAGTGTCGCGAAGCGCGGATCGCCCGACATGTCGGGAATCTCGAGCACGGTGCAGATGTCGCGCAAGGGGTTCGTCTTGAACGCGCCGACGACGACCACGGCGCCGTCCTGCGTCTCGAACACGCCCGTCAGCGGCATCGCCGCCCAGTTGATCTCCGAATCGGCCATCATGATCATCGCCGATTCCTGCATCTGCGCGGCGAGCATCGAGTTGTAGAGCGCCACGCTGACTTTCTGCCCTTCGCCGGTACGCTCGCGTTGCATCAGCGCGAGCAGGATGCCCTGGACCAGGTGCATGCCCGCCGAATAATCGGCGAACGTGGTCGGATAGATGGACAGCGGCAATGCTTCGTCCGCGCGGCGCGCCATGACGCCGCTCATCGCCTGGGCAAGGACGTCCTGGCCGCCCTTGTGAGAGTAGGGTCCGGTTTCGCCGAAGCCGGTGCCGACCGCGTAAATGATGCGCGGGTTCATTCGCCGGCACTCGTCGTAGCCCAGGCCGATCCGCTCCATCACGCCGGCGCGGAAGTTGTTGACGACCACATCGGCATTCGCGATCAGCGCGCGCACTGCGGCGAGGTGATCGGGATCCTTGAGATCCAGGGCCACGCTGCGCTTGTTGCGGTTCAAGCTGCAGAACACGGGATTGTCGTGTCCGGCCACTGGCTCGAACGTCCCGCGCGACAGGTCGCCCGCTCCCTTGCGCTCGATCTTGATGACGTCGGCGCCGTAGTCGCCCAGCATCTGCGTGCACACGGGGCCCAGCATCACCTGGGTGAAGTCGATCACACGGATGCCGGACAACGGCAGGTCGTTCGGTAGCGAGGCGTTCACGCGATCAGCTCCAGCGAATGGTCATGGCGCGCGATCGACGGCACGTCCGGGTTCGGCCCAGCGAGGTCGCCGGGGTCGGCGCCTTGCGCGCGCAGCATCTTCTGCAGCAGGGGCACGTCGATGTCGCGGACCCGAACGCCGCGGTCGAGCGCCATCGCGGCCGCCATGCCGGCCGCCTCACCCATCGCCATGCACGGCGGAATCTCGCGCGAAATCTTCTGTGCCGCGGGTGTTGCCGAGTAGTGGCGCCCCGCGACCAGCAGGTTCTCGACGTTCTTCGGCAACATGGCGCGATAGGGCGTCGTGTAATCGCGGCCGCGGGCCACGGCATCGGCAAAGCGCGTGCGCTGCGCGAGATCTTCCTTGTTGATCACGTATTCGCCGTCGAGCAGCCGCGTCTGGCGCACGCCGGTCTGCGGCGCGACGTCGACGAGATAGCATCGCTCGAACCCCGGCATATGACCCCGCACGTAATCGAGCAACGCGGCGATGTGCTTGCGTCCCTGCATTTCCGCGCGGGTGAGATCCTCGACCTTGAGCCCGTCGAGTCCCGCCATGTGCGGGCAGTTGCACCACACCACACCCGGCAGCGGTGTCTTGAGCCACCAGTGTGCCCACGAGCCGCCGATCAACTTCTTGGCCTGCTTGTCGCGCTCGGCGAACGCAACCGGGTCTTCCAGTTCGAAGCGCTCGGCGGCATCGGTGTCGACGCCGCCCAGGCGGAACACCGTCGTCATGATGTAGCTGCCATTGATGAACGGCGCGCCCGCCGACGCGGCGACGTCGAGATCGCCGGTCGCATCGATGACGATATCGCCCAGGATCGCTTCGCGCCCCGCTTTGGTTTCGCAGACCACGCCCTTGATCGCGCCGTCTTCCACCAGCGATCGCGAGAACCAGGAATGCAGCCGCAGCTCGACACCGAGCTCCTCGACCCATTCGATGGCCACGCGTTTCCAGCCATCCGGGTCGAACGACGCGGCGAAGCAGATCGGATGCGGCGTCTTGTGACTGTGGAAATCGAACGCGCCCCAGCGCGCCCAGCGGCGGTAGCTTGCGGGCAGCTCGCCCCATTCGTGCTCGCGCGGAAAGGTGGCGAGCTTCAACCTGGCCAGCCGCTCGATCATCGTCATGCAGATGCCGCGCACCGAGATTTCGCGGTGATGGCTGTCCCACATGTCGTCGAGCACCAGCACCATGCCCCCCGACGCGAGCCCGCCCAGATGGTTGTAGCGCTCGAGCAGCACCACTTTCGCGCCGCTGCGCGCCGCCGCCAGCGCCGCCGACATCCCTGCCGGTCCGCCGCCGACGACGACCACGTCCGCTTGCGCGGCCACCCGCGCCTCGCCTGCGGGCTCGGCCATACGGTCATCTAATTTCATCGCCTGTCTTCCATTCCGTTTGCCGTCAATGCACGTTGGCAGGCTGCCATTTCACGACGATCCGCTCGAGCAGCGTGATCAGCAGGAAAAACGCCCCGGCCAGGCACGAGCTCATGATCACCGCGGCGTAGAGCAGCGCCGAGTCGAAGTTGTACGTCGCCTGGATGATCAGCGCGCCGATGCCGCGGGTGGAGCCGATCCATTCGCCGACCACGGCGCCGATCACCGACGTCGACGTCGCGATCTTGAGCGCGGAGAACAGGTACGGCAGCGAGTTGTAGAGGCGCAGCTTGAAGAACACTTCGCGCTTGCTCGCCGACAGCACGCGCATCAGCTCCATCGATTGCGGATTCACCGCCTCGAGGCCGCGCACCATGTTGACGAGCGTCGGGAAGAAGCAGATCAGCGCCGCGATCGTGATCTTGGGCTCCATCCCGTTGCCCATCAGCAGCACGAGGATCGGCGCTTTCGCCACGACCGGGATCGTATTGATCATCACGGCGATCGGGAAGAAGGCTTCCTGGATCGCCTTGTTGTGGACGAACACCGTCGCGAGCAGGATCGCCGCGAAGTTGCCGAGGAGGAAGCCGCCGACCGCTTCGATCGCCGTCGGCACGACGTTCGACCAGAGGATCGGCCACTTGGCGATCATCGTCTCGACGACCAGCATTGGCGACGGTGCGATGAACGGCTTGACGTCGAAGCCGGCGACCAGCGCCCACCAGAGGAAGATCAAGCCGATCAACCCGAGGGCGGGCAGCGTGCGCCGCCGCCACTGCTCGCGCTGCTTCGCGGAGAAATAGGCAATCTCCTCGGGATCCAGCATCGCGGCCGCTTGTCCGGCAGCCAGTATGTTCGGCGTGCTCATCAGCAGGTCTCCAGAACGCGGCGCAGGTACGCCGCCAGCTCGACGAACTCGGGCGTCTCGCGGATGTCGAGCGTGCGGTTCTCGGGAAGCCGCACCGGAATGATTTCCTTCACCCGTCCGGGATTGGCCGCCAGCATCAGCACGCGCTGGCCGAGATACGCGGCTTCGTAAATGCTGTGCGTGACGAACAGGATCGTCGTCCCGATCTCGCGCCAGACGCGGCGCAATTCTTCGTTCAAGCGGTCGCGGGTGATTTCGTCGAGCGCGCCGAACGGCTCGTCCATCAGCAGGACCTTCGGATCGCTGACCAACGCGCGCGCGATCGCCACCCGTTGCCGCATCCCGCCGGACAACTCGTGCGGAAACGATTGCTCCCAGCCCTTGAGGCCGACCAGCTCGAGTAATTCGGAAGGCGAGGCGTTGCCCTTGTGCTTCGCGCCGTCGGCAACCTCGAGCGGCAGCGAGACGTTCTGCAGCGCCGTCCGCCATGGCAGCAATGCAGCGTCCTGGAATACGAAACCGATGCCCCGCCGCCGGCGCGCCGTTTCCGCCGATGCACCGAGGACACGGATCTCGCCCTTGCTTGGCGTCACCAGGTCCGCGACCGCGCGCAGCAGCGTCGATTTGCCGCAGCCGGACGGGCCGAGCAGCGTCAATAGCTCGCCGCGATGGACGTCGAGATCGATGCCGGACAATGCGGTCACGCGGCGGCGGTCGGTAAAAAACCGCACGCTCACGTTGCGGCAGGTGATCGCCGGCTCGCCGTCCACAGCGGGGCGCGGACCGCCGGGGCTCGTCACGAGCTCCGACGCTTGCGCCACGGCCGCGTTCGCCATGGGCGGTCAGACCTTCAGGCGCGCGTCACGGGTCGCGGTGAGGATCTCCATCGTCATCACTTCGTCGAGCTTGGGCGTGCGCTTCGAGAACTGGCCGAGCTGCGAGTACAGCGACAGCTGGTCCTGCCAGACGGCGGGGTCCATCGTGCCCCAGCCGTTCGCCTTCGTGAGATCGTTGAACGCATAGCTCATCATCGCGTCGATGCCGACCTTCTCGTCGTTGCGGTTGAGGTTCGGATATTCCTTCACCAGCAAGTCGGCCGAGGCATCGCGATTGGCGTTGGCGTAGGAATAACCCTTCGCCGTCGCGCGCAGGAATTTCTGCAGCACATCCTGGCGGGTCTGGATCGTCTTGACCGTCGCGTAATACGGCAGCGCGTAGAGCCGCACGCCGGCGTCCCACAACCGCAGATCGACGCGATCGGGACCCAGTGGCTTCAACGCCGTGACGTTGGTCTGCCAGCCGGTGACGACGTCGACCTGTCCGGTGAGCAGCGGCGACATGTCGGCGCCGATCGGAATGATCTCCACACCGCTTTCCGGAATGTTGTTCTTGGCCAGCAGCGCCTTCAGCAATACGACACCCGTCGGCTGGATGCCGACCTTCTTGCCGACCATGTCCTTCGCCGTGGCCACCGGTTTTTTCTTGAGCGAAAAGAACGTGTACGGGTGCTGCTGCAGTCCGGAGGCAAAGCACTTGACCGGGATGTCCTGCGACACCGCGAGCATCAGCGACGGGCTGGACGCGAGCTGGCCGCATTCGAACCGGCCCGACGCGACGATGGCGACGCCATCGATGTTCGGACCGCCGGGCTGGATCTGGACATCCAGACCCTCGGCAGCGTAATACCCGAGCTGCTTGGCAACGACTTCGCCGATCTGGTTATTGCCGGCGAGCCAGCCGAGCTGCAGATTGATCGTCGTCTTGCCGGTGGCCTGCGCCAGCGCGTCGAGCGTCAGCAAGCTGCCACCGAGGCCGATGCCGCCCAAACCGGCCGTCGCCTTGAGCAGCGTGCGGCGGCGGAGATTGCAAGGCTGTGTCATTTTCATCGGGTCTCCCAAGGGAAATCGATCGAGGCGTCGCCAAAGGAGGGCATCGAAGGGCATGGAATTTCGACCCGCTGCCGCCCCACCAGAACGCGATCTTGCGCGGGTCGGGGTGATCTCGCAAGAATCAAATTTTTGTCCGTCCTCACGGCCGGAATCAGACTGGGTTTCTATCCGGATCGACGCCGCGGAATCCGCACTTTCACAAGCGCATCGGCGACCGCACGTTTCCCCGGTTGCGAGTCGCGGCGCCCGCCACACAAATTGGAGGCAGGCCCGGAAACGCGTCGGTCGGAATCGGCTCCCGCTCGACCCACCGAGAACCGTCGCAATTTTCCTGGACGCATGATGGCAATGCCGCTCATCGCTCACCCCGCACGTAGGGCTTCATCAACGCCTGCGGATACGTCGCGCGCCGGGCCACCAGCACCAGCGCGAGGATCGACAGCACGTACGGCAACATGAGGTAGATCTGATACGGCACGCCCTCGCCGCCCGACTGCTGCAGCCGCAGCTGCAGCGCGTCGAAGAACGCGAACAACAACGCGCCGGAGAGCGCCTTGCCCGGGCGCCAGCTCGCGAACACGACGAGCGCCACGCAAATCCAGCCGCGTCCGTTGACCATGTTGAAGAAGAACGCATTGAACGCCGACAACGTAAGAAACGCACCGGCCACGCCCATCAGCGCCGAACCCGCGACTATCGCGCCGGTGCGCACGCCGTTCACGTCGAGGCCCTGCCCTTCGGCCGCGGCGGGATTTTCGCCAACCATCCGCACGGCAAGGCCGACCGGCGTCCGATAGAGGATCCATGCGATCACCGGCACCGCGACCAGCGCGAGCAGCGTCATCGACGTCTGCTGCGACAGCACCGGGATCGGCAGCCAGGTCATCTCGGCGAATGGCTGGATGGTCGGCGGTGCGGTCACGTTGGGAAAGCTCACCCGGTACGCGTAGTACGAAACGCTGGTCGCGAACAACGTGATGCCGAGGCCCGCGACGTGCTGCGACAGCGCCAGCGGGACGGTGAGCAACGCGTGCAGCAAACCGAACGCGGCGCCGGTGAGCGCCGCGGCCAGCACGCCGATCCACAGATTCGCGCCGAAGTACACGACGAGCCATCCGGCCAGCGCGCCGGCGACCATGATCCCTTCGATGCCGAGGTTCAGCACCCCCGCGCGCTCGCACAACAGCACGCCGAGCGTACCGAAGATCAGCGGCGTGGCGATCCGCAGCACCGCGACCCAGAAATCGGCGTTGACCAGGATCGAGAGGAGGTCGGCGATCATGTCAGTCCCGCCGGGCCGCCCCAAGGGACTGACTGCGCCCCCTCAGGGGGCAGCGAGCGAAGCGAGCGTGGGGGTCGTTCATCAGTCCCGCCGGGCCGCCCCAAGGGACTGACTGCGCCCCCTCGGGGGGCAGCGAGCGAAGCGAGCGTGGGGGTCGTTCATCAGTTCCACCGCAACCGGTAGCGCGCGAACGCGGTCGCCACGAGCATCGACAGCAACGAGATCGCCACGATCACTTCGGCGATATAGGTTGGTACGGCCACGCCACGGCTCATGCTGTCGGCGCCGACCAGCACACCGGCGACGAAGATCGCGGCCGCGACGATCCCCAACGGATTCAACCCCGCGAGCATCGCGATGACGATGCCGGCATAGCCGTAGCCGGGGGACATGTCGAGCGTTACATAGGTCGTCCGCCCGGCCACCTCGATCGCGCCGGCGAGGCCGGCGAGCGCGCCGGAGACGAGCGCGACGACGATCACCGTGCGCGTCACCGGAACGCCGGCGAACGCGGCGCCGCGCGCGTTGGCGCCCACGGCGCGCACCGCGAAGCCGAACGTCGAATACTTGAGCACGAGCCACAACAGCATCGAAAGCCCCACCGCCCACAGGAGACCGGTGTGCACGCGCGTGCGCTCGATCAGCTTGGGCAGCTGCAATTCCTCCTGCAACGCAACGCTCTGCGGCCAGCCCATCGCGGCGGGATCCTTCATCGGGCCGTCGAGCATCATCGACACGAACAGCAGCACGATGAAATTGAGCAGCAGCGTGGTGACGACCTCGTCGACGCCGAGCCGCGTGCGCAGCAACGCGGGCACGATCAGCAATAACGCGCCGGCCAGCATCGCCGCCACCAGCATCGCCGGAAAGAGGAGCAAGGGATGCGCGGCGAAGCCGGTACCGCCGTGCAAGCCGCCAATGGCGACTGCGGCCAGCGCGCCGGCGTAAAGTTGTCCTTCAGCGCCGATGTTGTAGAAGCGCGCGCGAAAGGCCACCGCCGCCGACAACCCGGTGAACATGAGCGGCGTTGCGCGCGTCAGCGTCTCGCTCCACGCGAACCGCGAGCCGAAGCCGCCGTCGAAGATCAGCGCATACGTGCGGCCGAGCGGCGCGCCCGCCCAGGCGACGAACAGCGAGGCGACGACAAGCGTGAATGCGACCGCGGCAAACGGCGCGATCACCAGCATCGGCCGCGACACCTCTCCCCGCGCCTCAACCCGCACGGGCAGCCTCCAGCGGCGACGCGCTGGCCATGGCCAGGCCGATCGCGGACAGGCTCCATTCGGCCGCGGGACGCGCGGCGGTCAACCGGCCTGCGTGCATGACCGCGATGCGGTCGGCGAGCACGAAGATCTCGTCGAGATCGTCAGAGACCAGCAGCACTGCCGCCCCGTGCGCGCAGGCATCCAGCAATTGCTGGTGGATGAACGCCACCGCGCCGATGTCGAGTCCCCACGTCGGCTGGCTGGCGACGATCAGCAACGGTGGAGTCCCAGAGGCGTCGCCGATCAGCACGCGGCCCAGGACGAGCTTTTGCATGTTGCCGCCGGAAAGGGAACGCGCCGGCGTATCGACGCCGCCGCCGGCGCGGACGTCGAAGCGTTCGATCACCTGCCGCGCGAACCGTCGCGCCGCACGCCTGCGCACAAGGCCTCGGCGCGCGAACCGGGTCCGGTAATGCTCGGCGATCGCGTTTTCCCACAGCGGCAGGTCGCCGATCACGCCCGCCGCCTGCCGGTCTTCGGGAATGCGCGCGACACCCGCGGCAATCCACGCGCGCGGATCGGCAGCGAGCACGCGCCCGGCCACGGCGACGCGGCCGGCATCCGGTGCGCGCAGTCCGCACAGGACTTCGGCCAGCGCTTGCTGGCCGTTGCCCGACACGCCGGCAACCGCCGTGATTTCGCCCGCGCGCAGCGTAAGCGACACCGCGGTGATCTCGCCGTGCACGGTGAGATCGGAAATCTCGCAAACGAGGCCGCCAGGCGCGTGCGGCTTGGGCGTCGGACGCGGCACCTCGCGGCCCACCATCAGTTCCGCGAGCGATGCGCGATCGGCCGTCGCCGCCGGCAATGTCGCGACGAGCTTGCCGGCGCGCAGCACCGCGACGCGATCGGACACGCGCAACACCTCGTCGAGCTTGTGACTGATGAAGATCAGCGACAGCCCTTCGCGCACCAGTTGGCGCAGCGTCGCGAACAGCGATTCCGCTTCGCGGGGCGTGAGCACCGACGTAGGCTCGTCGAGGATGAGCACGCGCGCCTCGCGGTACAACGCCTTCAGGATTTCCACGCGCTGCCGCTCACCCACCGACAGGCGGCCGATGCGCGCGTCGGGATTCACGCCCAGTCCGAACCGCGCGCCGGTCGCGATGAGGCGCGCGCGCGCCTCGGCGCGTCGCGATGACATTCGCCACAGCGGCTCGGTCCCGAGCATGACGTTGTCGAGGACCGACAGGTTGTCGGCCAGCGTGAAATGCTGGTGGACCATGCCGATGCCCGCGGCAAGTGCCGCGGCCGGATCGCCGGGAGGCAGCGGCTGGCCGAAGGCTTCGATCGTGCCTGTGTCCGGCACGTAGTGGCCGAACAGGATCGACACCAGCGTCGATTTGCCCGCGCCGTTCTCGCCCAGCAGCGCGAGCACCTCGCCGCGGTTGAGCTCGAGCGAAATGCCGTCGTTCGCGACGAGGGGTCCGAACCGCTTGGAAATGCCGGTGAGGCGGAGGACTGGACTCATGCGCGCGCACTCGTCGTCCCCGCGCAGGCGGGGACCCAGTGACTTTCATTCAACGACGCTGGATTCCCGCGCGGTGACCAAAATGAGCGGGAACGACGACTCAAATCATCGGCGCGCAACCGGATGGGTTACTTCGCCGTTGATTTGGGCTCCGTCTCCACGACCGGTACTTTGAACTTGCCGTCGAGAATATCCTTCTGCTTCGCCGCGACCTTCGCCTGCAGATCCTTCGGCACCTTCGCATCGAACGTGCCGAGCTTCGACAGTTCCGAGCCCTTGAATTTCATCGTCGAGTACTGGCCGTAATCCACCGCCTTGAACGCGCCCGCCTTGACGTTTTTCAGCGCGGTGTCGATCGTCGGCTCCATGTTCCACAGCGCCGACACGACGACCGTGTCCGGATATTGCGCCTGCGTGTCGATCACGTTGCCGATCGCGAGCTTGCCGCGCTCCTTGGCCGCGTCGGACACGCCGAAGCGTTCCGCGTACATGACGTCGGCGCCCTTCTCGATCATCGCGAACGCGGCTTCCTTGGCCTTCGGCGGGTCGAACCACGAGCCGATGAAGGTCACCATGAACTCGACCTTCGGATTCGTTTCCTTGGCGCCGGCCATGAACGCATGCATCA
>Ga0163163_10001131_pt1 | contig 22661 bp, 29 predicted proteins | sample S65metaG_FD_119766 | JGI IMG/M metagenome (GOLD analysis project Ga0163163, IMG submission 119766) | Switchgrass rhizosphere microbial communities from Kellogg Biological Station, Michigan, USA - S6-5 metaG | ecosystem: Host-associated > Plants > Roots > Rhizosphere > Soil | place: USA...
CGGGGCAACCCGTGGCAAACGCGCCCCTCCAATAACCCCTTCTTCACGGGAAGATCATCTTGGTCAAGGCAGATCTTGGAACCAAACGGGCATGTCCCAGCTGCAATGCGAGGTTTTACGACCTCACAAAGCGGCCGATCGAATGCCCCAAATGCGGTTTCAGCTATGAGCCCGAAGCGCTGTTCAAGCAGCGCCGCAGCCGCGCCGCGGAGACCGCCGAGGCGAGCGTGATCGCCGCACGCAACACCGAGGAAGAAGAAGAAGAAGAGGACGAGGATGAGGACGAGAGTGCCGAATCCGAGGAAGAGGAAGAAGAGGCCGAAGTCGTCCAGGAAGCGCCGCTGAACGTGGCGGCCACCGGCGAGGACGAGGACGAGGAAGTCGAGGAAGAAGAAGCCGAGGCGGAATCGGGCATGTCGGTGGTGGACGCCGACGAGGCCGAAGGCATTGAGGACATCGAAGTCGAGGACGACGAGGACGAGGAAGACGACGATCTTCTGGGCGAAGTGGAAGACGAGGAAGACGATGTCTCGGGCATCATCGATCCCGGTATCTCCAAGGACGAAAGCTAAGTCCGCAGTTGTTTTCGGTTGTTTGATTTTTTGATGCGTCTTGCTAAAGCAATACGCGTCGGGCCGTCACCAGAACGGTCCTTGATTGGTACGGGGCCATAGCTCAGCTGGGAGAGCGCCTGCATGGCATGCAGGAGGTCAGCGGTTCGATCCCGCTTGGCTCCACCAATTTTCGCCCTTCGCGGGCGGTGAATTTCCTGAAAAATTGGTGAGGGCGAAAATTGGTGGGGCCAAGCGTCCGGCTGAGCGCCTGCGCGCGGCAGCGGCTTGAGCAGGCGCGAAGCGCCGCCCGACAGGGACTTGAGGCGGGCGAGGAGCGCAGGCGGCCAAACGGCGCCTTCCCCGGCGGAGCACAAACCTCACCAGAAAAGCTAGCGGGAATTGGTGGAGCCAAGCGCCCGCAGCGTCGTCAGGCGGCCTAGCGACAGCGTAGTGGCCGCGCGCGACAGCGACTTGAGCAGGTACGAAGCGCGTCAGGCGATGCCTAGCGGCAGCGTAGCATCGCCGCCCGGACGCCGCGGAAGGGCACAGGCAGCCAAACGCTCGGTGCGAAGCAACAAGCAGAATTTCCGCCATGAGAACTCGAGGTGAAAATTGGCGGAGCCAAGCGGCCTCGCCTACGCCGCGCTTGCATGCGGCCAAGACGGCTTAAGCAGCCTAGCGACAGCGGAGGCTGCGCGTAGTGGCCGTCGCGGGCCGCGCGCGCAGCAGCCAGGAACCTTTACCCGCCAGAATCAACGCAACAATCTCACCGCCAAAATTTGGCGCAACGGCCGGTCCTTTGGTATTTACTGCCGATGACGGATCCTCAGCCCGAGATCAGCTTTGCCGCTCTCAAGGCCAAGACACAATCTCCGCTTCTCAGAGGAATCCTCGGCCACTGGGACAGCGCCCGAAGTCAGCATCGCTTTCCGCTCTGGTCCCATCTCACCCAGGACAATCTCGCGCCCTACGCCGACAAGATATGGGCCTTCGACGTCAATCGCAGCTCCGGTGAAACTACCGCCAGGTTCGGCGGAAAGACAGCGCGGTTCGGTTTCGGGCAGAGTTTCCTGGGCACGCCGCTGCGTAATCTTCATGCGCCCCATGTTTTCCAAGTCAGCCAGGCGATCTTCACCCGCGCGGTCTCGCAGCCGGCCTGTTGCCGCTGGAGCGGCAAGCTGTTCAAGGCGGACGATGAGATTGTCGAAGGCGAACGCATCATGCTGCCGGTGGGAAGCAACCAGGAACATGCCGACGGCCTGCTGGGTGCGTCCGACTTTGACTGCGTCCTCCCCCGCACCCCCGAAACCTGGAAATCATTCACGATATTGCGGACTGGTGCGGTCTCTGAGCCCGCAACGGCGCCCGCAATTCTTTGTTAACGATTTGGATCGGACGCAGTCTGGTAAATTGATATTCAGTCACAATTAACCGGGAGCGCCTAGCATCTGCATCTTGCCGACCCGGGATTGCGACAATGCTGGTTTTGAATTCGACCGCTTTGGGCTATGCCCCCGCCGCTACAGAGCGCCGGGCCCATGTGCGTCATGCGGTGGATGAGGCCGGTGAACTGATCATCCCCAGCGAAGACATGACGCTCCCCTGCCGGGTGATCAACATATCCGAAGGCGGCGCTGGGATCGCGTGCGATATCATCCCGCGCGCCGGGACCCGGGTGACGCTGGTCCTGCAGGACGGCCGGCGCATGGAAAGCGTTACGGCCTGGTATGGCAAAGGCGAACTGGGGCTGCGTTTCATCGCGGCGGACTAGAACCCGATTTCCGGTACGACGAGGCAACCTGCCACGGCCCCCAGCGACAGCGGCTGGATGCGCGACGGCCGCGCCATGTTCGTCCTTACCCTGCCCTTGTATCCGCCTGTCCGGGAGGCCAAATTCGGCCCTCAGCAGTGAGACGGCCGGCTGTTGCCGGTTCTCACAAAGGGGAAGGCATGTTGTTGAAGACCGTGGCGCAAGCCATTTTGCCCGATGCGTTGTATGAATCCGTCAGAGCAAGGTGGGCATACCGCCGGAAGAAAAAAAGGCAAGCCTACGAGAGAAGAAAAGACGCGGAGACGACCCGCGAACGGGACGAGATCGAGAAGGTCAAGGCTTCCCACTTCTACGAGCATTATTTCAAGCAGAAGGTCGACTCCATCTACCCTCTCGTCCGCGCCACGCACGAGATCCACAATTTCACCTATGACCTCACCGACCGCAATCTCTGGTATCTCGCGGATACCATAGCCTGCGCTCTGGACAAGCCCCGGGAGGAAATAGAACGCTATATCGAAGAGGCGAAAACCGACCGTGAGATCAATGCCGCCGCTCTCGCCCTGACGCCCCATGTGCAAGTTGCGAGTCCGTTCGGCAGGAGGTTGGGTTGGTATGCGGTGGCGCGCGCCTTGAAACCCAGGACGATTGTGGAAACCGGCGTCGACCGCGGCCATGGCTCGCTGATCTTATGCGCCGCGCTCCTGCGAAATGCCGCGGAAGGATATCCCGGGCGCTACTTCGGCACCGACCTGCGCCGGGAAGCCGGCCAGCTTCTGGCTGGGAAATATGCCGGCGTGGGGAAAATCCTCTACGGAGACTCTATCGAGTCGCTGGAGCGGCACATCGAAAGCGTCGATCTTTTCATCAACGACAGCGACCACTCCGACGACTATGAGTATCGTGAGTATCTGGCGATCCGTCCCAAGCTCACGGCCCGCGCCATCATCCTGGGCGACAATGCTCATGTGACCGACAAGCTGGCGCGGTTTTCGCGCGAGACGGGCCGGAAATTCCTGTTTTTCCGGGAAGAGCCGAAAGATCATTGGTACCCCGGCGCGGGGCTGGGAATTTCATTCTGATCCTTGCGGTTGAAACCTTCGATCCGGACACCCTTGTATCCGCGCACGGGTGAGGTCATTTTTCCCTCCCATGCCCAAATCCCTCACGTCCCGCCAGCTTGAACTGATCGCCAAGGCCCTGGCCGAGCCCCGCCGGGTGGAGATCCTCAAACAATTGGGAGCTTGCCAGGGCACCACGCCTTGTTGCGCCTTGGAGGCGGGCAAGGACATCACGCCGGCCACGCTCTCCCATCACATGAAGGAATTGGAGAATGCCGGTCTGATCGAAGTCAGCCGCGAGGGCAAGTTCGCCCATCTCAAGCTCAATCGCCCCGTGCTGAACGCCTATCTGGCGCAACTGGCCAAAATCTAAATCCTTCCAGGATTATGGCGTCGTGGCCGGGGTGCTTTGCATATTGGGCTGGCTGCCGCTGCTGCCATTGCCGCCCGAACTGGCCGCCACCACAATCACGGCGATAATGGCGCTGCCGCCCACCAGCGCCAGGCCGGTCCGGGCCTGCTGCGCCATCCGTATGCCGGCGGAGCGGCCGGGCTTCAGTGTCCCGCTGCTTTGGGCTTTCGCGGCGGAACCTGCAGCCTCGGCTGCTTCGGCAACCGGTGCGAGCAAGACCGAAAACGCCGCGGCCAGCACAAGGGTGGAAATCTGCATCCCGCTCGTTTTGCTCCTTAAACGCTTATTTCGCCTGTCAATTTGACAGAATTGCGACAGCCGAGGTTCCGGTTTTCGTTTCGAACCTGTCCGGTTCGAAGGTCCTTGAAAGTCGGGATCGTCATTACGATATTTGTCTAACTATCGAACAAACACAGGAGATGAAGATGAGCAATCTGCAAGGCAAGGTGGCAGTGGTGACCGGAGCCTCCAAAGGTATCGGCGCAGGCATCGCGCGGGCCTTGGGGGCCGCAGGCGCCTCCGTGGTGGTCAATTACGCCTCCGACAAGGCGGGGGCGGAAAAGACGGCCGCCGATATCAAGGCCAAGGGCGGCAAGGCCCTTGCTGTCCGGGGCGATGTTTCCAAACAGGCCGACGTGAAACACCTGTTCGAGGAAACCCGCAACGCCTTCGGCAAATTGGATGTGCTGGTGAACAATGCCGGTGTCTACAAATTCGCGCCATTGGAAGAAACCACTGAGGCCGAATATCAGCGTCAGTTCGGGATCAATGTGCTGGGTCCGCTGCAGACCACCCGCGAGGCGCTTCCCCTGTTTGGGCCGGACGGCGGCAGCGTGATCAACGTCTCCTCCATCGTCAGCCGCATGGGCATTCCCGGATCGGCGATTTATGCCGGTACCAAGGGCGCACTGGACACCATCACCCAGGTGCTGGCCTCCGAACTGGGTCCCCGCAAAATTCGGGTCAATTCCCTCAATCCCGGAATGGTGGAGAGTGAAGGCACCCACACCGCCGGCATCATCGGCAGCGATTTGCAGAAGAATGTGGAAGCCAATGCTCCGCTTGGCCGTATCGGCCAGCCCGAGGATGTCGCCAAGGTCGCGGTCTTCCTGGCCAGCGACGATTCCGCCTGGTTGACGGGCGAACGCATCTCGGCGTCTGGTGGCCATCGCTGATCGTTGAATAATCGTGATGCCCCGTCTATGACGGGGCATGCGATTTACCGATAAACATGTCGTGGTGACCGGCGCCGCTTCCGGCCTGGGGCTGGCCATCGCCAAGGCCGCCCAGGCCGAAGGCGCCACCATCACCGCCATCGACCGCGTCGCCGCGCCCTTTGAAAACAGCCGCATCTGCGACATTACCGATGAGGAGCAGGTCCGCCGCGCCTTGTCCGGCCTGCCGCGGCTGGATGCGGTTGTCAACAGCGCGGGCATCGCGCGGCGCGCCAAGGCGGACGAGACCGACATGGCGGATTTCGACGCGGTGATGGCGGTGAATGTGCGCGGCGCCTTCCTGGTGTCGAAACATGCCCTGCCCCATTTGCGCAGCTATGGCGGCTCCATCTTGCATCTGTCGTCCGGCGTGGCGACCACGGGCCTGCGCAACCGAGCCGCCTATACCGCCAGCAAGGGCGCCATCCTGTCACTTACCCGCAACATGGCGCTGGATTACGCCCCAGATAAAGTCCGGGTGAACTGCCTGTGCCCGGGGTTCGTCAACACGCCGCTGCTGGCGACATTGCCGCCCGAGCGCCGTGCCCGGCTGACATCGCTGCATCCCTTGGGCCGGCTGGGTGAACCCGAAGATATCGCGCACATGGCGCTGTTCCTGATATCGGATCAGGCATCCTGGATTACGGGACAGGCGATCGCGGTCGACGGGGGCTTTAACATCGGCCACACCGACGACGTCTAGACGCTTGTCTTTTGACCACTGGCGGCGTCGCTTCGTCGCTCATGGGCCGCTTGCCCACATTGCTCCTCGCTCCTGGCCAGTGGCCAAAATCCTGCGCGCCTTGCATCGATTTTCCGGTACAATTAGGACAAGACAGTTTTCGGCGCCCCGCGCTACACTGACCTCTCCCCTGGCGTCTCCCCACGGATTTGGCCTTTTGACAGCATTTCTCGACGCCCGCACCCTTCCCGCCGACACGGTGCTGGAGCCCGATCTGGCCATCATCGGCGGCGGCCCCGCCGGCATCAGCCTGGCGCTGGCGCTGGCCGGCACCAAACTGAACATCCTGCTGCTGGAATCCGGCGGCGAAAACTTCGATTCCAAAAACCAGAAAATGTATGCCGGCGCGCAAAGCGGCCTGCATTACATCGCGCTGGATGCCGGCCGGCTCCGTTTCCTGGGCGGTAGCACCAATCACTGGGGCGGCTGGTGCCGGCCGCTGGACGAGATCGACTTCGAGGCGCGCGAATGGCTGCCACACTCCGGCTGGCCCTTTCCCAGAAAAGCGCTGGAGCCTTACTACCCCCGCGCCCAGGCGCTGGTGGAAGCCGGGCCCTGGCTTTATGACAAAGCCGGCCCCGCCGCTGCATCCCTGGGACCGCAGCTGAACCTGGGAGAAGGCGGCGTCTATACGAGCTGGTTCCAGTTCTCCAAGACTCGCGACAGCGAGCTTCCCACGTATTTCGGCCATCGCTATGAAGGCGAACTCAAGCGTGCCGCGCGGATCAAGCCGCTGCTCAACGCCAACGTCACCGGCATCAAGCTCAGTGCGAATGCGCAGCGCGTCGACCGTCTCGACATCGCCACGCTCAATTCTCAGGGAGGTGCGGATAAGAAATTCATCGTGAAACCGCGCCTGACGGTGCTGGCCTGCGGTGGCATGGAGAATGCGCGGCTGCTGCTGGTCTCCAATGACGTAATGAAAACCGGCGTCGGCAACCAGAATGACCTGGTGGGCCGCTTCTTCGCCGACAATCCCATTCCCCGTGATGTCGCCATCCTGGTGTCTTTCGCGGGCGCTTTGGCGCCCTACTACGGCACCAATCTGAAACTGGCCAGCGGCCCCATATTGCAGGCTGCTTTTTCGCCCAGCCATGATTTTCGCCGCACGCGCAAGATGGCGTCATCGCTCACCACCGTCGAACAACCGGTCGAGTTGGACGATGCGGGCAAGGCGGCGGTAATTACCACTGCCCTGGCATTGGGCGTGGATGCGTCCAGTGCCAAGGCTTATTCCCTGGGCTGTGGCATGGAATTGGCGCCGGACCCCGAGCGGCGCCTGACCCTGACGGACGAAAAGGATGCATTGGGGCTGCCGCGGCTCAACCTCCATATGCGCATGGCCGAAACCGACTTCGCGCTGTATCACGACACCTTGCGGGAACTGGGGCGCCAATTGCTCGCATCGGGAAGCGGGATGCTGAGGGTCAACCGCCGCGAGGATTGGTCCAAGAACATGGATTGGGGCAACCATCATCTGGGAACCACCCGCATGCACGACGATCCCAAACAGGGCGTGGTCGATGCGAATGGCCAGGTGCATGGCATAGGCAATCTCTATGTCGCGGGAAGCTCCACCTTTCCCACCTATGGCGCTTCCAACCCCACGCTCAATCTGATTGCGGTGACCCTGCGGCTCGCCGATCACCTCAAAAAGGTGATGACGTGAGGCGCAGGACCGTAATCGCCGGTGTCGCCGCCGCAGGCGCCGCAATCGCGGCGGGTCTTTACCGCTTCACCGATCTGTTCGTGAAGCATTATCCGCCCACGCCTTACGACGATGTTCTGGTGGCGCTGGTGGACCGCGAGCAGGCGGCAAAACTGGGCGCACTGGCCAAGGATGGCAGCTCCGCAGATGCGCTGGCGCAAAGGCTGCGTTCCGTGCTCAAGGGACGCGACCTGGCGGCGGCGGCCAAGGCCGATATCGGAGCCGATCGCGTGATCGAATTGGACGGTTGGGTGGTGCCGCAAAGCGTGGCCTGGCTGGCAAGCCTGGCTGCCAAAAACTAGCTGCGCTTCGCCGGGATCAACCCGCGCAACGAATTGCCGAAATAGACTTCGCCATCCAGATCGTCCGGCGTCAGGGTGGCTTCACGGGCCTTGCCCTGAGAGATCAGCTCCGCCCGCAAGCGGCCGTCGAGCACCCCAGCCGAGAGCGGCGGCGTCAGCAGGGTATCGCCGCGCCTCACAAAGATATTGCTGCGCGCGCCTTCCGTGATCTCGCCGCGCTCATTGAGGAAAACCACCTCGTCCGTGCCCAACCGTTTCACTTCGCGCTCATACAATTCACGCCAATTCGTCTTGTGACGCAGAAAGGGATCGGAGCTGTCGGTAAGTTCCGGTGAAATCGCATAGGTCCAAAAAGCCGGATTGGCCGGAAGATCATGCGCGGTGGCATGATGCATACCCTGCTCGTCCAAGGTCAGGCGCAAACGCAAGGGACCAGTATGACCCGCTATCGCCTGATCCAGCGTGGTCCTGGCGGCCGCCGCGTCAAAGGCCATCCCGAAAATGCGTGCCGACTTTTCCATCCGCGCCAGATGCGCCTCAAGCCGGACGAACCCATCTTGCCAGCATAGTGTCTCGATCAATTCCAACGGTTTGCGCGCACGGTCAAAGAACTGCGCCTTCAAAAGACATTCCGCATATTCGCTGTCCGCGCGCGAGTCCTGCACCACCCCGCCGCCGATACCCATTTCGCCCTGCCCGCCGGCGATGGTGAGGGTGCGGATGGCGACGTTGAAACGCGCCGAGAATTGATTGTTGGGGGCGGGCGAAAAATGCCCGACGGCGCCGCAATAGACCCCACGCGGGCTGGTTTCCAGTTCACGCAGAATCTCCATGGCGCGGATCTTGGGCGCACCGGTCACCGAACCGCAGGGAAACAGGGCCCGCAGCAGCTCCGTCAAACCCGCGTCTTTGCGTTTGGCCGCAGTGACCGTGGAGACCATGGTGTGCAAGGTGGGATAGCTTTCGACCTTGAACAGGCTGCTCACCTCCACACTGCCCGGTTCGGCAATCCGGCTGAGATCGTTGCGGATCAGATCCACGATCATCAGGTTCTCGGCGCGGTCCTTGACACTGCCGGCCAGGGCTGCGCGTTCCGCCTCATCGTCGCCGGCTCGAGGCGCGGTCCCTTTCATGGGGCGCACCGTGATCCGGCCGTCGCCTGCAAGGTCGAAGAACAACTCCGGCGACAGGCTGAGGATCTGCCGTTCGCCGTCATCGACAAAAGCGCAATGACCTGCGCCGCTCTCCGGCAGGAGCCGCTCATAAAGCGCGTGCGGATTTCCCGCAAAAGCAAAGCGGGCACGGAAGCTGAGATTGGCCTGATAGATGTCGCCGGCGGCGATGAAGTCCTTTACCCGGACAAAGCGGCTGGCATAGCCGGCTTCGTCCCACTCCGGCCGCAACGGCCCTGCATAGGCCCGGCCCTCGATGGGGAACGACGTCCCTTCCGGCTCGCCGAACACCCCCAGCCGCAGCAAGGGGGCCTGTGTGGCCAGACCGGCCAGTCGCGGCTCAAGGGCATAACCCAGCTCATAGCCCAGCCAGCCCGCAAGGTGGCGCCCTTGGGCCAAGGCTGCCTCGACGGCCGCCAGCGCCCGGGGGACTTCCGCGGCGCTGTCAGCCCTGATGACCTCCAGGGGCCGGGTAAAGACCCGCCGGGGGCCGTCGTCCAGAATGACCAGCATGGGGGTTCTTTTGCCCGCCAGCCGGTTCCGGTTCAACCAACAACTTATGGTTGTATAGAGGTTAACGCCTCACCTTGAAGCATGGTTCCGGCATCCTATCTCTATCCTACCGGCCGCCTATGACGGGGACCGGACAGCCGCTCAAAGGAGGGCTGGACATGAACAGGCATACGAGTTTTGGAAGCCCCTATCTGCTGGGCTTCGAGCATCTGGAAAGGCTGCTGGAACGCACGGCCCGCACGGCCGGCGACAGCTATCCGCCCTACAATATCGAAGCTTCGGAAGACGGCGGCATCCGTATCACGCTCGCGGTGGCGGGCTTCTCCAGGGAGGAGCTCAGTGTCACCGAGGAGGACCGCCAACTGGTGGTCCGCGGGCGTCAGGCGGAACCAAACGGCAAAACGTTCCTTCACCGCGGCATTGCAGCGCGACAATTTTTGCGCAGCTTTGTCTTGGCAGACGGCATCGAAGTGACCGCTGCCGCGTTGGAAAACGGATTGCTGAAGATCGATTTGGCCCGGAAACAAGTCCAACCCAGTGTCCGGGTAGTGGAGATCAAGACTGGAGGCTTATCATGACGGACAGATTTGAAAGCGATGACTTGGACGAGCAGCAGCTCATGGCGGGCCGCATTGCCTATATCAAGCCCACCGACAGCGACGAGGCGCACCGCCTCGGCCTTATTCCCGCCAACATCGATCTGCCCGATGGCATGAAGCTTTACGTGCTCCACGCCGAAGACGGCAGTGTGCTGGGCTTCACCGACGGTTATGCCAGCGCCTATGGCGCCGCCGTCCAGAACCAGCTCACCCCCGTTAGTCTGCATTAAAAGGCAGCCTGCACTAGCGCGGGCCAGGAATAGAACATGAAGCCGCGGGACACCCGTCCCGCGGCTTTTTGTTTGCCCGAGGTTCTGGTTAAAGTGCGCCCATGCGCCAGATCCTTCTCGCCTTCGCTTTCGGCATCTTCTCACTGCCCGCTTTTGCCCAGGACCAGACGCCTCCTGCCGGTGCGGCTCCGGCAGATGCCGCACCTGTGCCACAAGCCGTCACGCCGGCGCCGTCAAACCCGCCCATGACCGGGCCGCAGATCCTGATCTCCACCTCCATGGGCGATATCACCCTGCAACTGGATTCGGTGCGCGCGCCCAAGAGCGTGGCCAATGTCTTGCGCTATGTGAGAGAGAAGCATTACGACAACACAGCCTTCTACCGGGTCGCCAAAGGCTTCGTGATCCAGATGGGCAGTTTCGACGCCAACGGTAAAGGGCGCGGCATCCATCCCGGCCCGGTGCCCTTGGAGGCCAATAACGGCCTGTCCAACCTCAGAGGCGCAGTGGCACTGGGCCGCGAGGACGCGCCCGACAGCGCCAAGGCGGAGTTCTATATCAATCTCGCCGACAATACGGGCCTGGACCACAAACCGGACGATACGGGCAACAGCACGGGCTATGCCGTGTTCGGTCAAGTCACCTCAGGCATGGACGTGGTGGATGCCATCGGTCAGGTGCCGGTGGGCGACAATGGCCCGATGCCGGGTCAGGCTCCGGTTACGCCGATTATCGTGAAAAAAGTCACCCTTCTAAAATAGCGGCGCGCGGGATTTTTCGGCGTGAGCAGGGTTGCTAGCGGCAGCGTAGCAACGAGCGAAGTGTACAAGAAGTACATGAGCGAAGGCGCGACGAACTCACGACGCAAAAGACAAGCGCCTAAGCGGCGGCGGTGCCAGTATTCTTGTCGCCAATCAAAATGGCGTACAGCGCTTCTGGCGAATTGGCGCCGCGCAGCTTCTCGCATACCGCCTTGTCGCGCAGCAGGCGTGAGACCCGCGCCAATGCTTTGAGATGATCGGCGCCGGCATTCTCCGGCGCGAGCAGCATGAACACCAGATCCACGGGCTGGCTGTCCACCGCCTCATAGTCGATGCTGTTTTCCAGCCGCGCGAAGATTCCGGTGATGGTCTTGGCTTCCGCCATGCGGCCATGGGGAATGGCGATGCCGGCGCCCACGCCGGTGGTCCCCAGCCGTTCGCGTTCGATCAGGGTTTCAAAAATGCGACGCTCGGACAGCCGCGTCAGCGCATGGGCGCGAGCGGCAAGTTCCTGCAACAACTGCTTTTTGGACTGCGCCTTGAGGCTTGGGATGACGGCATCGGGCGCGAGCAGGTCAGCGATGTTCATCAAGGGTCCCGTGACATGCTGCGAAAGCTCCGGCCCCGATCCTTAAGGATCGTTGACCGAAAGCGGCGGGTTCATAGGCCCGCGCCCCCCCAAAGTCAATCTTGACTAAAATCCAGGATTAACGGGGCTTTTGGGGATAGATATCCGGGTCTTTGGCGGGAATCCCATACCCCGAGTCAGCGGGCCGCATGGACCGGAGAAGGCCCCGCCTTCAGGCGCCGCCGCTCGACCGAGGAAGGAATCCGCAGCGCCTCGCGATACTTGGCCACCGTGCGGCGTGCAATGTTCACACCGTCCGCGGTCAACAGCGCCACGATGCGGTCGTCGGAGAGAATCTCCCGCGGTTCTTCTTTTTCAATCATCTCGCGGATGCGATCGCGCACCGCTTCGGCGCTGTGCGATTCGGCACCTCCGATCGACTGGATGGAGGCCGTGAAGAAATATTTCAGCTCGAACAATCCGCGCGGCGTGGCGACATATTTGTTGGAAGTGACGCGGCTGACGGTGGATTCATGCATGGAGATCGCGTCCGCGATGATGCGCAGATTGAGCGGTTTCAGGTGGCGCACGCCATGGGTCAGAAAAGCGTCCTGGTGGCGCACAATCTCGCTGGCAACCTTGAGGATGGTCCTGGCGCGCTGGTCCAGGCTTTTGACCAGCCAATTGGCATTGTTGAGACAGTCAGCCAGGTAGTTCTTGCTGTCCTTGTCGCGCGCATTCTTCGAGACCGTGCCGTAATACTGGTTGTTGACCAGAAGCCTGGGCAAGGTGTCGCTGTTGAGTTCGACCAGCCAGCCGCCGTCGGGCCCTTCGCGGACAAAGACATCGGGCACCACCGGCGTCACCGGCTCGGAACCGAAGGCCAGCCCCGGCTTGGGGTTGAGTTGGCGAATCTCGTAAATCATGTCGGAGATGTCTTCCGCATCCACGCCGCACAGGGACGTCAATTGCGGGATGTCGCGGCGCGCCACCAGGTCGAGCCGGGTCAACAGCGCCTGCATCGCGGGATCCAGCCGGTCCTTGGCCTTCAATTGCAGCGCCAGGCATTCCGCCAGGTCGCGGGCACCCACACCCACCGGATCGAAACCCTGCAATACGCCCAGCACAGCCTGAACATCTTCCAGCTCGCAGCCCAGGCGGTCGGCGACGTCCAACAGGTCTGCGCGCAGATAGCCGGTCTCATCCACCGCATCGATCAGCGCCAGCAGGATCATGCGGTCTTCCGGCAACAGGGCGGCGATGGAGAGCTGGCTCTCCAAATGGTCCTTGAGCGAGGCGTTGGCGGCAACCGAGGATTCCAGCCCGTCTTCGCCTTCATAGGCATTGCCGGATTTGACCGTGGTCCAGTCGGCGAGCGAGCCGCCTTGCGGCGCCTCGGCCTGCTTGCGCGGCTCGGCATCGTACATATTGTCGTGCGCGGCCTCGTCCATGTCCGAGGTTTTGGAAAAATCTTCCCGGGTCAGGGCGACATCCGCCCGTTCATTGGCGGCCGCGCCCGCGGCCGCCTCGGGTGTTTCGCTGACGGGGCCGGCTTCGCGGTCGTCGCGTTCCAGCAGCGGGTTCTTTTCCAGCTCGGATTCGCAATATTCCGCCAGTTCGACATTGGACAATTGCAGCAGCTTGATCGCCTGCTGCAATTGCGGCGTCATGACCAGGGATTGACCCTGGCGAAGCTCTAATCTCGGACCGACCCCAGCCATGGCGCGCTATAAGGTGAACTTTTCCCCGAGATAGACGCGCCGCACATCGCGGTCGCTGACGATCTCGCTGGGCGTGCCCTCTTTGAGCACACGGCCATCATGGAGAATGTAGGCGCGGTCGATTACATCCAGGGCGTCGCGGACATTGTGATCGGTGATCAACACGCCGATGCCGCGATCCTTGAGATGCTTGACCAGGTCGCGGATTTCACCCACCGCAATGGGATCGATGCCGGCGAAAGGTTCGTCCAGCAGGATGTAGGAGGGATGGGTTGCCAGGCAGCGCGCGATCTCGACGCGGCGGCGTTCGCCGCCCGACAGCGCGATGGCCGGCGTGTTGCGGATATGGGTGATGCCGAACTCCGCCAGCAAGGCTTCCACCATGGCTTCCAGGCGCGCGCCGTCCGGCTCCATCAGCTCGGCGGTGGCGCGGATATTCTGCTCGGCGGTGAGGCCGCGGAAGATCGAGGCTTCCTGCGGCAGATAGCCGATACCCAGCCGCGCGCGGCGGTACATGGGCAGCTTTGTGACGTCGTGGCCATCGACTTCGATAGAGCCGGTGTCGGTATGGATCAGGCCGGTGATCATGTAGAAGCAGGTGGTCTTGCCGGCGCCGTTGGGACCCAGCAGGCCGACCGCCTCCCCCCGCCTTAACGAAAGGCTAACCGAACGCACCACCGGCCGCTTGTTGAAGCTTTTGCCGATGCGCGAAATCACCAGGCCCTTGCCGCCTTCGACGAGGCGAAAAGTCTCCCCGGCGGGCTCGCCGCCATTCTGCTGGTGTTCCGGGCTATTCTTTTCCATGGGCAAAAACCATGCCTGTTTGTGTTTAAGGAACTATGAAAAGCGTTCATTTCCTCATTGAGAATTGGGCGTAAATACGGCCTGCACGCGGCTGGAGCCTTGGGTGCCGGTCTGACCACCCGTCTGGCCTTTGACGCCGCCGCCCAGTTGCGCCTGGCCCGTCTGCAGGTTCACGGTGAGCTGCGCACCCCGCATGACATCCTTACCCTTCTTCAGCACAACATTCCCCGTCATAGTCACCGTACGCGGCACCACGGAATAAACGGCCTGGTCCCCGGTGGCGGTGCCGGACTTGGGCGAATCCACCACCACATTGCCGCTGGCCATCACCTTGTCGGCTTTGCCGTTGACGGTCGCCATATGCACCGTGTTGGCGCGAATTTTCGTGTCGGCCTGGATGACGATGACATTGCCGGACCATGTGCCCGTCTTGCCGTTGAGATCGGCCTGGAAACTGTCGGACGAGATATTGATGGGCGCATTGCTGTCGCTGGGTCCCAGCGCCGGCTTGGCTGCCGGTGCGGCCTGAATCCCGGATGCTGGCAATGCTATCAGGCCCAGGAGTATCAGCACTGGTTTCATTTCTTGGCTCCCAAAACCGTCATATGCACATGACCGCTTAATGTCAGAATATTGGTGTTGCGGTCGGCATGGAATTCGTCCGCCCGCATGGTCCCTTGCGGCCCCTGGCCGTTTACCGGCTCATGACCGTGGATGACGCTCTGCTTGAGGTTGGCGGAAGCGCTGTTGCTGTGGAGTTCATAGCCGGTGGCGGTGAAGACATCGATGCCGCCGCTCAACTCCAGTTGCCCGGTGTTCATGTCCACCATCCCGGCGCGGGCGCGGGCATTGATCCAGTTCTGCTTGTCCAAGCTAAGGTCGGCTTCCAGATTCGTCAGGTCGGCCTTCTTGGGATTGTGCGCGTCCTGGATGGCGCGGTCGGCGGTGATGACAAAGGGATTGCCCTTGGTGTCGGCGCCCGCCAGGCGGGGCTTGACCATGGTGAGGTCGTTTTCGATACGGCCCAGCCGCTCGTAAGACATCTGCAACTGGCGCGGCATGCGCTGGACAAAGAAGAAGGCCAGCACCGCGGCGATGATCAAAAAGGCGCCCAGCGACAACAGCCGCTTCATCAGCGCGACAAAGCGGGAATAGCGCACCGCCTCGCCTGTGGTGGTGCGCACCCGCGCCGACCAGTCATAACCCGCTCTTTGAGGATTTGGCTCGGGCGCCATGCTCATGCAATTCCCGCGCGCAGGCAGTCATGGATATGGATGACGCCCAGAGGCTTCAAATCGGCTTCGGCCAGCACGAATAGTTGGGTGATCTTCTTTTCCGTCATCAACGCCAAAGCCTCGGCCGCCAGTTGGCCGGGCCGGGCGATCTTGGGATTGGAGGTCATCACCTCGGCGGCGTTGCGGTTTTCGATTCCCTCGGCATGGCGGCGGATATCGCCATCGGTGACAATGCCGACCAAAGCGCCCGCATCGTTAATGATGCCGACACAGCCCAGCCGTCCCGACGCCATGGTCAGCAGCACATCCCGCATACCGGCATTTTCGCGCGCCAGCGGCACGTCCTCGCCGCTATGCATCAGGTCGGAGACCCGGATCAGGGCTTTTCCCAAGCTGCCGCCGGGATGGAAATCGCGATACTGGTCGGCAGAAAAACCCTTGCGCTCCATCAGCGCCACCGCCAGCGCATCGCCCAGCGCCATCATCATGGTGGTGGAAGTGGTGGGCGCCATGCCGATGGCACAGGACTCCGGTGCATCGGGCAGCAGCAGCGCCACATCTGCGGACTTGGCCAAGGTGGAATCACCGTTGCAGGCCATCGCGATCAGAGGAATGCCGAAGCGCTTGGCATAGGTGAGAAGGTCGGACAGTTCGCCCGTCTCGCCGCCCTTGGACAAAAGCAGCAGCACGTCCTGCGGCGTGATGGCGCCCATGTCGCCATGAGAGGCTTCGGCGGGATGGACGAAATAGGCCGGCGTGCCGGTGGAAGAGAAAGTGGCGGCGATCTTGCGCGCGACATGGCCGGACTTGCCCATGCCGCTGACGATCACCCTTCCTTTTGCCGCCAGCATCAGGCCCACGGCGCGGGTGAAGTCGCCGTCCAGGGAATCCGCCAGGGTGATCAGCGCCTGGCTGGCGGTGGAAAGGACCCTGCGGGCAGCCGCCAAATCGCCGGCAGCGGTTGCGCCGGAGATGCTTTGCAGAGATGCCTTGGCGCTCGCCATTTAAGCCTTTGAAATTTAAGGTTTGTTTTCTTGGTTTAGCTTAGCGGCGGTAGATTACGGCGCCGTTAAGCGAATTTCGTGCCAGTTTCGCCCGAAACGGGGGCGAGGGCAAGGCGGGCTCAAAATTGTGACGCTGCCCGGCCGCTCGCTCAAGCTCGCGGCGCTCGTTCCTTTCGCGTCCATACGCTGTCGCTATGGACCACGGGACCTGCTCACCGTCGCCACTAGGCTGTCGCTAAGCGACCGCGCGCCGTCACTCGCATCGAAGGCGCTTGGCCGCGCCTTCGATCTCTCAATGCGCGAAGATGTCCACTTCGTCCCAGCCGGCCAGATCCAGCGCCGCGCACCCGCGCGTATCGAAGGCGCTTGACCGCGCCTTCGATCTCTCAATGCGCGAAGATATCCACTTCGTCCCAGCCGGCAAGGTCTAGGCTCGCGCGGGTGGGAAGGAAATCGAAACAGGCCTGGGCCAATGCGGTGCGCCCTTCGCGCGCCAGCATCTGATCCAGTGCGGTCTTGAGTTGATGCAGATAGGCGACGTCATTGGCCGCATAAGCAAGCTGGCGTTCGCTCAGCTCTTTGGCGCCCCAATCCGAGGATTGCTGCTCCTTGGAAAGATCGACATTCAGCAGCTCGCGCACCAGGTCCTTGAGCCCATGCTTGTCGGTATAGGTGCGCACCAGCTTGGACGCGATCTTGGTGCAATAAATGGGCTCGCAGTCCACGCCCAGATACTGGCGGAAAACGGCGACGTCGAAGCGGGCGAAGTGAAACAGCTTGGTCACATTGGAATCGGCCAGCAGCCGCTTGAGATTGGGGGCGGCATATTGGCCGGCCGCGAACTGGACCGCATGGCACACCCCATCTCCCGCCGAGAGTTGCGCCAGGCACAGCCGGTCGCGCTGCGGAATGAGGCCCAGGGTTTCGGTATCGATGGCGACCAGCGGTCCCAGGTTAAGTCCGTCGGGCAGGTCACCCTGATGCAGCCTGATCTTCATGTCGCTCCAATAGCGCAGCGGGGCGTTAATTAATAGAGTAGCCCCATGCAGGCTTGGCCCATCCCATCGCATCCGGACCGGACGGGAAAAAGACCGGGTGTCATTCTGTCCGTGCTGCTGCATGGGATGCTGCTGCTGCTGGCCATCGGGTATCTCCACAACCGGCCGGCCATCACCCAGACATCCTTGCGGGCCCTGCCGGTGGACCTGGTGATCGGCGGGGGTGCCGGGCAAGCCGTCTCCACCGCACCCGCCGCGCGTCTCCAGATCGCCCGTCCCCATCCGGAAAGTGCCCCGGTGCCGGAAGGCACCAATCCCAAAGGCACCAAACAGCCGGAGGACGAGCTGTCCGCCCGCCTGCGGGCGCTGGCGCAATTGAAGACGCCGGATGCGGCCCTGCCCAATGCCGACAACAGCGCCGCGCCCGGGGGCGGCATCGGGGATGACAGCGGCGAAGGCAATTACGCACTCAAGGATTTCATCCGGGCACAGATTTTACGGCGCTGGTTGCCCGATCTTTCCACGCCGGGCACGCGCAACATGCCGGTCCTGCTCCGCATCCGGCTGCTCAAAAGCGGGGTGATCGACGATGTCGCCATTGTCGACCAGCAGCGCTTCCATGTGGACAAAATCTTTCACGAGATGGCCCTGTCGGCGCGCGATGCGGCGCTGCTCGCCTCACCCATCCAGATTCCCGGCGTTCACTTTCAGAAAACGCAGACTTTGACCATCGATCTGGATCCGAAAGCGGTACTTCGTTAGTTACCCCCTCCGGCCTGCCTGTTCGTCACGGCAGATCCCGCGCCAGGCGGAAGCCGGTCAGGGTGGAATAATCATAATCCTGGTCCGCGCCATCCTCCGAGGCGCCCACACGCGCGGCGCTGCGCACAAAGATCGGCACATTGTTCCAGGCGCCGCCGCGGATCGCATGCCGGATGCAGAATGAGTCCGTCCAGGCGCGGCCATCGGCCGGCGCGCCGACATAGCTGGGATGCCAGCAATCCGCCGTCCATTCCCAGGCATTGCCCAGCATGCCCGACAGGCCGAAGCCGTTGAGCTCAAACGCGTCGACCGGACCCAGCAGTTTGTTGTCCCATTGGCTGCCGCAGCCGTTGCAGTTGGCATGGCCGCCGCCAATCTCCTCGCCCCACCAGCGCGCCGTGTGGGTCCCGGCGCGGGCGGCATATTCCCATTCCGCCTCGCTGGGCAGCCGGTAGGGATTGCGGTTGCCGATGGTGGGATGGGCGGCGCGGGCGCGGGCATTGATCCAGGCGATGAAGGCCTCCGCGTCTTTCCAGTCCAGACAGACCGCCGGCCAGCGCGGCGGTTCGACATCGGTGGGCGTGGCCGCCTGGCCGCGATGAAGCTGTCGCCAGCCCAGGCCCAGCAAAGGATTGCAAGGCTGGGGCTGGTAGCCGGTGACATTGAGGAAGGTGAGGAATTCCTCACTGGTGACGGGATATTTGGCCAAACCAAAGGCCTTGATCGTCACCACATGCTGCGGGCCTTCGGAGTCGAAACGTCCCGGTTCATGCGCCGGGCTGCCCATCAGGAATTTTCCGGCCGCAATGCCCACCATCTCCGGACATTCGGGGCATTCCTTGAAGTTGCGATCCAGCGGGGTTTGGGCGCCCAAAAGGATTGTGACGGCCCCAAGGGTGAGCAGAATCGCTGCGCTGCGGAAATTCATGACCCCATCAAAGCAGGAACGGCCTCTAGTGTCTCGATTCCGAAATTCGCATGATCTCTATATCGGACTCCAGGCGAATTTCGGAATCGAAAGACACTAGCAATTAATTGACTCTAGTGTCGTTTTGGTTCCGAAGTTCGCTTCGTGCCCGATATCCAGGGGGTTGCGAACTTCGGAACCACGACACTAGCGCAAACCGTTTCGAGTTTACAGAAAGGACAGGTCCATGATCCGCAAACTGGCGTCCGGCAAGTACCGGCTCTATTCCCGCAAGAAAGACCCCAGGACCGGCAAGCGCAAGAACCTGGGCACCTTCAACAGCCGCGCCGCGGCCGAAAAACACGAGCGTGAGGTCCAGTATTTCAAGCGCCATTGAACCGGGTGACGTCATTGCCTTCTGGCGCGAAGCCGGGTGGGAGCGCTGGTTCAGCGCCGATGCCGCTTTCGATACCGCCATTCGCGATCGTTTCGCGGAGCTGCACGGCCGGGCGGCTTGCGGGCTTTTGGCGCCCTGGGAGAATGAGGCGCCCTCGGCGCTGGCGCTGATCCTCGTCACCGACCAGTTCTCGCGCAATCTCTATCGCCATAGCGCGCTGGCTTTCGCCACCGATGAGTTGGCGCGCAATGTGGCGGACCGGGCCATCGCCCGCGGCTTCGATAGGGGGACGGAGCCCCTGCTGCGATGCTTCTTCTATCTGCCTTTTGAGCATCATGAGGACCCGTCGTCCCAAGCGCACGCCGTCGCTTTGTTTGAAGAACTGGCACGGGAGACCGGCCGGCGTACGGAGCTGGACTATGCCCTGCTGCACCAGCGGCTGATTGCGCGCTTTGGCCGCTTTCCCCACCGCAACGCCGTGCTGGGACGCATTTCGACCCAGGAGGAAATCGCCTATCTTGCTCAAGGCGGTTTCATGGGCTGAGCCTGGCCTTTATAACCGGCGCCATGAACATCCTGATCGCCTGCGACTCCTTCAAAGACGCCCTGCCCGCCGATGCCGTGTGCCGCGCCATCGCGCGTGGCCTCAAGAAGAGCCATCCCGATGCCGTGATGACCGAAATGCCGCTGTCGGACGGCGGCGAAGGCCTGCTCGAGGTCCTGCAGGCGCCGCTGGGTCTGCAATGGATGGAAAAGACTGTCGCCGATCCGCTCGGACGTCCCATCCGGGGCCGCTACGGCCTCTCCGCCGACCGCAAGACCTGCGTGGTGGAAATGGCGGAAGCCAGCGGCCTGCAGCGGCTCACCCAGGCCGAACGCGATCCCCGCCAGACCTCGACCTTCGGCACCGGCCAGCTGCTGGCCGACGCCAAGGCGCACGGCGCGAGGCGCGCCATCCTGGCCATCGGCGGCAGTGCCACCAATGATGCCGGCATCGGCGCCGCGGCAGCGCTGGGGTGGCGCTTTCTGGATGGATCGGGAAAGGACCTGCCGCCGGATGGCGGGCATCTGAAAAACATTGCACGTCTTGAACCGGCGCCCATGCCCTTCGACAGCATGGAAGTGCTCTGCGACGTCACCAATCCCCTGCATGGTCCCAACGGCGCTGCGTGGATCTATGGCCGCCAGAAAGGCGGCACCGATGCCGTGCTGACGGAATTGGATGACGGATTGCAGCATCTGGCGTCGCTGGTGAAAGCCACGTTCGGCAGCGATGTTGCCGCCGCGCCCGGCGCCGGCGCCGCCGGAGGACTGGGTTATGGCGCAATGGTTTTCCTTGGCGCACAGCTTCGGCGCGGCATCGAGATCGTGCTCGACCTGACCGGCTTTGACGCAGCCGCGCGCAACGCTGACCTGATCATCACCGGCGAAGGCCATCTCGACGGCCAGAGTACCCAGGGAAAATTGATTCAAGGACTATGCGCGCGCGTAAAAGGTAAGAAAGTAATCGCCTTGTGCGGCAAGCTTTCCGCCACACAGGAACAGGTCGCTTCCATCGATCTTGCCGCGGCTTACTGCATAAACAGTGAAGAACGGCCTTTGGCCGAGATGCTGGCCAACACCGCCGCCAATCTGGAAAAGACATCGGCGGCGCTGCCGATTTAGCGGAAGAAGCAGCACGACCTGACATGTCTCGGGGTATGATAAGTTGTCACCTGATACATGCAGACAGCACTTTTAACGTTGACACTGGAAACCCGCGATCGTGTACCGATACGGTCCTCTCCGTTCTTGCTTCGGAGATAGCTCTTCCCTAATCATCCACTGTTCATGCATGGGGCTGGGAAATTCCATGCATCCCGAACGAGACATGAAGGTAAGGGAACGTCATGGATATCTCCTGGCGGGCTGATCGGCTCGCGGTATCGGTTTGTCTTCTGGCTTTGGCAGCTTGTGGCGGCGGTGGCGGTCAGCCAGGCACGACGGCGAGCACGCCTACACAAACCGGCACGACCGGCAGCACAAGCCCAACCGGCACCACCTCATCAACCGGCTCCAACACCGGCAGCACCGGGACGACAGCACAAATCACTATTGGACCGGCGGACAACGCGGCGGCAGGAGCCGGATTTCTATCCTTTAATTTTTCCAGCAATCCACCGCCTGTAGGAACCGCATTCTCGCTACTTGGCCCTGCAGTGAAGATCACAAGCACAGCCGTCGGCGCAAGCGGCATCGACTCGACAAGATCGCGGGCCACCTACCGCGGTACCGTCACTTCTAATGGCCTGACCTATCCGGTTTTCGACCTGACCATTCCGGATATTTCCGTGAACGCGACCGGTGTGCGGGGCGATGGCACGCCTTTCACAACATCCGATGGGGGCAAGGTTGTGGCGGCGATTGGTACCCTGAACTACACCTTGCTGGGAGCATGGGGCTATACATCCGCCTCAGGCGCAACGGGATATCTCGGCATGACCGTGAACGGCACCAACACCAACACGGCCAACGTGCCAACCACTGGGACCGCGACCTATAACGGCACTCAAGGCCCCACCGCCGCTGGTGCTGTTGGCGCTTATTTCGTGCCTTCGGGCTCCGGTAGCATTGTCGCAGGCACCTTGACCGGCAATGTCAGCCTGACAACGGATTTCGCCAGTAACGCCGTTAACGGCACCATGAGCAATATGATGGCCACACCCACTGGCGGGGGTACCACGACGCCATGGAACACCATCACGCTGAGCGGAACCATTGGACGCAGCACGGGCCAGAACACAGTTGCATTTGGAGGCCCTACGACCACGCAAGGCGCACCTTCCGGCGCCGGAAACGCGGGCTTCTCAAGTGCCGCCTCAGGCTCCTTCGCGGGGTATTTTTACGGACCGCATGCGGAAGAAGTTGGGGCCACCTGGACCCTCTCCGATCCCAATGCGGCGGGTGGCGGCAAAACCGCTTTCGGGGCTTTTGCCGGCACAAAATAGAAGATTTGGTCATGCGATCTGTGCGGACGGCGATCCTGGCTGTCCTGTTGTGTGTTGTCTCTCCAGCGCTGGCTGAAGAGAAGAGCGATGGCAAGACCATCGCGCTTACGGAAGAACAAGCAGCCCAGCTCCTGATCGCCAACAATCGTCTGGACGACGCGAAGAAGCTTCTGACGCATGTGCTGGCGGCAAAGCCGGATGACACCGAAGCCCAATTCCTGCTCGCCCTGATCGCGGTC
>Ga0163163_10001134_pt1 | contig 22637 bp, 28 predicted proteins | sample S65metaG_FD_119766 | JGI IMG/M metagenome (GOLD analysis project Ga0163163, IMG submission 119766) | Switchgrass rhizosphere microbial communities from Kellogg Biological Station, Michigan, USA - S6-5 metaG | ecosystem: Host-associated > Plants > Roots > Rhizosphere > Soil | place: USA...
AACACGTTGACGGGGCCGGAGGGCTCCAGCTCCCCGCCAACGCGCAGCTGTGGGTTTTTAGGCCACTCAGTCACTTAGTCTGCGGCTCCGATGGCGGATTGGGAGCCTGCGGGTTGTCAGGCGGCTGCCCCATCGGGTCGATGCCACCGTGTTGTTTCTTGGCCAGTTCGACCGGATCGGAGGTCTGCTCGGGCTGGTCGCCCGCAGTCCGCCGCGTTTCAGGATGCTTTGTTGCAGTGCGAGGTTCGTCTTCGTTATCGTCATCGTGCGACTTCTTGGACATTTTGGCTTTCCTCCGCTTTCGGGGTGTGGCCGGCTTCCTTCGCGCAGTCACCTTGCGCTTTCGCGCAACAACCGGGCGCTTTCGCTTGGCCTTCTTCATAACATCGTATCCTCTTTATCGTTGCAGCTTTTTATTTCGCCTTCTCAGCAATGGGTTGGCAGGATTTTGCCAGCTCAGTGATCAGCGTGTCACGGCGCTGCGATGCGTCACTGACCTGATATAGAACGTAAGCCACGATCGCCAAACAGACGCAGTTGATCACCACCAGCGGCAGTGCCAGCGGCCCGGCTGCCTGCAAACCTTTGGCAACTTCGCCCGCCACCTTGCCGGTGTACTGGATCATTTTTTCCTGGCTTCTAGCGCCTTGATGCGCTTCTCCATAGCGTCGAGCCGCGCACCGAGCGACGGCGGCGGCGGCGGCTGGTCGCTGAATGTGCCGGTCGCGTGGTCGTAGACCTTACCACCGAAATCCTTCTGCGGGTTATCGCCAGTGTAACCGACGATCTCGATCACCCGCTGATTGATCGAATGGACCGCGGTCGGGTCGTAGGTGGCCGCGCCAACGATGCTCTGATCACGCTGGCGGAAGATGTTGCAGACCACGCTGCCGGGCTTGAAGTTCGGCTTGGGCGGCGGCGCGGTGTCGACCAGCAACTCGCCAGTAGTTGGATGATATGTTGCCGGCTTGGGCGGCTGCATCAGCAGGAAGTTGGGCCGGACGTAGTCGTACCAATCGACGCTGTCGGCCTCGCGCCTGGCGTAGATTGTCCTGGCCGGCGCATCCTTCTGCGGCTTGACCGGCTGGTATTGTACCCACACGCCGTGGTCGATTATTTCCATGGTCAGGCCGCTTCCGATGCATAGTAACCGCCGGCGGTCTTAACCTGAAGCACCCGGTAGCGTTGCGTTAGAAAAGACCCACCGAAGCCGCTCAGTTGCGCGCCGCTGCCGCCGGTCTGGCAGCCGGTCGGCCCATACGGTTCGGTCAGTCCCTCGTCGCTACTGTGGACGTAATCGCCGACGTAGACCAGCCGGGTCTGGGTCAGCGGCTCGCCTTCGCGGGTGGTGAGGAATCGGTAGTAGACGCCGGCGCCGTGCGACCAGCCGCCCATGTAAAACTGGCCGTCAGTCGACATGCCGACATTGGCGCCGAAGTACCCGGCGCAGTGGTAGGCTACGGTCGGGTAGGGCGGCCCCTGGATCTGAACGCTGGAAGGCGCACCCGAGGCGAAGTTAACGCCGTTGTTGAACAGGGTGTGATTGGTATTGCTCGGAAAGGAAGACCCGCCGTTGGCGTTGAGCGTGCCGGTGAACGTGGCAACGCCCGCAGCGATACCGCCACCCAGCGACATGCCACCATTCGGCAGAACATAATTGGTGCCGTCAAAGCCGACGTAGTGGGCCTGGTTGCTGCCGAGGAAGACGTAACCCGAATTCGCGCCGCGGCTGGAGTATGTGTCAGCGTTAACCTTCAAGTCGCCGGTCATGGTATCGCCGGCCTTGCTCACCTTGGCCGTGCTGACGTTGGCGATGTTGGTGGCGTTGGTGGCGTCAGCTGCGTCGACGTAGTCCCGGCGCACCGCCTGGGCCGAAGTCGGACCAGCCGGCAGACTAAGGTGGCCGGTCATGGTCGAGCCGGTCTTGGCGACCTTCTCGGCTTCCAGTTCGGCGATCGCCGCCTGCACGTTGGTGGCCGCGACGTCGCCGACCGGCGCAGATGGCACCGTACTGGCGGCCGGCGGCGGCGGCTGGGAATCGTCGACATACTGCTTGGTGGCCGCTTCCATGGCGTCGGTCGGATCGGCCGACAGCAACAGCGGCCCGATCATGGTGCCGCCGGCGAGCAGCAGGTAGTTGGAGCCTTCGGCGAACGAGGCCATGCGCCACTGCGCGAGATTGAAGGCGCCTGGCGGAATGGCGGAAGTCGCGACGTATAGGTCGCCCTGGTAGACGACGAAGTCGTTGATGGAATATTGCGATCGCGTGTCGAAGTAGCGCACCGCGAGCAGGGCGAGCGGCTGGCCGCTGGTGTCGCCGACCGCGAGCTGCCGGTTGGCGGTATTGACCGCGATCTCGCCCTTCTCCAGCGGATTGGCAAACGGGGCAGATGCGTTGCTGTCGCGGCGGTGGCGGTAGTGCGAGGTCATGGTCAGTTCCCCGGCTGCGCTGGCGGCGTGAAATTGGCGGTCCACAACGCCTTACCCTTGGTAACACGAAACTCATCGATGTAGCCGGTCCAGTAGTTGGTGTTGTTGCCGATCGCACCAATGACGAACGACCAAGTGCTGACGTAGATCGGAAAGGCGCCATAATCATTCGGCCCGGCGTCGAGAACGCCGTCGAGATACGACCTGAAGGCATTGTTCTGTCTGGTCACCGCCCAATGATGCCACACGTTAGGTGTGACAGGATGAATGCCAACCACACCTTGAACAACCCAATCTGTTCCAGTCTTACCAAACCAGCACTGCATACAATTGTCGCCAGCACCGATAAGCGCCCCGCACGTTAGATCGACTAGACTTGGGCTACATCGACCAAACAATCCGCGATTAACACCTAGAGAACCAGTGTTATAGAACCAGCAATCAATCGTGAAATCCTCATAGCCGAAGTTCAGCTCGCCGGGAGTGCCCGCAACATAACAAATCTGCGCGCCGTTGAATTGCACAGCTGCGTTGCCAAATTTCTTTTGCGCCGTCGATATTGCTGCGCTGCCGGGATGGATAACTTGCCGCTTCTGCGAGCTGTCCTTGAAGTCGCCGTCGAAGTGCAACATCAGCACGGTCTTGTCACCAGTGACGCCATGCACGTCGGTCGGTGGCGTGAAGTCGGCAGTCCATAGTGCCTTACCCTTGGTGATGCGCAGCTCATCCATATAGCCTTTAAACGGATAGGCGGTGCTGCCCCACATACCGATCGTCAAAGGTGTGACTATGACGGGCAATGCCGGCGTGGTCATCGGAGCACCGCCAACACCATTGAGGTAGATTTTGTTCACCCGATTAGCGCGAACGAATGCGACGTGGTGCCAATTGTTAATCGTAATATAGGCGGGGGCATATACGGAAAAATCGCCGCCGGCACTGGCCTGGCGTTGCAGCATGGTGACGCCGCCGTCAGATAGGATCATGAACAGCCAGCCGTCACCAGCAAGATGCGCCAGAAAAGCCATTGCCTGCCCGGCAGGCGGTATTGCCGTCGGTCGCACCCAGAAATCGATGGTGTAATCGTCACCCATCGACCAAACCGGATTATCTGCATGTTGCGCGTAATCATCCATGCCGTCGAACAATGCGGATATTCTGCCAAATTTGCTTTGCGCTATCGAAAAAGTCAGACCGGCAAAACTACTGGCAGCTCCAAGCTTATATTGCGAAGCGTCACCAAAATTACCGTCAAAATGCATCAGCAGCACGGTGTTGAGATCGGGATACGGCTCATATTTCCTTGTTGGCGGCGTGAAATTGGCGGTCCATCGGGCGATGCCGTTGCTGACGCGAAACTCTTCCATGTAGCCGTAGAAATAAGCGTAGCCGTCCGGTTTGGGCCAGCAGCCCAACATCGGACCATAAGATGCGTTGGCAAATGCAAGCGCTGATGTTGCTGTGCCTTTCAGCACACCGTTTTCAAATGCGTAGAACGTGGTGCCCTTGCGTACGATGGCGCGGTGTATCCAGACATTGAGTTGAGCGGTGCCCATCAGCAGCGCCGACGCGATGTTCCAACTCGCCTGATCGTTAGAGGCGTAAAAGTAAAGGCCGTTGCTATCTCCCCAGCCAACCAACATCGGCGAGTAGAGAATGCCAATCGTGTCCCAGGTGAACGAGGGTCGATAGGTCGTGACATCGCCTACTCGGTGTTCCCACCAATCGATGGTGAAATCGTTGAGCGCCAGGTTGAATGAATTATCGACGTTCACTGGCGAATAAATATACGCATTGTTGTTGAATTGCGTCGCCGCTACATGCAACGGACCGGGGCCGCTGCTGCCGTCGCCAATGACAAACGCATTGACGACAGCAGCTGCTCCGTTCTGTTTAGGTGAATTATCGACCATGTAAGTTGAATTGACCGGCCCATCCATGTGGAGAAGCCAAGTCGTATAGGCATCGTTGTAGCGCGTGTCGTCGCCGGGATATTTGAAACCGAGGCCTCGGTTGCTCATGCGATCAAGCTCCCGCACAGCACCCAGCCATCGGTGGTGACTTTTACCAACGTGGCGCAAGAACCAATCTTTGGTAGTTTGCGCTTACTGTCTTCAGAGGTAATCGAAACGCCTGCTCCTGGGACGATCGTCGCTATGATGTTTGCGGTGACCATAAGATCGATCTCTGCGCCAACCGCAAAAGCGACAGCAGAATTAGGCGGCACGGTCAGGCTCAGCGGAGAAGCCGTGCTATTCCACAGTGCGACAATCTTGCCGGTGTCGGACAGCACCAGCGTGTAGGCCGTCCTGTCAGCGGAATTAAACGCTCGCACACCGGCATCGACGTACTGCTTGGTGGCAACGCCAAGCGGCACATTCGGATCAGCAAAAACAGACAATCGACCATCAACACGGTTACCAGTGAGAACAACAGCGGATACGCTGGTGCCGTCATCAGCGTAAGCGATAAGTTGAAACTGCGAACCTTGATTGCCGCCGCTTTCGGTACTGCCATCCATTCGCGTTAGCCAACGACGACCGCCGTTACGATTAAACCTAACGTCAGCAACAACGCCGCCAGTATCATTTAAAATCATAAGCGGTGTTGATTTGGCAATCGCCAGATCGCCGGTCATAGTATCGCCGGATTTCAGAACGAACTGCGCGGCGCCGGCGACCGCGACCCAAGCAGTGCCGTCCCACTTGTACTGCGGGACGCCGGCGACAGCGGGCGTCGGGTAGATGTCGTTGATCGCTGGCGATGAGGGGAAGTTGATGCCCATCACAGCCTCGCGTCTGCTGTGATGCTGGTAAAGAACCAACACTGTCCGGTTGCGTTGGCCGTTCTAATTTCCTGGATAACTGCATTGCCTTGAAGGCTAAGCGAGCCAACAGAAGCAGGAAACCCATTAACATTTTGATTGACGCCAGTTAGTGTAGGTGCCGCCCGCATCGGAGTGAGAAGTGACGATGTCCCATAAAAATTGCTGCCAGGATTGGCATAACCATTCCAAATTAGCCAACTAGGTTGCCAATACCGCTGACACGTCACCAACTCCTGATCATACGGGCGCATGATCATCGGCGACTGCGCGGCGGTCGGCGCTTGGCTGCCGGGGAGAACGACAACGCCGGTCAAGCGAAACGCATCTGTCGTTGCCGCCACAGCATTAACTTGACCAGGAGCAGCGATGTAGTTTCCGGCCTGCCAAGCGTTTGCTGCTGGTGCCGTGAAGGTGGTCCCGCAGCCCATTGAAAACATCAACTGAATGCCGAGAGTGTTATCGATAGCCCACGCCCCTGCCGTATCTCCTGGGATCGTTACAACATTATATTGAGCAGTAGCGGCAGCGTTCTGTGTGTAAGTTGTTACATAACTCCTAGTAGCGCCGCTGTTTTGCACTCCAACGCTGTAAAGACCTGGGCGAGCGTGTGCAGTCCAAAATCCAATCGTAAGCGGCTGCGCGTTTGCAGTACCCCACCGCATTCGCAGAGTACGAAAGCCTTCTATGCGATGTATGACTTGCAAGTAGTCGCCAGCACCAAGCGAAACTTGGGCTGGAGTAATAGTTACTATCAAACGATATGGCGTATAAAAAACCGTACCTCCACCGTTGTCGACGGTTCCTGTAAATCCCATTCCACCAGCGAAACCAATTCGCCAACCGTCGCAAATATATCCGGTTGCATTGGTTAGCGGCACACCGGGCTGATTAACCTCCATGCCGCCGTTGATCTGCATCCCGCTGTACGCCAGCGCATCGAGTGGCGCGGCGTAGGCCGTAATCGCCGCATCAACGTAATCCTTGCGCACCGCATTGGCGGCGGCAGGCGTCACTGGCAGCGACAAATGCCCCGTCATGATGTCGCCGGTTTTGGCGACAAACGCGGTTGGGTCGAGGCTCGGCACTGCGGCCGCCTGCACCCACTGCGCGGGACCTACGCCGTCGTTGTAGCGGACGTAGAGCATGCCAGTGTCGGATTCCCACCAGAGCGCACCGTCGACCGGCGAAGACGGCGGCGTGTCGCTGACGGTCAGCGAGGATTTGTTGTTAATTGCGGTGGTCAGTGCCGCATCCGCAGTATCAACGTAGTCCTTGCGCACCGCATTAGCCGCAGCTGGCCCAGTCGGCAGCGATAAATGGCCAGACATGACATCGCCGGCCTTGGCCACCTTCTCGGTGTCCAATTCGACAATCGCCGCTTGCACATTGGTCGCTGCGATATTGCCGGCCGGCGCAAAAGTAACCGTAGCGGCGGATCCACCGCCGGCAGCGCCCAATTGCGTCCAATTCGACGCATTGAACGCGCCAGGCGGGATCGCGGCGTTGGCTTTGTAGATATTTCCGGCCTGGACGACGATATCGCCCGAGGCATAGCTCGCGCGGACGTCAAAATAGCGAATTGCCAGCAACGCTATCGGCACGCCGACCGTGGTAGCGTTGGAATCGCCGACCGCGAGCTGCCGATTGGCAGTGTTTACTGCCAATTCGCCAGGCTCGAGCAGACTTGGAAACGCATTGGCCGGGTTGGCACTGCGCCGGTGGCGGTACCGCTTCATGACCTCATCCTCAATTCAAGGCCTGGTAAACTGGCAGTCTTTAGCGTTTGCGGCTGCGGGCCGCCGGGTCGGTAAAGGTGAAATCGATCGTGTTGCTGCGCATGCCGCCGGTGCGGACGCCGACCGGACAGGTGGCGGCGACCTGGAACAGCGACGGTTTGACGTTGGTGCGAACCTGCGTGTCGCTCAACAGCGCGGTCGGCTCGTCGAGACCGTTGAAGGTGATGATACTGGCGTTATTGAAGCCAGTGCCATCGACAATCAGCTGCAGATCGGGATCGCCGCACACCGCGGTATCGGGATTGAGGCCGTCGACCGTCGGCGGATCGACCTGGCCGATCGTCGGCACGTTGTCGGCGCCGCCGATATTGATCTTGGCCGGACCGGAGATCGTCATCACCTGCGTTTCATCGATATGATAGATCGTCATTTGTCACTCCCTTCAGAATGTGCCGCCGTCGAGCTGCACCCAGTAGCCATCGATCCTGACGTAAGCCTCGCCGTCGAACGGCGCCTCTTCGATTCCGCCCGAGCCGCCGCTGCCGCCGCTCAAGACGACGAATTCCGATGGTATGCGCTTGTTGGAGCTCGGCGGCGCAATATTGCGAATAGCATTGTTGCCGCCGACCGGATTGGCGGCCGGCACCCAGAGCGCAACGCGCAGATTCTGGCTCATGTTGCTCTCATGGCGGCAGCACCGCGGCGATGTGCGGCCGGAACCATACCGCCCAGAAACGGCTGTCGGCCGCGGGCGCCGCAGCCATACTCAAAGTCGAGCCGAGGGCGGTGTAATCGACCGACGGCTCTTGGATCACACCGTCCAGACTGACTTGCAGCTGCGCGCCGGAGCCGACATCGACCGCAACCGCCGGCGGGCCGGCAACCGGATCGATGTAGCTCAACGCGAACGTCGTCTTGACGCCGTCCGGGACGAGCGGCTGCACCTTGAAGCAATCCACTTGCGCAGAATTGATCTGATCGGGCGGGATCATCAGATCCCACTGCACAACCGTGCCGGCGCCGGGCGCCTCGACCATGGTCATGCTGTCGGCCGCGGCGTCGGTGGTGTAGTCGATTTGCGGGACGAGGCGGACGCCGTTTAAGTAAACGTCATGGCCCTCGTTGGTGAAAACCGGCGCCAAGCCGTTGATGTCGACACCGGTGAAGACCGTCTGGCCGGCAGTCGCGAGATAAACATAGCGGGCGCGGAAACCTGGCGCGACGGTGACACCGGGCGGCTGCCAGGCGGTGCCGTTCCAGATCATGATCGAGTTCTTGGTGGTGTCGTAGTAGAAACTGCCGGTCGCGATCGGGCTCGGCACGCTTTCGCCGGTGTTGGGGTTGGTCTCGCCGGACGCCGGCGGGTGGTCCCACGGTCCGAGGTAGTAAAAACTGATATTTCCGACCAATTGCTGGCAGTGGATCGCCCACCACTTGGCCGACCACAAACCGCCGAGGCCGCCCATGCCGGAAACCGGCTGATAGAACAATCCTTGCGGGAATTTGGACGCATTTATGAAATCGAGCGCGTGCGTGTTGTCGACAACAGGCCCGCCGAGGTACTCGGCCCAGGCCAAAGCCTCATCTTTCGCAGCGATCGCGTTGTCAGACTGCGCTTTTGAGTAATTTGCCGAATTTTCCGATTGGATCGCCGCCGATTCGGCTCGATCGGCCGAATTTTCCGCGTCAGAAGCAGCATCCAGCGCGTTTATGTTGCCGTGACTGATCGCATTGAGCATTTGCGCCGTGCTGACGGCGGCCGCCTCGGCGTCTTGGGCGCGCAGATCGGTTTCGCGGCCGCTCGCGATCACGATTTGGACGACGTCGGCGGTTTTTTCCGCGGCGACGGCGATGCGGCGCTCGATATTATCAATTTCCGTGCGATCCAGCTTCCATTCGGCCGTCAATTGCTCTTGGCCGACGCTGTTATTGACGAGCTTGCCGTCGTCGCGGCGAATATCCGCCAGCGCGGCCTGGGTGGAGCTGATCGCGGCGACCAGATTATGGATCTGCGCGTCGAGGAGATCCGCGGTAATCTGCCCGCGCGGCCGGTCCGAGAATAAAATCTGCTGCTTGGGCCGGACGATCGCTGGCATGGCGCGTTTCCATCGTGCGGACGCCCCATTTATCGCATTGAACCGGAAAAAGGGAAAGCAACATGATCTCAGCAGAAGCTTTGGCGGCGCTGTCGGGCCTGGAACACGGCGCGCGCTACAACACGATGCATTCGATTGCCCGCGAGCTGATCGAGGCCGGCTACGCCTGCGAAGACTGGGGCAATCTCAGCATGACCGAGGCCGGGCGGATCTACCTGCGCAAGGGTAAATTCAATATTAGGATCACCGGCGACGACCATGTCAGCGACATGTCGGTGCATCACATGCAGATTCCAGACAGGCCGATCGATCGCAGGCCGTCGAAGTTCTGGAAAAACCATGCCGCGCAGGATCTGCAGCAGCCGCATCACAGTCGAGGTGATTGGGATCCGCAGCTGGACACCACGTCAGCTGCGCGCAAGCCGATCGAGCTGGTGGAAGAGGCGCCTGCCGAGCCGCTGCCGATCGCGGAAACGCGGCGCCAGGAAATGATGCGGGCCGCGGGCGTGGCATCCGGCATCACTGGCGTTTGGGTGGAAGACAGATGGGTGGAAGAATTCATCCGCGCGCTCGACCACGCATAAGGGTGGCGCAGACAGGGTATTTTTTAAGCCGGATCCACCCTTCAAAAATACCCTGTATGGTAATCGCCAGGAAGAATTCTCGCGCACGATTACCATGCTTCAACCACTCAAACAGAACGCTTCAACCAGCAAAAAATTTGCCACGCAGCATTGCGGCTGCCGGCGCCCGCTCGATCTGCCCCGGCCAGGGGGCGGTACGATGATAAGCCTTTGAAAACACTACACTTTCGCCGCTTGATTGACCGCGGCGCGCGCGGCGCGCGGCATACCATCTGTTTTATAGACTGATGGTATGGGCCTGCTAACGTATTGTTTTAATTGGCGTTTGGCTTTCGCGCCAGTGTCGCTGGGATGCATCTGGGATGCTATTCACCCAATTGCGCTAGCGCCGCGTCGAGCTCGGCCGCTGTCATGTCAGCGCCGCGGCGCCGCGATTGCGGGCTTTCATCAGTGAAATACTGCAGCAATGTCCGGCCGGCGCTAGCCTTTGCGGCCGCGCTAGCGTCCTGGTCTTTAAGCACGTTTAGCAGGGCTTCACGGACTATTGTCCTTAGTGATCCTTGACCACTCTCAACTAGTGGCGCCGGCGCCTCTGAATTGCCTTGCACTAAACCGGCCGCTTTCACCTTTCCGCTTTGCATTGCGCTTTGCCTCAATTGATCGGTTGCGGGCTTGCATCATGTGACCGCCATGGAAACGGCATACAGGAACGCCGGCCATTGCCAATTGACCGCACGGCATGCCGCTATGCCTTGCAATCGCTTTGCATATCCTTCGATTAGTCCGCCCTTTATTCAATCGCATGCGCAAAGCGGCCGCTTTCCAAGCCGCGTTTCCCCATTGCGGCTTGCGCTTCAAATTATTTTTCAAATTATTTGAATTTAGCTCTTGCATTATGTCCCGATCGGGATATGTTGATTTCACTGAAACGAACATAACACGGAAACGAACATGTCAACTCTAGATCGCGCCTCACACTTCTACCGGATCGGTTTCCGCGCGGCCGAAGCTAATAAACCGCCACGAACCGATCTAATCCCCGGAACCTTTGCCTATCGCGACTATGAAGACGGCTATCGGGCCGGATTCAATCAACTCTATTGGGATGCCGTCCGGGCCAATGACGCACATGACGCGGGCCGGCCATGGAATCGAATCATAACACTCTAACCGAAAGCAAAAAGACATGCTGATTAAGGAAGCAATCCAAATCGCCGGCCCATTGGGCTATCCCTCAAAAATGCCGGGCACAAGTTACGGCATTAGCGCTAAGGCATGCATTACCGGCGCCAAATTGAATCTAGTTGAAGGTTCAACGTGCCATGGATGCTACGCGCTTAAAGGCAATTACATCTATCCATCCGTAAAGATGGCACACGAAAAGCGTATCGCTGGCATTGCCCATGAACAATGGGTGGATGCAATGGTGGTGCTGCTAAAGGCTGCACACAAGCCGCGCAAAGTAGGTTTGCCGTTGTCGGCCCATCATCGCTGGCATGACAGTGGCGACTTGCAATCAGAGACTCATCTGGCCCGCATCTGTGAAGTAGCAGCACAGACTCCAGAATTGTCACACTGGCTTCCCACACGCGAGATTGGAATCCTGTCACGCTATATCAAAAGCGGCGGCAAGGTTCCGGCGAATCTGACAATTCGCGTTAGCGCAACAATGGTGGATGGCGCCGCGACCAAGGCCTGGCCCATTACGTCTACCGTGCATCAGAATGAAGCCGCGCGCGGTCACATATGCCCGGCACCCGAGCAGGATAACAATTGCGGTTCCTGCCGTGCGTGCTGGTCGCACGATGTTAGCAACGTGTCCTATCACAAGCATTGAACGGGAATGACCATGACTCTGGATCAAATCAAAGCGGCAGTAGAAAGCGGCAAAATCGTTTGCTGGAGCAATGATGGCTATCGCGTCATCAAGGACTCGATCGGCCAATGGTTAGTGCACTACACGCCAACAAATAACTATTGGGGATTAACCCATCAGGACGGCACCACAGTAAACGGTAAACCACACGAATTTTTCATAAAGGAACCTGTCATGAAACGCGCCCCTGCAGTAATCGACGCACTAGAATCCCGCATTGCCACTAACGTCACGGCTAGCCGTAACGTGCAGTGGATCATTGAAGCCAAGGGCTTTGCTCATACCGGACACGGCACAACCGCGGCCGAAGCCGCACACGATTTCCTGGTCCGTAATCACCTGGAGTCCGGCAAATGACAACGATCAAAATCGCGCAAGCTTTCCCGCATTGGGCAGCATCATTCGAACCTGAAAACCCATGGGCAATGCCGGCCACAGGTTTCCTACCGTTACCCTATGCGGTGTTCAAAACCTCATGGCCACAGCTACAGAAAAAGCTAGCCAAACAATACCCGGGCTGTGTGCTCGAGCCCATGACCAAGTAACTGGCGATTTTTTCGGATTTTCAAAAATTGAAACATGAAAGGACAGACTATGCCTGAACAACGCCGATTCCCCGTAGGTAACAAAGGCGAAACCGTTTTGATTTGGGTTGACAACAAAGGCCAACCCAAACGCAAAAGCCCAGCCTGGATGAACATGATCGCAAACGCAGCCGCGCGAGCGCCCGAAGATCGATCGCCCGCGGAGCGAGCCGCATTACGCAATGAAATGGAACAAACAACACGAAAGCCCGCACCATGAAACTGAAACAACCGCCGGCCATCCGCTACGTAGTCCGCGACAAGGCTACCCTTGGCTGCGACTTCCTGATGTGGGGCGACAATGACCCCGCTGCAGCCAAGTACACCTTGGACCAGGCCAAGGCCGATGGCCTCGACGTCGAGCTGGTCACCATGCCGGCCGATGACATGGACGAGCACACCGCCCGCCTAATCGACGGCGAACAGCCATGGATGATTCGCTACTTCAACGCCGATGATGTGCCGGCAGACTGCCACCCTGATTTTTTCCCAACCCAGGCCGCAGCTCTGGCCGAAGCGCCGCGGTTCATGGCAAAGCTTGATTGGGCCACCCGGTTCGAGGTGTACCGATCATGAGCCTATCCCCCGCAGCCAAGGGCGCCCTCGCGGGCGCCTACGCTACCCGCGGCCGCAATCGCGGCCAGCTCCTCGCCCGATGCCCCAAATCGCACACGCTCGCAGCCGCGGCCTGGCAAGGTGCCATGCTGGTCTGCAATCCATACCAGGTATCGATCGGCGCCGTGCTGTTCATGACCGCGGAACAGCGCGCCATATTCGAGGAGGTGCGCGCCCACTTCGAAACCCTGCCGCGGGAGTACCAGATCCTGGCCCAGCGCGATCGCGAAGCCCTCGAGCGATTGGGAGTATGGTAATGCCAAAATATAATCGGCTGGCCGTAGATCAGGCGATCAAAAACGCCGGCGCAGACGCGGACGAGGCCGACAAAATCCACCGGCTGTTGCGCGGCCGGCATGAGACCGTGCCGGAGCCTGAACCCCTGGCGGAAAAATCCGCCAGGCGGCCAGGAGGTAAACTCGGACGCCGCGCCAAACCCGCCATGTCCAAGGATAGGTTCCTGGGTGGGATCGCGGCGCTGGGCCACAACGTCAACACCGCCAACCGGATCCTTGGCGTAGGCCGGAGCACCATCTACCGCATGGCCAGCGGCCAGGCCGCAGTGCCACCCGTGATCGCCCGCCTGATGGACATGTACGAGCGGCACGGCATCCCGCCGGAGCACCGATCATGAGCCTGATCGGCATCATCCTCGCCGTCTACAATATCGAAACCGGCGCCGGCTACGGGGTCGCGCTATCCGCGATCGCCCTCTGTATCTTCATCGCACTCGGCCGCGCCGGCAGTTAGCCGGCCGGCCGGGAGGGGGTGTGGACCAGGCAGTGCAGGGTAAGGCCGGCCGTAGCGTATACGCATATATATATATAATATACTACTATACCCCTATAACCCTGGTCCACTGGTCCACATGACCTTAATCTTGCTTTAAATCAACACGTTAGGTGTGGACCAGGGGTGGACCAGAGGTGTGGACCTGGACCGGCTTTCGATGCGCGATGGAACTTTTTCAATCAAAAAAAATGATGTGTCAGACGTGACACATCATTTTTTGTTGGTGTGGACCAGCCCCCTATCGCGTGCCTGGTCCACCTCCTTTCACCTCCCGCAGCATGGTCTGGATGTCGTCAATGCTGCCCCATTTGGCGGCGTGCTCGCGCCGCTCAGTCTCATTTAGGAGTGCTGCCGCGGCCGCCCGGCTTCGGAAGCAGTACAGCGTATAGCGCCGCTTACTGACCGCGATCCGCGCCTTGCCGCCGCTCGGTAGTTTGACCTTGGCGCAGTGCTCGTCGAAGGCGCCGGCCAGCTGACCCCGCCACGCATTGTCCCGCGGCCCCATGCGCTCGCCATCGCCGGTCATCTGCGCTTCCATCTCGCGTTCGAGGAACAGCCGCGGGAAGACGAGGCCCCGCTCGTCATCACTGGCGAAATCGATCAGCGCCTCTTCCACCGCATTGTGCGACATGTCGGCCATGTCGTCCTTGGCCGCGGTCTTCAGCGGTTCGAACATGTTGAACTGCGAGAGATCGCTGGATTCCAGGTAGGCCGCGAGCGCCGCGATATTGTTCGGGTTCTCCATCCAAGCGTCGAGCGCAATCGCTTCGGCCGGCGTCATCGGCCGGCCATTGCGCAGCACCGTGATCCGCCGGTCATGCGCCGGAATGGCCGCGGCATTGGCGTGGTTGGTGAACACCCAGACCGTGTTGAACGACAGCCCGTCGTAAGCCTGACCGCCTTTTATTTTGAAGCTGCGCCGCTTCGGCGCCGGGTCGATACAATTCTTCAGCGCCGTGTACACGCTGCGCTTCTCGCCGCGCCGGTAGGCGGTGGGTGAGCTGTGCGCTTCGTCGACCGTAGTCAGCACCGAATTGGCCTGCCAGTCGGTATAGACCGCCTGCGCGGAAGTGCCGGTAAGAATGTCGAAGTCCTCTGCCCGGCAGTAGTCCTCGCCATAAAGCTTGGCCGCGATCCTGGCCAGCATGCCGCGGCCGGTGCCGAATTTACCCTCGAGCGGACCGCCGTCGGCGTCGGCGACAAAGAATATGCCGCAGCCCGGTATCCAGGGCTTGAGCAGCTTGTGCGCCATGTGGTCGAGCAGCCAGTTGCGGTCGATCTCGTCCGGCATGAACACCGCCATGAAAGTGAGGAACGTATCCACCTCGCCGGTGCCGTCGTCGATGTGAACAGGTTGTCTATAGGTGTTCTTGAACACCTCATTACCATCGGAGTAGGCCGGGAACGGCTTGTCCGGCCGCATCCGCGTGCCGGCGATCTCGATCCGCCGCTCATGCAGCAGCCACACGCTGGTGGCGAACACCCGCACTGGCTTGCCGCTCTGCCGCGGCTCTTCCTCCCACCATGACATGTACAGCGTCTTGAACGCCTCAAGCGTCATGCCGCAGTGCGCGGACGCCTCGTACAGAATCACCACCTTGTTGGCTCTCGCGTCATAGCCGTGCGTCATCAAGAGCCACTTGGCCTTTTCCGCCAGTGGTGCATTACTGCCCGGCTTGGCCGGCATCGGCCGTATGATCTGTTTCATCGTCCGCCCTCCCAGGGATGTTTCACGTCCGCCATCAGCTCGCGTAGTTGCTTCTGCAATTCAGGATCCTCCGCCGGCGACAGCGATTCCCAGCGGTGCGACACGCCGGTCTTGGTATCCCACAATGTCAGCCCGGCGCCGCCGGAGTGATTGACCAGCACGCGATCGCGGGTCTTGGATGCCTTATCCCAGATGTTGGCGTAGCCTTTGATCCGCGTCACACCGGCGCGCTTCTCCAGCTCGGACAGTTTGATATGTTCGCCATCTGACAGCACCATCACATCGTCCGGCTTGAGATCATACACCCGATCCCCCGGCAGATGCGCGTGCTCGGTTTTAATCTGCTCGAGCCCGAGCTTAACCATCACCTGCTCGCACTCGCCGATCATCGAAGGAATGTCGATCTCAGGAAACCACGGCAATGATTCCAGTGGCGCTTCGAGGATTGAGCGGCCTTGGTAGCCGTAGATACGTCCTGGTGAGTGATAGCCGTGTACCGCGACGTACCGTTTGTCGTTGCCGGTGAAGTACTCGACCAGGTGCGGCTTATCCTCTTTGGATTTGAACCGCGCCGTCCAGCGCCGCTTGCGGGCGGTGGCGCACTGGCCGATCAGCGCCAGTGTCGTGCTGCCGGAGGTCCGCCGCAGGCACTGCGCCATGAAGTCCGGCCAGCGTTGTGCCAGACAGCGCATCAGCGCCTGCCGCACATCCAAATCACGCACGTCGAGGTCGATGATGAAGCAGCTCGACCCAAACATCCGTATGCCGGCGGTCTTGCCGCTCCATCGCTCGATTGATTCATCGTCATTGGGCTGCTTTGGCCAGCCGCGGAATGGTCCGTCGCGGCCGCGCAGCGGGATCACGTCATAGCCATTGTCGCGGATTTTGCGCCATATCTTGCGGTATTCATGCGCTGGCTTCGGCTGCAGCGGTATCGCTTGCGCCGTCTGGCCGGGATGGTATTGATTGCTCACTGGTTTAGCTCCTTTGGGGTTGTACTAGTCATCCTAGGGATGGGGTGGGATTGCACTTAAGCCGGCAGGGTTTCGCCCCCTGCCGGCTTTTTATGTTCGCAGTAGCGCGTCAATATCCGCCGAGTTCTTCACGATCGCAACCGCTACCCCTAGTTCGGCGAATCGCTCATGCCACAACATCTGGTGTTTGGTGGTGCGGCTGCGCCTCGGCCGCTTCACTTCGACGAACACCGCGCGACCGCCCGGCAGCGTCACCAACCGATCGAAGAATCCACGGCGCCCCAATACAGTGACTTTGACGCACTCGCCGCCCGCGGCTTCGACGCGCTGCCGCAGTTCCTGTTCTATTTTATTTTCTTTCACAGATAATTTGACACTTGTCATGGATTATGTCCTGTTACTCCCAGATAACAGGACAGAGGATAACATGACCAAACATTCCGCGATCGTCGGTGGGTCTACTGCCGACCGTTTATTGAATTGCCCCGGCAGCTTTCAGCTGCTGCAGCGCATCCCCGACCAGGTCGAACAGCCGAGCGAATATGCCAACTACGGCAGCGCCATGCATGCGGTGATGGACCGCGTGATGGCCGCCTATGCTGACGGCTTCCCGTCTTCGGTCGCCGTGCTCGAGTTCGCCGAGACCCTGCTCGGCGAGGTGTTCTACGATCGTATCCTGGAAGAGCATCACCTCGAGGATTCGATCTTCCCCGCGATCGACACGCTGTATGAGCTGATGAAGGAATACGGCGGCGGATTTCATACTGCCGCCAATGAGTTGCGGGTGAAGTTTCCGGGCGTGCCGGGCGCCTTCGGCACCGCCGATCTGTTACTGGCGAATAAAAAGTTCGTGCTGCTGGTCGATTGGAAGTTTGGCCAGGGCGTGCCGGTCAAGGCCGTCTACAAGGATGAGCACGGCGAGCGCGTGAACCCGCAATTGCTGTTCTATTTCGCCGGCGCGCTCGAGGAGCTGCCGAGCATGTTCAACAAGAAACGCTACGCCGTGGCGGTGATCCAGCCGCGCACCACCGAGCGGTTAACCCACACTGTCATCACCCGCACCGAGATCGATATGTTCATCGAGGATATGGACTTAGCGATCATCGCCGCGCTCGGTAAGAACCCCAAGCTGCACGCCGGCGAGCACTGCCGCTGGTGTCCGGCCCGGCCGTTCTGCCCCGAGCACACCAAGCCACTGTTCGATCTGGTCAATATGGAGATCATGCCGGCGCAATTGCGGGCGTCCGAAGTCAATGACGGCAACGCGGCTGCTTACGGTGAGTTTTTGGCCAAGGCTAAGTACCTGGCCGACATAGCGGCCGACTACAAGAAGCAGGTGGACGAAGCCGTCCACAGCTATTTGGAGAGTGGCGGCTCAGTGCCGGGCTGGAAGCTGAAGCTGAAGACCAAGCTGCGCCAGTGGATTGATAGCGACACCGTCGAATTTAATCTGAAGCGCCTGGGCTTCGCCGACGAGGATATCTGGCAGGAAAAGCTGCAGACCTTCGCCCACGTCGACAAGGTTGCCAAGAAGCTCGGCGTCAAGATCCCAGACAACCTGCGCGCCGCGCCGGAGACCGACGAGACCGTCATCGCGCCGGAAAGCGATCCGGCGCCGCGCATCGATCGCGCCAAGGCGCAAGAGGAATTCGCCGCGGCGCTTAAGCAATTGCGTCACGAACAAAGTCCGTGACACAATACCTGGCCGGTTTTTGGATATTGCGCCGGTCAACTTTAACTGAACCCAGAAGGACACGCGAAAATGAACGATATCGTAAAGCGCAACTTTGGTTCGACAGCTCTATCGCTGCCGGACGACCTTGCCGACCGGCTGCTAGCTGGCATTGAGGAAAGCCAGGCCACCACCCTGGTAGCCGGCGGCGGCAAGGATCTGATCAAGCTCTCCAAGAACGACGGCACCTGGAATATTGGTCAATCCGACGAGCCGATGCAGGTCGGTTCCAAGTGGTGGATCAACATTGTGTCGATCTGCCACGGCTTCATCTGCTGGTCGAACTATCAAGGTACCCGCAAGAACGAGCGGCTCGGCGAAGTCATGGTGCCGATGTACGAGCCCAAGCCGCAGAAGCCCGGCCCGATCGAGGGCTTTCCGTTCGCCGAGCAGCGGTCGTTTGAGGCGATCTGCTTGAACGGCGAGGACGAGGGCAAGGAGGTCCAGTTCAAGAACGGATCGGTTGGCACCTTGAAGGGTTTTAAGAAGCTGGAAGACGCCGTCAAGGCGCAGCTCAAGACCAACCGCCGCTACCCCTGCCCGGTGATCCAGTTCAAGTCGGAGAAGTACAAGCACTCCGACTACGGCTGGATCCACAACCCGATCTTCGAAGTGGTCGATTGGGCCGACATGCAGGGCAACCTGAAGTCGGAAGGCGAAGTAACGCCTAATGAGCCGGATGCGCCGAAGCCGGCGCCCGCGGCCGCGGCGGCGCCCCGCCGCAGCAAGCCTGCTCTGGTGGCGGACGACGTCGTATCGGAGCCTGCGCAGGCGCCAATGCGTCCGGCGCAGCGGCGCAGGCCCGCGCCGCTCTAACCCTGCCAAACGCTACCCAGGCCCTTCCCAGGGCCTGGGCCTTCCCTCCCATCCCGGGGAATGTCCTGCCATGTCTGCGCGCACCTTCAATACTCACAATATCTGCTGGTTTGATTTCGAGACCCGGTCCGGCGTCGACCTGCAAGACGCCGGCGCCATGCGCTACGCCTGCGATCGTGACGCCGCGGCAATCATCTTGACCTATGCGATCGGCCACGGGCCGGTTCAGATCGTCACGGCGCCGGTTCCCGGCCAGCTGCTGTCATGGCACCTGCTGCCGCTGGATATCGCGCAGTTTTATTATCGCGCTGAAGCAAGCCGCGATTACGTATTCGCCGCTTTTAATGCCGGTTTTGACCGCGCCATTTGGAATAATACCCTGCGCGGCCCGCACGCCCCGCAGTTGTTCCACGATATGGTTATCGACCCATCAGTGCAGGCGACCGCGGCCGGCCTGCCGCCGGACCTCGCTGGCGCCTGTAAGGCCAGCGGATCCACCGCCAAGGTCGAGAACGGCAGCGAGTACATCAAGCTGTTCTGCATGCCGGATTCCGCTGCGACACCGCAATCCCATCCGTGGGAGTGGAAGCTGTTCTGCCAATACGCGATCGGCGATATCGACGCCATGCGCTCGCTGTTTCTGCGGACGCGGCAGCTGCCGATCCAGGAGTGGCAAGAATACTGGGCCATGGAAGCGATCAACGATCGCGGCATTGGCGTCGACGTCAAATTCGCCAGGAAGGCCGACCGGCTTGCCCGGACTGCCAAGACCCGCGGCAGCCTCGAGCTGCGCGAGCTGACCGACGGCCAGGTCACCACCGTCGGTCAGGTCAAGAACCTGACCAACTGGCTGCGCCACCGCCTGCCGCCGGAAGGCATCGAGCTATTGACCAAGCGGGAGGAAGAGGAGGACGAGGATGGTGAGATAATCCGCCCGGCCAAGTATTCCCTGACCCGGTCGCGGATCGAGAAGCTGATCCCCTATTGCCGGTCGACCGGCCACCCCAGCGAGCTGCGCGCCCTGGAGATCCGCCTATACGGCGGGTCAACCACGCCGGCCAAGTACGCCAAGATCCTCGCCCAGGAGGTCGATGGCGCAATATACGGCCAGTACGTTTTCAATGGTGCGCCGCAGACCGGCCGCGCCTCATCCCGCGGCGTGCAGATCCAGAACCTGGCCCGGGCTTTCCTGCCTTACGAGCACGATGCGATCGAGGCGATCCTGGCCGGCGCCGACTATGACGAACTGGCTCGGCTCGGCGACGACACGCCGGTGCTGCGCAAGCTCGCGTTGCTGATTCGTCCTGCTTTTGTTGCTGCCGGAACGAATCAGTTCGTGGTCAGCGACTTCAGCCAGATTGAGGCGCGGGTATTGCCGTGGCTGTGCGGCCCACAGTCCGAGGGCGCCCTGCGCCGGCTGCAGATTTTCCGCGACGTCGATGCCAACCCCAAGGTGCCGGACCTCTACACCCGCACGGCGGCGGATATTTCCGCCGTAGCCGTGGCAGAAGTGACCAAGATGCTACGGCAGCGCGGCAAGGTGGCCGAGCTGGCGCTCGGCTTCGGCGGCGGCACCGGCGCGCTGGCCGCCATGGGTGCAAATTACGGGCTTTATCTGCCGCATCCGGAAGCCCTCGAGCTGGTTCAGGCGTGGCGGCAGGCCAATCCCTGGTGCGTCCGCTTCTGGGGCCGGCATGACGCGGACACATCCTACGGCCTGTGGGGCGCCGCCAACCGGGCGCTCGAGCAGCCGGGCGTGACACAGAAGATCGGCCGCCTGACCTACGTCTACATGCCACAGATCCTCGACGGCACGCTGTACTGCCAGCTGCCGTCCGGCCGCTGCATCGCCTACCGCGGTATCCGCTACGAGAAGGTCAAGGAGCTGGATGAGGACGACAACGTCGTCGACATCTCGACCCAGCTGCGATTCTGGAAGGGTCACAACCGGGCCAAGATCTGGCACGGCACGCTTTGTGAAAACGTCGTGCAGGCGACTGCCGCGGACATCCTGCGCGGCACGCTGGCGCGGCTGGATAAGACGGACCTGCCGGTGCGGCTTCATTCTCACGATGAGGTTCTGGTAGAGGTCGACGAGGACCGCGTCGAAAGCGCCGTGGACATGCTGCGCGGCATCATGCGCGAAGGATTTCCATGGACTGATGGCCTGCCATTAATGTCTGAGGAAACCGTCCAGCCGTACTATTCCAAGTGGGAGGGTAAGTGATGCCGGCCACCACCCAAATCCGGCCGATCCCGTCGGAGCTGCGCGGCCGGCTCGACAAGTTGCTGCTGATGCTCGGCTCCGAGCACGAAGGCGAAAGTGCCGCCGCCGCCGGCAAGATCACGGCCCTGCTCAAGCAGCACGGTTTGGACTGGCATGACGTGGTCGGCTCGATCGGCCAGGCGGCGCGATCGGCGCCACATCCGCCACCACCCAAGCCGAAACCGCAAGGCGGGCCACAGAGCATGACTGCGGAGGAGCTCAAGAAGCTGGTGCATCTGATCCTCCGCAGCCCAATCAACAATCGGTCGCGCCAGTTCCTGGCCGGCATAATGGACCGGGCGCAAATCTACGGTCGGGTCACGTTCTCCGACAAGCAGTGGATCTGGCTTCGGGATCTAGCGAGAAGGGCGGGCGCGATATGAAGCATGTCATAGCATTGTCCGGCGGCAAGGATTCCACCGCCATGGCGCTGCGGCTGAAGGAGCTGCACCCGGACGTCGATTACACCTACGTCTGCACGCCGACCGGCGACGAGCTGCCCGAGATGTTCGAGCACTGGCGATTGCTCGGCGATCGCCTGGGTAAGAAGATCTTGCCAGTTATGCACACCACCGGGCTGAAGGGCGTCTGCCGCAAGGAAAAGATGCTGCCGAATTTCCGCGCCCGCTTCTGCACGCGGATCCTTAAGATCGAGCCGTACCGGCGTTGGCTCGCCGCCAATACGCCGTGCGTGTCCTACGTCGGCTTGCGCGCCGACGAGGAGGGCCGCGCCGGCGGCGCCTATGGCGATATCGACGGCGTGCAGATGCGCTTTCCGCTGCGCGACTGGGGCTGGGGTGAGGGGGATGTGTGGAAATACCTGAATAACACACAGGTGCAGATCCCGCAGCGCACCGACTGCGCCCGCTGCTACCACCAGCGGATCGGCGAGTGGTGGGCCTTGTGGAAGGAATATCCCGAGCTGTGGGCCGATGCCGAGGCCGACGAGGCCGAGCTGGGCGCCACCTATCGCACGCCCGGCCGCGACACCTGGGCGACTGCGCTCAAGGATCTGCGTGTCGAGTTCGAAGGCGGCCGGCTGCCGCGCACGGTGAAGGACACCGGCGACGGCCTGCGCAACGTCGGCGCCTGCCGGGTGTGTACGCTATGAGCGATGATTACCCTGCGTCGGTTCCGATCGATGTCTGCCAGCTATTTGAGGAATTAACCTGGCAGGTGTGGGAAGCCGGGTTTGACCGCTATTCTTCCGATGCGGTTCTGCACCGGATACGTTGGACTGAACATGTCGAGCGCGGTCATCGTGAATTCAAATGCAACGATCATTGGACTGCAACGCTGTCGCGCTGGTTCATGAAAAAACATCCGAGCATGAGTGGATTTTTCGAGATTAGGGTGCTGCGGAGTGCGCGCTTTTACGGGGATGATGAGGAATGAGACAGAAATCAGAAATGCGGTCTTATCAGAACCGCATCGCTACGGCGCTCTATGAGTCCGACGAGAAGATCGCGGTCGCTCGGCCGGGCGGCGGCAAGACCGTTGCGGCGCTGACCGCGATCCAGGAGTTGCTCCGCGACAAGCATATCCGGCACGCGCTGGTGATCGCGCCCAAGCGGGTGGCGCGTATGGTATGGCCGGACGAG
>Ga0163163_10001135_pt1 | contig 22634 bp, 20 predicted proteins | sample S65metaG_FD_119766 | JGI IMG/M metagenome (GOLD analysis project Ga0163163, IMG submission 119766) | Switchgrass rhizosphere microbial communities from Kellogg Biological Station, Michigan, USA - S6-5 metaG | ecosystem: Host-associated > Plants > Roots > Rhizosphere > Soil | place: USA...
ACGATCGTACGCATCGATCCGAGACGTCGTGCAGCTCGATGGCGTCAGGGACACCCGCGTTACCCTGACCAGCATGGCGACCAACGCGCACGACCCTGGGTCGGATGCCGCCGCAGCGGTCTTCGATGGGTCCGACGACGTCGCGGCCAACCCGTTCGCCGCGCCGAATGGCGGCACGATCCGTATCGGGACAGCGTCCTGGACGGATCCCACCATGACGGCCGCCGGCGTCTTCTACCCGAACGGCGCCGACAGCGCAGAGGAGCGGCTGCAGTACTACGCATCGCGCTTCCCCTTGGTGGAGGTCGACGCGACCTACTACTCGCTCCCCTCGCGTCGGACCTCCGAGCTGTGGGTCCAGCGGACGCCGCCGGACTTCACGTTCGATATCAAGGCGCATGCCCTGATGACCGGCCAACCGACGGAGACGAAGCGACTCCCGAAGGACCTCCGGGAGGCCCTTCCTGCCGAGGTCGCGGAGAAGCGCCGGATCTACGCGAAGGACCTGCCTGACGAGCTCAAGGACGATGTCTGGGCGTGGTTCGCGGACGGGCTCGAGCCGCTCGCGGAGTCGGGCCAGCTGGGCTCGATCCTGCTCCAGTACCCGCGCTGGTTCTTCACATCATCAGAGAACCGAGACACGATCGAGGATGCGGTCGACCGCTTGCGGAAGGCCGGGATGACGCCGGCCGTGGAGTTCCGCAACGCGACCTGGTTCAACGAGAAGAACGTCGAGCGCACGCTCACGTTCCTGGGCGACCGCGAGATCCCGCTCGTCATGGTCGATGGGCCGCAGGGGTTCAAGTCGAGCGTCCCGCCGATCGTCGCTGCCACCTCGCCCGACCTCGCTGTCGTGCGATTCCACGGTCGCCGTGCAGAAACGTGGGAGGCGCAGAACATCAAGACCGTCGAGCGCTTCCGCTACCTCTACGACGAGGGCGAGCTCGAGGAGTGGGTTCCGCGCGTCCGCGATGCCGCCGCCCAGACCAAGCAGACCCACGTGCTGTTCAACAACTGCTACGCCAACTACGGCGCGACCAACGCGCTGATGCTCGCGGAGCTGCTCCAGGACCTGGACTGAGCGACCGGCCGCGTCTCAGCGCGATGTCGCGCTCAGCCGGCGGGCGAGGTCGGCGTCGAGATCGCCAGGACCGGGCGACTGGGCGGCGGCGGTGGCCGCGGCTGACGCGAGGACGAGGGCGTTCGGCACCGACTCGCCGGACAGGATCCCGGCTGCAAGACCACCCAGGAACGCGTCACCGCTGCCCACGCCATACGGACCGATCATCGGCGGCGGCGGCAGACGAAGCTCGTGCTCCGGCATCGACGCGACACCGCCGGCCCGACCCATCGTCACGACGGCGACATCTGCACCGAGGCGACGGATCTCGACAGCGGCCTGGCTGGCATCGCTTTCGCCCTGGACCGGCCGACCGATCAGCTCCGATGCTTCAGCAGCGTTCACCTTGACCAGCCACGGCCGCTCACGGAGCGCACCGACCAGCCCCGGCCCATACGCATCGACAAGCACCCGCACGCCCGATCGTCGAGCCGCGCGGCAGATGCGGCCGAACGCGTCGTCGTCGACGCCCGGCGGGATGCCTCCCGAGATCGTCAGCAGCTCGGCTCCAGGCCCGAGCTCTTCGTCGACCAGCCGCTCCATGGCCGTCCAGTCGGAGGTCGCGAGTGGCTCACCGCGGTCGTAGATCTCCGTGAGCCCATCGGTCTCGGGGTCGCGGATCGAGATACAGGTCCGCGTCTCGCCCGACGCCCATACGACCCGTGACCGGACGCCGAGCCGCTCAAGCTGTTCTTCGATCCAATGTCCGGCATGACCCCGGAGGATCGTGACCGCGACGACGTCCGCGCCAAGGGTATGTGCCGCGCGGGCCGCATTCAGTCCCTTTCCGCCGGGAACGGCGACCGATAGCCTCGGACGATGGATGGCACCGGCGCGGAGTCGTTCGAGCTCGTACAGGCGGTCGATCGACGGGTTCGGGGCGACACACACAAGGCGGCTCATGGCGATGTCCGGGACGCGGAGGTGATCGTCGCCGTCCTCGCGCTGAGGCGGTCGGCCAATGCCTCTGCTTCCGTGCGGTCCGGCTGGCCCTCGGTGCCGCCGACGGCACGCACTGACAGGGAGCCGCACGCGACCGCGAGCCTCAGGCAGTCTTCGGGAGCCCGCCTGTCGAGCCAGCCGAAGAGGAATCCCGCATCAAAGGCGTCGCCCGCACCGACGGCATCGATGACGTCGACAGGCGGTGCGTCGACCAGCATGTGCGTGTCGCGCGCGAGGACGAGGGCGCCCTCCGCGCCGAGCTTCATCCCGACGACCGGCCCGTACGCAGACAATCTGCGGCCGGCCGCGACGTCGTCCTCGACATCCGTGATCCGGCGTGCCTCCTCGCGGTTCGGCAAGACCACGTCCGTCGCCTCGAGGATCGTGCCGATCCCGCCGTCCCACGCCTCCCGGGGATCCCAATTCGGGTCGAACGACGTTGTGGTGCCGAGCGCGCGTGCTCGGCGGAAGACCTCAGCAAGACCCGGCCGCAGTCCGTCCTGGAGAAAGAGGCTCCCGACGTGTAGGTGCCGTGCGCGCTTGAGGAGGTCGTCGGGCAGATCGGCCGCCGTGAGGGCCGCGATCGTTCCCATCGACGTCAGGATCGCGCGATCGCGGCGGCGGGCGAGGATCACGCTCGCACCGGTCGGAAGTGACCGATCGACCCGGCACGCGGCCGTGTCGATCCCCCGGCTCGCAAGCGCATCCACCATCCAGCGCCCGAATGGGTCGTCGCCCACGACACCGACGAACGCGACTGTGAGCCCGAGTCTCGCCGCAGCGCAGGCCATGATCGCGGACGAGCTGCCGACCGTAAGCGTGATCCCGTCGACCAGCCGCTCGACCTGACCGAACTGCGGCTCGACGTCTTCGCCGGTGACGATGATGTCGGGGTTCAGCTCCCCGGCGACCAGCAGGTCGGATCGGCGGACCCCGGACCGCGTCACCGGGCCTCCGGATAATCGCGGTACCAGCTCGCGCCGACGGCCGCGTCGCGTAGCTCTGGCGAACGGTCGTGCCAGGGTCGGCCGTATGCGTCGATCGAGGAGACGAGCCGCTGCAGCCGGTCGACGGACGACGTCGCGAGGAACCGTTCGCGATCCATCCCGGACAGGCGTGCGACTTCTGCCCACACCGACCGACCCACGAGGACGCCGCTCGCGCCTGCCTGGCATGCGACTTCGACCTGGCGCTCGAATGTCGCGTCGTCGACGCCGCCCGACAGGAGGACCCAGGGGACGGGCGACGCCTCGTCGAGCTCAGTGCAGGCGTCTTCCCAGCGGGCACGATCGGAGACCGATGCGTCATACGGGAACTCGACCTTGAGGATATCGCCACCGACCGCGGTCAGGCGGCGCGCCGTCTCGATCACGACGCGGCGCCGATCCTCGCCGGTCAGGGTCGGTTTCGACGCGTCGATGGAGTGCGTGATGGGCTCCAGGAACAGCGGCAGGTCGAAGCGTCGGCACTCGCCGGCGACGTCGGCAACGAGCGTCTCCTGCTCATCCGCCGTCGGCGAGTCGGGGTGGTAGTAAACGAGCAGCTTCGCCGCAGATGCGCCCATGCGCTTCGCCTTGGCGACGCTCCAGCCGTCGAGGACGCGGCTGCGGCGTGCGGTCGGCGGACCGTCGTACCCGGTCGCCTCGATGGCGACGATCAGCCCGACACTTCCCGGCAGCGAACCATCTGCGACAGCGCGCGGTGCGCCGAACTCCGGATCGAGCAGCACGCCGCTGACACGCCCTGCCAGGCCGCGCAGGACGTCGCGCTTGAGTTCCGCCATCTCGTCGATCGTCACCGAGTCCGGGTCGTCGGGACGGATCTCGCGGCGGAGGTTCTGACGGTGGTCGAGGGCCAAAACGGTGAACACGCCGCGCGGCGACGCGCACGTATCCAGACCGCGCCGCAGCCCGGCACGGTACGTCGTCGTCACGCCCTCGTCGGTGGCGGCCACGACGCGACTCTACGCCGCTGCTGCGCAGCACGCAACGCGAAACGCGCGCCCCTCAGATACATCCTGCGCAGTTCGCGCAGGATGGCTTGACACTTCGCGCAATGCGGGCCACGATCGGCCGGTGCGAGCCGCCGAGCGCGAGGACCGCGTCCTGTCCCTGCTTCGAGCGCGCGGGCGAGCGTCTGTCGAGGATCTGGCCAGTGAGGTCGGGGTCACGACATCGACCATCAGGCGTGACCTCCAGCGCCTTTCGCATGGCGGGCGCGTCGTCCGGACGTACGGCGGCGCGACCATCCCCGGGCCGCGGCTGGCCGACATCATCGACCCCGCCGCCGCCGCGAAGGAACGGATCGCAGCACGCGCCGCGGAACTCGTCCTCGACGGGTCGACCATCGTCGTCGCGAGTGGATCGACGACCCTCGCCTTCGCGCGTCACCTGGTCGACCGTGACGACCTGACCGTCATCACGAATGCGCTCGATGTGGCGTGGACGCTGGTGGATCGTCCCGGCATCGACCTGATCGTCCTCGGCGGCGCCATCCGGCCGGGAATGCACAGCATGCTTGGTCACCTGACGGAGATGGCCTCTCGCGAGCTGCGGGCGGACACGCTGTTCGTCGGCATCGGCGCGATCAGTCTCGAGCACGGCCTGATGAACGACTCGGTCCCGGAGATCGTGTCGGATCGAGCGCTCCGCCGTATGGCCAGGCGCTGCGTCGTCCTCGCCGACGCGCGCAAGTTCGATCTCGTGGCTCCGGCATACGTCTTCGGGCTCGACGAAGTCGACACCATCGTGACCAACGACACGGCGCGGTCCGAAACGATCGACGCGCTGCGAGCGCGCGGAGTCGAAGTCATCGTCGCCGGCCCAGAGGGAGCCTCGTGACCAGTCGGATCACGACCGAGATCCGGGACGAGCCCGAGGCGATCCGCGCGACGATCGCCGCTTCGCGTGACCACGCGCTCGAGGTGGCGGGGACGCTCCTGACGCAGGGTGTCCGGCGCGTGTACGTGATCGGCAACGGGACGTCCTATCACTCGTCACTTGCCGCGGCGCTCGTGCATCGTCGCCACGCGCGTGTCGACGACCCACTCGTATTCGCGATGACCGCCGGCGAGTTCCGCCACTACCAGCCTGTCCTTGGCCAGGAGGACGCGGTCGTCGGCATCAGCGCATCCGGTGAGTTCCGCGACGTCCTTGCGGTCACGGAGTCGCTTCGAGGCCGGATCCCGACCGTGGCGATCGTCCACAACCCGGGCTCCTCACTGACCGGACTCGCCGACTACGTGATCATGTCGGCTGGTGGCCCGAGCTCCGTCCCCGTGATGACGAAGACGTTCGCGTCGACGCTGACGGCGGCGATCCTGTTCGTTGCGGGCCTGCTTCCTGATGACGAGGGCGAAGCCATCACGGGCGCACTGGGCACAGCCGCCGCTGCTGCCGAGATCGCGATCACGGCTGCCGAGCCCGCCGTCGATGCCCTCGCGGCCGAGCTCGCGAGCGCCCGCCATATCTTCGTCGTCGGTAGTGGCGGAGGCCATGTCGCAGCCCTCGAGGGCGCGTTGAAGCTCAAGGAGACTGCGCTCATCCACGCCGAAGGCGCCGAATCGTGGGAGATGGCGTCGGGCGCCGCGACGTTGATCGACGCGACATCGACGGTGATCGCTCTCGCACCACCCGGCGCTGGCCGCGAGGCGGTCATCGAGCTCGCCAAGCACTGCCTCAGCTGGGGGGCGCGTGTCGTCGAGATCGCGCCTGAGCCGATCATCGAAGGCACCGACCACCTCCCGATCGCCGCCACGGCGACGGAGGATCTCGCGAGCCTCGACACGCTGCCTCCGCTCGTGCTTCTCGCTGACGCCATGGCACGGGCCCGCGGCATCGATCCGGACGAGCCCGGATGGACGGAGCGCTATCGGAGCCAGGGCCTGACCCATGTCATCGGAGCCGGAGGTCGAGGGTGACGCGCATCGTCCTCGTCGGCGCGGGCAGCGTCGAGTTCACGCGCAACCTGCTCGGCGACATCCTGACCTACCCGGAGCTCGCCGACGCGACCATCGTCCTCCACGACATCGATGCCGATCGGCTCGCGACCGCTGAGCAGATGACTCACTGGACCGCGGGTGTGCTCGGCGCGGGGCCGAGGGTCGAGGCCCACCTCGATCGACGCGCGGCGCTGACGGGCGCCGACTTCGTCATCGACACGATCCAGGTCGGTGGTGCCCGGGCGACGCAGCTCGACTTCGAGATCCCGGGCCGCTACGGCCTGGGATACACGATCAACGACACGATCAACGTCGGCGGCGTGATGCGCGGCCTGCGTTCGATCCCGGTGATCCTCGACATCGTTCGCGACATGGAGGAGCTCTGCCCCAACGCCTGGTTCCTCAATTACACGAACCCGATGTCGATGATCATCTGGGCGGTCACCTCGAGGAGCGAGCTGAAGACCGTCGGGCTATGCCACTCGGTCTACTGGACCGTCCATTCGATCGCCGAGTACATCGACGTACCGTTCGCTGAGATCGACCACACCTCGGCCGGGGTGAATCACCTCGCGTTCCTGCTTCGGCTCGAGCACAGCGGCCAGGATCTCTATCCGCGCCTCGATGCCGCGGTCCGCGAAAGCCGCATCCCGGACGACGACCTCGTCCGTGCCGAGCTCTACAGGCGTCTTGGCTTCTACCCGACGGAGTCGTCGGAGCATCACGCCGAATACAACCCCTGGTTCATCCCGAAGGATCAGGTCGAACGGTTCCACATCCCGATCGGCGAGTACCTCAGCCGCGTCGCGCGGAACCTCGACGAGTTCGACGAGACGAAGCGGAAGCTCGCGGCCGGCGAGCCGTTCGAGATCGAGCGGAGCGGCGAGTACGCGGCGGTGATCATCCACTCGATCATCACCGGCGAGCAGGCGCGGATCGTCGGCAACGTCCCGAACGATGGCGCGCTGATCCCGAACATCGCAGCGGACGCATGCGTCGAGGTCCCATGCCTCGTTGACGCCTCGGGCCTCCGACCGCTTCCGACAGGAGCGCTACCTCCGCAGCTCGCCGCGTACATCCATCCCGCCGTCGACGCCCAGGGGCTGACGGTCACGGCGGTCCTCGAACAGGACCGCGACGCGATCTACCACGCCGTGATGCAGGACCCGATCGTCCAGGCGCGCCTCACCCTCGACGACACCTGGCGCATGACCGATGAGCTCATCAAGGCCGAAGCCGAGTGGCTGCCAGCCTGGCTCGGCGGCGGATCACCCGCACTCACAGGTGACTAGGGCATTGGAACGCATAGGAGGAGCATCGATGGGCACGTTCAAGAGATCGCCGCGAACGCCATTGCCTGGCGCCACCATGGTTGTGATCGCGCTCATCGCAGCCGCCTGCGGCGGAAGCACGACAGGATCGCCTGCCGTGTCCGCAGCGGGCTCGGCATCGGCATCTGTTTCAGCTCCATCCGGATCGCCCTCCGGCAGCGCCGACACCGGCTACTCGGGGCCGCCGGCGTCCCTCGAGTACTCGATCTGGGGCGACCCCGCCGAGATCAAGAATCAACAGGCGGTCGTCGAGGCATTCACCGCCGCGAACCCGACGATCAAGGTCAACGTGACGGTCTCCGACTGGGAGCCGTACTGGGACAAGCTCCAGACCGGTCTCGCCGGCGGGGCAGCGCCGGACGTCTTCGCGATGGACGGGCCGCTCGGACCGGATTACCAGACACGCGATGTCCTGCTCGATCTCACGCCGTACATCCAGGGCGAGAGTTACGACCTCGGCCAGCTCGACGCTAACGCTGTCAAGGACTTCACCACTGCCGATGGTGCCCAGTTCGGGCTGCCGCGGGACCTCAACGTCATCGCCCTTTACTACAACAAGACCATGTTCGACGCGGCCTCGATCGCCTACCCCGACGGCACCTGGGACTGGGCGAAACTCGTCGAGGTCGCCAAGCAGCTGACCAAGGACACCAACGGTGACGGTACGCCCGACCAGTGGGGGGTCTACACGGAGACGACCGACATGGAGAACGCCTGGTCGTCGTTCGTCTGGCAAGCCGGCGGCGACATCCTGTCCGCCGATGGCACGAAGTCGGCGCTCGATACGGACCAGGCAGCGCAGGGCATCCAGTTCCTCCAGGACCTGATCTGGAAGGACAAGGTCTCGCCCGACCCCGCCATCTTCGCCGAGACCGGCGACGCGTTCGAGCAGGGCAAGGCGGCGATGGAGATCAATGGCTCGTGGCTCGTGGCGACACACGAGGCCGCCGGCCTGCAGTTCGGCATCGCCCCATTGCCGAAGGGACCAGCCAGTCAGGCGACGTCCGTCAACCCGACGGGGGCGGTCGTCTACAAGGGCACCAAGTCACCTGACGCCGCGTGGGCGCTGGTGAAGTACCTCGCGAGCCCGGTCGCTCAAGAGAAGATCATGGCGCTCAAGGCATCCGTCCCCGTGAACAAGCAGATCCTCAGCACCACGTATGCCAGCGCCTTCGACGGTGCGCAGGTCTTCGCAGATGCGCTCGGGTACGCCCACCTCAAGCCGTCGTTCAAGGGCTACAACGACTTCAACACGACGTTGCAGACCGAGCTCGACGAGAACGTCTTCAACGCGCCGAACAAGACCGCGAAAGAGGCGATAGCGGCGGTCAATCCCCAGCTGAACCAGATCCTTGCCGACAACCAGTGATACCTCGATGAACGAAGCCGCCCGCCACAGGACCCGATCCGGGTAGGCGCAGGATGACCGACGACGCCCGCCGCCCCACATACGGCTCGGGCTGGATCGGCCTGCGCTTCAGTCGCATCCGCGGCGGGCGGCCGCGCGGCCCACGCGCCGGCGAGGAGAAGTGGGCCTGGCTATTCATCGGCCCGGCTGTCGTGGGGCTGGTGCTGCTATCGGCGGCGCCGATCGTCGCCACGTTCGCGATCAGCTTGACCCACTGGGATCTACTCACCGCGCCGGACCCCGCTGGCTTCGACAACTACACGAAGCTGCTGAATGACCCGCGCTTCCTCACGGCGTTCAGGAACACGGCGTTCTACACGATCGTGTCGGTCCCGTTGGGCATGGCGCTCTCGCTCGGCCTGGCGCTCGCACTCAACCAGGCGATCTCAGGGATCTCGTGGATCCGCACGATGTACTTCCTGCCGATCGTGACCTCGACGATCGCGATCGGGCTCGTTTGGTCGTGGATCTACAGCCCGTCGAGCGGATTGCTCAACCAGCTCCTCGGGGCATTCGGGGTACCGCCGCAGCGATGGGTCGCCGACCCGTTCTGGGCGATGCCGGCGATCATCGGGATGTCGGTCTGGCAGGGCCTCCCGGCCAACACCATCATCTTTCTCGCCGGCCTCCAGGCGATCCCGTCGTCGTACTACGACGCCGCGAGTGTCGACGGCGCAGGCCGCTGGGCGCGGCTACGTTACGTGACGCTGCCGCTGCTCACACCGAGCCTCTTCTTCACGGGACTCTTGAGCCTGATCGGCTCGGTGCAGGTCTTTGATCAGGTCTTCGTGCTGGCCAACCCAGGGAAACCGACGAGCGCGACGATCACGATGGTCTATTTCATCTATGAGGCCGGATTCCGCAACTTCAAGATGGGCTACGCAAGCGCCGCGTCGTGGATCCTGTTCCTCATCGTCGCGGTCCTCACGTTCATCTATTTCCGGTCGCAGAACCGGTGGGTCCACTACCAGTGAAGACCGAGCGGGTGGACGCGGCCCGCCCCTTCGCGGCAGAACGTTACGCAGGGCAGTCGGCCTCGCGGCGGGCTGGGAGGATCGCCCGGCGGGTGTCGCTCTATGCCGTCCTGGTCGCGGGCGGGCTCCTGATGATGATCCCGTTCTTCTGGATGTTCCTGACGTCGCTCAAGACCCGGGCGGAGGTCTTTTCGGCGGCGCCGCTATCGCTGCCGAGCGGGCCGCATTGGGATAACTACGCGACCATGTGGAACGCGTTCGGCGACGTGACCTTCGGGAACTTCTTCCTGAACTCGGTCAAGCTGGCCTCGCTGAACACCATCGGCCAGGTCATCGCGTGTTCGATGGCGGCCTACGCGTTCGCGGTCATCCCCTTCCGGGGGCGGGGTGTGATCTTTGGGGTCCTGCTCGCGACGCTCATCATCCCGTTCCAGGTAGTGCTCGTTCCCAACTTCATCCTGTGGCGCAACCTGCCGCACCCCGCGAGCGAGAGCGGCAACTTCATCGGCACCCAGGAACCGCTATGGGTGGGCGCGTTCCTCGGCGGGGCGTTCGGGATCTTCCTTCTCCGGCAGTTCTTCCTTGCGATCCCCGTCGAGCTGGCCGACGCGGCCCGTATCGACGGCGCGAACCACTGGCAGATCTTTCGGCGCGTCTATCTGCCCCTCGCTCGGCCCGCGATCGCGACGCTGGCGATCTTCGAGTTCATGTGGTCGTGGAACGACCTGATCAACCCGTTGATCTACCTCCGCCACATCGACCAGTACACGACGACCGTCGGACTGGCGTTCTTCGAGGGCCAATTCGTCGGGAAGTGGCCGGAGATGATGGCCGGGGCCATGGTCAGCCTCCTGCCGATGATCATCCTGTTCGTCATCGCGCAGAAGTACTTCGTGCGCGGGATCGCCCTGACCGGCCTGAAGGGGTGACCGGCGACCTGCGACTCAGCGAGTATGCGCCGCGTTCGATGCTCAGGCGGCCGGTCAACCCCGTCGAGCGGCCCGCGTTCCCGGTCATAGACGCACATGCGCACCTCGGCCCGACACCGTTCGGCGGAGGCTGGTTCGAGCGGCCGGTCGGCGAGCTCCTCGACGTACTGGACGCCGTGGGCGTCCGAACGATCGTCGACCTCGACGGCGGCTGGGACACGCGCCTGCGAGCCGAGATCGACCACTTCGCACCCGCCGCAGATCGCGTCATCGTGTTCGCGGGCGTCGACTACGACCGATTCGCCGTCGACGACGAGTTCGGCGAACGAGAAGCCGCTCGGTTTCGCGCGGCGGCGAACGCCGGCGCACGAGGGCTGAAGGTCTGGAAGCTGCTCGGATTGCGTGCGCGCGACTCGCAGGGACGCCTCGTCGCGGTCGACGATCCCCGCCTCGATCCGCTCTGGTCGACGGCCGGTCGACTCGGCCTGCCGATCCTCATCCACGTCGGCGACCCGATCGCGTTCTTCGAGCCGCTCGACGCCGCCAACGAGCGGTACGAGGAGCTCGTCGAGCATCCCGATTGGCATTTCTGGCCGCCTCGGCGGCCGAGCGCTGGGTCCGACGATCCGGGCTACCCGCCTTTCGACGAGATCATGGCCGCCTTTCGACGCGTGGTCGAACGGCATCCGACGACGACGTTCATCGGTGCCCATGTCGGCTGCGCAGCCGAGGACCTGGACTGGGTGTCGGCGATGCTCGACGACCTTCCGAACTACGCTGTCGACCTGGCAGCTCGCCTCGGTGAGCTTGGACGGCAGCCATACACGGCACGGGAGTTCATGATCCGGCATCAAGACCGGATCGTGTTCGGCACGGACGGCGATCCCGATCCGGGCGAGTACCGCCGCTGGTATCGCTTCCTGGAGACGCGCGACGAATCGTTCGACTATGGCGGCGACCAGGTGCCGGCCCAGGGTCGATGGCAGATCCACGGGATCGACCTGCCACCCGAAGTGCTACGCAAGGTCTACGGCGCGAACGCTCGGAGGTTGCTCGGCCTGGCCGAAGTCCCCTAACGAGTCGCGGCCAGCGCCTTCGCCGCGATCCGCAGATCCGCGACGAGCCCGTCGAACATCTCGTCCCGGTCGTCCCGTGCCCGCAGCACGGCCGATGGGTGGATGGTGACGAGCGCCGTGGGTGCGAGCGGTGACGCGATCGGCCGGCCGTGATCGCGGGTGACGGATAGCCCCTTCCCGTAGAGCGCCTCGGTCGCCGTCGCCCCCATCGCGACGAGCACCTGGGGGTGGACCAGTTCGAGCTCCCGCTCGATCCAGACGTGGCACGCCGTCACGTTCGCGCGAGTCGGCCTCTCGTGGAGACGCCGCTTGCCGTTCGGGCTGGGGCGCCAACGGAAATGCTTGACGACGTTCGTGACGAACGCGGCCTCTCGGTCGATGCCGGCGACCTCCAGGGCGTCCGCGAGGATCCCGCCCGCCGGGCCGACGAACGGGTGGCCCTCGATGTCCTCCTTGTCGCCCGGCTGCTCGCCGACGAGCATCAGCGGCGCGGGCACCGGGCCCTCCCCGAACACCGCCTGGGTCGCCCGTTCCCAGAGCTCGCATCGACGGCAGTCAGCGGCCTGCGCCCGGGTCCGGATGAATGCACGTTCTGCGGCGTTCGGACTCATGTCGCGTTACGCATCTGCAAGGTCGGACAAGCCGGCGTCGACATCGCCGTCGACGCGCGGGCATAACGTTTCGGTCCGGCGGCGATCGTGTCTATCGGCCTCCCCGCCCTGATCGTCGACCTGAGCCCGGCCCCGAATCTGGGCCGGGCTCCTCCATGTCCGGCAGCCTGGCGCGGAGCCCGTCGGAAAGACCGCGGAGTCAGCGGCCGGCGGGGACCTGCAGTCCCTCCTGCGCCTCGGTCTTGCGCCGCTCCATGCGCGTGCCGAGTAGCTCGAGCTCGTCCTTGTCGAAGACCTGGCGAGCCTTCTGGAACATCTCGCCCTCTTCCTCGCCCATGTGGTGTTCGACGTTCTCCTGCATCACCTTCGCCTTGGCGCCCCAGGTTTCGTCATCGACCGGCAGGCGGTCGAGCTCGGCCATGACCGTGTCGACGACGTGGTGCTCCTCGTAGGCCTCGAGGACGATGTCCTTGGCCTTCGGGTGGTCCTTGAGGGCCGGATAGAAGATCTCCTCCTCGATGATCTCGTGGACCGTGAGTTCGCTCTTGATCCGGGCGTAGAGGTCCTCACGGGTCTTGACGCCGCGTTCGGTCGTCGACTCGAGCTCGTTGAGCAGCTTGCGCATCTTCTGGTGGTCGTCCTTGAGCAGGGTCAGGGCATCCATCTCGGCCTCCGGTCAGTAGGATCGGTGTACGAGATCGATTCCAGCAGCGGTGTACTTACGGGGGAGGTGGCGCCATGGCCGGTCAACCCAAACCCACGTTGCAGTCGGCGATCCGCAGCGCCGACCGCCAACCGCACCAAGCCCACAGCACCTAGCATTCGTGCCATGGACTATGGACTCTGTCTCCCGAACTTCCGCGACGGCGCCTCCGGCGAAGGCATGGAAGCCGGCGCCGAGACCGCCCAGCGCCTGGGCTGGTCGACCGTGTGGACGACCGACCACGTCCTCGTGCCGTCGTCAGCCGCCGACGACTACGGGACGAACTACGACGCGATCGAGGTCCTGGCCTGGATCGGCGCCCGGTTCCCGGAGCTCAAGCTCGGGACGAGCGTGATCGTGGTCCCGCAGCGCAATGCGGTCGTACTAGCGAAGGAACTGGCCTCGATCGACGCGCTGAGCGGTGGTCGGCTGATCGCGGGCGTCGGGGCGGGTTGGAACGAGGAGGAGTTCGCCAACCTCGGGATGGCGGATCGGTTCCACGTCCGCGGCGCCTACCTCGACGAGACCATCGACCTGTGGCGCCACCTCTGGTCCGGCTCGCGCGAGCCGTTCGACGGTCGATTCCATCAGTCCGACGATTACGTGTTCGCGCCGCTCCCCGCACAGGGTGCGTCCCTGCCGATCGCGGTCGGCGGGCGCGCGGAGGCCGCGCTCAAGCGAGCGGGCACGAGAGGCGACTGGTACCACTCGAGTGCGACGAGCGCTGCGAAGTACGCCGAACGGGTGCCGGTCATCGGCGCCGCTGCTGAAGCCGCGGGTCGCCCGATGCCGCGCCTGACAGCGCGCGCGTGGACCGAGTTCGGCGAAGCGACGACGAACCATTACGCGATCCGTGGCACGGTCGATGAGATGGTCGCCGAGATCCGCGCGTTCGCCGGTCTCGGCGTGGATCACCTCGCCGTCTGGTTCGACGCCACCGCACCCGACGAGCTGGTCAGCCTGATGGATCGGTTCGCCCGCGAGATCGCGCCACAGGTCGAGACCTAGCCGCTCTTCAGTCCATCGACGAGAAGAGGGTCAGCTGCAGATCCGCGGGGGCTGATAGCCGGACGTTCCGGTCACCCCATGGCGTCTCGACCGGGCCGGCTCCCAGCAAGACGGCACCGTTCGCCCTCGCACGCTCGGCGAGCGCCGCGGAGTCGTCGACCGACAGCGCCAGCCGGATCGGACCGGCGACCCGCCTGCCCACCTCCACCCGGTCGATGTAGCTCGCCTGGGCCTCGTCGATCAGTTCGAGCGTCGCACGGCCACCGTCGAGGACCACGACCTTGCCATCGGGTGACGTCCAGTCCGCGAGCTGCCGCAGGCCAAGGACATCCCGGTAGAAGGCCAAGGCCGCGCCGTGGTCCGGAGCCGTGACGGCGACACGAAGCTCGTGGATCGGTCGCGGGCGCATGTCCGCCGGCGGACCGGCCCGGCGCCAGGCCTCGAAGGGTTCGTCGGCGGTGTCCACATCGATGTGTTCGAGCCCGACCATCACGCCATCGATGTCGGCGAGTCGACTGGCCACGACGTCGCTGAAACCGAAGCCGGCCGCGGCCGCCTGCGCCCGCGTCGCGGCGTAGGCGATCCGGGCGATGCCGGTCATCCCGGCGGTGGCCTGGCAGATCGGGCAGGGCTCGCAGCTCGAGACGACGATCGCGTCGCTCAGGTCGAACGTGCCGAGCCGACGGCACGCCGCCTTGATGGCCTCGACCTCGCCGTGCGCGGTCGGATCCGTGTCGCGGTGGGTGGCATTGACGCCCGTCGCAAGCACCTCCCCTGCCCCACCGTCCGCCACGACAAGGGCGGCGAACGGCGATCGGCCGGCCTCGACGTTCCGGGCCGCGAGCCGGACCGCCGCGCGGACGTGCTCTTCGATCGATGTCATGCGTCGTCCTTCCTCCAGCGCCGGTATCGAGCGTAGACCGACGGTTCGAGTGGCTCGACGAACCGCGCGAGTCGGTCCGCGAGCTCCTCGAGCACGATGCGGTCGGGAGTGGCAAGCCGACGGAACGGCTCGAGCTCGATCCTCGTACGAGCGCCATCCACGACCGCCCACCAGCGACCAGCGACGACGCCGTCGACGAAGAGGGACGCGAGCGTATCGCCGTTGCGGGCGATGATCCTGGCCCGATCCTCGTCGCTGATGATCCGTGTCCGATCGTCATGCGCGAGGACCATGCTGTCCCACATCGGCAGGAGCCGGGGCGGGGCCGGGACATCCTCATCGGGAAGCGAGGCGCCCGCGAGATCCGCGAGAACGCGACCGGCCTCATCGCGGTATGTGCGGAGGTCGCCGGCATCGTCGACCGCCTCGACTCCAGGCCGGACAGCGGCGACGGTCATGCCTGCCCAGCGGGCGATGTCGGCGATGGTCGCCGGCCCGAACGCACCCAGATACCGGCGCACCAGCAGCTCCATCGCGCCGATCGGATCCGGCCATTCGCCTGGTCCGAGCCAAGCGTCCGCATCGACCAGGAGCGGCCGTCGCCCGAACGACCATGGGGCGTCATCAGGCACATGGACGAGTGGGTGGACCCGCCGGAGCCACCAGACGCGTTCGTCGGCCGAGCGGCCGTCGCGCTCACCGATCGCGTCGCGCAACTCCGGGAGACTCCGTGGTTGGGAGGCGAAGTCCGCCCCGAACCGGCGCAGATCGCGCACCTCCGAGGGGTCCGGGACGTCGCGTCGATCCGTCCGGCGAGCCCGTTCCAGCGGACCCTGCGTCGCTGACCACAGCGCCCGGTAGTCCGCGGCGGACACGATATGGACGGTGCGGCGCATGAGCGTGCCCTTCACGAGCCGCCGTTCGGCGAGCGCCCGGTCCAGTGTTCCCGGCTCGAAGGCGGCCAGCCGCGCCCATAGCGCGATGTACGGCGACGCCGGTTCCTGCGCCTGCAGCCCACCGGTGGCCTCGAGCGCTGCGACCACGTCGGCATTCGAAGCGTCGAGGAGCGACTGCCGGGCGAGCGTCGCCCGGCCGAGCCGTCGCCCGCTGAGAACGGGGGACGCCGCCACCGTCGTCACTCGGCTGGCAGTTTCCCGGCTCGGAACGCCGCGATCATCTCCGTGTACCCCGGCAGCCCGCGCTCATACCCGATCGCCCAGAACCCAGCGCCCGCCAGCCCACGCTCGTCGGCCAGGCGCAGCTTCGGCGTCAGGCTCCGCGGCGAGTCGTAGTAGACAGCATCCCAGGCGACCGGCTCCGGGCTCGCCGCCGGGGAGGCGCCGCCGACCTCACTCGACGGATCCGGGCTCGCGAACGCGGTCGGCACCGTGTAGAACTCGACGCTCTCGGTCGGCTCGAACGTCGGCGCGAAGGACGGATCCTCGAACACCCGCAGGTTCCGGCGCGGAACCCAAGCGTCGCCCCGCCCGCTCGACGGTGCCAGGAAGCCCGGCCCGATCACGGGCCACATCACCCCGTAGAGCGGCAACCCGAGGAGCAGCTTGTCGGACGGCACACCGAGCGTCGCGTACAGGTCCAGCGACCACACGAGATCCTTCTCCTGGCCGTCCATCCGGTCGATCGGCGCCGACGCGCCGGGCTCGGTGCCCGCGGTCCGGTAGTCGTATCCCATCAGGAAGATCCGGTCCGCGCCGGCGTTCGCGGCGACCGTGGCCATCGCGGCGCCGGTCTCGTTGCCCTGCGTCGCGACGGAAAGCTGCGCATCGGGCAGGTGGTCGCGGAGCGCCGTCCGCAAGCGACCCACGAACGCGCCGTACGCCGGCACGAGATCGATCGGGATCGCCTCGACATCGACGTTGATGCCGTCGATGCCGAGCTCCTGCACCAACCCGACCAGCGCCTCGATCCAGCGATCCTGCGCCTTGGGATCGTCATAGAAGCGGCGGTTCTTGGTCGTTCCGAAGCTCGTGTAGACGATCTCGACGCGCGTCCCACGGTCATGCGCGGCGCGGATCATGGACTGCCCGATCGGGCCGCGGATCCGGCTCAGCCCGGTCTGCGGGTCGAGCGTGCCGTTGCGCTTGTGCGTCACCGAGAACAGACCGAGCGTCGTGAGGTCGGTCGCGCCGACGTGGGTGGCGATCGTGTCGTCCATCTCCCAGTACGGCACGAACCCGTAGACCTCGTGCTTCGGGACCGGGATGGGACTCGCCTGCGCGGTCGATGTCGGGGCGATGGCCACATCCGTAGCGGGAGGAGACGACGGTGTCGGCGTCATCGGCCCGCAGGCGCCGGCGAGGATGGCGATCAGCCCGAGGATCGCGCCCCGTCTCACGTCCTCGCCACAGTGGCGACGTATCGCGCGGACGCAGGGGTCGGTCGCGCCGCGGCGAGGGTGGGAGCCACGGTCGGCGTCGACGGCCCTTCGTTCGGCGTGCACGCCGCGGCGATGACGGCGAGCCCGATGAGTGCGGCCGAGGCGACGGTTCGACGGGAACGGCGAGATGCGACGGGGCTCATGGGGTGCGCGCCAGTATGGCGCGATTCGGAGAAACGCCCCTTCACGAAGGCTGTCGGGGACCCTACGACGCCCCCTGCGCCGACGCCGACGGGCCCCCGGCGCCGCTCTCGTCCGCGTGGTGCGACCCAGTCGCCTGACTCCGCAACGGGAAGGCCTCTTGCACCGCTCGCGCGAGGTCCGCCTCTGTGGGTGCCGGCTCGTGCCAGCGATGGACGAGCACGGTGTGGCGACCGGGGATCGGCATGTCCCGTTGCGCGATGTAGCGGAGGAAGACGGCGCCCGAGTCCGGCACGAGGTAGGAGGTCTCACCGGCCGCCACGCCCTGATGCATGAGTGCCTCCCACGCCTCCGCGGCGGTGGCGGAGTCGGTCAGCGAGATCTCGCGCACCGACTTCCCGACGAGGTCCTCGGCCGGCCAGCCGATCGTGGCTGCCGCGCTCGCCGTGATGTCGACGATCCGCAGGTGCTCATCGATGACGTAGATCGGTGGCCCGCTGACCGCCGGCAACCGAGGCGCGATCTCGATGCCGTCGTACGTCTCCAGGTGGATGCGGTCGACCCAGTCCGCCAGGTCCTGCTCGAAGAGCGGCCGCTCGGGTCGACCACCCGTCGCCCGCCGGATCGTGCCGAGGTCCGGCCACACCCCGACGGTCACCGCCTCGCATTCGCGACCCAGGACCCGGCGGCCCAGGTGCGACGCCACGAGCCCAAGGTCGACGAACCGACGCTGCTGATCACGCAGCGTCTCGACCAGCCGTGCCTCCTCGTTCGGGCGCGACTGGATCGTCAGGATCCGCAGGTACACGGTGTCCTCGGGCGGAAGCGCGGCGAACGTTCGCCCGACGATCTCATAGTGCACGGCCGCGTCCACCTGGAGCGGCAGCTGGAGCCTCGTGGCGAGGAACCGGTCCTGTTCGGCGACGTCGGTGGCGCGCGCCATGAGCGTCGCGTCCGTCCATACGGACACGATCGCTGCCTCGACTGCGTGGTCCCCCGGTACCGCCGAGCGTCGCGCACCGACGATCAGGCTCTCGAGACCGGGGACGTCAAGCGCGGCGCGAGCCAGGCCGCCTCGGGCGTCGACGAGAGCGTTCGCGTCGAGGTCGGTCGGGAATCGGCCGAAGACGATGCGCAGGATCATTGGCCGGTCACTCTACCCGCCCTCAGACGGCTGCCGCCAGACGAAGTTGCACAATACTTGTGCATAAATGTTTTGCATGCTACGGTCGTCGGCGTCATGGACGAACGACCCACCTCCATCCACCTGGATCCGCGAGCCCTGCGGGTGCTGGCGCATCCCCTGCGATCCCGCTTACTGACCGCGTTGCGGATCCACGGACCGGCGACCGCCACTTCCCTCGCCCGCGAGCTCGACACGAACACAGGTGCGACCAGCTATCACCTGCGAAAGCTCGCATCGGTCGGCCTCGTCGAGGAAACCGACGACGGTCGTGGCCGCGAGCGCTGGTGGCGAGCAAGCACCGCGAGCCACGAGTGGCGCGAGCGCGACGTCGCTGGCGATCCGGACGGCGAGGCCGCCAGCGCCTGGCTCCGCCGGCACTACTTCCAGGGCTTCGCCGAGCGCTACGAGCGCTGGCTCGACGCATCCGACGCTGAGTCGGTCGATTGGCGCGATGCGGCCGAATCTGGCGATGCCGAGATCCGCGTCTCGCCCGACCACCTCCGCGCGTTCGAAGCCGAGTTGATGAGCCTCCTCGGTCGATATCGGGACCCCTCCCCCGACGATCCTCAGGCTCGCCGCGTCGCCGTCTACTTCCACACGTTCCCGGTGGTCGCAGCCGACCGCCCGGAGGTCTCCGCATGACCGCGGATCTGGACCCGCGATCACTCCGCCGCCGGTTCCTGGCGCTGATCGCGTTGCGCTGGCTGCCGGTCGGCTTCCTGATGCCGATCTTCGTGCTCGTCCCGCTGTCGCGCGGGCTGTCGCTGACGGAGATCGGCGTCGTCTTCGCTGCGCAGGGCCTGGTCGTCCTCGCCCTTGAGCTGCCGACGGGCGGGCTGTCCGATGCGCTCGGGCGGCGACCGGTCCTGTTGATCGCGTCGGGCGTGGCGATCGTGTCGATGGCGCTGTTCACGGTCGCCGACTCGGCCGCCATGTTCATCGTCGCCATGGTCCTGCAGGGCGTCTACCGCGCGCTCGATTCGGGACCGCTCGAGGCGTGGTTCGTCGACGCGACCCTCGCCGCGGACCCGAACGCCGAGATCGAGCACAGCCTCGGTCGCTCCTCAGCGGTGCTAAGCATCGCGATCGCCGTCGGCTCGCTGGTGTCCGGCGGCCTTGTCGCACTGCATCCGATCGCGGCGATCGACCCGCTGCTCCTCCCCCTGGTCGTCGCGCTCTTCCTGCACGTCGTGCAGCCGATCGCGATCGGGGCGTTGATGACGGAGGAGCCGCGTCCACGCAACGTCGACGCGATCGTGGCATCGATCCGGAGCGTGCCCTCGATCATCGGTCAAGGGCTCGGGCTGCTGCGCTCCTCACGGGTGCTGCTCGGGCTCATCCTCGTCGAGGCGTCCTGGGGCTTCGCGATGGTGACGTTCGAGAGCCTCTTCCCGATCCGCCTCTCCGAGCTCGTCGGTGGCACCGACTCGGCCGCCGCGATCATGGGGCCCGTCGGGTCCGCGGCCTGGTTTGCCTCAGCAGCAGGTGCTGCCGGCATCATCCTCGTGAGTCGACGGATCGGTGTCGCGCGCTCGGCGGCGCTGCTCCGCGTCGTGCAGGGCGCCACCGTGGTCGCGATGGGGCTGATCGCAGGCGTCATCGGTGTCGTCACGGCCTACCTCGCGTGCTACACGGCCCACGGCGCCTCCGACCCGATGCACACGACCTTGCTCCATCGTCAGGTCGACGGCCCGCATCGGACGACGGTGCTCTCCATGAACTCGATGATCGGCCAGCCGGCGGCAGCCATCGGGGGCATCGTCCTCGCGGCGCTCGCCGACGGGACGAGCGTTTCGACGGCGATGATCCTCGGCGGGGTGATCTGCGCGGCCGCCGCTCCGTTGTACCTCCCGGCCTTGCGCCAGGAGCGCGCCCGGCGGATCACGGCGGAGGGACCGGAAGCGGTTGCACTCGCCGCCTAGGGCACGACGCACGTCTTTCGCCGAAAAGTGAACGATTCGGCCTCCGCGAACGCCATATCTCATGCAAGCCCGCGGTCCATCCTCCTCCCTTGGGACCGCGGGCCGGAACCGAACTCCGTCGCGAGGGCTCGGGCGCTTGCCTGGGGGGCGGCGCCCGAGGTCCTCCTCTGGAGAGGCCCGGTCCCCTAGACTCGCGCTCCGTGACGATCGAGGTCGCCGGCGCTCGCAGCATCCTCCGGGATCCGGTCTTTGCGCGCCTCTGGTTCATCCAGGCTGCGAACCAGATCGGCGGCAACATGGCGCTCTACGCGCTGACCGTCCTGGTGTATTCGTCGACGCGCTCGAACAGCGCCGTCAGCGCGCTACTCGTCTCCTTCGTCCTTCCGCAGATCGCCTTGTCACCGTTCGCGGGCGTCATCGTGGACCGCCTCGACCTTCGCTGGGCGCTCATCGTCCCGAACGTCATCCGGACAGCCTTGACCGCCGGTCTGGCGCTCGCCGGTATGAACATCGCGTTGGTCCTTGCGCTCAATCTCGGTGTGAGCCTCATGAGCGTCGCGCTTACGCCGGCCGAGGGCTCGATGATCCCGCGGGTCGTCCCGAAGGCCCAGCTCGAGGTCGCGATGAGCGTCTTCAACCTGACGCTCCAGGGCTCGTTCGCGATCGGGTTCGCGTTCCTGGGACCACTGATGGTGACGATGGCGGGGCCGTCGTTCGTCCTCGGCGTGGTGACGATGTTCTACGTCGCGGCGAGCATCGCCTGCATCGGCTTGCCGAGCGCACCGCCGATCGAGCAGGAGGACGCCGACGGGCGCCGCACGATCGGCGACGTGATCCACGAGCTTCGCGAGGGTCTCGCCGTCGTGCGCCACGACCAGACGATCAGCCGACCGATCCTCCTGCTCGCGACGGCGACATCGGTGGCGAGCGTGCTCGGCGTGCTCGGGCCCTCGCTCGCTGTCAGCGTCGGCCTCGAGCCACAGAACCTGGCGGTCGTCGTGATCCCCCTGGGCATCGGCGTGGTCCTCGGCGTCTTCGGTCTGCGGCGCTTCGGAGAACGATGGCCGCGGCGACGCGTGGCGGAGGGCGGGCTGCTCATCCTCGGCGTCGTGACGGCCGCGCTCGCCGCTGCGGGCTGGCTCGACGGGTCGTTGCACGGCCTCGGCTTTAGCCCCGGCGCCCTGCCGGTGGTCATCGTGACCGCGATGCTCGCCGGCGCGGCCTACGCGGTGACCTCGGTGACCGCCCAGACGAACCTGACCGAATCGACCCCCGCGGACGTGCGCGGTCGCGTATTCGGGGTGCTCGCGTCGATCGTTTCGGCGGCGTCGCTGATCCCGTCGCTGGTGGCCGGACCGCTCGCCGACCGGCTCTCGACGGGAGCCGCGATCGCGATCGCCGGCGTGGTCCTCGTGTCCGTTGCGGTCTGGTCCATCCGACGTAACGGCTAGTCCGCATACTCGCCATCCCTAGGTACGAGGAGGGATCGATGGACGCAGCCGACGTACAGGCAGGCCCGACGACGCGCGCCGGAGGTGGACCTCCCGGCTGGGTGTCGACCGCGCGAGACCTTTATCTCGTCGCGATGGCCGTGTTCGTAGTGAATATCACGATCGGCATCCTGAACGGCGCCGACGCGGTCGAATTCGACCAGAACCAGATCCTCACACACGTGCACGCAGGCACGGTCGGGTGGCTGACGCTGACGATCGTCGCGTCGACATTCCTGCTCTTCCGGGCAGCGGACCGGCGCCTCATGGTCGGGCTTGCCTTCCTTGTGCCGATCTACGTGCTCGCCTTCTACACGGGCAACTTCGCGTTCCGAGCGATCGCCGGTACGGCATTGCTGGTCGCGGTGCTGTGGCTCCTCGTCTGGGTATGGCGGACGTTCCTTGCCTCTGAGCGGACCTTGCCGCGACTCGCGGTGACGCTCGGGATCACGAGCTTCGCGTACGGCGCCATCTTCGGCGTGCTGATCCAGATCACTCGGGCCAGCGGGGTGAACATCCTGCCTGGCGACGCCGTGGGTGCTCATGCGAGCGCGATGACGTTCGGGTATCTC
>Ga0163163_10001139_pt1 | contig 22613 bp, 17 predicted proteins | sample S65metaG_FD_119766 | JGI IMG/M metagenome (GOLD analysis project Ga0163163, IMG submission 119766) | Switchgrass rhizosphere microbial communities from Kellogg Biological Station, Michigan, USA - S6-5 metaG | ecosystem: Host-associated > Plants > Roots > Rhizosphere > Soil | place: USA...
GCTGAACTGGAAATATTCGGATCCGGTTCTCGCGGTGCGGAACCTGGAGCTGATGATCGCCGCGTCGCTTGAAGCCATATTGAGACCCAATGCGCCGCCCCAGCAGCAGGAATGGCTTGCGGCAATGGAGTCGATGTCCGCCGATGCGTATTCGTTCTATCAGCAGGAGATTCGCGACAACCCGGACATTCTGACTTATTTCGAACAGGCGACGCCGGCAAGGGAGTTCGATCTTGCACGAATCGGCTCACGACCGTCGCGACGGACACTGGCGAGGGGACTCGCGGATCTGCGAGCCATCCCATGGGTTTTTGGATGGATGCAGAGTCGTCACGGATTGCCGGGCTGGTTTGGTGTCGGGTACGCGCTCGAACGCTTTTCCGATCAAGAACTGTTGCCGGGAATGTTGGAGAAATTCCCTATGTTCGGGAACCTGATTCGCAACGTGGAGATTGGCCTGGCGAAGTCGGATATGTCGATCGCAAAGCTGTATTCGGAACTGGTGGTCGATACGGAATTGCGCGCGCGTGTTTTCGATCGAATTCGGGAGGAATACGAAAAGACCACCCTCGCGGTATTGCGGCTGACGCGGCAGAAGCAGCTCCTGGAAAACAACCCCGTCCTTGCCCGTTCGATCCGCCTGCGAAATCCTTACGTGGATCCCATGAGCTTTATGCAGGTGGAATTGCTTCGCCGCCGGCGAGGCGGTGAAGACAGTGCGGAAATCCACAACGCCCTCGGTGCAACCATCAACGGCATTTCCGCCGGCCTCCGCAACACCGGCTAATATGGGGTCAGACCCCTCGTTCCCCTGTTTGCCGTGAGAAATAGGGGAACGAGGGGTCTGACCCCATATTAGGAAGTACTCGACGTAAATGTGGCAAAACGCTAAGATCTGGAATCTGTTCCCTGGTACAAGGCCGTACCTGAGTTAACAGCGGACAGCGCCGTCTCTACCATTTGACGAGGTAAAAGGTGCAGTTCAACGATTATCAAACGGACGGCTTCTACGACGAGATGTTCGACCACGCAGGGAACCCGCGACCCGAGGCCCGCCTGCTGCTGGAAACCCTGGAATCTCTCGATGATGGACATTTGTTGCGTTCGCAGCATGCCGCCGAGCGGCTTTTGCTTCAACTTGGCATCACCTTCAACGTCTATGGCGACTCCGCGGGTACGGAAAAAATCTTTCCATTTGATTTGATTCCAAGAATCACCAGCGCGAAGGAATGGGCGTGGATCGAGCGCGGCCTTATTCAGCGGATTCGTGGCCTGAAAGAATTCATCGACGATATCTATCACGACCAAAAGATTCTCAAAGACAAGGTCATCCCCGAGGAAGTCATCCTTTCGGCGACGTTCTACCGGCCGCAGTGCCGAGGCATCAACCCGCCGCAGCGTGTCTGGTGTCACATTACGGGAACCGATCTGGTTCGCCACGGCGACGGACAAATCTATGTGCTCGAAGACAATCTACGTGTGCCGTCCGGCGTTTCCTATGTTCTGGAAAATCGCGCCTTGATGAAACGCACGTTCCCCCGCATATTTGAAGGTCTGCACATACGTCCTGTCGATACCTATCCCGGCAAGCTGCTGGAGATGCTCGAAGCCATCGCTCCCGAAGGGGTGGATCACAAGCCCACAGTGGTATTGCTGACGCCGGGCATTTACAACTCGGCATATTTCGAACACAGCTTCCTGGCACAGCAGATGGGCATTCAGCTTGTCGAAGGACGCGATCTGGCGGTGCAGGACAAGAGCGTTTATATGCGGACGACACGAGGGCTTCGCAAGGTCGACGTCATCTACCGCCGCATCGACGACGACTTCATGGACCCTCAGGCGTTTCGCAAGGACAGTCTTCTCGGTGTGCCCGGTCTCCTGGAATCGTATCGCGCGGGCAAAGTGGCGCTGGCGAATGCTCCAGGTAACGGTGTAGCCGACGACAAGGTTGTTTATGCCTACGTCCCCGACATGATTCGCTACTACCTGGGTGAAGATGCGATTCTGCCCAATGTGCCGACATATCTCTGCTGGCGCGATAACGATCGTCAACACGTACTGCAGAATCTCGACAAGCTTGTCGTAAAGGCGGCCAATGAAGCCGGAGGTTACGGAATGCTTGTGGGTCCGCATTCGACGCAGGAACAGCGCGATGCCTTCGCATTGAAGATCGAGGCGAATCCGAGAAACTATATCGCTCAACCCACGCTGGCTCTATCCCGAGTTCCTACCCTGATTGGCGATCATCTGGAGGGCAGACACGTGGATCTTCGGCCTTACATTCTTTATGGAAAGGATATCCACGTTCTTCCGGGCGGGCTGACTCGCGTGGCTCTTCGGAAGGGCTCACTGGTGGTGAATTCATCCCAGGGTGGAGGCAGCAAGGACACCTGGGTCCTTGCTGATGGTGAGTCAAGTAATGGCGAATGAAACGTATCCCCTGTTGAGCCGGGTGGCCGATTCCGTCTACTGGATGGCTCGATATATCGAGCGAGCGGAGAACGTGGCCCGATTCATTGACGTCAACCTGCACCTCCAGCTGGACCTTCCGCTTGCACCGGCGAATCAATGGGAACCCCTCATTGAAACGACTGGAGACATGGCCGAGTTCACGAAGAAATACGGCATCGTGAGCGAGTGCAATGTCATTCAGTTTCTCGTCTTTGACGAAGAAAATCCGAACTCCATTTTTTCCTGCGTCCGCTCGGCGCGTGAGAATGCGCGATCGGTTCGCGAAACCATTTCCTCGGAGATGTGGGAACAGGTCAACAGCATTTATCTTCAGATTCAGATTCACCGGGCGAATGTGAGTCAGGTGTCCCTGTCGGAGGTTCTTCATGGCCTCCGTATGGCGTGTCACATGTTCCAGGGCATTACCGATGCGACGATGAGTCACAATGAGGCGTGGCATTTCGTACGCCTTGGCCGCATGATCGAACGGGCTGAAAAGACTTCGCGGATACTCGATGTGAAGTACTTCATCCTGCTGCCGTCGACGCGAACCGTCGACACGCCCTACGACGACCTCCACTGGTCGGCGGTTTTGAAGTCCGTCAGTGGTTTTGAAATGTATCGAAAAAAGTATGGACGGATCTTCCCCCGCAACATCGTTGAACTTCTCATTATGGATCGCGAGTTTCCAAGGGCGATCCTCTTCTGCATCATTCGCGCCAACGAGTCGCTGCACGCAATCACGGGCACTTCGCTGGTGTCGTCCGAAGCTCTATCGGAACAGTTAATGACGTCGCTCACCGACGAACTCAACACCGCCACAGTCGACATGATCATTCGCGGAGGCCTTCACGAATATCTCGACAGGCTCCAAACAAAGATGAATGCCGTTGGAGACGGGCTGCTTGCGGACTTTTTCGTGTGGCGTCCGGTAGAGACACCGGAAGACATGGAACAGGCACAAGGCGCGGGTGCGCACTGATGGCTATCCGCGTCGCGCTGCATCACCGGACCATTTACGACTACGATCGGCTTGCGGAGTTGTCGCCTCAGATCGTGCGGCTTCGTCCGGCTCCGCATTGTCGCACACCGATACTGAGCTATTCGCTGAAGGTCGAGCCGCCGGACCATTTCATAAATTGGCAGCAGGATCCACACGGCAATTTCATCGCCCGCCTGGTTTTTTCCGGCCAAACCCGTCGATTGTCCTTCGAGGTCAGTCTCATTGCCGAGATGACGGTCATCAATCCGTTCGATTTCTTTCTCGAGCCCTATGCGGAAACCTATCCATTTCGCTATGACGCCGCGGATGAACGGGCGCTGAAGGCATTTCTGGAAGTTTCGGAGATGGGACCATTCCAGAAAAGACTTCTGGACTCCATCAATCGAAAAGAAACACGCACCATCGATTTTCTGGTTGGGCTCAATTCGCGGCTGCAGCGGCAGATCCGATACATGATTCGGATGGAGCCTGGCATTCAGACTCCGGAACAAACGCTGCAGCTCGGCAGCGGTTCATGCCGCGATACGGCCTGGCTGCTGGTGCAGATGCTGCGACGCCTCGGTCTGGCTGCCCGCTTCGTATCCGGATACCTGATTCAGCTGAAGCCCGACGTCAAAGCTCTGGATGGACCTCCGGGTCCCGAACAGGATTTCACGGATCTGCATGCATGGACGGAAGTGTATCTCCCGGGTGCAGGATGGATCGGTCTGGACCCGACATCGGGATTATTTGCGGGTGAAGGACATATTCCTCTCGCTGCGACACCGGATCCTTTCACGGCAGCCCCCGTGTCCGGCCTTGTCAGCGAATGCGAAGTGGAATTCATCCACGAGATGACCGTGACACGCATCCATGAAGATCCGCGAGTCACCAAGCCGTATACCGACGCGCAGTGGAAGGAAATGTCCGCGCTTGGAGATAGCGTCGATGCGGAACTCAAATCCGGCGATGTGCGTTTGACGATGGGCGGCGAGCCGACGTTCGTATCGGTCGACGACATGGACGGAGAAGAGTGGAACACGGCGGCACACGGTCCAAACAAATTGCGGCTATCTGCCGAATTGCTCGTCCGTCTTCGCGAGAAATTCGGGCCAGGCGGATTTCTGCTTTACGGTCAGGGGAAATGGTATCCGGGAGAGTCTCTGCCGCGCTGGGCATTCACCTGCTACTGGCGCGCCGATGGAATGCCGCTCTGGCATGATCCGCAGTGGTCCGCCGACCCCAGCAAGGATTACGGCTACGGACCGGGCGAGGCTCAGTGTTTCGCGGAGGAACTTTCCCAACGTCTTTCCATCAGTCCGGAGTATGTGGTCACCGCCTTCGAAGACCCGCTGGCCTATGTATTGAAGGAACGAGACCTTCCGGTGAATGTGGATCCCCTGAACAATAAGCTGGACAATCCGGAAGAACGCGATCGACTCCGCCGTGTTTATGCGCGAGGACTCGGTCAGCCCGTGGGTTTCGTTCTTCCTTTGAAGCGCGGTAACGGCAAGAACGGTCCCGAATGGCAGACCGGCTTATGGATGCTGCGCGCTCGGCATTTATTCCTTTTGCCCGGAGATTCTCCTGTGGGATTGCGGCTTCCCTTGCAGAGCCTTCCGTGGGAGCCCGCAGATCAGATCCAGAAGCTTTGGGTCGTCGATCCGATGGCGCCTTCCGTTCCGCTGCCGGTTTTCGCACCAAGACAACGCAAGCTGGAGTCCATTCCGGCACCGTTGTCGCCGCCTTCAGAAAATGTCGTCCGAACGGCGTTGATCATCGAACCACGCGACGGTCGCTTGTGCGTATTTTTCCCACCCGTATCTGAGACAGAGGATTATCTTGAACTTCTTACTGCCGTCGAAGAGACTGCTGCGGAATTGAAGATGCCCGTCGTTGTCGAAGGTTATCCGCCTCCGGCGGACTATCGGTTGCGCAACATCAAGGTGACCCCCGATCCTGGAGTCATCGAAGTGAACGTGCAGCCCGCCGCCGATTGGCGCGAACTGGTCGAGAACACGACGGCGCTTTACGAGCTCGCCCATTGCTCGCGCCTTGGCACCGAGAAATTCATGCTCGATGGCCGTCATACCGGAACCGGTGGCGGAAATCACATCGTCATTGGTGGACCGACGCCCGCGGACAGTCCGTTTCTTCGGCGGCCCGATCTGCTGAAGAGCCTGATCGGATACTGGCTGAATCACCCCTCGCTGTCGTATCTGTTTTCGGGAGTGTTTATCGGGCCCACGAGCCAGGCTCCGCGAGTGGATGAAACGCGCGCCGATGCCGTTTATGAGGTGGAATTGGCGTTCCGCACGCTGGACCAGCAGCAACCCGGCATTTGTCCGCCGTGGATCGTGGATCGCATTTTCCGCAACCTGCTGGTCGACGTCACCGGCAACACGCATCGCACCGAGATCTGCATCGATAAACTGTACTCGCCGGATAGCTCCACGGGACGGTTGGGCCTGGTGGAACTGCGGGCGTTCGAAATGCCTCCGCACGCGCGCATGAGCCTCGCACAGCAGTTGCTGGTTCGGGCGATGGTCGCGCGGTTCTGGCGAAAACCGTACAACGAAAAACCCATTCGATGGGGAACTCGGCTTCACGATCTCTTTCTGCTTCCATATTTCGTTGAACAGGATTTTTCCACAATTATTGGAGACCTGCTGCGTGATGGTTACAGTTTCGATCCTGCATGGTTCGATCCGCATGTCGAGTTTCGCTTCCCAGTCTACGGTAGAGTTTGTTACGAAGGCGTTGAAGTGGAACTTCGGCAGGCCATCGAGCCCTGGTATGTTCTCGGTGAAGAGCCGGGACCCGGCGGCACCGCGCGATATGTCGATTCTTCCGTGGAGCGAATGCAGGTGCGCGTGTCCGGACTTGTGAGTGAGCGTTACGCGGTGACCTGCAATGGACGCCGCCTTCCGTTACAATCCACCGGAGTTTCGGGCGAGTTTGTATGTGGCGTGCGATATCGCGCGTGGCAGCCGCCGCGGTGTTTGCATCCGACAATTCCGGTGCACACGCCTCTGGTATTCGATGTGGTGGATATTGGAAACCAGCGCTCGATGGGCGGCTGCACGTATCACGTTGCCCACCCGGGAGGACGCCACTACGATTCATTTCCCGTCAATTCCAATGAGGCCGAAGCCCGGCGCGCGGCGCGATTTTTTGCATTTGGCCACACGGCTGGCAAAGTGATTGTGCCTGCGCTGGAAGTGAATCCGGAATTTCCCGCGACTCTGGATTTGCGGAGGTAGCCGTTTGCCCGAAGACACCTTGCTTGCTTCAGCAGAGTCGGAAAAGAGCCCCTGGCACTACACGCCGGCGGAAGGCTATTGGGACGAAGCGCTGCTTCCGTCGGGTTATCCGCGCCGGCATTGGAGAGAACTTTTCGTCGAGGTCGGGAGAATGGGTTTGCCGCAGCTGACCCGCCGATGGCAGAGCGGCAGGCAGCTGATTCAGAGTCAGGGCATTACCTACAATGTGGCGAATCGGCCGGAGGGAATCGAACACTCCTGGCCCATGGATCCGATCCCATTAGTGATCAGTGAACAGGAGTGGACCGGAATCGAACAGGCCGTCGGGCAACGCGCAAAGCTGCTCAATGCGATTCTTGCGGATCTTTATGGTCCGCAAAAACTGCTTCACGAACGACAGTTGCCCCCGGCACTGGTCTATGCGAATCCTCATTTTCTTCGACCGTGTTTTGGTGTTACTCCTCCGGGTGGCATGCACCTGCACAGTTATGCCGTGGATATCGCGCGGTCTCCGGACGGAAGCTGGTGGGTGGTCGCCGATCGCACCCAGGCGCCTTCCGGAATGGGATACACGCTTCAGAACCGTCTGGTCAGTGCACGCACATTGCCGGGAGCATTCAACCAGCGTCACGTCCGTCAACTGGCACGGTTCTTCGATATTAAGCGAGAAACGCTGCTGACATTAGCATCGACACAGCGGCCGAACCCGACAGTGGTGCTTCTCACTCCTGGCCCTCACAATGAAACGTATTTCGAACATTCATTTCTGGCAGGGCTGTGGGGCATCGCGCTTGTCGAAGGCGCCGATCTTACCGTTCTGGATCGTCGCGTATATCTGAAGACTCTGGGCGGATTGAAACCTGTCGATTTGATTCTTCGACGAATGGATGACAGCTACTGCGATCCGCTGGAGCTTCGCGCGGACTCACTTCTGGGCGTGCCCGGACTCGTGGACGCTGTTCGCAGCGGGTCTGTGGTTATCGACAATGCGCTGGGAAGCGGACTGGTGGAGACTGCCGCGCATATGGCATTCCTGCCCGGCCTTTGCCGGCAGTTGCTGGGCGATGAGTTGAAGATGCCTTCCGTTGCCACATGGTGGTGCGGTCAGGAAAAGCCGCGCCGTTACGTGTTGGAACACTTGAAAGACCTTGTGCTGAAGAGTACATTCCCGCAGCCCGGGCGTCATCCCGAGTTTCCCGAAACGATGGATGCGGCAAGACTGGAAGATCTTGCTCGTCGAATTGAGGCCCGGCCCGAAGAATTTGTCGCACAGGAACGCGTGGCTCTTTCCACCGCGCCGGTTCGCACGGATTCCGGTTTTTCTCCCCGGCACGTCATGCTTCGTGCTTACGCGGCATGGAATGGGAGTTCCTACAGCGTGATGCCCGGAGGCCTGACCCGGGTTTCGACACAGGATTCTTCGCTTGTCGTGTCGATGCAACTTGGAGGCGAGAGCAAGGACACCTGGGTTCTGGGGAACGCGGAGGAGCCGCCGCTGTCTCGACGACAGCTGTCTCTCCCAATGGGAGCCAACGCCAGCAAACGCGATCTTCCAAGCCGCGTTGCGGAAAATCTCCTCTGGCTGGGCCGTTATGCCGAACGCGTCGAAGAACGGGTTCGGTTTGTACGTGCCCTGTTGCCTTCTTTGTCTGGAGAGGAGGATTACGGTCACACGGTATCACTCGAGACAGCAACGCGACTGCTGTCGAAAATGGAACTTCTTCCGCCGGAAACAACGACGGCGTCCCTTGGCGAGCAGCACTGGCAGGTGCAGCGCTGGCTGACGGAAATGGTTTTTGATCCTTCGCAGACATCGACCCTGCGATGGAACGTCAAGGAAATGCGCCGGACGGCATGGCATTTGAAGGAGCGCCTGTCGCTGGATACCTGGCGCGTGCTGCAGCAGCTGGAATCTCAGTTTTCCGCGTTCGTTCCTTCGAGCGCGGATCAACGGTATCTGGCGGGGATGGACGTGCTCGATGGGGTGATCGTCACGCTCTCTGCATTTTCCGGTATGTTGATGGAGAGCACGACGCGAGGGTTTGGCTGGCGTTTTCTGGAGATCGGGCGCCGTCTGGAACGTGCGCTTCAGTCGGCAGAGATGCTGGGAGCCTGTCTGGGCGCCGCATCGTCGGAACTGGAGCCCTACCTTCAGCTCCTGCTGCAGATCGCAGACAGTTCCATTACATACCGTTCACGTTATCCCACGGTCCTGCAGACGGAGCTGGTTCTGGAAGTCCTCCTCACGGACGAATCGAATCCGCGATCTGTAGCGTTCCAGCTCGTGACGCTTCTACATCAGGTGACTCGTCTTCAGGAATTGCACGATCGAAGTTACGATGGCGTCGAGCGTGCCCTGGCAGTGAAGGCGCTCGCCGCAATACGAGATGTTCGCATGGCCGATATCGCTCATCGAGTTCCGACCGGACGGTTTGCCGCGCTCGACGATCTCATCCGAGAGCTAAAAGTAATTCTCTACGAAATCTCCGATGCACTGACGTCCAGCTACCTCAGTCATCTGACTGCATCGCGAATGACGGTGTCATGGTGAACACACATGCTGTATGAAGTCACGCACACCACTCGTTTCAGCTATGAAGCGCCGGTTTCGCGTTGCCTGAATGAAGTGCACCTGACTCCCCGACAGCTGCCGCTGCAGCAGGTACGCCAGGCCGGAATTCAGGTGGAACCCTTTCCGGCTTTTCTCAGGCATCGGAAGGATTACTTCGGCAATGATGTTTCGACGTTCGCGGTGATAGATGTTCATCACAGCCTCACGGCTACGGCTAAGAGTCTGGTAGAGGTAAGTCGTGCCGAGGAGGAGATCTTCTCGTCAATTTCATGGGAAGACGCTCGAGACTCCATCGCTGCAATTGAGGATGACGCCACGCTGGAGGCATCGGAGTTTCTTTACGCGTCTCCATATGTGCCTGCGGTGGTGGATATCGGGACGTTTGCGCGCGAAACGTTTACTTCAGGACGTCCGTTGCTTGACGCGGCGACGGAGCTTTCTCATCGAATCCACGACGAATTCAAGTACGACCCCAAGGCCACCTCGATCGATATGCCTCTGGCGGATGTGCTGCGGAAACGCCGTGGAGTGTGTCAGGACTACGCGCATGTGATGATCGGTGCGCTCCGGTCCCTGAGACTTGCGGCGCGCTATGTGAGCGGCTATGTGCGCAGCGGACCGAAAGTGCAGGGCGCACAGGCTTCACATGCATGGGTATCGGTTTTCGTGCCGGGCGCAGGATGGATCGGTTTTGATCCCACCAACGATGTGATGCCGACGGATGGGCACGTGACTCTGGCATGGGGGCGCGACTACGGTGACGTGACGCCGGTAAAAGGCGTGACTCTCGGCGGCGGCGGACAGACTGTGGCGGTTGAGGTTTACGTCAAGGCGGTGCAGGGGAGCTCCCAGGTATAGGCGGGTTCTGCGACGCCGCTCGACCTTTCGTCCACGCCGAATTCCGACTGCGGGATTGTGCTGGTCATAGACTGAATGACAGAGCATCTGCATTTTGCCGCCGCAGAAATCAGTGCGATGGACCTGCCATGGCAACCGATCGGATATTAAGGAAGTGACTGGATCGGTTCGCGGATTTGTCGAGGAATTAAGGCGTCATTGGATATACCTTATGATCTCAAAATCTAGGGTGCCTGTACTCGGCACTCCCGTGTGCAAAAGGTTATGACGAATTTTTTACGAAAATATGCAGGCGTCGCGACGATACTCGCGCTGATTCTCGGCTTCCGGTCTGTTGCCTCCGCGCAGACTTCCATCGTTGTCGAAGTCCGCGTACTGGAACTTTCCCGGACAGACCTGGAAGCCATGGGCGGCACGGTGAGGAGCGGGTTCGCAAAACCGCTGACGAAGTCACTGGCGGACTCTCTGACAACTGGTCCGTTATCCCGGGTCGTGCATCGGATCGAACTTCCCGCGGCGAGCGAAGCATCGACTCAGGTTCGCCTGGATTCGCGCATCCCGGTGACTTCGAGCAGTTCTGCGGAAGTTCAGGCATTTTTTGATGCCGGAATCGTGATGGATGTGACCCCAAAGGTTTTCCAAAGCCGGGACATTTCGCTTATGACGGCGTCGCAGGTGCGAATCCGACGAGGCCCTGACGCGGCCGGAACATCGCTAGTGGCCTTTGAGAATCCATTCGCGAAGTTCGATACCCGGATTCACGAAGGCGACAGCATCATCCTGGGCGGGTTCATCACCGCGGCGGAAAGAATGGCGCTTCCGGAGATGCCAATGCTGCCCAACAATCCGATATTGAACTACCTGTATCCGAAAGTGCAGAATCCCCAGGATCGAACTGAAATCGCGATCCTGCTGACGCCGCGGATTGTGGGGATGCTGATCAATCCGGTTGTCGACGCACCGGTCATCGTCAGCAAGGCTGCGGTCAATCCGGCCGCGCCATCCCCGACTCCCCCAGCGGCCAGTTCGTTGGCGGCTGCAACTTCGCCGACCGTTACCGCGCCGCAATCTGCGATTACGAGCGCACTCCCGGGGGGGAATACGGGTGCTCCAGTAAGCACACCTGTCATCACTTCGTCGCCTATAGTTGCTGGCGCAGCAACAGCAGAGATCAAGCCACGGCCAGCACCGACTGTGGTTGTGAGTACACTCTCAGCGCCGGACTCCACCGCCGCAGCAGTCAGTCTCCCGCCGATTGTCGCTCCGGCCCCTGTCGGTAAAGCTGCCCCTTCAATTGCCAACATGCCAGATGTCGAAGGAACCGGCGGCAGGTATACGGTTCAGGTTGGCGCATTCGATCAGTTGGAAAAGGCGGAGTCGTTACGATCCCAACTTGCGAAAAATTACGACATGGTTTTTGTCGAAAAAGTGGGGACAAGCAAGACGCCTTATCGTGTTCGCGTGGGGCGCTTTTCAGATATGCAATCCGCAAGAAAGATTGAGAAACAACTTGCCGATGACGGTATGGACACCTACGTTACGACGCTGAATTAGAGATCGCCAGGTTCGTCGCAGTCTTGTCCAGTGGAGTCCTATTGTGTCCATTACCGCTCCCCGCAAAGCTAATGTAGATGAAATTTCGCTGATGGATGCCTGGAGAATCAACCAGACAGAGGAATACTTCACGTCGGATAGGACGCTTCGGGTTTATGTTGTATCAAGCTTTGCCGATTGCAGGCGCAGCCTCACCGGACAAAACACAAGCGCTGCTCCTATGTGCAAAGCGATTGGATCGAGTTCAGTTCATTCCTTCAATATTCGATGACACTCGAACTCGTCGCCTCGACTTTGCATTTCAAGTGAGACTCGGGACGATTTCCAGATAGAACTAAAGATTTCCAGATAGAACTAATGCAAGTCTGAGAGCTCCGATTGCCGCCAGCAGCCTGTGATGCGATGCTGCTGCCGAAACCTTGGAATCCCAACTTGCAGTTCCGGGAAGTTGAGTTCGGCTACGGCGTAGTGCACCACGCCGCGCCTCGAGCCACGTTTTCCCCTTACCGCTTCAAACCGCACGCCTCCCGCTAATCAGCTGAATGCATACGGATATCAATGCGAGCACAAGCAGAATGTGGATAAACCCACCAATGGTGTACGACGATACCATTCCCAGGACCCACATCAGCAACAGGACCACCGCTATAGTCCACAACATAAATTCCTCCTTCGCCGCCTGAAGGGCTCAGGCGTGGTTAATGTCCATACTCACGATCCGCGATATCATTCAGCACGTTTGTTACCGCTTTCGAGATGTGGAATCAATTTCCACCCTGAAGCCCCATGCATTTCCTCAAATTTCAGTTTCAATTGCTGCTTTGCGGGTTTTTTTGCCCACGATTCAAGCCAAACTTTGGGTCTTCCATTGTGCCCTGCACTTTAATGTTCAGCAGAGTTCCTGAGCCATTTTTTGAAAAGAAGGAGTCCACTGGCTTCAATACCCAATGCTTCCATCCCGTCATCGTTTGAGAAACTTTTGCCTGCATCCTCAGAGTGCCTTGAAAATCAAGAACGTCCTGATCGAGATCATAGCTGCCAGTCAAATCGATGCCGGAACCGGGCACGGAAAAGGATACCGGGGTAAATCGGATGACTTCATTCTCGAACATGAATCGACCGCCCATCTGGGAAACCACCTCGTCGATTTTCAAATTTTCCGGTTGCCCCTGACTCCTGCGGCTTAGCGCATCGATCTGATCCTGAATGCTGGATTTGAGAAATTTGCCTCCGGTAACTTCAAATGTTCCATCCAAAAGAAGCTTCTCTCGAACTTTTCCGGTAAGGGGGGGAATATCGATTTTCGTTTTCAGTTCGACTTGCCCCTCCATGAAAGGAGTTCCTTTCATGGCGAGACGCAACAGGTCACGGAGATCTCCCTTCGGCATTGTGACCTCGAGATGGATCGTTCGGCGATTCGCGGAATAGTCTTTGATAACGGTACCGCTGGTTGTAAACGTCGTCTTTCCCAAAGTTCCGACAACGGGCTTCAGGATGGTGTCGCCATTTGTTCCGTCGACATGAACTTGAAAGCGCGTCTTGAGCGGCACCGGGTTGCCCGATTTCTTCAGCGCAAAATTAGGGACGGAAGCCTCTCCTGTAACGTCGAGAGACGATAGGGTTCCGCCAAAATTTCCCGTGGAATGAAGCGTTCCGGAGATACCGGCAAACACGCCGAGATCGGCATGGTCGAAATCATAGCTCCCATCCAGAGGCGTATCTCCGGGTTCTTCGGCGTCCCACGGACCAAATGAGCCCTTGCTGATAATTTCTCCCGGAGGTTTTGCATTGGTTAATGCAGCGACGTATTTCATCGCAATGCCATTGCCTGCTTCCGAAAGGTCGACCTCGTGGAGATTGAAAGTCAGAGGAGTTTTCGCCGAATTCTTCGGCAAAATCGTGAGTCGCGAATTGGTAATCCGTACGTCCTGGATCATGACGCTGTTCTGCACGTGTTGCTGCTCTTCGTCGGGGCCATTGAAGGTGGGACGATCATCCTTCGGTGGAACATTGATTTCCATTCCATCAATCTCCACGCCGCGTACCTGCCGGGTATTATCGAAAAGTGCCGCGAGATCGACATCGAAACGAAAAGACTTCATCGCGAACATTGCAGGAATGTCGCGTCGGCCTTTGTACCGCAGCAGGATGCCACTGCCACGAATGGTGGCCCAGGCTCCACGCCGATGCGTCAGGTACATTCGAAGAGAGGATGCTTTCGGAAGAGATATCTGTACAGATTGAATTTCGACTTCACTGTCAAACCGTTTCTGAAGATAGAGCAGTACCTGCTCCCGAATATAGGGATCGAGGTGACGTGTCATCCTCGACGCGATAAAGGCCAAAACCGCCACGCTGATCACCGCAACGAATCCAATTCCGAGCAACCATTTTTTCCGTTTTGTCATATTTGGCCACCGAATTACCACCTGTGTGGTATGAGAGCACCACTTTATTGAGAATTTTTGCCGCTATTAGAATATGGAGCACCGGTTGCGCCAAATGGCAGGGCGAATGATTGCAAATGTCAGGAGGGTACGGCGATGCCCATTACCGCCGATGAAATTAGGTGGCCGAATTAGACGACTGGTTTGGAGAGAATCGTGCGTGGTACGCCTTGTGTAGCGATTCTTTTTCTGGAGGGGAATGCCCCAAGCGGCGTCTGATGGTACAAAGAAGCATTTATTTACCACTTGTCGTACCACTTCCGATTCCTCCACTTCTGAAGAAGAATTTACCAAAACAATGACGCAGGGGGGCAGCCATGAGCATGAATTCAGGATGGAATTCACGATGGATGGTTTCGTGGTCGATCGGCGCAATGTTCCTGAGCGGATTCCTGGGACTTCAGAAGACGTGGGCTCAAAGTCCTCAAATTGAGGCGGAAAGTTCTCCAGCCGACGCTCAAAATCCGAAAAAGGATGTTTCCGACCCCGAGACGCAGCGATGCCTGGAATCCACTTGTCGCAGCGTGCCGCTTCGCGAAACTCTCGTCACCCTCGGCAGCCGAAATATCCGAGGAGTTTTCGGTGGCTTCGAACAGGGAGCCGGGTTTGGCGGCGGTGTCCAGTTCACTTCCAAAGACGCAATTCCGAATTTGAAACTCCGCGCGAATCTTCTGGTGTCCTCGTGGCTGGATCATCGCGTCGATTTGGAGGCATTTGTTCCGCACGTTGGCAGCAGTCGAAATCATGTGGATGCCTGGGTCAGCTATATGAAGCGAAATAGAAACTTCTTCGGCATCGGCCCACGAATCCCCCGGGATTTCAAAACGGATTTCCGTACCGAACAGCGAAGTGCTCAGGCCTCGTTCTATAGAGAACTCACGAACCACCTGCAGGGGGGTGTTTATTCCCAGATCATGAACACTTACAGTTTTCGGGGAAGGAATAATACGGACCCGCCGATTGATGCGAATTTCTCCGGGGACATTGTCGCTCTGGAGAGTCAGTGGGCGCCGGGTCTCTTGACGCATACGAAAATCCTTTCATCAGGTGCTTACCTGCTTTACGACCGTCGGGACGATTCGATCGGATTGACTCGAGGCGGACAGATCTTTGGTCGAGTGTCCACGAGCGATGGATTGATGGATCACGACGCATTTTCCGACTACGGATGGACCGAAGCAGAATTGGATTTGCGGGGATACATTCCGATCGCGGGCCCGAAAACGGTGCTGGCACTACGTTCTCGAGGTCAGATCAAAAGTCCAAAGGGTGGCAGCCAGATTCCTATTTATGCCTTGTCCTGGCTGGGCGGAAGGGAATACGTTCGCGGCTATGAGACCTATCGTTTCCGCGCAAACAACGTTGTGGTTTTCTCGACGGAGTTGCGTCGTACCGTGTACGCAAAAACGAATGTTCGCGGAGTCGATGTGTTCGCCTTTGCGGACACGGGACAGGTCTGGGGAGACGCGCGTTTATTGACAAATTCGCTGGTTGTCGAGAATCCGGGATTCAGCGCCAGCAATTGGCATTCGGGCGTTGGAGGGGGCGTGGAATATCGGCACACGCGCCACTTCGGCGTCAGGCTGGAAATGGGTCACAGCAATGAGGGGAACGCGGTTTATCTGTCCATGACCCGCGGCTTCTAGGCTTTGGCGATTATCAATAGGCGGCAAACTTGAAAAAACCCAAGACACTGAGCGTCCTTGAACTGCTGCGCCCTCATTGGAAGGGCATGACAGTGGCATTGCTGGCGGTTGCCGTTGCAGCGGGGACGGAACTACTGGAGCCCTGGCCATTGAAAATTGTTCTGGACTACCTTCTTCAAGGTCGGCATCTGTCTGGCTGGGCCACGGATGTCGTCGGCTGGATTGGTAACGACAAACTCGCCGTCCTTAATTTCGCGGTTGTGGCGGTCGCAGTGATCGCGATTGTCGGAGCGGGAAGTTCCTATTTAGAAAACTGGCTGACCACCACTATTGGCCAGCAAATCATGCATGACCTGCGCCGGACGGTCTATCACCATATTCAACGGCTGTCACTTGCGGAACACGACGAAAAAAGAACCGGTGATCTCATCGGACGCGTAACCGACGACATTGAAAGCGTCCAGGACTTTGTGACCACGGCACTCCTTGGGATTGTGACCAATGTCTTCACGCTGGTGGGCATGCTCGGAATCATGCTCTACATGAACTGGCGTTTCACCCTGATCTCGCTTGCGATTGCGCCCGTATTATTTGCCGTTGTCTTGTTTCTCACCCGAAAGATCAAGAGCGCTTCACGCGATGTGAGGAAGAAAGAAAGCGAATTGGTTTCCACAGTACAGGAAGTGTTTTCTTCAATTCGAGTGGTCAAGGCTTTCGCGCGTGAAGACTATGAACAGCGTCGCTTTGAGCGCCAAAGCCTGGAAAATGTCGAGACCGCGCTGAAAGCCCAGAGCCTGAAGATGAAATTGTCGCCGGTTGTCGAAATTATCGTCGCCATCGGGACTTGTCTGATGCTGGGTTTCGGTGCCCGTCTGGTGATGGCGGGAAAATTGACACCCGGCGGTCTGGTTCTGTTTTTGTTTTACCTGGGCAAGATGTACAAGCCGATGCGCGACCTTTCAAAAATGACCAATACCGTTTCCAAGGCCAGCGTCGGTTTCGAACGGATCCGCGAAATTCTGGATAGCGAAAGCAAATTGCGGGACTTGCCCCGTGCGCGACGAGCTCCCGCTTTCAAGGGTAAAATTGAATTTGAACGCGTTTCATTTGGGTACACGCGCGAAGAGCCCATCATCGAGGATGTCAGCTTCACAGTCGAACCGGGGCAGGTTGCGGCATTCGTGGGACCCACGGGGGCAGGGAAGACGACCATTATCAACCTGATTGCGCGATTCTACGATCCACTATCCGGCAGGATCAAAATCGACGGCACCGATATTCGGGAATTCAAGCTTCGATCCCTTCGATCGCAGATCAGTTTCGTCCTGCAGGATACTCTGCTTTTTCGCGCGCCGGTCTGGCAGAACATTGCCTACGGCCGACCGGAATCCAGCCGTGCCGAAATCATGCGTGCCGCAGAGCTGGCCAATGCGGACGAGTTCATCAAGGAAATGCCGGAAGGCTACGACACGATGGTAGGGGAACGCGGCGTGACACTTTCCGGTGGGCAACGTCAGCGCATTGCAATTGCTCGTGCCATGATTCGACATACGCCCATCCTCATATTGGATGAACCGACTTCCGGTTTGGATGCGCAGTCCGAACTTGCAGTGATTGATGCCCTGGACCGGCTGATGAAGGACAAAACGTCTATTGTCATCGCGCATCATCTGGCGACAATCGTTCATGCCGACTGCATTTTTGTGGTGAAAGACAACCAAATCGCCGAGCACGGAACCCACGACGAATTGCTGTCCGCCAATGGATTCTACGCCGAACTCTACAAGATCCAGTTTGACGTAAGCCTGAAAACTTGAGATGGAGGCGCGGTCTATGACCGCGCACAATCCGGCAGTCGGATCTGGCGTCAACGAAACAGCGTGCTCGGTCATAGACCGCGGCGCCTACGGATGAAGAATGGGGCAGTTAAAGCTGATTCAGGGCTGAAATACGCTGCACGACCACCCGAGTGTATGTATCCACTTCCGTGGGCGAGAACCCTCCGGCCCGAAAACAGTCGCTGATCTGATTCGAGGAGAGATGTCTCAGTTGACCGCCGATCCACCGTGCATCTTCGATGGGAATATGTCTGGCCACATCTTCGATCTTTGTCCTCATGCGGTAATTCCGAAAGGAAAAAAGTGTCAGCAGGAACGGCCGGCTGTGGAGTACGAAATCCACATATTGCCCGGAGACTTTGTGTATGAAGGATGTGCTCGCATAGTCTTTTGCGATTCCCTTGCTTCGCGTAAAAGAATTCCCCGTGTTGCCCAGGACAGCGCCAAGATCGGCAACGACATAGGTTTTGTTATCGGGACCAGAATACACGGCGTTATTGACTTCCTTCAGATCCCAATTATTGATCAGAGCCATCATGACGCGCAGGCCATTAAACTCCCGCGTGCCCATGAATGAATTATTGAACCAGCTCCATTCTGCCTCGTCCGGACCGCCATGGCGACGTTCCAAGCGCACACCGATTACGGTATTGCCATCCCGGACATATTTTTGTCCACGTGCGAGCCGTTTCAACCCGTCGACACGAATCTGAGGACGGTAATAGTCCTCGTCAACAAAGTAGCCCGCCGCCCAGACCAGACGCGTCGCTGCTGTTTCTGCTTTTACTTCGGGCCCGAGTTTGACCTTCCATTTGACCCCATTCTCGTCTTCCACCTCAAATTTGGGTGCGGTCCCGGTCAGGGTCTCCTTGATAAATTTAAATCGCGTGCCCGGCTGGTGATCGGTTCCTCCGGGGCCCCCAATTAGATCCAATTCCGATATGTTGCCGCGGTCCTGCCATAATAGGTCGCGGGCTTCAAGTTGCTGAGCATATGTTGGTAACGAGAAAAACAGAGCTATGAGGACAATGGCAACTTTTCCGGATGCCTGATTATTCATATGGACCTCCCCAGAACCCACTAAGTGCACGCAAAGGACCACACTGTGAAACTATTGATTCAACCTGAGTCTGGAATTAAACCGTTACTTTCGGCGATTAAACGGGCAAGCAAGAGCATTGATATCGTGATTTTCAGATTCGACCGGGCAGAGATCGAATCGGCGCTCAAAGCGGCGGTAAGCCGTGGCGTTTCGGTCAATGCACTTATCGCTTCTGCCAATCGCGGCGGGGAAAAAAGTCTACGCAAGCTGGAGATGCGCCTCCTCGAGGCGGGCGTCAAGGTCGCGAGAACTTCAGATGACCTCGTGCGCTATCACGACAAACTGATGGTTATTGATCGCCATGAACTCTATGTCATGTCTTTCAATTTCACACACCTCGATATTGCCCACAGCCGAGGGTTCGGAATTGTCACGAGAAAAAGTAAGTTTGTTCAGGAAGCACTGAAGCTGATTGAGGCGGATATTGCACGGCAGCCGTTTGCTTCCAAGTTGGACACCTTTGTCGTCAGCCCGGTGAATGCACGCAAACAGCTCGGTGACTTCATACGCGGAGCAAAGAAGGAACTTCTGATTTACGATCCTAAAATCGCGGATCGGGAAATGATCCGCGCCTTGGTGGACCGCGTAAAAACCAACGTTTCCGTTCGCGTCATCGGTACCACTGGAAAGAAATACAGCGCTCTTCTTCAGGTGCGCCCCCCCGTTTTTCGTTTACACACGCGAACCATCATTCGAGACCGTCGAATCGCATTCGTTGGAAGCCAGAGCCTGCGCCAGCCGGAGCTCGACAACAGGCGCGAGGTCGGCCTCATTTTCCATGATCACAAAATGGTAAACGAATTGCTGGAAACATTTGAGGCGGACTGGGAACTGAAGGTCGCTCCGGCTCGGCTTCAGATCCCGACTCGTACCCTTAAGAAACGCATGAAGAATGCGGTTGCAAAACTGTCACCTCTGAATCCGATCGTAAAAGAGGCGGTAAAGGAAGTGGTAGCGAAAGCCGGTCCGGACAGTCTGGACCCGAAGGAAGTAAAAGAGACGGTTGAAAACGCTGTGAAAGAAGCCGTCCGAGAGCGAGTACAGGAAATTCTGGCCGAATCGGAGGATCAATGAAATGCACACTCTTTTTTGGTTTCTCGCCGCCTTCGCGATAGCGACTCCCGGCCCGGCTTTCCCGGTTTTGACGATCCAAAATGAGAAGCCTGCGGTTTCTGCGCAGGAAGCCACGCTCACAAAAGAGTTTTCCGATCGGAGCAAAGCCTACGTCGCTCTCCAAAAAAAACTGGAGGCTGCATTGCCGGGTTTGAAGTCTTCGAATGATTCGGCCGAAATTGCCTCCCATGCCCAGACACTCCGAGCAATGATCATTGAAGCCCGCCCCAATCTGCAGCAGGGGAATATCTTTACCCCGGAAATTTCGGCGCATTTTAGGAGCACTATTCGCAAGACGTTTCAGGAACCTGGCTCGCAGGTCGTTCGCAGGACTGTGCAGGAGGGCGATCCTCCAAAGCCGATTGTCGTCCGGGTGAATGGGGTCTATCCCGACGACAGTCCCGTGATGACGACGCCGCCTACCTTATTAAGCCGGCTTCCGGAGTTACCAAGGGAATTGACGTATCGAATCCTGGGCCGCACGTTCGTATTGCTGGATAACAAAACAAATCTGATCGTCGACTTCATACCGGATGCAATTCCGTGAGGCTATCCAGAGTGCGGGATATACGCCGTTTTTTATGGTCGACACTCACTCTTTTATACCTGTCTCTGGTAGTTCAGGGACAGCAGTTGACATTACCGCTGCGCTCGGGTTCCGTGCGTTTTGCGGCGATCGGCGATATGGGAAATGGCACGACACGTCAGTACGAACTGGCTGGCATGATGAATACATTTCATGAAAAGTTCCCCTTCGATTTCGTCGTGATGCTCGGCGACAACATTTATGGCGGGAATACTTCCACGGACTTCAAGAATAAATTTGAGTTGCCCTACAAATTGCTTCTGGATCATGGAGTGAAATTCTACGCATCCCTGGGTAATCACGATAACGCCGCCGTGGAGAAAGCGTACAAGCCTTTCAACATGAATGATCAGCAGTACTACTCATACAAGAAAGGCAACGTGCAGTTTTTCGCTCTGGACAGCAATTACCTGGATCCCAAGGAACTGGCATGGTTAACCAAAGAACTCCAGAATTCCGGCGCCGATTGGAAGATTTGTTACTTTCATCATCCGCTTTATTCATCTGCCGCATTCCATGGTTCTTCTCTTGAATTGCGGCAGATTCTGGAACCCTTGTTTCTGCAACACGGCGTTCAGGTTGTGTTGACGGGACACGATCACGTTTATGAACGTATCAAAGCACAAAAGGGGATCTATTACTTTGTGGCAGGCTCTGGAGGCGAACTGAGAAGAGGGGATCTAAGGAAAACGGAATTGACCGAAGTTGGCTATGACCAGGATCAGGTCTTCCTGTTGTTGGAAATTTCCGGAGACGAATTGAATTTTCAGGCGGTTTCACGGATCGGGAAGACAGTGGATTCTGGTTCTATTCATCGGAATCCAAAATCAAACGCGGGGTTCGCGACGGAACAGCGAGAATCCCGGGCAAATTGAACATAACGGCATTCTTCGCGCCAATGCAGCAGCATTGCAAGGCCGGAGGATGCGAAATTTGACGAAAGAAAGAGGAGGAGAATTATGAAGACTCGATCAGCGTTCAAATTGGTATCGGTTGTGTTCCTGGCACTGTCAATCAGCACAGTGTCGCTTGCGCAGTCGAAAACAGACATCAAGAAGACAGACATCAAGGATGAGGTTGGGCAATCTGAAAAGGCGGCGAAAGTCTTCACCGAAATTATGGACACGCCGGACAAAGGAATTCCACAGAACTTGTTTGATTCGGCAAGCTGCGTTGCGGTGTTTCCATCGGTGCTCAAGGCTGGGTTCGTTGTTGGCGGAGAAGGTGGGCGCGGCGTAGCGAGCTGCCGCACCGGATCGGGATGGAGCTCTCCGGCATATTTCAATCTCGGAGGCGGGAGCGTCGGACTGCAGATCGGTGCTGAAGCCACCGACTTCATTCTTCTGTTCATGAATAAGGATGGAATGAAGAGTTTGTTGTCGGACCAGTTCACTGTCGGTGGAGATGCTTCCGTGGCTGCCGGACCTGTGGGCCGGCAGGCTGGCGCCGCGACCGATGCTAAACTGTCGGCGCAGATTCTTTCCTACTCGCGAAGCAAAGGGCTGTTTGCCGGTCTTGAACTGAAAGGCGTCGTGATCAAGCCAGACAAGGACGATATGAAAGATGTCTATGGCCCAGGCGTGACAGCAAAGGATGTCCTGGCCGTTGACAGCAAGACCAAAGCGCCCGAGGCCGCGCGTGCGTTTCCCACAACTCTAGGCCGGTATACCGCGGCCAAGTCTACGAAGTAACCGGAGGTTTCAATCACCCTCCTGGCCAGGAAGGGTGGCGCGAGCGACGGGGTGGTGGATCAGGAGTGATTCTAAGAATTCCTTGAACAAGACCCACCACCCGGTCCGCTCTATAGTTGGAAGCTTCGCGATACTTTATGACGCTAGTTCATCATCTTGATGTTTCAAGGGGTGACAGTGACCTCTGCGGCGAAGGTGGTGCTGGAGTTCTATGAAGTGGTTAAGAGGTTCGCAGGGGTGGGTCCGAGCGTATTTGGAACGATTCACGGCATATACGCGAGGTCCGACGCAGTCTCGCGCCAAAGCCCAAATTCGATCAGCCTTTCCGGTCCCGCCACTCCTCGTGCCAGGCCATCTGAATGGCTTCGAGTTTTTTCTCGTTGGAATTTTTCGGATCGTCGCTGAAGCCTTCAAGCGCCATGACCCATTTGTGGAGATCGGTGAATCGAACAGTCAGTGGATCGGTATCCGGATGCTTGTCGGCAAGTGCAATGGCCAGATCTTCAA
>Ga0163163_10001142_pt1 | contig 22603 bp, 7 predicted proteins | sample S65metaG_FD_119766 | JGI IMG/M metagenome (GOLD analysis project Ga0163163, IMG submission 119766) | Switchgrass rhizosphere microbial communities from Kellogg Biological Station, Michigan, USA - S6-5 metaG | ecosystem: Host-associated > Plants > Roots > Rhizosphere > Soil | place: USA: Michigan...
ATGGACAGTCCAGCGAAACTGTGAGCCTGGTTTGAAATCGAACCATCCAAGCGAACGCTCTCGCAATTCTAAGTAGCAATAACTCTGAAATACATGAGGATCATTACGTCTTCTATCTCGTCCTTTTTCAGTCCTGGAGTTGAAGGCTGAATTCCGTTTGCTTTCATCGATATCTTCTTAACAGGATCATATTCGCCGAGTGGTATTGTTGTCTTCTTCATTTCACTATTGAAAACACCAATCCAGGCACTCGCAGCTACGTTATCTAGGGTAAATGCCACAGGTGTCGTAATGGTTTTGTTTTCTTTTGGTTGCAGAATCATAACTGTTTCTATTGCGTTTATGGCACGCGAAGCGAACAGACGATTAAAGTGATTCTTGTTTATCGATATTTCAACTGATTGCTGACTGCCCTCGGCAGGATTCATTAGCTGATGAAAGGCGTCCGGGAAATCTTGCTTTAAGCTAAACAACCGCACAAAAGGTTCCGGTGCCTCTTCAATCGCGTGATTGATGTACGCAATCAAATTTTGAATCGCATCCTGCCTGAATTTCCCGGCATCTTCCCGGGCAGTATAACGAATATGCAGAATGATATCCGAAATTGAATCGTGTGAGAACTGCGAGAGGTCAATCAGTTTACCATCGACCATGTACCTTCCATTACACTCGAGTTTCCATCTACTGATCACACCGGCTCCTTCAAATGGCAAGTATCTGTCATCACGGAAATTTAATTCAAACACACCGTTATCGTTTTGCCCTGAGCTTGTCGCAATAGCCTTGAACGGTATGTTGTTCTCAACAAATCTGTCATCATCCACGGGCAAGCCACTGTCATTATTGTGTATGTAACCACTATCGCCATTGGCCATATTTATCCTGATATTATTCTTGAGCAACCGTAACGTGCAATTAATGGTTGTATAAGCTCCAGTAATGCAGGGGATGCTTAGGCTTACCGACTTAATGCGACGAAAATAATGGCCTGGGTAGTCCAAATCGAATAATTCTTCTGGTAATTCTATTTCGCAAGACCCTGTTTGTTTTAACTGCATCAATGCATACGGGTTAAGCAAAGCTATAGAAACATGTTTAGTCAATTCGAACTCCCGCTTATTTTCTTCCAGGTAACTTTTTTCCATTTGTCTCAATGAAAGGTCAAGCTTTTCACCAGCTGTCAACCCCTGGTAGGCGCTGTCCCAATATCCGAACTGAATGAAATTGGTATCGGTTTTACCTAATTCAAAGCGATAGGCTTTTTCTGCTTTTTTAGCAAGATCATAAGCCATTTGATAAGCTTGCTTGTACACAAAGAACAATTGATCTTTCATCCACTGGTATAACTCAAGACCAGTGAATTTGTCCTTCAGAAATTGTTCGACTTCTGCTGCATTGGTAATTTGTTGCTTATGATTCTCAAGATCTTTATTGGCAAGCTGTAGGCGGATATCTGCAGCAAGAATCTGCTTATCGAGTTGGGGTAATTCTCTTGCCGCAAAGGTTGCTTGTGACGAGTATTCCTGTTCGCGTTTAATATACGTTGCGAGCTTAGCGGATTGTGAAGCATGAAATGTGCTGATATTAGAGAGAAACGAAAATGATTTAGCCACCGAAGATGCCCCGGCACCCAAGTTTGACCCGCCAAACGATAAACCCGCGCCAATGCCCAGAAATTTTCCGTCGACAGAAAAATTTGGAATAATATTGAAGATTCCGGCCTGAGCTTCCACAACATTCGCCAATTGCTGCCAATCGAATGCCGATTCTATTTCGTCCAACTCATCTTTTTCCTTGGGTATGATCTTCAACCCGCTTTCTTCTGTATCAACAAGTGTCACATCAACATCCGGAGTTACCTCACCAACGGTGGTATCCGGCAAGCTCGTATCCTTGTTGCTATCGGGTGACAAATCTGATGGCGCTGTCGGCACGCTATAATCCGTCTTACCCAATAATCCAAGATAATATTGGAGCCGGTTAACAACGGCCTTGCGGTTTTGCTGTAGACCTTGTTTGTTGGCTGTTGCTTCAAGTATTTGCTTTTCTTTGTAAGCTGTCATGAGGTTCAGTAATCCTGACTCATGACAAGCGCGCTTGCGGGCAAGTTCTTCGGCGTCTTTTTTCTCCAGCGCGCCTAACATGGCACTGCCAAGAGATTTTACTTCACTACAAAACTCACGGGCCTTTTGCAATAAAATATTAAACCTATAAAGCGGAGCCGGGGAATTCAAATCTGCAAGTACGCTTCCAATACTCAATCCCTTTGCGACTGCCTGCACGAGCATGCCCGGGTCTATCGGTGGTTCAAACAATGCCAGTTTTCTTTCTACTCCATCAATATTCATGCAATGCCTGATCTTGAACAAGCGATCGGCAACTGTGTCCCAGCATTTCAAAATCTTATCGTTATTGGGAATACAGAAATAGAGCGCTGAGCCCATACCAAGAAGATTGCATGGTGTGGACTTGTTCGTTATCACCAGTTCGCTGGTGTACGGGAAGATATTTTCAAACTGCACCAGTGCATTTGAGAATTCATCCAGTTTTGGCTCAATTGAGTGGTAGGTTTCGGCTTTCACATTTCCACGCTTTGGTATGAACTGGGGTCGATTCCCCAGCAAATGCGCGGCAATTACATATAATTGTGAGGCCTCGTTAATACTTTCCATCGTGTCTCTTGAAAAACGATCGTCAGCCCATGAAACCAGGTTGTCAATATATTTGACGACAACATTCTTCATATAAGCAATCGGCCGGCCCCTTGCAATCAGGTGAGGTTTGAATGGATTATCTTTCCACTCGTTGATGAGGTTGATCAACTTCGTCTTCTCTTCCGGGTTTTCGTCTGTGCTGAGATTTCTCAAATAATCTTCGAGGCTCTCTTGCGGTTCGGTCTTAAAGGGAAGTACTTTCCAATACCTGGCATTGGGATTCCTGGGATTCGGAAATTCATTGGTTGTCGGATCGAAAATATAATGAAACCATTTCATCGCTTCGGCATATCTGCCATTTTTACTAAGGCGCGTTGCAATGAATAGAGGTGCATGGAAAAACAATTCCCAGTTGTACATCGAATAAGCCCCAAACTCATCAAAGTCTATATTAATTGCAGGCAACGGTGATTGCACATAACCATACCTCACATCGGGATTGTACTTTTTAACAAAGAATGCACCCTTGTCGTCTGAAAGACTTGTATCGGATTCCTGCAATCCGCCGACTCCGTCTTCATTTAGATTTGTGATAAACCTTGACGAGTAGGGATGAAAGAATGTAGATATCCGCAAGCCTCTATCGCTCACGGCCTGATAGACTAACTTGCCAATTTTACTACTGAAAAATGATGAGCCTGAAAATGCGGCGTTTGCGTTTGCTACAGATTTCATGGGAGATGATAAGTTCGTTATCTTGGTAAAGCCCATACTAACAGTCCCCGATGTCGGAAGTGTCCCTTTTTTGATACCGCCCGTTTTGGAAGCGACGGGCTGCATAGCATCAATGACATTGTTCTTGGCCGTAAAAGCTGTCGATGAAATGAAGTCGGTGAAAAGATTCTCATTTATTTTGTCTTGCATCAGATCATCAGGTCCGATTTTAGGCGGTTTCTTTGGGAATTTTTCAGCGGCAAAGGTGGCCTTCAGGTTTTCAACCGGGCTAAACAGCTGTTTTTCCGGAAACTTGATAGCGGGGAAAAACAAGTTGACAGTATCGTGTGACACAAAATAGGTCCTCTCTTTATCGAAATAAAAAAATGGATAGTTTAAACTCTTTTCAAATGAAGATGTTGAGACCTGGTGAGAAAATAGTAACTCATGACCTGTTTTATTTTTTAAGTATGTCTTTCCCTTCAACTCCAGCACATCGTAAAGTTTCGAGGCCATGAAATCGTTTGTATACTTTCCCTTAGCGGATATAAGAGTAATAGATGGTGTGTACTCTATATTTATCTTGCTTTGTATATCCGTTAATATAAATCGCCCGTGGTCAAATTGATTATTGTAAAGTACTATTACGTTTAGGCGATTAAACTCATCAACAGAGGCCTCAAAACGATATTTGCAGAGCTGCTCTTCAAATGGTGCGTTCTCGTTTAGAAGCATGACACCGCCCCAACCCGGCATCACTTTTGTCTTCTGAGGGATAATCAGTTCTTTTGACAGCTGCTTGGGACTCCATTTCCCGTCTTTATATTCGGCCCATGCCAGACTAAGTTCCCAGTGCTTCTTAGACGCCAAGGAACTCAGTTTGTTCTTTTCCGCAGCCTGTTGACCTGTTTGGGTCGAAGATTGCTTTTTTTCTTCCGTTTTTTCGAAAAACTCTGGCCAAAAAAGAAACAGGCGTTTCTTCCACACTATAGGTATCAAGTGAACACCACTAAGATCATCGCCGTACTTGTTAAACTTCACAGCTTTGATATCAGCAGAAATCTTTTCCCATGCGGTCCAATGTTTATATTTATCGCGTATCCTATAATAGTAGCGGTACGGTTCGGTATGAGTCCTGGCAAAAACGTGAAGTGTGCTCGTATCCGAATCTTCGTACATGCCACAAACCTGCATATTCGCCACTTCATTCAGCTTGAATAAGTAATTCCGGAATGCGTTTTCGACGCTTTGATCAGTAATATCGTTCTGCAAAAGTTCTCCCTCCAATTCTTTAAAGAAATAGCTCTTATCGTCGCGCCACTCCGGTTCTAACCAATTCTCCGGATAAAGAAAGACTTTTCTATTCGCTTCCCAAACCCGGTAGTTCTTCATCCATTCCCAGCGATTCGTGTCAATAGCATCTGGGCTAACCCCAATTTCCTGTTTCGATTTGTTCCATTCGCTTTCCAGATTCAACAGACAGCGCGACACAAACTGTTGAACAGACGACATTGCCTGCCTGATGCGCGAAGTGTCCATGGCTGCCGTCATTTGAACATCGATCAGGAAATATTCATACAAGCCATCGGCATCGGTGACGCCCCATTGCTTCAGGTATTTATTTGTCAACAAGTGAGCTACCAGGGCATTTTTCTGATTTTCCCTGAGTTTATCGGTGAGACTACTTGCCACCTCGATCCAATCTAACTCTTCATATTTTGCCTTAACCGTATTTTTGATATCCTGCGCCGTGACATTTAATTTGTCAAAAACAGTTTCGACCCGCGACCAGGTAGCGAGTGATGAGGGAGCTGCTTCAGTTTTGCCCGCTAACTTCATCACCTTATTAATTCTACCGAGCCCAATTTCATTCTTAAAATCGTTTACATCAAAGTTGAAATGCGTTTTAATGAGGTAATCCAGGTAAATTTTGTTCCAACCCGTTGCCAACACGGTTTTGTCAATGATCTCATCCTTCGTAGGTGTGGGTTTTGTTTTGTTCGCTTCTTCGAAGACTTCTGTCAAAGTGTAGTAAGCCTTCGGCAATTCATTGCGAAGCGTGACATAGTCCGCTGTCCTCCGCCAGTGCAATTGTGTCAACGAGTCGAAATCGATGGCTGAAAAGTTCACGGCGAATTTCTTGAGGTGTTCCACTTCAATAGACTTCATTTTAAATCCGTTAATGAACAAGGCCGCGCGATGACACTGGGTTGCTAGTGCTGTATATTTTTGGATGGCGGCATTGGGGTAGCAGATATCGGTTGGCAATACTTCCTTGGGATGGCTTGCGGTTTGCCAGGAGAGCCTGACACCCGCTTCGTGAATGTCTTCGGCGTACTCAAGCCTGAGCTTATGCATTTTGCCAGCTGTTAGGTTGGAAATGGATTCCCAGGAAAGCATCGCATCGCCGGCAGGTTTATCAATCGCCAACTGATCGTCGATCCATAATTTGAGTGATTCATCTGCTTCCTGCACTTCAGCAATGAATGAATAATCGTCGGTTTGACCGGGACAGATCCACCCTTCCCACCTAACGCTAAACTGGTCGGATGGAATAGTGGCATCAGGAGAGGTTCCATTCCATTTGAAATCTATTACAGAGTCTACCCTTTCGAGACCGGCCAACGTGAAACCAATATCTTTGAAATATTTTGCTGACAAACCAGTTTCAGAAAGCGTTTTCACGATCTCGTCAATTTTGCTATTCAATAGAATTTGAGTAGTCTGTTCGTCCAAACCGATGATAGTCGCCGTGTGTTGAACTACAATGTTCTTCTTTATTTGCTTCTTGAGAAAGGGAAGAAATGCTTTATAGAAATACATCCATTTCTCCGGCAAACTAAGAGCAGTCGGCTGTGCAGGATGATCGACAAGTTTTGTTATTGCATCAGTGATATCATTTCCAAACACACCACCAAAATTATCTTTCATGAATTGCGCCGGCTGGTCATATATATTCTGAATCGCATTTTGATATGCGGGCCCAGTCCCCGGGAGGCCTTGTAAAACTGCTTTATCGCTATCCGACAGAATACCTTTGTATTGAAGCCTTCCACTGCCTTTCTGATAATTTGCTTTTTCAATTAAAGAGGGAGGAATAACGATAGCCATGTTTTTCTCTGCGAAACGGGTATAAATAGTATTTCCATTGATCATGGAAAAGAATTGTTCAGCGACATCACCACTGAAAAGAATTTGGATCTTCGTGCGCAATAGTTCTTCTGTTAAATGTGTCAAATCCGAGTCTGGGTGGCCCTGCTCTACTTTTTGCAAGCCATCCCTTATTTCGCGAATGGTCTGGCGGATCTTTTCTTCAGGAATAGTAATGTTTGCGTCCGGAGAACTGACTCCATTAAGTATATAATTTAATTGTTGCACCTTGAATCCTGATGATTTGAACTTCTGGATCGTTTGAACAAATTCGAGCGTGATCTTGGGATCGATATCAATAAACTTTAGTTGAACAGGATCCCAATTGCTAAACGGATTTATTGAAAACATTTGCTTGAGTAAGCAGAGATCACTGACAGTTAATTTTACAGCTTTGGATAAAACGACATAACGATAAATGATGCTTAAGTTTTCCAACGTAAGGTGAGCCGTTTCGATATCGACCTTACTGTCTTGTAAAATGCTTTCGAAGCCCTCCTCGTTGAGGCGGAATGCCGCAAGGATTGCAGGAATATGATCCTTGATGAGTTTGGAAGTATCGGTCAAATAGTTCCCTAATTTATCGGCGTTAAAAACGTCATCAATTTTCTGAACCGCTTTATTTAAAAAGAGTTTCGCATAAAGTGATTTTTTTCCATAAGAGTCAATATTTCCCCAAAATGTCAATAATTGACGAAGTTCAATCTTAATCAGGCCATTAATCGATTTGATACAGGAAAGTTTGGCTATCAACGCAGCATTTATATCGCTATCGCCAAGCGACAGAACTGCATTATCCAACTCGGGAATTGTCCAACCTGTTTTTCTCCAGAGGCGGATGAAACAGTGCAGGGAAGAAAGCGTGGCATCACCTATGTCGGGAGTGGGCAGATCTTCGTAAATGCTCTTCAGGGACCTCAATCGCGTAGTCGCCAGGTCGCATTTGGATGAAGGCTCGAACAGGGTGATTATTTGCTGGAATTTTTCCAGCTTATCATTTACCCATTTGGAAAATTCTTCCGGCTGGATTTTTTTATCAGCTAACACTGGCATCAGGACTGGATCGCTTGCAGGATTCAGTTGTCCAGCTTTTATTTGCTTCAATTTTTGATAAAGTTCAGGAGCGCTCATGTGGCTGTCGACAAACAATTCCTCGAGGTAATCGAGAAGCGACTGATACGGGTTAATGAACCTTGTTTTGATTAATTCCACAAGATCTGTATAGGAGATTCCTGTTTGTTGTAATAAATCTGGAACCTGGAAAATCGAGGCTTTCCACTCATCGCCGTTTCCGTAACCATAATAAAGCCAGGGATCTTGGGTGACGGTCTCTCCTTTGAAGTTCCGCCCGGTGAGAATTTGATATTCTTCTTCCGCTAACAAAAGATTTTCAGAAAGTATGGCGACATCATTCTCCGGTAAGGCATCATTTCTGAGAATTTGCATAGAATCATACCGGCTTGTTCCAAGATGTTCCAAATATTTCCTAATCGTGTCGAGTGGTTGGTGATAAGGAAGCGTGAATGGGTAAACGGCATCCTTCAATGTTTCGTAAGCTTTCGCCATTGTATATTGTGGATTGGCGCGCAATTCTGCCGATGTGGCTTCTCCTGTATCGTGTGCCGCACCGTCATCGAGTTTTTCATTCACTGTATAGAACTCGAGTATCTCGTTAACCAGATCTATATAAGGAATGATCGTGTTCGTGTTTTCACAAGTAAGTGGAATATATGCCAGGTCGGGACGACGCAGTAGCAGCATATCGAGTGGTGATTTATTTTCGCCATTCTTGCTGCTTTTTTGCAGGAAACGCATTATGTCCACGAGGTAGGCAGCTGCACTATAGACGGAATGGCAATCTTCGCATTCGCAAATACTAGCCGGTCCAAACAACTCTTCATAATTGGGCACATGTTTTTTGACTACATTCTGCAGTTCCGCATGTGCGGGTTCGTAAGGGGTAAAACCGGTACCGACATTGCTCCTCAACTCGTGAAGCATCATTCCAATATGTTCCGACTGGAAGGCTTTAAACGAAGCCCGCGCATAGATTGACGCGGCCTTGTCTTCTCCCAATTCTTCAGCGTACATCGTCATAAAACTCTTCTCAGGAATATTGGCGATCTGGCGCGCCGAAGTAAATTTACCTGCATGCAGTTTGGCCAAGGCATCCGGGTCCGGGCTCACCTGGTAAAGACGTTGTATTTTGTGGAGCTCATTCGTGACTTCGGCATCGTTCCCATTTGATACTGTGCGTATCACTTCGTCAAAATCTTCCACTCTGGAATTGCTAAAATCAAATCCGCCGGCCTTTTCAAAAAATGCTTCCATACTTTCCTTCACATGAACATCGTCGTATTTCAATTCTTGCTGCTTGATCATCATCGTTACCTTTTCAGTGGGATATGCAGCATGCAACAAGCTCTGGATTAATTCAATGTATTGATCAGTTTGGCCGTCATCTGCTTGAGCCGAGAGAGCATTTGTTTGCGGGAGACCATTTTCTTGCGCATTTGCCTGCGTAGTGAGAGGTTGGGGCAAACCGGTTTTATTAATAATAGCTTTCCATTCATCTGTTGAAATGTTGAGCAATTGGCGAGCGTCTTTTATGCCACGCGCTTGTTGTAATTCCTGGATAAGAGGAAAATGATTTCCTGTTAGGACGACAAGTTGGTTGGTAAATTGAAGTGATTTAATATGATCAGGGTTATTTGTAAACCCGGGTTGCTGCGGCAGATACTCATTCCAGAATTGTTCGGGTGTGCCTGAAAAATTGCGGCAGGCTTGTACAAAACTAGTTTGCAATGCGCGGTCAGGAAGTGAAAGAGCCAGGACTTCGGTCATTGGTTTACGGTCCTCTGCGGGTTTTTCGTCCAGGAACCTTGCGGTAGCAGTTTCATGCAACTTGTGCACGAAGTCTTTTATTACGGTTTCATCAAATGCTGAAATAATATTCTCTTGTATCGATTTGTGAATGGCGTCTAGCGCCCTTTCTTCGGTGATGGTAGCAAAAGCAAACCAGGATAACAATATATCCCGCCTTCCCAATCCATATAACAATTCGTGCGAGAGTTGCTGGTCTCTTTGCCCATTGCGCAACTGATCAGCCTTGACAAGCAACAAGACTTTTTCAAAAGGCTGGCCCGTTTCTGTTGCAAGAAATTTCACTTGTTCGGTAGTTTCATCCAATTGAAATAAGCTGAGATCACTTTCCTTAAGCAACGGCGTGAGATCTTCCATCAATCGAGTATATTCTGATTTGACGGAACGCACCTTATCGCTGGCAACGACATCCAGCCTCTCAACCTCTGCATCGTCGATATAATCTTCTTTAGTAGCGAGGGTTGAACGACCCGAAATAGCATCGCCTTCCACCAGGTATGCAACGATATCTGCAAGCTCTCGTTCTGCTTTTGCAAACTGAGGCTGCTCGAAGAATATCTCGTAATAGCCATCGCGGTTAGTTGTTGTTTGTCCAAGTAGTTCGAAACCTCTATTCTCTTCAAGTTTGCGAAGGCTATCCACGGTATCATAAATGGCCGCCCCTCGTAGATCCACATCAAATGCCAGGACAGTCTTATCACTAATAGTTTGTCCCAGCTGACTAAGCACAGTGCCGCTTACTTTGAATCTGCCAGTTAGGTCCTCATCAAGCAGTCCTTTTTCCTTTAGCATCTTGTTGATCTCGTCGGCTGTCTTCTGATCAATCAGCAGCATGCGCTCATTAATTGGCAAATTATGCTGTCTTTGGAAATCATGAACCAATGTTATGGTAACATTGCCTGCCTGTTGTTTTTCTTTTTCTTCAGCCGGGATAGTAAGTCCAAGAGCTTCCAGAGCTTGCTGCAGGTTGCGAACATTTTCTGATTGCTCCTGCAAATTGATTGGAGCAGTAATCTTTTTCATAACTGAAGTTTAATAATTTCTTAAAACTATGCTTCGAAAAATCTTCATAGTCCTGGTCTGTATTGCCTTGACATTGTTTAACCCTCACTTAATTAGATTTCTGAATCGGCGAATCATTTGTCAACACTTCTAACAAGAAATCCAACAATCGCTATCCCTAATGAAAGTTGGCAACGTCATTGCTTTATCTCCAATTTTGAGAGGGCAGTTATTCGTTTAATAACGACAAAAATTATTAATGAATAAATTATTTTAACCTCTTTGGCCTTGGCCCATCTATGAGCGGATCTAATCTATGGTTCATAGTGTCAACATTTCTGATTGTTGCTGCGTTTGATTAGACCAACAATTTGTTTCATACAGGTTTGTAGTTCATTAGACGTCACTTCGAAAGAATTTCAGAGAGCTGTTGTAGCCTTGTTATGAGCACGGAAGATGTGGGCATGTTTACGGCTGCATTTTTTTCCATGCGTTGTATAGAACTGCCTCAAGCTCATACAGTGCAGCCATCGCCTCGAGAGACCCAGAAGGTCCACCCGGTTCCTCCATTAAGCGGATCCGACCCCGCACGTCATTAAGCAGATTCTCGACTTCGGCTCTATTCCTTGACATGATAATTTTCTCTGCTGTTCCCACGCCCCCACCGCCCGACGCCAGTTCGGCTTGTATCTTACTCTCCAACTCGAATGGTACACTATGCGGTTGCTGAAGGGTCCCTTTCGAGGGAACCCCCGCACTTCTTTCTGTCGTTGATTTACCTGTGCTCGCGTTTGAGGACGACGGTGGTTTCCGCCCGCCACCGGTCCCACTAGATCCAGCCTTTATTCCCGATCGTATCCGCAACTGAGAGGGCGGATCTTTAGAAGTTCTTGCAGGGGCTTTGCGAGCCCGCGCGCTCGCGATGCCACTGACTACGCCTACGGCAAGGCTTTCAAGCTGCGAGCCGACAGTGATAATTTTATACATCGTTGCTAGCTGCTCGGGAGTCATTGGACCTGTCGACTGGTTCTTGATCTCAGAATAGACTCCATATACAAACGCGGCGAGACTCGTCGCAGCGGAACCTTTTAGTGCATCCGCAGCAGCATTGAACTCGGCAAATCTTTGTTGGGGTGTTGATCCACTGTCTGCGCCGGAGCCTGGCCTTAGAGATCCCTGTGGATATGCGAAGGCATGGTATTTCGCCTGGACTTGTTCCCACTGTTTATCCAGACTCTCGATCGCGGAATGATATTTCTTTGCCTCATCTTCGGCCTTCCACCAAAGAGGATAACCCCTGTACAATATCGGCCTTCCTGACGCATCGACGGCGTTTTGGAGGCGCTCGGCCTCTGCAGTGGACGCCTGTTCAGCTGTTAAAAGCGATTGTCGGTTCTCGGTGTACGTCTTTTCCAACTCTTTGTATTCTGCCGCAGCTTGGCGCATTCTTGGGTCGATGGTTTGCTTGCCTGATGGGTCGGAAAATGCGACGGGATTATCACGCCCGTATTTGTACACATTAATCCCATCAACCAAGCTCGATGGATCGGCCGCAGTCCATCTACCCAACCAGCAAGCGTAATAGCGAGCGCCATGATAATTCAACCCGCTTTCCTCATCCCTCTCCATCCCCGTATGCCGATACCTTTTAGCCGCAGATTTAATGGTCTCATTTTTAGCTTGAGTTGCGGTCGTTCCATAAGGATGATACTCTTCATAAGACACAACTCGTGCTTCGCCATCTAACTCTAAACTTGCAGACCCAAGATGATTGTGCAGCTGATATCTCACCAAATGTTTTTCCGTTCCATCATCCACATCATTCCTTGTCTCTATCATCACAAACCGATGTTGTTTGTCTATCAGGCTCAGGCTGACTCGTTCCAAACTTGCATCAGAACCACTGTGTTTCTTATAGAGCTCATACCCTGCAATGTAAATTCGCTCTTCTTTTATTGAAGGATTGCCGCCTGCACCGGCCTGGTTCTCGGTTATTTTTCGGATGCGTTGTCCGTAGCCATCGTATTGATAATAAGTGATCACAGGAATATTATCATCCGTGCAGTGCTGTCTTGTAGTCAATACAATTTCTTCCTTGAAGTTCCATCCGATTTTTTCAAGATGCGGCATGGACATCATGAAGCCGTGGGCGGGATGATGGGCGTAACTATAATCGAATGAATTTGCGCCCTGACCGACACTTGATGTCTTTAACCTGTTGTTCGTCGCTTCATATTCATAATTTCTCGTCCAGCTTCTAGAAGGCCCTGCCGAGTGTTTCATCTGCATAATATTTCCGACTTTATCATACCGGTATGACTGAGTATAATTCCGAATACTCATGGGATCGCCGGGATTCAGCTCATGCATAAATGACTTGTCCTTCCAGTTATCACAACTATTGTTTAGAAGTTCGGCATCGTTTTCCCTGCCTGTTGCTTCCACTAACCTGTATAGTGCGTCATACGTGTATTCATTGGCGGGTTCAACTTTCATATTATTATAGAAAACCGTTGCAATGGCATTGTCCTGGATATGAGTGATGTTGCCTACGGCATCATAAGTGTAATGCAGATGTTGGAGCATGCTATCGTTGGCTCTTTTTGTAGTTAATGATTTCAATCGAAAGGTTTCCATATCGTACTCAAATTCTGTAAACACATTATTTCCATAAATAATTTTTTTGCGTTGCCCTTTTTCGTTGTAATCGATGTCAGTAATATAAGTTGAAGTTATTGCAGGATCGAAATGATCAACGACTTCTCCATTCAACAGACCAGCTTCGTTGTACGACGGAGTTACTATGCTTTTATCAGGTGCAGTTTGCTTAGTTATTCTGCCAAGCGCATCCGTTTCGGTGACGAAAGTGAACTCTTGCTCTTCCAAATCGCTCATTAAGTTAGCATCAGTCCAATTGGCTACACCCTTATAGTCCTTAAATAATCTGCGTGTAGTTGAAGTTGGCTGACCTTTGAAATCATAATCGGGTGTGTAAACGAAACCGCCCGTGTCATAGTGTCTTACAACCTTTCCCCTGAGATTTTTTTGTTCAGGATTAGGTTCTGATTCTCCATAAAAAATTCTATCGTAAATGTTATTCAACGGCATATCGCCATCACCGCCAATTGCCCTGCTCTCTATTGGCCGGTGCAGGATGTCGTAATAAAATTGGAATTCATGTTTGCGTTCGTCCCATGTCCGCAGCGGATTGCTGAGAATATTTATCAGCAACCATCTTTGCCCAGCATCCATACTGTTCTGATAAACTTTATTTCCCAGCATGTCGTATTTGTATCGCATTACGACATTGTTCCGCGGATCAGTGACTGTGCGCAGGTTACCTTCGATATCCACAACAATTTTGGTATAATAAAATTCGTCTACATCTGTGCTTATATTTTTATTGTGTTCAATGGATAAAATAGGTCTTCCCAAGGTGTCAAAGTGCTGTGCATTTGGAGTACCAGCATGTTTGGCAGATTTGTCAGCAGCTATTTTTTCTTTTGCAGGATCTTTACCTGATTTATTCAGTTCGTCATCGATCAAATGATTGGAGCGATTGTGATACCAGGAAGACTCCAGCACCGAATCATTTGCATCGTAGACGATCTGTTTCCATGAATCGAATTCGGTCTTCGCGAAAGTGCCATCAGGCATTTCTGTTTTAATTAGCCGCCCCGGAGCATCGTAATACAAGAAAGGAGTCACCCCTGTTTCCACCAATTCCTTCAAATCCTCATATTGGTGAGTGACCGAGAAATAAGGTTCATATTGTTTCACCGGATTGCCTTTATTATTGAGCACTGTTCTGCCATTTCCTATCCAGCGAAGTTGAGTTGGAGTAGATGCAGACGTGTCAACCACTGCAATGGTGTAAGAATTATCTGCGCCAATGAGCACATTTTTTGCCTTGCCCGGCTCTGCCTGCCCTTTTTTCATTACTATTTGCCCAAGGCCATTGGAGTATTCAAAAGATATTTGAACAGGCGAATCAGTTTTTTTAACGGAATGTTCCTCGCGTGCAACGGAGGCAACTACTACAGGTTTACCAGAAGTCTTATAGACATCAAAATCATAAACAAATCTCGCAGTTGCATGATGCAATAAATTCTTACCATTTGTGGTCAATATATCAGAGGCAGTTGCATGGAAAAAATCATTGATCAAACTAGCTTCATCCGGAGCAGAAAATTCACTCAATCCGATCAAATCATCCGCTTCATTTCCTTTGCCGAACACTGCGATTGCTTTCACCAGTCCCATCTCGTCCAGGATAGCTTCTGAAATATTGTTATTGGGGTCTTTTATCCGCTGTGGCGCCAGCGTGCGGAAATTGAAACTCTCAACGTGTGTTTTATTCTCAAGTGCATCTTCGGTTTCTTGAATAGAAAGAAAATAGCTGCCGTAATATTTCACACGGGTGATAGCGCCGTAAGGATCGGTATAAGAGATCGGCACATAAAAACGATTTTGCGCATCGGCTTCGGTCTCTTCTCCTTCGATAAACTGAGTAGTTCCAGATCGAATCCACCAGTTAGGATCACCCTCGCTATGAGTAAATTTTCCTTCGATCATGGAAGCCTCATTGACTCTCGTTTCAAAAATATCTGCAATGAGAGCAGGAGTATATGCCAATTGATAGCTCTCGAATGGCACGGCTAATGACTCCAACTGATTCAAGGGTAAAGCATCTTTTAGATTGTGGCTGCGGTAAATGGTGCGCACATGTTCGATCAACCGCTTCTGTGGAGTCTCCGAACTGGGATCGACGTCGATTTGATGATACTCAACTTCAGTCGCAGTCGGAAGTACGTTTTCAAAATCTTGCAAGAAATATAAGGAATACAAGGAAGGATCGGACTTGGCAACTCTTTTCAATTCATAGGTCCTCGTTTCTGAGGGAAGGCGGAGTCGGTAAGAGTTCTCGGTATCAATATCATTAGTATAGTTGTTTTGAGTATAGCTGATCAGTCGTTGGGTCTGTGCTGCAAGTGCTGCCTGTGTTTCTTCAGGCAAAGAATCATCCGGGGTCCACCTTTCGTATACGACCGAGGCTGATTCCAGTATATTTCCATATTCATCAAGTTTGATATTCAGAGTATGGGCAATGCGCGGGTCTTCTGTGTTGCGTTCATAATTGTAGGTGATTGCTTCGCTCTCTTTGACAACAAAAACAGCGTATTTGTTTTGTCCTCTTGGCTGCAGCAGTTCAATCACGCAATTATGGGTGGCAACAGAATAAGGAGTAAGTTGTTTCTTGATTTCATCAGGCTTTGCGCCGGACAATGGAGCATCGTGAGCAAAAATTTCAGATCGCAGGCCCATACCCTTGCATGAACGCAAAGCTTCCCGCCACTCGATGGTGCTGATCTGATCAATAAGCGATGGATCTAATCCTGGTGCTGCGATAACCTTTGCATCAGGCAACGGCGTTTCGTGGTGAGACACAGCAAAACCGTTATTGGCCATTTCCTCATACCAGTATTCATGTTTGAATTGATCAAGTATTTTTTCCCTGCTCAAAAAAGCGCCGACATGGAACCACGATTTTGTAATAACCGGTTCCTGGTGCAGCGTCTTGTCAACGACATTGCTTGCGTCAGCTTTTACCCAATGATCAAAATGCTGTGCATCTTTCAGTTCCACCATCCCGAATCCTCTAAATTCTCTTTCAGCATGATCATAATAACCATGGCGGTATTTGTAAGAGCTGACAAAAAGAGAACCTGAGATTTTGTCTCTCGTTTCTGTTTGGGAAATGCAATGAACAGGAAAATGCAATTTGGTAACCCAGGGTTTGCTCGCCAGCTTATCATCAATGTAAAATTTTGTGGAGGACGTGTATGTTAATGAAACTTCTTTACCGAGGTTATTTTTGTATGAAACCATGAGATGAGGTTTCTTACCCTGCATCAGGTCAATATATTTCAAGGGATTTTGCGCATCCTTTGATAAAGGACTTGACCAAACTATGCAGGCCACCCCATTGCCCAATAAATCAGTCACGGTGACCTTCGAAAGATTGTGTATTTCAGGAAATGCATTTATTTCATAAGGCGTTGTGCCGAACCTGTTTCCACTTAAATTCATCCAACAGGAGAATTTGTTTTTCCCCAGGTAAATAATATCCGTGGTACCAGAACCATCTATATCGGATAATCGCAGATAGGATGGGTTAAATGTGTCGGGATGATCAAAGACTGGCGCATTATCCATGGCTACTTTAGCCCCAAAGCTGCCATAGCCTAGATTCGGCCAATAGCATATTTCTCCATTGCGAATGCGGACAATATCCGTAAGACCATCTCCCGACATATCGGCGAGGAAAATGGATTGTTCGGAATTGGCAAATACTACGTGAGGGCTGGCTTCCTCATCAAAAACTTTTTGTGCCTTATAAGCTTGGGTAAAACCATTTCGTCCCGCGGACTCATACCAGGTAAAAACATTGTCCTCCGTAATAACCAACTCGGCTCTACCGTCGCCATTCAAATCGATCAATCTCGTATTTGAATCACTGAAGTCGATATTTGGGAGCGTTTGAAATTCTCTAAATGGTTGCCACACATTATCATCATCAAGTTCAAAATATCCTTTTGGTTGCGAGTTGTAGCTTATTAACTGTTTTCCACCATCAGCATCGAGATCTGCTAATTGTAACTGGTTGCCTAAACCTGCAAACGAAGGCTTCGGTGTTACTAATTTAGCTGGCTCAAAATTGCCTCCACCAAGATTGTGCTTGTAATACCAGCCGTCGGCTTGTTCAGTCAGTATTCCTGAAAGACCTTCGTTAAACAAATCTGTGAATTGATACTTTGGTTCGTCTAAACCAGCAGGGGCATTTACCAAATTTTCCGGGCTGATTGTCTTTACCATGTCGTCCCATTCATGCTTTTGGTATTCAAATTCAACCGGAGGCAGATTTTTACGCGTGTACGAGCCATCCAGTTTTTTGATATAACCAAAAAGAGTTATAGATTTCAAAAAAGTAAAATCGTTTGCAGTTGTTGTATCGTATTCAAAATTGAGTGACCGAACGAGCCCATCATATTCACCCTGCCCCATGAAATGATGAAAAAGAAGAACACGTTTGCAGAGCCTTGTTGTGCGGATCTCAAATCCCGATTTATACTCTGAAAATGCATCGGATCTGAAATTCCAGTCTCCAATCAGGTCGGGCGATTCGAAATTGCTATCGCCATAGTCGAATAGAGTGGAGAACAGGTAGTCGCTTTCGAGGGGAAAAGCATCGTCAAATGTTTTATAAGGAGTTTTATTCCCATAAAAAACTTTTTCGACGTATACATTGGTATAAGTAATTTGGTTTTCGCTTAACCTGTTTCTATTGTGTAGTAAAGAGTGGTCGAAACCGATACCATCCTCTTTCTTATAAATATAATGAGAACAGTTTCCTCTATCATCGAACACAAATTCCGGGAACCATTCAAAAACTCTTTTTGAATCTTTGGGATCTACTATTCTCGATTGTTCACTCCACCCATAAAGCGTGGTTATATTTTCTTTGGAAATAACCCGCCACTTTATAATTCCAGTTGCTTTTTCCAACCACCGTTCAATGCGGGCAAACAGCCCTTCAATGCGGGGTCTGTAAAATCGGATTTTATATATTTTGTCCGGGTCTGGTGAGTCTTTTTCGTGAATCGCATAGTCACCATTAGTATCCAATACAAACGCGATGGTTCCATCGTCGTGTTTTTCTTTCTTGAATTCGGGAACGAGATCTTCCGCACCGGAAAAAAGATACGTATCCGAATCAATCATATCAAGATACCTCGGAAGTTCCTTGTCTGTTTTGCGCTTTATAGTAGAAAGACCCAATGACCATCCTAATCCAAATATTCCGTTACCGCCTCCGGAATTGTAGGATAAGCTTAATGAAGGCGAGGCGCCCCTTGCGGGTGAGAAAGGCAGAGGAATGGAAAATGACGCAGTACCGTTTACCGCATTGACTTCAAATTTCTCATCAATACTTTTTATAGCACCACCACCTTTAGGAAGAGTAATAGATGGTATTTGAATGAAATTGGATTTTGTCTTCGCTGTGATCTCAAGTGCGTTATTCAAAAAAGCTGCACTTTTCCTGTTCACCTCCTTTGGTTCAGACTCTTGTCGGTTTTTGTTACCATCGAGATCCATGGGAATCAATTGGGCAAAAAATTGTTCCGCGATCAATTGGCCAGGAAGCATTCAATAGCCGAATTAAGCGACTTCATTAGTAAGCCGAGTCACTAATAGATGGAGAACGAGTAACTGTCAATTTCTAGTAGGAAAGATGATCAATAATCCAATCTAAAGATCTGGTTCTAAGGGTGACGAGGTTTGAGAAAGGTTTAAACCGGACAAAAAACAGCAAATTAAATTTCTATCAGTCTTAACTCCATTCAGTGTGACAATTAATAAAAGACGGCTTTGGGTTAACGAACGGCCTGCTTCCCTATTCCAATATAAAGTTATGATACAAAAGTATTCGATTCAAATACCACAATATGGTAATTTTTAGTCCTTTCGCGATTTACCCAACTATGACTATCTACAAGCCATAAGCAAAGCTGTTAGCTTTATTCGGACCAATGCCGGTTGAAGGATGCGTTTGAACCCCTTGTCGAGATATTGATGATAGATCCTTTCCATTTTGCTGCAAAAGTGAACACTAATAGTTTAAATCAATGTGTCCCGCAACCTGTGAGGGTGCAGTTTTTTCCACTGCTAAGCATATCATAGTAACTTATTCGCTGGCCCTTTTCTTCATCATTCATGTACATCAAGATCCAATCATCGTGTTGAACAAGCCTCGCCTCAATTTCGATTGGTTCGGCAACCAGATCTGTTATTTTTTCATTGACGCTTTCTCCGTTCTGACCAAGTATCAAATAATAGTTGCTTTCGCCTTTCTCATTTTGAACATGAAAGACGGGCGGGATGCCACCCAGTATACAGCGGATGGCACAGTCACGGTGCACTTTACCTTCACCAGGTTTCATCACTCCGAAAAAGCATTTGGGATCAACGATCTCTCCTTTTACTTTTTGAGTGCCTAAAGCTTTTGATAGGGGAAGAAATTCGCCAGGCATGAATTTTCCAACTGAAACCAAAGGATTATCATTTTTGTCGATCTGAACAATTGTCTTGCCGTCATTATACAATAAAATGACCTTTAGCGTCACCTCTCTTTTGTTCAGCGTCGTTCCTTTTTCTTTTTCAATTTCAGCGATAATACCAGCCGCGCCATGTTTACCATAGCCGACCAACGGACAGGTGATGTACGAAGGATTTCCCCAAATATCTTTTCCAGTTACGATTTTCAAACTCGGAATCGGTTGGCTGAAGTAAATACCCTTTAACTCTGTTAGCTTTCCGAATTCAAAAGTACCCGTGGCAAATTGTTTTTGTGACAAGGCAAGGACGACACCAAGTGAAATCGTTAATACGATCAAGGCAAACAGGTATTTCCTGACGAATTTAAAATAAATGGGTGGTGCATTGGGCATCCATCCGATGTAGAAATCATTTTTATTCATTGTTCAGGACTTTTTGTTTTTTCTTTTTTGAGATCGATAACTGCACCGGGCCTTTCCGTGCCTTCCGGAAATGGCGCAGGATTTAACCAAACAACGTCGCCTTCCAATTTTACATCATAGGTGTTAACTTTTTCCTTAAATGGCGGCGGAGATTGACCGTTGTGAGGCAGGTACTGGTAACCATGCCATGGACAAGTGATGCAACCATCAATTACTTTTCCTTCTCCGAGAGGTCCGTTCTGGTGCTTGCAAACATTGTTAATCGCAAAGAGCTTTCCTTGTGTTTTGTAAACAGCAATCCTGTCCTTATCGATGCAAAACATTTTTGCCCTGTCGTCTTCAATTTCATCTATCCGGCACACCATCACATAGCCATTATTTTGCAGGTGGAATTTGAGCAGGTCCCTTTTTACTTCCCGAATTCCGGCGACCAGGTGCAGCGTGATCAGACTGGCTGATCCGAAAGCCAGGATAATTACAAACACCGGATTGGTTTCATATTGAATTGCGCCAAGCATCACGTGCATGATCACCAGGAAATAAGCCAAATAAACGAACATGTGAAGCGTTTTCCAGATTTTGGGGGAGAGGTTATGCAGCCAGAAATCATGACTTGTTATTGCCATGACGAAGAAAATGACCAGCGCGAAAAAACCAAGTGCCTGGAAAGGAAAAGCGTAGACAGATCCGAACCTTGTATTTGAAGTAAACAGTGAAACTATGGGATTTACACCGCCAAGGGTGTGGAACTGCATAATGCTGAATAGGCCATGTACCGCTGCAATGCTGAACATGGTCACACCAAGATGCCTTCGATTGTAAAGTAATGGTAGAAATCTTTTATCGATGCGTGCCAGTGGACCAATACTGAGAATTATATGAAGAAGTAGTAATGCTAAAATAGCCGTTGAACGGATCAGTAGTGTTTCAAACGTTGCCTGGGGATTAAAAACAATGGTAAGTGAAATAAAAATGCTTAGATAGAGAAGACAAAATGCAAAGAGAATGCAATCGTAGTATTTTTTTTGACGGTTCCACAAAACCGCACGGTAAGAGGCACTCATCTTTGAAAGTTAATCGTGTCAATGATTTGCTTATGAATAAAATCATAGAGTATGAATTTTGGTTTCTCAGTGGAAACCTGTTTCAAAGGGATATAATAGCTGCCCCTTGCTTCAATTCTGCCTACCAGTTCGCCGGAATCAATGGGTGCCTGTCCATCATTGATTTTATAGATCACCGCAGTTGGAACTGTCAGGATCACTTTATTAATCCATTCGAGCTGAATTTCCGAGGGGCCATTACGTCTTAGTCGAACCGTGTAATTATCCTTTTCAATGGACGAGATTATTTCTGGCAGTGCCTTCGAAATCTCGGGTTGTAGAAGACGATCGGCCTTCACTTGTCTAACCGAAAGCCAGGCACAGATAATGCCGAAGGGAATTGCCAGCAGCAGGATGGACCAAACCTGCAAATGTCTTTTCCGTAGGAGCTTAATCATTAGAATGCTCTTTAGATATGATCAACCATTTTCTTAGCAGGAAAGGCCATAGAATAACCGTTCCGGGAAGAATGATTAACCTGAACCCCCATTTTGTTCCGGCAGTTCCTTCGTCAATCACCAATACTCCCCTGATCAGGAAAGGAACAGCAAATACAAGTCCGCATAGCAGGTAAAGCCCAACTGTCCATATAAGTATTTCAATGACCATCTGAATTGCTTTCAATAACAAAAATAGTGTTGAATCCATTGAATCCATCGGGTTCACGATGAGGGTTGTCCACATCCTCTATCCAGGTTTCTTCATCTGCGAGGAACTTGTACGCATACTTTCCCAGGGGTAACATTGAATCTCGACCTGCCACATGCTATTCTCGCGGGGCTGCAGTAATAAAACATTGCTGATCAGACGGATGACAATTTGACTTTTCAATGTTGCAAAAAATTCAGTTTTTCTGAAAATAATTCAGGCCAGGAAACCAGGCCTTCGAGTGGCATTTACTTTGTTGCCTCCGTTTAAAAATTCATTAACCAAATTAAAAAGGAGGCAATTATGACAATCGTAAAGAGGAATGGCAACCTGTTAAACCACTTCCCCACGCTTTTTGATGATTTCCTCAAACGTGACATTTTTAATTGGGGATTGACAAATTTCTCAGACACCAATACTACAATCCCTGCGGTTAACATCAAGGAAACAGCCGATAACTATGAAGTGGAAGTGGCGGCGCCAGGCATGTCGAAAAAAGACTTTAAGGTGCAGCTTGAAGGAAACGCACTCACAATCAGCTCGGAGAAGACCTCTGAAAAAGAAGAAAAGGACGATGTGAAGTACACCACCCGTGAATTTAGTTACCAGTCCTTTTCAAGGACTTTTAACTTGCAGAAAGAAGTGGTGGACACTGAAAAAATTCAGGCAAAATACGAAGATGGTGTGTTGCGCCTATTGATTCCTAAAAAAGAGCACGTAAGACAAAACCAGCCTCGACTGATTGAGATTTCCTGAATAGTCAAGGTTCGACGATGCAAGAGTTGCTTTCTAAAAAAGCAACTCTTGTTGTTTAAAACTTTACCTATCATGGCTGGTTTGAAATTTTGCCCATGTGAAAGCCGGCCTGTTAGCGGCAATTCACTCACGGTAGTACGGCCAACCCACGAAA
>Ga0163163_10001143_pt1 | contig 22584 bp, 20 predicted proteins | sample S65metaG_FD_119766 | JGI IMG/M metagenome (GOLD analysis project Ga0163163, IMG submission 119766) | Switchgrass rhizosphere microbial communities from Kellogg Biological Station, Michigan, USA - S6-5 metaG | ecosystem: Host-associated > Plants > Roots > Rhizosphere > Soil | place: USA...
AAGTGGCTGTCCCATCGTCTGCTCGGGCGACATGTAGGCAGCTGTCCCGAGTACCGTCCCTTCATCAGTCAGGTTTGGAAGCGTCAGTGCGTCCTTATCAACTGCGTCAGCGACAGTCCTCACAATTTTTGCCAGGCCGAAGTCCAGCACCTTCGCCTGTCCACGGGGAGTGATCAAAATATTTGCTGACTTGATATCGCGATGGATGAGTTTGCTGTCATGCGCGGCTTCAAGCGCATCACTAATCTGGATCCCAATGTCGACCAAATGAGCGAGCGGTAGCGCTCCGTCATGCTCGATAAGGCTTTTCAGATCCTGGCCTTCAACAAACTCCATGACGATGAAGTCGAGTCCGTCGGCCTCCTCGATGGAGTGTATTGTGACGATGTTTGGATGACTCAAAGCCGAGGCAGACTGGGCTTCCTGAAGAAATCGTCGACGAGCTATTGGTTCCTGATTGACGTTGGCGAGCAGTAGCTTGAGCGCTACAGTGCGATTGAGTTTCGTATCTTCGGCCTTGTAAATCTCGCCCATTCCTCCGCTGTCGACCTTGCTCAACAGGCGATAATGAAGGAGCATTCGTTGGGGCTCAGACGAATTCATGGCAACTCCTTATTAAGACGAGCTTGGGGGGACACACTTTAATTTAATGTCCGCAATTAAAGCAAAGGCTCGGGGGATTTCTGTTCATCACCCATCATTGTGGCAAATAAAAATTGATAATTGATATTGATACTTAGATCGGCCGGCCGAAGTGACAAGCGAGTTCACAAGTCTTAACATTTCTTTACCCAAAGTTCACACGCTTCGAATAGATTAGGATTAAAGTGTCCGCAACTGTCCTATAAAATTTGGATCTAACCACGAGAGGAGAAACTATGGCAGACGTAAAACCGATTCCCGATGGATATCACGCGGTAACACCGTATCTCATAATCAAAGGTGCGGCAGCAGCGATTGACTACTACAAACAGGCTTTTGGCGCGGTTGAGCTGTTTCGCATGAATCACGAGGGCAAAATCGGGCACGCCGAAATAAAGATTGGCGATTCTCCGATTATGCTGGCAGACGAAAATCCTGACATGGGTTATGTTGGTCCAGGAGCGCTTGGCGGCACTCCAGTGAGCTTGATGATTTATGTTCCAGATGTCGACACCACTTATAAAGCTGCACTTACGTCAGGTGGAACAGAGTTGAAAGCATTGCAGGATTGGTTCTACGGAGATCGTTCAGGCACACTCAGGGATCCGTTTGGACACGTTTGGACAGTGGCAACACATAAAGAGGATGTGACGCCTGAGGAGATGGATAAAAGAATGGCCGCCGCTCACGGTGGTTGATAGGATTCAAAATCTGTCAGTTGGGACCTTGTGATGGGCGGATCCAGGACAAGGTCCCGCTTCACACCTGGCTTTTCTGCAGTGTTCTAAATCATCCCCGACAAAGACAATGTCAGCATTCAGACTTCGTTGGTATTAGCTCATGCAATTTAGTGGATCGATTGCTTGGCGGGTACCCGCCGATCTTGTGAAAGTGCAATAACGCCAGCACCTGGGCTAAACTTCTCTTGCACAGCTTTAATCTCAAAATCCCGAACTACTAAATGGAAGGAACTTCCTCTACTTGCGCCTAATATTGCATCTCGCACTAATCTCACTCTTCATCTATATTCATGGCTTAAATCTTCAAGATCCAGCCCCAGTCCAGCAGTTTGGACCACCTTCACAGGCTTCACCAACTGCAACACCAACGCCGCTGCCACCGCCCTCAATCAAGATTGACGATTATCAAGCAAAGGCGGGTCGCATCATCGGCGCCGCGCTGACCAACAAGAAAGCCTACGAGAGACTATCGTACTTAACCGATTACATTGGAAATCGACTAAGTGGTTCGGCCTCGCATGCCCGCGCAATCGAGTGGGCCATCTCAGAAATGAAAAAAGACGGGTTGGACAATGTGCGCGCTGAAAAGGTGATGGTTCCACACTGGGTACGCGGCGCAGAAAGTTTGGAGATGACCGCTCCTGTCGAGCAAAGCTTCGCGATGCTCGGGTTGGGAAATAGCGTTGGTACTCCGAAAGATGGAATAACAGCTGAAGTGGTAGTGGTTAAGACTTTCGATGAACTTGAAGCGGTACGGGATCGAGTGCGAGGAAAGATAGTTGTGTACAACGCTCCGTTTACGAGCTACGGAGCAACGGTTCGATATCGTACGGCTGGACCTTCTCGTGCAGCTCGTTACGGAGCTCTCGCGGTCCTCGTTCGTTCCATAACTCCCGTGAGTCTTCAAACTCCACACACAGGCGCTACTGTTTATGAAGAAAGTCAACCAAAGATTCCAGCTGCCGCAATAACAATTGAAGCTGCCGAGTTATTACAACGAATGCAGGACCGCGGCGATCCCGCGACCGTTCGACTGAAAATGGAGGCCCAATTTCTTCCGGATGCAGAGTCAGCCAACGTCGTCGCCGAGCTAAAGGGAACGGGAGCACCTGATGAGATTGTCTTGATTAGCGGTCACTTCGATTCCTGGGACGTGGGACAGGGAGCAAATGATGACGGCGGTGGATGCTTGATCGCATGGGAAGCAGTTCGCTTGCTTAAGGAATTGGGATTACGGCCCCGCCGTACGATTAGAGTCGTCTTATGGACCAACGAAGAGAATGGCGGACGTGGTGGCAATGCATACCGTGATGCTCACCGGTCAGAGTTGGTGAAACACATCTTTGCAGTGGAATCTGATTCAGGAGTTGCAAAACCCCAGGGCTTTGGCCTTGCCGCGAACGCACCGCTTCAAGCAAGAGCAAACTTACAAGAGATTCTAAAGCTCCTCGCGGGGATAGGCGCTGATCACGTAGCCGATAATGGAGGAGGTTCAGACATTGGACCAATAATGCGTGAAGGTGTTATCGGCGCCAGTCTCGACGTTGACGGATCGAAGTACTTCAACATTCATCACACAGCAGCTGACACCTTTGACAAGATCGATCCCAGGGAGCTGGCTCATTGTGTGGCAGCGATGGCGGTCGTGGCATATACGGTGGCAGACTTGCCTGAACCTTTAGCGGGCGCAATCATTGGATCGAAATGAATGATCTTATGAAACAGCTCGGTCGGTGATTTCAAGACCGCGGTCTATTATCGCGAAAGCCTCACGCAACTCTTGCTCGGTAATGCAGAGTGGTGGGTTAGTAAAGAATGTGTTCCATCGCACAAACGTGTACAGACCTTCCTCACGAAAATATTTTCCAAGAGCCTGCATCTCTGGAGAACTACCATTGAATGGAGCCATTGGTTCCAGCGTCTTCTCATCTCTAACCAGTTCTACTATTCCAAAGAGACCTATGCTCCGAACAACTCCAACTGACGGGTGTCGCGTTTTGAGGTCGTCCAGCAAATCGCGCATCACCGCACCCATCTTCTGAGCGTTTTCGATAAGTCGATCTTCTTCGTAAACCGAAATAGTCGCGAGCGCCGCGGCGCACGCCAGCGGATGACTGTTATAAGTTAGACCACCGTAAAAAACATTCTTTTGAAAGTGATCAGCGATACGACGTTGCATCCCAACAGCTCCCAGCTGAACGTAAGCGCTGGTCAATCCTTTTGCCATGGTGATCAAATCGGGAATAACCTGCCAGTTGTCTACTGAGAACCAGGCCCCCGTTCGTCCGAAACCGGCCATCACCTCATCAGCAATAAGCAGGATTCCGTATCGATCGCAGAGATCTCTAAGCCCCTGAAGATAACCATCTGGCGGAACAAGAATTCCGTTTGTGCCGGTAACTGGCTCGACGATTAGCGCCGCAATTGTTGCCGGCCCTTCGAGTTGAATGACTTCCTCAGTTCTTGACAGCACCTCTTCGGCTGTCTCCGAACGACGCTGGATACCATGATAGAACTCAGGAATGCGAAATACACCAGGAATGCCAGGTTCGGCTGCCCAGCGACGCGGGTCACCGGTTAATGTCAGCGCTCCCGCAGTTCCTCCATGGTAGGAGCGATACCGTGCTCCAATCTTATGACGTCCTGTAAAGAGGCGGGCGATCCGTATGGCGTTCTCGTTCGCCTCGGCCCCACCGTTTGTAAAGAAAAACGCGTCGATATCACCAGGGGCTATTTCCGCAAGCTTTACACCTAGGCGGGCGCGAACCTCCGTTGCCATGAAAGGATTTGCGTAAGCCAATGAAGCCGCCTGATCATTTATGGCCTTGATAACCCGTTCGTCACCATGGCCGATGTTGACGCACATCAACTGGCTATTGAAATCGATAAAACGCTTTCCCTCCGGCGTCCAAAAGTAGATGCCTTTGGCATGGGCCACAGGAATTGGGTCAACCGCGGCTTGAGCTGACCATTCGAAGAGAGTGTGACGGCGACAGAGTTCAACTATCTCATCCCCGGTCATTGTGTTGGTTGTAGTTGTCATGAGATCGGGATGCTATATAAAGAATTAGAGTTTGACAACACCACATCTGCGCTCCGACCCATCCGTGTGCTTCCACTACAGTGCAGCGAGCGCAGCGACCGGATGCACCTCAATCATTTCGCGATTTTTACAATCAATTTATCGAGTAGGAAACCAGTCGCCACACGCTCGGTACTGGACTGCTGGCTCGACTCGTTACTGTGGTCCAATCCTGTTGGTGCGACTCTTGCGTTGTTAAGGGTATGATGAGCCCACCTACGTTCCTGGAGGTAAATTATGGAAATTTTTACGACGATTCACGTCATTATCAGTCTAATCGCCATCTTTGCAGGCCTGGTCGCGCTGGCTGGAATGCTTAATAACAGCGACCTGCATCGTTGGACCGCAATTTTCCTGGCTTTCACGGTAGCTACCAGCGTTACCGGATTTCTATTTCCGTTCCACGGATTCACTCCTGCGATTGGAGTGGGAATAATCTCGATGATATTACTGGCGATTGCAATTTTTGCGCGCTACAGTCGGCACACAGTAGGACATTGGCGATGGCTTTATGTCGTTACGGCAATAATGTCTCTGTATCTAAACTGCTTTGTACTAGTTGTTCAGTCATTCCAAAAGATTCCAGCCCTGAAAGCACTTGCTCCAACTCAAAGTGAACCTCCTTTTGCGGTTGCTCAGCTCACCGTCTTGGTCCTGTTTATCGTGTTAACCATAATTTCTCTCATTCGTTTTAGACCGAAGCGAACATAGTGATTTACACGCATGACGATAGACCGGTGTGGCTTTCTTTCCTGCGCGGGCGAATTCGCCGCACCTGGTCTTGGATAAAACCGTAAATCTCCATCCCAGCAGAATAAGTTTCCTCCTCTTTCCCGCAACGAACTGGCACCTTCATTCTTTTTCTTAACCCTTGGATATTTGTGATCGAAAAGTGCAAGAGAATCAGCCGTTGAATGGTTCAGGAATTTATGTCTCGAGCAAGTTCCCAAACGATGCGTTTAGTGGTGCATGAGTCTAATGAAGGTGTAAGGCGAAGATCGCCCCTCTATGCGAGGCCTTCAATTGCTGCAATTATCCTCTTACTATTATTTGCGATCGGTTGGCTCGATTACGCGACAGGCACCGCTCCTTTTGAGCATTTATACTACCTGCCTATTCTTCTCGCGGCCTCGGTGTTCGACTATACCGGGGGCTTGATCTGCGCCGTATTGGCTATTGCTCTGTATCACATGGCAAACGCTCACTTGAGGGAGCTGCATTATGATCGGAGCGACTATTTTCAGGTGGCGCTCTTCTTAATAGTTGGAGGCGTAACTGCTCGCCTGGCAGGAGATCGGCGCAAAATGAAGAGGCTTGCGCACACGGATGATTTGACGGGTTTGCATAACTTGCGTGGGTTTGAAGCAAGACTCAAACAGATCATTGCTAACGCACAACTGCATGAAACACCGGCGTCCATGCTGGTTTTAGATGTTGATGGATTGAAAAGCATCAACGATGTATACGGACACATCGCGGGCGCGGCGGCTGTTCGCGAGGTTGGTTATCTAATTGCTGAGACACTTAGCGAAGGGGCCGTAGCCTGCCGTTACGGTGGGGACGAATTCGCAATTGTGCTGGCTGCTAATGAAGTCGAAGCATTTGCAGCCGCCGAAAAACTGCGAAAAGCAGTCGAAGCGAAAGCCCCAATACTCGCCGGAAAACCGTTTCCCGCTGGCTCGCTCACAATCAGCATTGGAATTGCGGCCTGCCAACCCCGACCCAATCAACCGCCCGACCTAATCGGTGAGAAGTTGTTTCGTAGCGCTGATCACGCGCTTTACCAGGCTAAACGACAAGGTAGAAATAGAGTGCGGCTGACTGGGTAAGAGTATAGGGCCTATAGGAATTATTCTTAGTCCTTATCAATCCGGCCAAACCCAGTTATCATCACACGCGCTTTTCTGAATCTGCTCCACTCTAAATAAAAACTGATGAATCACTCTGCCAGACTCAGGGCGTTTGTACTGGTCCTATGTGTTGTTCCGACTGCCCTTGGCCAAGCCTTACGAGGCATTACACCGGAAGACTACTTTTCCTTTGAATCTCTTAGCGACCCCCATCTCTCGCCAGATGCGAAGCTCGCTGCCTACGTGGTAACAAAAGTTGACCGAGCACAAAACAGACGAAGCTCGTCAATCTGGCTAGTCGCTACTGACGGAGCGACGCCGCCTAGACAGTTCACCACCAGCCCGCAATCCGCAAACTTTCCGCGCTGGAGCCCGGATGGTCAGTCGCTGGCTTTTCTATCGAGTCGACCTGGACCCGACACAACTGCCGGTGAGCAACCTCGTTCTCAGATTTACTTACTGTCCATGTCCGGCGGTGAAGCGCGGCGAATAACCAATTTGAAAAATGGAGTCAGCGGATTTCAGTGGTCGCCCGACGGAACTCAGCTGGTTGTTACCACCCGAACTGGACCAAGTGACAATCGCCCGGAAAGCAAAGACCGCAGTGATGTCCGGCATTACAAGCACAGTTCCTATAAATTTAACGATACCGGCTGGTTTGACGATCGTCGCACTCATTTCCGGATCGTCGATCTAAAAACAGGTAACACAAAGCAACTGACTGAAGGTAACGATTGGAACGACAGTGATCCGCAATGGTCTCCGGACGGCACTCGCATCGCTTTTGTATCCAATCGAACGGGTAGAGAATTTGATGGAGACCGCAACTCGGATGTCTGGGTCATTCCAGCGACTGGTGGTTCGCTAATCAAAATATCCGATCATGCAGAAAGCGACGGCAGCCCACGTTGGTCGCCCGACGGCAAAACTATCGCTTTCACAGGTCAAGTCCGCGAGCGCGATCACCCGAAGATCTGGCTAGCACCGGCAAGTGGCGGCCAACCATCAGTGTTAGCAGCGACCGATCTGGACCTGATTCCGGGGGGACTCGAATGGTCAAGCGACGGTAAGGCTATCTACTTTGAAACCGGAGTGAAGGGTGAATATCAGCTCTTTCGCGTAGATCTTGATAAGAAGTCGACGGAACAAATCAGCTCTGGATCACGGGCAGTCCGCAACGCTGAGTTTAACCAACGGTCCAACCTGCGAATTTTCACTGTTAACGACTTCAAACACCTGGATGATCTTTACGTTTCAGAGATTTCAGGTAGCCACGAGCGCAAACTTACAAATCTAAATGACGCGCTCTGGAAGCAGCTCCAGCTGGCAGATGTCGAACGCTTTACCTACAAGAGCGCTGACGATTGGGACGTTGACGGCTTCCTGGTCAAACCGTTGGGCTGGCAAACCGGAAAGAAGTATCCGCTGATTCTGAGCGTTCATGGTGGACCAGCAGGTCAATACGGCGTCGATTGGTACCACGAGTTCCAGGTCTATGCCGCGCAAGGTTACGCGGTCTTATTCACAAATCCGCGGGGCTCGACGGGTTACGGGCAGAAGTTTGAGCGGGGTATCTTTGGCGAGTGGGGCGGAAAGGACTACATCGATGTTATGAACGGTGTTGATGCAGCGCTCAAGCGTTATCCCTGGATTGACACGGAGCGAATGGGGGTTACGGGTGGAAGTTACGGCGGCTACATGACCAACTGGATCGTGGGCCATACCGATCGTTTTAAAGCAGCTGTAACACTCCGCAGTGTCGTCAATTTTATTTCAGACGAAGGAACGCGTGACGGCGCTTACGGTCATGCCGATGATTTCGGTGGTGATCTTTTTGAGAAATTCGATCTCTATTGGGATCGTTCACCACTCAAATACGCAAAGAACGTAAAGACACCGACGCTAATACTGCACTCGGATAACGATTTCAGAGTCCCAATCGAGCAAGGTGAGCAATGGTTCCGCGCGCTCAGGCATTTCGGTGTTACCACCGAAATTGTGATGTTCCCCCGGGAAAACCACAACTTGACTCGGACTGGCGAGCCCCGGCACCTGGTGGAAAGTCTTAACTGGCAGCTTTACTGGTTCGATCGATTCTTGAATGGAAACGGGAACGCCGTGCCGCCGAGCTTGAAGTAGCTCAGCGTTGCTCGATCGGAATATAAGGCAGGTTCCGCTCGCCGACATATTCCGCACGAGGTCGTATCAGTTTGTTGTCCGCGTATTGCTCCAGAACGTGCGCGGTCCAACCAGTGATGCGACTGACTGCGAAAATTGGTGTGTATAAATCCAACGGGATTCCCATCATGTAGTAGGTTGAGGCTGAATAAAAGTCTACGTTAGGATATAAACCTTTCTCTCGCATCATCACTTCTTCGACTTTTCGCGACATCTCATACCATTTCGATTGGCCGGCACGTTCACCCATTTCTTTGGAGAACTGACGCAGATGTGTCGCACGTGGATCTTCTGTCTTATAAACAGCGTGACCAAATCCCATCATCTTGCGCTTCTCCGCAAGGGCGCGCTTCACAAAAGTTTCCACGTTTTCCACGTCACCAATCTCAAGCAGAGTTTTCATGACGTTAGTATTAGCACCGCCATGAAGTGGGCCAGAAAGTGCTCCAATCGCCGCGACCACCGAAGCGTACAGGCTCGCTAGTGTGCCTGCGACAACGCGCGCGGTAAACGTCGACGCATTGAGTTCGTGATCAGCATGAAGCACCAGGCACACATCGAAAATGTGAGCATCATGTTCTGAAGGTTTTTCACCTTTCAGCATGTAAAGAAAATTGGTTGCTATGTTTTCGTTGGGCAGCGCGGCTATTGGCTCTTCGCCTCGTCTGATTCGTTCTGCAGCAGCGACAAGCGTAGCGAACTGAGCTGTCAACTTAATTGAAGTTCGGTGACTCGCTGCTGGTGACAAATCCCTGGCCGCCGGATCGTACGACTCGAGTGCAGATACAGCAGTTCGCAGTACGTCAATTGGATCGGCTTCTCGAGGCAATTGTCGAATTAGATCAATAACCTGGCTCGGAACAGCATAAGACTCGCCAATTTGCAGGCGTAACTCGTCGAGCTCCGAACGAGTAGGAAGACGCTTGTTCCAGAGTAAAAATGCAACCTCTTCAAAGTTCGAGTTGCGGGCAAGGTCGTGGATGTTATAGCCCTGATAGATCAGTTCGCCTTTGTCGCCGACGACATCTGAAACTGTTGAGGTGCCAACTACGACGCCACGCAATCCGGTGGCGGCGCTTGAAGGAGTGGGATTCGCTTTCACTTGGTCAGTCATAAATGTTTTGTTTTCAGCCGAAAGATAACAAACAGGTGACACACTGACAAGCGGCGATGATTTGTGAATAAACCGTCCTTCTTTACAGAACCATAAGCGAAGCGACTGAAGGAGCTTACATTATCAAACCTATATACAGTGGCCTCACTGTTACAGAACCACGAGCGAAGTGCCTGTTTTTCTAACTCAAGGTTTAGACCTCCAATATGTAGAGTCGCCTCGCTCGTTGTTCTGTATGTTCGTGGCCTACGCTTGGGAGTGCGACGTTACTAGCTTGACCGGATCTCCACGTTTTGCATGCAACAGTCTGGCAGCCGATTTACCGTTCGCTGCAATCTCTAAAAATCCAGCGCTACCCCAGATTCCGAATAATTCACCGCTCGAACCTCTTGGTGCTGTAAAGTACTGCTTGAAGGTTTTGATTCTCTTCCCTTTTACGAGCACCTCAGGATTTTCAGATATGTCTGCCTCAGTAAAGTTCGTAATACAGTTTCCAAATGTATCGATATGGATGATTCGACCTTGAAGCCCCTGCTTTTGCTTTCGCGGTTTTAGGCTTGGAAGGACGACCGGGTCAGCCAGCTTTGGCCCAAACGCTCCTGGCCTCTCCCCATTGGAAAGCGCAGCCGTCACCGGCGCAAATATATCGCGCCCATGGAAAGTATTACTTACTGGGGCCCGAAAGTATTGCTCAGCCGTAATGTGAAATACGTCATAATCGTCTACCTGGTCCAGGATGTAACTAAAGATTCCATTATCGGGTCCTACAAACGTACCCGCTGCTGTTTTGATAATGACAGGGCGTCGCTTTGAGCCGACTCCCGGGTCAACAATTGCGAGGTGGATAGTGCTTGGTGGAAAGGATCGATAGGAAGCAAGAAGTGTGAATGCGGCTGCTTCAATGTCGTGCGGTGGAATTTCGTGAGTTATGTCAACTAACTGCGCAGCTGGATTGATTGAAAGAATAACTCCCTTCACTGCGCCTACAAAATAGTCGGCAGAACCAAAATCGGTTAGCAAAGAAATGACGGGAACAGTTGACGTTGCTGCGCCAGCTCTTCCCGTCTTCAACTTCCTACCATTTGCAATCACTGAACGTTTGTATCGGCTGAAGTGCGAATCTTCATCTGCTGACCGCGGTCCAACCTTATGTCTTTGCCGCGCTGGCTCATTACGCCCGCTGTTCCGGCACCGCCTCCGATGATCGCGCCAATCGCGGCACCACTTCCACCACCAGCAATCGCTCCTATGATCGCGCCGATTCCTGAAGCTGCACCGATCTTGGCAGCATCATCTTTGGTAGAGTCACGTCCTTTAACACCGCCTTCGCGATCCACATCCGACGGACCATCCGGAGTCATCGGAACAACTTCGACGAGTTCTGCGTGAAGACCGGCAACCCGATTATCGGTTGTTCGGATTTGTTCGAATGAGAGTTGGAGTTGGGCGACCCCCTTAACCTTTCCGGGACGTTTTACTTGCGACACACGCCCTTCGACGATCGCCCCAGCGTATTGAGAAGGCTCAATCACTCGAGCTTGAAAGCGGTCGCCACGCTGCGAGACATCTGTTGATAAAGGGGTCAACAGCTCAAGAGCGAGAATTGTATTTTTCGGGATTGACAATGAGCCGTTTTGAAGTGGAACTGAACTATTGTCGGTGGCCGGATAATTATTATTAGGCGCACTATCGGGTACGACCGTTCCATTATTGTCGACGGTCGCAACCGAACCTTGCTGTTGCGGCTGCCGTCGTCTCAATCCTCCCGGGATTGACGAATCGAACTGTTGATGGTCGAAGCCGGCGGCGTAGCCTTTTTCAAAACCCTGTTGATACCCGTCTCGATAATCTTCGATGGGTCCCCAAACTTCGTTGAAAGAGCGATCGGCTCGCTGGTATTCCTCTTTATCCTGGTAATTTCGAGGGGCATTATCAGATAGATCTTTAAAGCCGGCGTTGTAACCGTCTGAGTAGCCGGTACGATACCCTCGTTCAAGGGCCGTCGAGCCTTGAACTGGGCCAGCAGCCAGCGTGGCTGGGCCAACCAGCGCAATGATCAACAACACCATCAGGGGAAATCTTAAGTAATTCATCATTCTGTCCTTCCGAAGAAATTACAACCGAGGCGGTCGTAGTCTTGGGAGAGCCAACCTCGCTTTCGACGCTATCACTCGGTGACCTGCAGCACCAATATTAGCGCTTTTTAGTAAGAAGCGACCCTTTTTGATCAAATAATTCGTCCGCTTGACGCTACACGGTGAGCCACCTAGACTCGATTTCTGGCGACCAGTACACGAGGCCGAATCTCAGATGCGGAAAGTCTCGAGTCAGGTTGGCGAGGATTTTGGAGTCTTCTTTATGGCAAATCGCCGCATTTATCTCGATCACAGCGCAACAACACCGGTGGACAGCCGGGTAGCGGCGGTCATGACTCACGCTCTAACAGAGACGTTTGGAAATGCTTCCAGCGTTCACGGATTCGGCCAGCAGGCCAGGGCCGCCGTCGATCGCGCACGACGCGAAGTAGCCAGCCTTATTGACGCGAGGCAAAATGAGATTGTTTTTACTTCCGGCGGGACCGAGGCCAACAACCTCGCACTCAAGGGATTGAGTCATGGCGAAGCAGCCCACCTAATTACTTCGTCGATTGAACATCCATCAGTGCGTGGCGTGTGCGAAGCCCTCGAACAACGTGGCTGGGACGTAACCCGGTTGCCCGTTTACGAAAATGGGATCGTGCGAATAGACGACCTCAAGGCGGCTATCACCGCGCGCACGTTGTTGATAACGATCATGGCTGCCAATAACGAGATCGGGACTCTTCAGCCAATTGCAGAGATTGGTAAAGTTGTTGCCGCAAAGCGTTCAGACGGTCAGAAGATCTGGTTTCATACGGACGCCGTTCAGGCAGCCGGCCGAGTTCCGATAAATGTGGACGAGCTTGGCTGCGACTTGTTATCGATGTCGGGGCATAAACTCTACGCCCCGAAAGGGGTTGGAGCACTGTTTGTCAGACGCGGAGTTCGATTACAAAGTCAGAGTGTGGGTGGTCACCAGGAACGCGAAAGACGCGCAGGGACTGAGAATGTGCCTGGGATCGTAGCGTTCGGAGAGGCGGCGAGACTCGCGCGTAAAGAATTCTCTGAACGCAACGAACACGACAAGCAGTTGCGCGATATGTTCGAGCACCTGGTAATTGAGCGCATTGGTGATGTTGTATTGAACGGCGACAGGCAAAAACGACTTCCGCATCTGTCAAATATCTCATTTCGATTTATTGAGGGTGAGGGCCTGCTGATCAATCTCGATCTGCAAGGTGTCGCAGTATCTACCGGATCAGCTTGCTCGTCAGGAACCCTGGAGCCATCACCAGTAGTCAGAGCACTTGGACACAACGATGAACTCGCCCGTGGTTCGATCCGGTTTAGTTTCGGTAAAGACAACTCGGTCGATGATGTTAACTACACCGTCGAAGCATTAACCAGCGCTGTGCAAAAATTAAGAGAACTTTCGCCGTTGAATAAACCGTCGACACTGGAGCTTGAAACTTCTCGACGTTGAAATCTGGACCACTTGTCATACTCCGCCGCTTTCAAAGACCATCTCGCAAATCCTCGCAACGTTGGCGAATTGGAAAACCCAACCGCGATTGCCGAAGAGACAAATCCGGTTTGCGGTGATCGGGTACGTCTTTCGTTGTCGGTGGCAGACGGAAGGATCCTGGCAGCAAGATTTTTAGCTTATGGCTGTCCGCCGACACTTGTATGCAGCTCTGTTTTGACCGAATTGCTTTCGGGTATGCCAGTTACTGACGCTGAGAAGTTAACTCGAGCGGAGTTGATCGATAGAGTTGGTGGTCTGCCCACAAGGAAACATCACGCCGCGGCCTTAGCCCTTGAGACACTCCGCACCACACTCAAACAGCTACGATAGTGGTTAACTCTTGATTGAGTATCTCGCCAGCATCAAGCGTAAGTTCCTGATCCGTCTCATTCTCCCCTGGCTTCAGCCTGGGTTGTGTGCTGCGCAAAAGCTGGTTAACCGTTTCAACGGTGAACGGTCCCTCCAAGCGGTGTTCATGAGAAGTGTGAAACCGTTAAAACGGTTAACAGGAATTCGATGCGAGCCGGAAACCCCAAGCTGAAGCTTGGGGAGAATGAGACCGACTTCTACACTAGGAATTGGTGAATCGCGAATCGAACCCAACTGGCTTGGAAAGCATGAAAAGAAGGACTATCCGGGAGGTGTGCCGACGACCCGGGGACGTTCACCTGATTGAATAATCGTCTTGCCCTTGTGATATTCAGGACCACAATACTTCTTCGGCTCGGTGCCTAGCACGAATGTCTTCGTGCGAATCACCGGACATGAATCGACTGCAATCAGTCCTGTGGTCGGGTCAATATCTAAAGTTATCGTTCCCTCCAGTCGACTATCAGGCACAGTTATTATTCGCTTTAGTGTCGGCGAAGGTAACGGCGTAGGCGTAATCTCCGGTTCAGGCGCTTCCTCAACAGGCGGAGATCCTTCTGGAACTGAGTCGGCCGGTACTTCTTCAGTCTCACTTGGAACTTCGTGGTTTGGGCCAGTACTATTGATGAAGTACTCAACGCGTTTTTCAGTGTCTCCTTCGGCAGTCGGTTCGCCAGTCTTAGGATTGATCTCGAGTTCCTCAACGCCGGCCGGTTTTTCCCAATCACCTGACCATTCGGGGTGTTCCGTAAGCGCCACCTGCATAAAGTCGGACCAGATTGGCAATGCGGAGTCCGCTCCAGTCAAACCGAGCTGAGAACCATCGTCGAATCCTACCCAAACAGCGCACACGAGATTGGGCGTGAAGCCTGCGAACCAACCATCTCTGGAAGTACCGGTCTTACCAGCAAGTGGTCCTTTCAATCCTCGAGCACGCACCTTGGCGGCGGTGCCCCGATTGATCACGTCCTTCATGAAGGAATCCATCACGTAAGCTACATCCGGTTTCAGCACTTCGCTCTTTTGAGTAGTAGGAGCAGCTATCGTGACCCCTTCGCCGGTGGTGATCCGATTAATCGCGACTGGTGTTACGCGTGAGCCAAGATTTGCGAAGGTCGTATAAGCAGAGGCAATCTGTAGTGGAGTTGCCTCACTCGTACCAAGCGCCATCGCCGGGTACGACCGGGCAGGTTTGGGTAAGCCCGCTTTTGCTGCGAGACTCATAACGCGACCAATCGTCACTTCCATAGCGACATCTACGGTCACTACGTTCAGACTATGGACCAGGGCGTCTCTGAGGGTAACCGGTGCATTGCTGTAACTCTCGCCGAAATTCCCTGGTGTGTACTCCTGGTTGTCGTAAGTGAATGTCTTTGGCTCGTCCATGAAGGTCGTTGCAGGAGTAATCAATCGCGGCACCGGGTCATAGGCTGTATTCAGAGCTGTCGCGTACACGAATGGTTTGAAAACTGAACCGGGTTGACGAAACGCGTCCGACGCTCGATTCAACTGGCTCTTTGAGTAGTCCCTGCCGCCGACCATCGCGACTATCTCACCGGTCTTAGCATTCATCGCAACGAGCGCTGCCTGTAAAGTCCCCGGTTCGAAACGTTTTGCCTGGATCTTATCGAGCGCTGCTAGCTGCTTTGTCAGGGCAGCATACGCGGCCCGTTGCAGGTCCATATCAATCGTCGTATAGATCCGGAGATGCTGTTCAGCACCGGAACCTGCGATCATGTCGCCCAGTTGATTCTGAACATAATCGGCAAAATACGGCGCATCAGAAACGTCGATACGACCTTTTTGCGGAGCTACTTGAAGTGGTGAAGCTTTTGCCGCCTCTGCTTCCTCGTGCGATATATCTCCGGTTTCCGCCATCGAGTCCAACACCTGGTTCCGACGTGCGGTGGCTGTCGTTAAATTGCGATAAGGGTTGTACCGATTAGGACTGCGAATCAGACCCGCAAGAAAAGCGGATTCAGGCAACGTAAGAGTGGTAACATCCTTATTAAAGTAAGCACTCGCAGCCTCGCCAAATCCATTAATCGAAAACCCGGCCTGCTGGCCCATATACACCTGATTGCAATAGAGCGAAAAGATTTGCTCTTTTGAAAGTCGGGTCTCAAGGATGACAGACATGTATGCTTCAGCGACTTTCCGCCGCAGCGTCTGTTCCGGCGAGAGCAGGAGATTCTTGACCAGCTGTTGCGTGATGCTGGAACCACCCTGTCGAGCGATGGGTGAACTAGGGTCGGCGTCGTATCTGCGGACGAAAGCGCGGATGATACCGCGAACGTTTACACCGTAATGTTCAAAGAATGACCGGTCCTCAGTAACAGTGATGGCTTTAACTAATTGGGGCGGAAGATCATTAAACCCAATTACTTTACGTTTGGCTCTTTCACGACCGGTTACGGAACTAATCAACTCGGGCTCTAACCAAACACGCGGCAAGTTAGCACGACCGGTGATATCGGTGAGACTCGCGATAGACTTTCCGGTCTTCGCGAATTGTACTCTTACCTTCTGAAACTGTTGCTGACCATCTACAGTCGACGTACCGCTAGGTTCGATGTCCAGGATGTTACCCACCAATTGATATCGACCACGTGATGAGTCTGCTTGCTGGTCCTTCTCGACATACCCCGCCCGGTTAAGAAACGCGACTACTTCATCCTGCGAGATAACTTCATTTACCCGAAGCTGTTTAGGCGCAGCATAAATCCCAGCAGACTTTGTGTAGACTTCTCCCTGCAACAGATTGTCGATGCGGCCTGAAAAAACCGTCCAGTAATAAATCAGAACTCCAAGGACAACCGCGCCGAGGAAAACTAAGGGAAGGAGGACACTCAAACTAAATAATCGTCTGAGCACACGCCTGCTAAAACTTGGACCAAAATCTGAATAAGCTATAAGCTGAGATTTCTTTGGATCGTTCCTGCCGGATTGTGTTGGCGGAGTTGGTGGATATCTTACGGGCATAAGCTGTCAGCCGATGGTAACAGGCACCTCGGACGTGCTAGATATTACGCCATATTCGCGTCATGGTTCGGTGATTCTTCAAATTTGACAGGTCGAGCGGACCTTAGCTACCGTGATTCGCCCGCTGCAAGCACTTTGATGCCACTTTAAGGGTATGCGTTCAAGATCCTCCGACCCCTTCAATTTTCGTCCAAGCCGGACTCGAGCCAAAATCGGCGTTATCGCAGTATTAGTTGCCATGACGATCGGCACGCTCGTTTTTCACGTCATTGAACGGTGGACTATACTAGACAGTCTTTATGTAACCGCCCAGACTGTGACTACCGTGGGTTTCGGAGATCTCGCTCCCAGGACGCACGCGGGCCGGGCGTTTGCGACAGTCTTCATGATGGTCGGGGTCGGAATCGTACTCTATGCTCTTACAAGTACAGTGCAATCGATTGTTCAATCGGAACTACTTGCTACATTTGGCCAGCGCCGCTATTCACGGAAAATGAGTCGACTGCGAAATCATTTTATCATTTGTGGCGCGGGTCGGGTCGGCTCTCATCTGGTGCGGGCGCTCATGGGTTCAGAACATCCGTTCATCGTAATCGAGAGTGACGCCAAAAAGGTCGCACAATTGATGGATCTTGGCATTGCTGTCCTCGTTCGTGACGCAACACTAGAAGAGAGCTTACGAGAGGCTGGAGTGGAGCACGCACGGGGGCTAGCCGCATGCTTGCCGGATGATGCCAACAATGTTTATGTGGTCCTGACCGCTCGTGACTTAAACCCAAAGCTCCATATCGTGGCTAGAGCCGCTGAGGAACAAGCCGAACATAAACTGATACGCGCTGGCGCAAATCGAGTTGTCGCACCAACGCTTATTGGCGGTCACCGCATGGCCATGGCTTTGACCAAGCCGGCAGTTGAAGACTTTCTGGGATCGATTACGGCAAACGAGTTGGATCTCGGATTTGAGCAATTGGAAGTTGGACCAGTATCGAAACTGATTGGTCGCAAACTGCGAGAGACTAATATTCGGTCAGAGCTGAATATTGTTGTGGTGAGTATCAAACGGATTGACGGTCAAATCATATTCAATCCCAGTGGCGAGACGCTGATCGAAAATGGCGATCTTCTAATCGCAATCGGAAGTGCTGAAACCCTTGCAAAACTGAAAGCTTTAGCTCGTGGCGAGCCCACTCCAAGCGGCTTCGCCCGGGCGTGATAACTTAATGAAAATTCTGGTAACTGGTGGCAGTGGGTATCTGGGAACACACGTTCGCCGCTTCTTCTCAGCTGATGACTTTTCCAGACGGTCCAACCTGGACATTCTCAACATCTATGACGCGCAAAAGGTCTCGAATTACGATGTCGTGATTCATCTGGCCGCGCATCTTGATAAGAATCCAAAAGCCGCCGATCAATGTTTTCGAACAAACGCCGAGGGAACACTCAACCTGATTCGACTCATGCAGCCAGGGTCAGTATTTATTTATGCCTCGACGAAAGATGTCTATGGACCACACGCGGGAATTTTCGCAGCCGTTCCGGAAACGTGCTCCACCGAATACGCCGACCAATCTGCATTGGAATGGTCAAAATTTATTGGCGAAAAATATGTATGTTATTACGCCGCTAAACACAATGTCCGTTCGTGCATATTCAGAATGTCAGCCGTCTATGCTCGTCCAAGCGCCGGTAATGATAACGGTTTCGTCACTCATTATGTTGAGTCGGTAAAACACAGTGTGCCAATACATATTCCTGCGAATGTAGATCCCGTCCGCGACATTTTGTACGTCGATGATTTTTCGAGAGCTTGTCAGGCCTTTATTGATTCGCCGTGCGCGTCAGGCACCTTTAACCTGGGCGGAGGTCGCGATAACGCTGCTTCGTTGCGCGAAATAATCAACCGTATCGGCAACTTAATTGACCTTCAGCCTGTTATCGAAGAAGACGAAAGAATTCCCATCCCTGTGCCTCTGAATTACATTTCAGATTTGACGTTGATAAAACAGCTATTGGGTTGGGAGCCCCAGATAAAAATGGATGAAGGCCTCAGAAACTTGTTGTAGAGCATGAGTAGTACTCAGACCTCTGATATTCGACGAGTGGTCGTTCGCGGGACCAACTGGGTTGGGGACTGCGTGATGACCATCCCGGCACTACGAGCGCTCCGAAGACTCTTACCGAATGCTCACATCACACTCGTTGTAAAACCCGGAGTTGCACAGTTATTCGAAACCGCAAATGTAGTGGACGAGATCATTCGCTACGATCGCCGAAATGTCTTGTCGGTGTTTTCACAAGTTCGCGAATGGCGACGTCATCAATTCCAGCTGGCAATTCTATTTCAGAATGCTTTTGAGGCGGCGGTTATACCGTTTCTGGCCGGGGTGCCACTCAGACTGGGCTATGCGACGGAGGGTCGCCAAAAACTGTTGAATCATCCGTTAATGGTTCCGGATTGGAAGAATGAGAAGCACGAAGTCTTTTATTATCTGTACCTGATAGCAGCATTGGAGCAGTCGCTTTATGGAACGAACAAGATCCTCGACACAGATCCGGATGCTACTATCGAAGTTAGCGAAAAAAAGAAGTCCGAGGCCCGCAAATTTCTGGAGGCGTTCGGTTCCGTCTCGAAGAAGGGTGTTGTCGCACTGTGCCCCGGGTCGATAAATAGCCGTGCTAAGCGTTGGCCCGCTGAAAGATTTGCTGCACTTGCGGATCGCCTGATCGAAAGCGAGCGCACGGTTTTGCTAATTGGCTCGCCGGCTGAAACAGACGTTTCCGACCTCGTCCTTCGTACGATGCAACATAAACCAATTGTCCTGACGGGAAAGACCAATCTCGACCAGATCACGTCGATCATCAGTCTGGCAGACCTCCTGGTTACAAACGACACGGGTCCGGCGCACATCGCGGCGGCACTAAGTACGCCAACGATTACGATCTTTGGTCCAACCAATCCGTTGACCACTCGACCCTTTTCGTTGCACGCCGAAGTCCTACGTCACCCGCCGGACTGCGCACCTTGTATGTTGCGCGATTGTCCCATCGATCATCGTTGCATGACTGCAATAACAGTCGATGAGGTGTTTGACCACGCCCTCGCGATTCTGAAGCGAAGGAGTTTCAGTAACACCGTTCGAAGTCTATGCGACTCGGTAGCTTAGCCATATGACCCAACCAGCTGTTTTCATTGATCGAGATGGCACCATCTCTGAAGAAGTGGGTTATGTTAACCATCCTTCGCGATATCGCGTCTTTCCGTATTCGGCCGCCGCGATAGAGTTACTTCACACGGCGGGTTGGTTGGCAATCGTGGTAACGAACCAGGCTGGAGTTGCACGCGGCTACTTCTCTGAAGACTTGATTACAAGCGTTCATCAGGAGTTGACACGTCAACTTGAAAGCAATGGGTCGAGATTGGATGCAATCTACTATTGTGCACATCATCCGAGTGTCGGAGAACCACCTTACCGGCAGGAATGTGATTGTCGTAAACCAAGACCGGGACTGATCCAGCAAGCGACGAAGGATTTTGATATCGACTTGAAATCCAGTTGGATGGTCGGGGATCGTTATAGCGATATTGAGATGGCCCGGAACGCAGGACTAAAGGCAGCATTCGTTCTGAGCGGTTATGGGCGAGGAGAGTGGGAATACCAGCGATCGACATGGGTTCATCAACCTGACCTGGTTTGCGAGAATCTTTTGCAGGCCGTACAGTCAATAATCGAAGAGTAAAACTCATTTTGAGCACCGAAGCTACAACTCGACACCGACTCGTCGAAGTCATTCCGGAATTTGCTGATCGCCGCGTCCTTATAATAGGCGACGCGATCGCAGACAGGTTTGTCTACGGCAACATAAGCAGGGTTTCCAGAGAGGCGCCTGTTTTTATCCTTCGTCACGAACACACGGAGACGGTCCCAGGTGGCGCCGCGAACTGTGCCGTCAATGTCGCCGCCCTCGGAGCGAAGGTTTCTTTGCTGTCCGTGATCGGCAATGACGAACCAGGCCAACAATTAAAGACTAAGTTGGAGGCTGCAGGTGTAAACACGTCGATGCTGCTAGTCTCTGAAAGTTGGCGAACAACTACCAAAGAGCGAATCCTGGCGGGCCAATCTCATTCGACAAAACAACAGGTCATTCGGATCGATTACGAAGGCAGTCATTTGGAAGACGAAGGCCTTCGAGAATCATTACTTGAGACCATCAGATCAGAAATTACAAAGTATGATGCCGTCATCATTTCTGACTATAACTACGGAGTCGTCGATGTGTCGGCAATCGAAGTCATTCGGCAAACGGTTAAAACTAATGCCCTTCCCGTTTTGGTGGACTCAAGATTTCGCCTGTCGAGCTTCACTGGTTTTACAGCTGCTACCCCAAATGAGGATGAGTTGGAACAACTGATGGGGGAAGCCATTCAGGACCAGGAGCATTTGGAAGAGTCGGCAAGAAAACTTACTAAAGCGTTAGATACGGAAGCATTATTGGTGACTAGAGGCGGACAGGGGATGATGCTCATCGAGCGAAATCAAGATCTACGTCACATCTCAGCTGTAGGCGCGGCCCAACCAGTCGATGTCACCGGAGCAGGAGATACGGTCATCGCCACTTTTGCCCTGGCAATTGCAAGTAAGGCTTCATTCGCAGAAGCAGCCTCGCTCGCTAATTACGCCGGTGGTCTAGTCGTAATGAAGCGTGGAACCGCGTCGGTTACTGCTCGCGAACTTCAAGAATCTATTTTGAGCGTGGATAGCGAATGAATGACAGCATGCCAATCGAGCCTCGATCGTTAATCGTCGATCGTGTTGAGTTGCTCGAGGAAGTGGACTTACTTCGGAAAAAGGGAGCCTCTATAGTTTTGGCAAACGGTTGTTTCGATGTCTTGCACGTCGGACACGTAAGATATCTAACGGCTGCAAGAGAGTTAGGCGACGTGTTGGTAGTTGCGATTAATTCGGATGAGCAGGTTCGACTACAAAAGGGCGATGGGCGACCAGTTATGACTGCCCTTGAACGGGCGGAACTTATCGCTTCTCTTGAACCAGTCAGTTTGGTCACGATCTTTGATGAGCCCACCGTCGCCGAATTGCTGCTCGCTTTGAAACCTGACTTTCATGCCAAGGGAACCGACTACACCGAAGAGACAGTGCCCGAGAAAGACGTGGTACGATCGTTCGGAGGCAAGGTGGCGATCGTGGGCGATCCAAAAAATCATTCGACATCCAAAATTTTGTTACGGCTTGGAGGAGACCATGCCTAATTTGCAATTGAGAAGTTATCTACGAGTTGCCATCGTAGTTGCTTGCATCGTGCAATTGGGTATCCCGTGTCTCGAAGCGCAGAACAAAAAAGAAAAGTTTGATCCTGATGGGGCTTTTTGGGTACACGGTCAACCGCCGAACGAATTTTCGGATTTTAGCGCTATTAATTTAAACGCGAAGCGAGTTCGTAGACTTCCGGTGGCGGGCCTGCAGCTGAATAATGGAAAGAACTTTCGATTTAAGACGTTGGCCACCAAGCCGGACCTGTTGGCATTCACGACCGTAGTCGTTGGAGGCGTCTCTTACAGTTTTTCGGGGAAATTTTTAAAAACTGGTATCTTTGAAACAGCAATGCTTGACGACGAAACCCCCGTGCTCGAAGGGACATTGACTAAGTTCAAGGCTGGGAAGATGGTAGCCGAAGCCAACTTGAAGTTTGTCTATTTCGGCGGCACCTGATTTAAGACGGTATGCGAATTCTGATCGTCAAACTTGGAAGTATTGGAGATATAGTTCACACTTTGCCGGCCCTGGCCGCCATTCGTGCTGGCCTACCCCAGGCTGAGATCTCCTGGGTTGCAGAACGATCATCTATTGAAATTTTGAGAGACAACCCGCTTCTAGATCGTCTCATCGAAGTCGACACGAAGGTGTTGAGGCGCGGGCTGATGTCTGGGGAGACGCTGCGGGCACCGCGCCAGCAGTTACGTCGGTTACGTGCCTCAGCCTTCGATGTCGCTTTAGATTTCCAGGGACT
>Ga0163163_10001144_pt1 | contig 22578 bp, 18 predicted proteins | sample S65metaG_FD_119766 | JGI IMG/M metagenome (GOLD analysis project Ga0163163, IMG submission 119766) | Switchgrass rhizosphere microbial communities from Kellogg Biological Station, Michigan, USA - S6-5 metaG | ecosystem: Host-associated > Plants > Roots > Rhizosphere > Soil | place: USA...
AATCTATGCAAAAATTAGCGCGACTCTTTTTAGTATCTTTAGTAGCACTGGCATGCTCAAAAAATGACAATAACAACAATAATAGCAATAATCACACTTGTGATTTTGCAGTGGCGGCGATCAATGCGCCGGCAGATGGGCAGGTAAAATACGAGGCCAATTTGTCTGGCGCAGGCAGCATTTCCAGCATCGTCATCAAAACGGCTGCCGGTACAGATTCCACCATCAATTCACCCACACTTCCCTTTCAGAAAACATTCGCCGTCGCAAATGGTACGGCCATCGCTATATCTGCCAAGGGTATTACCAGTGGAGGCCAGATCGAGATCAAGTATACATTCATGTCGACCGGCGGCGGAACTGTTGCTGAGGATGATGAGGAATGCGGGAATTAGTTCAAAGTTCATAGTTGGTATTGCGGTATTGCGGTATTTAGGTATTGAGCAAATACCCTAATACCCTAATACCCTCATACCCTAATACCCTAATAACCCAATACCGTAATACCGCAATACCCCTACTTTAGCTCTATCCATACAGGCGCATGATCACTACTCTTTTCCCAGCCCCTGACGTGGCGGTCAACTTCGGCTGTGCGTAAACGGTTGGCGACGGCAGGGTTTAGAAGAAAATGATCAATTCGCAGGCCGGCATTTCTGCCGTAGGCATCCCTGAAGTAATCCCAGAAAGTATAAATCGTTTCTTTGGGATGCAATTTCCTGATTGCATCTGTCCATCCTTGCGACACCAGTTTTGCAAACGCTTCCCGTATTTCAATTCGGAAGAGTGCATCATTAATCCAGCGTTCGGGCTTATATACATCTAATTCAGTTGGCATCACGTTGTAGTCGCCGGTCAGCACAACAGGTTCATCTTTCGCCACCAGTTTTTTTGCGTGTGCGGTCAACCGGTCAAACCAGCGTAGCTTGTAATCGAACTTTGGACCGGGGTAAGGATTCCCATTCGGCAAATACAGGCACCCGATGATGAGGCCATCAACCTTTGCTTCAATGTAGCGACTATGCGCATCCTCGGGATCACCTGGCAATACACGACGCAATTCTTCTATATCTCTTGACTTGGATAAGATGGCGACGCCATTCCAGCTTTTTTGTCCGTGCCAAATGGCATTGTATCCGGCCTCTTTGATAGCTTCTTCGGGGAACTTTTCCTGCGGTGCTTTCAATTCCTGCAAGCAAACAACATCCGGAGATGATTCCTTCAACCAGCGAAGAAGTACTGGCAGGCGGCCATTCACACCGTTCACGTTATAGGTGGCAATTTTCATAGTATGAAATTAACTGAAAATGCCAATTTGTGCTAGCGTTACTCCTTAGTTCTATGTTTCATCAAAAGCCTGGCGATCCGGTTGCTGGGGCCTCTTAACAGCAGATAGGGGATCAGTGCAAGTAAAATTGCAGTTAAAAGCATTTCAACCGGATAAATTGAGCGATGAATGATAAGTTCGTAAATGATGTCCAAAACGCAGGCAATGAAAAATGGAACCCTGATTTGCTTCCAGGCTTTTTTCAGGATTGCTTTTCTGTTGGATGAATCAGATATTGCTGACCAAAGAAAGGGAGGTTGTTTTTCCTTTGCATCTTTAATGCCAGAGCGAATGGCGAGAATCCCTGCCATCAAGGGTTGCATGATGAATCTGAAATTCATCGGCCCGGAAGGGCGTGCTATAAAATTTTCCCAACCACGTTCAATAGCATCCGTAAATATGTTGATTAGCATGAGGATTATTTTACGAGAAAAGATTTCATCTCGGTTTCCAGCGCTACCAGCATCTGCTCAAAATCTTTGATCGCGTCTTTCTTGTCGTCATAATCCTGTTTCAACCTGTTTATCGATTGTTGGCAATATGAATAGTCCAGGCAAATTGACCTGAACTCTTTATTGTTCTCGAAAAGTTCTTCGACTTTTTGCGCTTGCGATGGGTATCTACTTTTAACCTCCGTCAATATCATGGCCGTTGAATTCATTTGAAATGATTCCAGTATGAACTAGAGTGAATAACAGCGGGTGTGGAGAAGCAACACTAATGTACTTATGTATATCTGCAATTCGGAGTAGTTTGATAATTTTACGGTTAAACTTGGGTAGAAATTTAAATCTCTCGCAAAAGTTAGCCAACCAATCGTCACCGCAACTCGTCTGTTTCTTGAGTGCCTTTTGAATATTTCGGTAGCTGAAGCAGGAGGGCAGTTTACAACATTATTCTTCGGCGATTGTAAATCAATAATATAGTTTACCTTTCAGTTCGAATTTTATTTGGCACACAGATTGACCCGGTTAAACAGGCATTTCAAGTCTTCATTTTTCTAAACAGCAATCCGTCCTCAGTTTTACTTTCTACAAAGATCCGCTTGCTGATAATCTCTGCCACATGATTACTTACTGACTTCCAGGAAGTCCTTGTTAACGATAAGAACACCAATCCCTCTGACTACGACCTATTCCGCGCCTGCTCACATTAGCCATTAAACGCCAAACTATGACTGTGACACACACGTCCGTAAACGGTTCACGCTTTGATAGGGAAGCAATAGAACGTCAGTTGGACAAGATCTTTCAATTTCCCGTTTTTACCGAGTCCGCTATTCTTAGAAAGTTCCTGGAATTCATTGTAGGTCAAACCCTTGACGGCAATGAGAATTGCGTAAAGGAGTACACCATTGCGATTAACGTTCTTGGAAAGCCTGCTCATTTTAAACCACATGAAAACGGGATTGTGCGGATTCATGCAGGACGGCTAAGGCGCGCACTTCATCGGTATTATGAAGAATCTGGTGACAAGGACGCTGTTTATATATCGGTTCCGAAAGGTAAATACCTGCCATGCTTCAGCGACAAACGGCCAGATGCGGATGGAATGTATTTCGACGATAATAGCCCCGAACATCATGTGTTGCATAATTTGCACCGTTCACCCATTTTCGCAGTATTACCTTTTCGCCATTCCCCCCAAAACGAGCTTTTAAATTCACTTGCTGAAGGTGTTAGTATGCAATTGAGCACTTCGCTTTCCCGTGACCGAAATTATTCAGTAGTGGCGTATCAGGCCGTTGCTGGGGTGTGCGACAAGAGAACAGACATTAAGGAGGTTTGCGAGAAATTACACGCCGACATCATCATTGATGGAAACTTTCAGCTCATAAAAGATCACCTGCGTATCAATTTTCAAATCATTCGGACAAGCACCATGGAACAGGTATGGGGCGAAATGTTTGAAAGAAAACTTACAACTGCCAATATTTTTCCGTTACAGGACGAAATTGTGAGACTGGCTGTGACTGCCATTGAATCAAGGCAGATCATTCCTTCAACACCCATTTTCAAATCAGCATCGGTAAAAGCGGCTGTTTGAAAGGGATGGCCAAAAAAAATAGCAAAAAGGATTCTTCTTGGGATCCTTTTTGCTTTAGCGCATCTCCCTGAAAGTGCTGCATTTTACCGTTAAATGTGTTCTTCACTAACGGTTTATATTCAAATCAACGAAATTGTAATAGCGTAATAATTACGCGAAAACGTTTTAAAACAAAGTTTATGAAAAATAAGTTCCAGGTGCAGGCGATGCTTCGCTTTAGCGCTTGCCTGATATTCCTTTTTATGTGCGCCGGATTGTTCGCGCAAAGTGGTACTTCATCTACCCTCACTAAAGCAAAAATTGAACAGGCTCTGAATGAAGCCTACAACAAGTTCAAAGACATGAAGGAGGGGAAGAATGCCGACTATATCAAAGAGCTGGCTACTGTGGATCCAAATATTTATGGGATCGCACTGGTAACTACTGACGGACAGATTTACACGAAGGGGGATCTTACTTCGGCAGTTTCCATCCAGTCCATTTCAAAGGTATTTACGATGGCAAGAGTCATTGAAGAGCAGGGTGCTAAGGCAGTCATGGACAAGATTGGTGTTGACGCTACGGGAATGAGGTTTAACTCAATTGTAGCTGTGGAGTTGCAGAAAGGAAAGGAAATAAATCCACTTGTAAATCCAGGTGCAATCGCTGCAACAAGCCTGGTGGCCGGAGCAGATTCTGCTTCAAAATGGAAGAGCATACTGGATACGCACAGTGATTTTGCAGGACGGAAACTTTGGCTCGACATACCGGTTTACAAAAGTGAGGCTGGCGACAACCTTCGCAACCAGGCCATCGCGCATTTGTTGTATGCCTACAATAGAATGTATTTTGATCCAGTGCAGGCTACCGATATCTACACAAAGCAATGCGCGATCAGCGTAAACGCAAAGGATCTTGCGATTATGGCTGCAACGCTTGCAAACGGTGGTGTGAATCCCGTAACTAAGAAGAAGGTTGTTTCTCCTGAAACAGTAAGATATACACTACCGGTAATGGCTACTGCAGGATTATACGATGATTCCGGCCAATGGTTATATGCCACAGGACTTCCTGCAAAGTCTGGCGTGGGAGGTGGAATTATCGCTGTTGCACCGGGACAGTTTGGGATTGCTGTAATTTCTCCACCCTTGTCACCAGCTGGTAACAGTGTGAAAGCGATTCAAACCATCAAGTATATTGTGGATGCGCTGGGCGCGGATCCGTACCAAATCAAGCCCAAACAATAATTCCTTTATTAATGCAACCTATGCCTTATCTGAATCAAAGTCGAAGGAAACATATATCATTCAAAGAAAATTCCGGAATTGCCAATTGGACTTTCATTATTCTGCTTCTTATTTTTTTGAGTTCTGTACCTTTTTTGGCGAAGGCTCAAAATGAAACACCAGGCACAGACAGCGCCGTGAAAGCCGCCCAGGTGGAATTTTTTAAAAAGGGTCAGAACTACGACAGCACTTACACGAACGTTGCCTCAGGCGAGCTAACGCCCGGACGCGGATTTGATTTGGTGCGGACACGTTACGGGAGTTTGAATATTAGTATTTACGCAATGGCGCGTTACCTCAATCAGTTGCCTGGTACCCAGACCTGGTATGATCACCTGGGTAGACCAAGGGATTTCACGGGTCGTAACGACTTTTATTGGCATCGTACCATGATCTGGTTTTCCGGTTTTGTGGGTATCCCTAAACTAACGTACACGGCTACGGTATGGACCATTATGCCCACGCAGCAAACGCTGGTTTACGGTAACATTCAATATAAATTGAACAAGCACTTCAAATTTGGAATAGGCGTAGCCCCCAACCTTTCGATTCGTTCTATGCAGGGCCCATTCCCGTTTTATTCGTCAACAGACCGAACAATGGGAGAGGAATCTTTGCGGGGTGGCTTTACACAAGGTTTTTTTATCACGGGCGAAATCGTACCTAAACTCAACTACACCCTGATGTTGGGTAATAACCTGAGCACACTGGGTATCCAGGCATCGAAAGAATCCAGGGATTTGGCAAAGAGTGTGGCTTTGGTTTGGATGCCAACTACGGGTGAGTTTGGCCCAAGGGGTGGCATTGGCGATTTTGAAGTTCATAAGAAAGTAGCAACGAGGTTCGGCGTCAATTATGTGAACAGTCGTGAGGACAGGTTTAACAACATCGGAACGCCTTCTCCTGACAATACACAGGTAAGAATGACCGATGGCGTTCTGTTCTTTGAAACGGGTGCCCTGGCAGATAATGTGACGGTCCAAAAGGCAGACTATAATATGATAGCCGTGGACCTGGGCGTGAAATTCGACGGCTGGCATATTCAGGCTGAGGGGTACGGAAGACGATTGTCAAATTTCGATGCAGACGGTCCCACACCTATCAGTAAGATTACAGATGTTGGTTACAGTCTCCAGGTTTCAAAACTCGTGGTGCCGAAAAAATTAATTCTCTATGCCATCAACTCCTATTTCTGGGACGAATTCAAGCGTCATCCCTGGGAGATTGGCGGAGGCATGAATATTTATCCCATCAATACACGGAGTTGGCGACTGAACGTACAGGCATCGAGAGTTTATAAATCTTCAGCGGGCGGGACTTTTGGGCTCTATACTGCCGGGCAGACGGGTACCACGATTACTATTGGAACAGATATCATGCTATAGTTTCATCTGTTGGCTTTTTTGTGCTGCTGGCTACTTCCACAAATCTTAAAAATTACCGGTATGAAACAAGTATGCCTTCTTCTTTTCAGCTTACTCTTTGGCCTTACCACCTTGTTGGCTCAGAAGGCTGTGCCAGACAGCTCTTTATTTTACGATTGCCACTTCCACCTCACAAACTATGTGCAGGAGGGTATCAGTGTTCAGAAATTCATGACTGTGATGGCAAACAAAGTGCAGCGTAGCACCTTGTTTGGCATTCCGCTCCAACAACAATGGTCACATAACAATTCGGGCGATTTCGCACCCACCTATTATTTGGCAAGTGATGCGCCACTCTATTATTATTCATTTACCGATGCTTACATAGCAATGGCTTATCGCTCACTTTCTGAAAAAGACAGGCTCAAATTTGATCCCATGATCACGGGATTCAATCCCGCCGATATGTATGCGGCAGATCATATCAGGAGGGTGCTTAAGACCTTTCCCGGCGTATTTTCGGGGATTGGTGAGTTTACCATTCACAAGGAATTTGTTTCTTCAAAGATTTCGGGTGAAACGGCGTCGCTGCTGAATCCTGCGCTGGACAGGATTTTGGATTTTGCGGGTGAAGCAGGCCTCGTAGTTCTTCTGCACAACGACCTGAATATGCCTTTCCCCAAATCTGGTCAGCCACCGTATTTGTTGCAGCAACTATCAGATTTATTCAGAAGACATCCGAAAACAAAAATCATCTGGGCGCATTGCGGACTTGGAAGAATTATCCAGCCTTTGCATGATCAAATCAGGATGTTAGACGCAGCTCTTGCGGATCCCGCATTGAGTCATGTTAATGTGGATATTTCCTGGGATGAAGTAGCAAAGTATATTATCGCTTCACCGGAGACAATCAAGGCCACGGCGGCTGTGATCAACAAATACCCTGATCGTTTTTTGTTTGGCACCGATGAGGTTTCGCCGGCCACGACCGAGAAATATATAAACGTATATCGTTTGTATGCACCTTTGTTAAAAGAGCTCACACCCGAAGCCAGGGAGAAATTGCTCAAAGGGAATTATCAACGATTGTTCGATGCTGCGCGCGTTTCCGTGAGGCAATGGGAAAAACTCCATGCAAATGAAGAAAATGCCGTGCCCGCGCCAACACCTGCTTCCGGCCCGGGTAAATAATAAGTGATGAAATTTTCTGTATTTCATAGAACTGACTCTGTTACGCTTTGCCTCTGGCTGTTCGCGGGCATGCTCCTGCTTTTTTTCCTGGGCAAATTGCTTTCGAGATACAGGGCTGCGCCTGATGAAGTTGACAGTGGAATGAAATCATTGCAGGGCGCTTTGCTGGCATTGATGGGATTGATCCTGGCCTTTTCTTTTGGGATTTCGGGAAGCAGGTACGATCACGCAAGGACTATCATGGTAGAAGAAGCCAACGACATTGGAACAGCTGTGCTTCGTTCTGATTTGTACAACGATAGCGTGCGCAGGGAATTTCGCGCCGACTTCAAATTATTTGTGGAAGCAAGAATTCATCTTTATGAGAAGGCTGCAGACACCGCAAACTATTTCACAAATCTTCGTGAAATGCAGCGTATCCAGGAGCGCCTATGGGAAAGAGCGACTTCCCAATCGAAATTGCCCAACATGCTGATTCCTTCAGGGCAGATGATTCCTGCCCTCAATGCCATGTTCGATATAGCTGTAAGCAGGGATGTGCTGCTTCGCACCCAGGTACCCGATCTGATATTGTACATGCTCTTTATCCTGTCCCTGGTCAGCAGTTTTCTCACAGGGCTTATCAGTGGCAGGCTTCATTTCAAAGATTGGATCATCGTGATCAGCTTCATTCTATTTTCCACACTTATTATTTATACAACCTTAGATTTGGGCAGACCGCTTCGGGGCTTTATCAAAGCGGAAAGCGCGCAACAGGCAATTGTAGACCTGCGACTGATGTTTAAGGAATGAAATTTGTGGTTTAATCATCGATGCCATGAATAATTTTGAACAACATATACAGGGCGATAAGCCGGTTGTCGTTGATTTCTTTGCCGAATGGTGTGGCCCATGCAGGATGATGCCACCGGTTTTGAAGCAGGTAAAGGAGACAATAGGGGACCAGGCGACCATCCTTAAAATGGACATCGACAAGAATCCTGAATATGCGCAACGCCTGGGAATCCAGGCGGTTCCCACCCTCATCATCTTTCAAAAAGGCAAGATCCTCTGGCGAAAAGCTGGCGTAACATCGGTTCCCGAAATCCTGGGTCAACTTCGCCAGGTATTGAAATAGCAAGTGGAATTCCCCCAAAAATCGTAAGGAAAATACTTTGAACCAATCGGATCAGGTTGGTGGCAGATTGAAATTTGAGTTTCAATTTTGCAACTACTCAACAAGTAAGAAAGTTTTGAAGTTGGTAGAAATGATCACATTCGTCAACCTGTAATCCATGTTTCTGTCCTTATCTTATTTTTAATTTTCCCCCGAAATACTTATTTTAACTGTGTTGTCATGGCACTTGCAGAGCAATTGAATTTTGAAACGAATACGCAAAAAGCGCTCGATTTGATTGAACTGAGTTTACCAAATGGGGGAATGCTGGATGCTAAAATGGGCTTGCCCAGCGGCTATGCCGGCCCGGTACTGCGGGGCGCGAAAAGTTTTTCGTTTAAAACCGCGACGGTAGATTTGGTTGTTCAGGAATTGGCGGGTGAACAGTATGCGCTGCGCTTCGGCATCGGGAAATTTTTGAAAGACGCTATAACCAAGGGAGAAATTTACAAAGAAGGCTTATACAGCTATTTCATGCTGAAAGGTAGCGCCAGGAAAAAGTTCGACACCCTGGGCAGGATGCACCTCAGGCAGGATCAATATTCGGCTTTCTACACAAAGGAAGACGATTGTACTGCTGATTTTGAAAAGAATACCGAATTCAGGTTGTTTGATGTTTTTTATTCCCCCATGCTTCTTGCGGAACTGTCACCTTACTTTCCTGAAGTCAAAAAGATGCTTGCGGGGGAAGACAGTTCGCTCACGTATCGACCCTGCAGGATGCTGCCTTCGATGAGGGAGATCACGCAACAGATTTTGAATTGTCCATATGAAGATGATACGCGCCAGTTTTATTTTGACCTGAAGGTGAGGGAACTCTTGTTTCAAATTCTTCGCAACGCATTCAGGGAACGCAAATCTGCAATTCGCTTCACATCCTGGGAGAAGGCGCGCATCCTGGAAACTAGAAATATCCTGGAGCGGCACATTTCGCAAAAGACACCGTCCATCAAATCACTGGCCAGGCAGGTTGCTTTGAACGAATTCAAGTTAAAGGCAGGCTTCCGGCAATATTTTCAGTCGGGTATATTTGAATGGCTGATGGAGAGAAAACTTCAATATGCAAAGGAACTTTTGCAAAGCACCAATAAACCGGTTAAAGAAATCTGCGCGATGGTAGGTTATCCCCGGACGACCAATTTCATTACTGCATTCCGGAAACGATTCGGTGTGACGCCAGGGAGCTTTAGAAGAGAATAATTCCTTCCCTCAAAACAAATCCCCGGAGCAACAAATAATTTCTCAAAAATTTCCACTTTTCCTGAGATGATCTTTACGGTAGTCTTAATTAACTACCATGAGAAAAATCTCCTACTCCTGGTTGGCGCAATTGATAGCTTCCATCTTCGTACTGGTATTTGTTTACGCCGCCGCCAGCAAACTCACTGCGAGTGATCGTTTCGTGCATGTCTTATCCGAATCTCCCTTGGTGAAGGACTATGCGGTAATCATTGCCTGGTCAATTCCAATCATTGAAATTCTGGTTTCTTTTTTTCTGATCATACCGGCAGCGCGTCTTGGCGCATTATTGGCTTCAGCCGCGCTAATGGTTGTCTTCACATCTTACCTCGCTTATATGGTGGCATTTGTGCCGAAGTTGCCCTGCAGCTGTGGCGGCATTCTCAATCACCTTTCATGGCCCGCACATCTCGCCTTCAATACTTTGCTTACCGCACTCGCATTACTGGGCATCAAATTCGAGAAAAGCGCAAAATCATTTATTGCAATAGACAGGAATAGCCGAATACCTGTATAAAAAAGTAGGCCGATCATTAACATTTAAAATACGAATTATGAAAAAGTACTTCTTAGGACTAACTGCTGTGGTTCTTGCCCTGGGTCTGAGTGCCTTCACACCGAGGCCAAATTCCACTGCCTTTACAAACAAGTATTTCAAGTATCTGGATTACCCGAATGACATCAACAAGGACAATCCTAACAGGTATCAGCTTTGGACTGACCTGGGTTGTGTTGCCGGCGCACATCGTTGTGCAGTGATTGCGCCTTCCGATGGTGGCAGTCCTGAAAGACCCATTCTTACTGATCCATCCGTCGTTGTGAAATCGAAGAATTAGAAATGCGAATCCCGACCCCGCAGGTGCGTGGTCGGGATTCTTGTGGTTCCATAGGAGTTACCGGTCGCGAATGATGAGCATTTCCTGTAACTTTTCTTTTATGACCAGGTCGAGCCCCGCGTTATTCAGGGCCGTTCTGATGGTGTCAAAATCGAGAGGATGGTTAGATGGAACATCAGGAAAGGTGAAATCGATATTGCCGTCGTAATTAAATTCTGATGCGGTGGGATAGGGAAGTACGTAATTCATTTGTTGTAACCATTCCAGCAAATATGAAAAAGGCTTGTTGACAAGCTTGTAATCATCGGAACCAGCAACTGCATTTGGATGACGGGTAGCCAGCAGATCTTCACCAGGTAACTTAACTAACACATAAGATTTTATAGGCCTCAACTCCACGGTAGCCGAGTATGGAAATTGTAACGCCAGGTCCCTGCGCATCAGCACAAAGATTTGCGAAGGTCTGCCGTTCCTGATCCTGGCATCATAACTGTGTATATTTTCCGCCATCCAGGCGTCCAGGCTGTCGCTTGTGCCTGGGTATTTGAACTTTTCAGGTCGGGACACTTCCAATGCAATGTAGTTTTCGTACGCGAAGCGTCCACCGCCAATGGCTTCGCCATAGGCCGTCTTGTAAAATTCCAGAAGCGTTGCATTTACAAGTCTTATCCCAAATTGGTGTCTTGCACTATCGACCACAAATCCGGCACCGCCGCCATCCGTTTCATCAATCCAGCTAGTGATTGACGAATATTGTAATACATTTTGCAGCAGACTGCTTCTTTCCAGGTTTAACATGGCTTTTTCAAAATTGAAATTTTCATTTTCGTGTTTGTTGTGCAAGTGCGGGTCTATTCCGGCCAGGTAACTGCTTACCGTTTTTTCCGTGGTGTTATAACCGTTAGTAATGTATTTGATAACACCGTCCTTACCGATCCACACATGGACGGGCACCCCCTGGTGAGGAAAAATTTTGTTGAGCAAACTGTCGCCGATAAGAATAGGAAGCGATGGCCTTCTGATCTTTATTCTGCTAAATAGTTTCCTCACGTCGGCAACTGAATTTTGCGTCACGAGCAGTATGCTGATCTTGTCTTTAAATTTCTTTTGCAGGGAATCCAGCTCAGGCATCGCCAGTATGCAGGATGAGCATGTGGTATTCCAGAAATCAATGACGAGCAATTCACCATTGAATTGCAGAAGTGGCATTCGCTTTTCGGGGGAGTCCAAAAAACCTTTCAGCACAATATTGGGTGCTTTCAAGCCCGGCTTCAAATTAAGCTTGCCCTGCTGACCAAAAAGTAGCAGACAAACCATTATCATTCCCGTGGTTAGGATGATCTTCATAATCTCAGCTTTTAAATGATTAGTATCCGGGATTTTGAGTGAGCGCGGTGTTTTGATTGATTTCGTTTTGTGGAATCGGCCACAGCTGGGCTGAGGACTTCCAACTGTCTGGCTTCAACGTACCCAATATGGTATTGGCGAGATTGGTTCGTTTTAAATCGTACCATCGGTTGCCCCATTCGGCGAGCAATTCAATTCTTCGCTCGTGATAGACCATATTTAACAGATCGGTTTGGGATGCAGTTGAATATTCTGGCAAACCCGCCCTGGTACGCACAACATTCAAATCTTGCAATGAGCCAACCAAATCATTCTGCTCTGCTCTCGCCTCCGCCCGAATTAAAAATTGATCAGCCAATCGCAGAACGACATAATCTTCGGTGATGGGCGCGTAGTTGCCAAACACTTTGTATTTGTATGGATAGTAAATGGAATCTCCCCCAAAAGTCCGACCGGCCACCCAGCTTCCTTTTCTATGATCACCCGCTTCAAAATCATTCAATGCTTCTGGTCTCAGTAGGTAAGTGGGTTCTGCAAGGTCCGATGCCGGCAGAATTTGGTTGCCCTCCCATGTATTCACGCTCAATTGCACGGTCGACAATTGCCAGATAGATTCGACACTTGTTGACAAAAACACCGCATCCAGATCGGTTTCAAGTTGGTAAATGCCAGAACCAATTACGATTGAGGCTTCCTTTTCTGCATGACTCCAATCCTTGCGATACAAATAAATTTTGGCCAACAAGGCTGCCGCCGCGAACTTATTTACTCTTGACCTCAAGCCATTCACATAGCTTTCCGGAAGATCTGCCTCTGCCTCCCGCAGGTCTTTGTTGATTTGTGCATACACTACATCAGCCGATTCCCTCGGCAAGGTTGCGTTCAATTCATATTTAGAACTGAGGGTAAGCGGAACATCACCGAAAAGATTGATGAGGTGGAAATATGAGAACGCGCGCAAGAATTTGCACTCTGCGATCAGGCGCTTTCTGACATCCACACTCAAATTAGTGGCCAATTGAAGCTCTTCAATGGCGAGGTTAGTAGTATAAATAAATTTGTAGGCGGGACTCCAGAACCATCTTGTAAGGTTATCGTGATTGACAAGACTGATGCTGTTCGTATAAAATTCATCTTCAACACCTGGATGATAACTGTACAATTCGTCTGCGGCAAGTCCGGCCATCAGTGTGGTTCTGCCATCGCTGAACAGATCTGCAGTGTTGTTCATTTCGCTGTAGATCCCATTGATGGCGCTCTCAGCCGTCGCGTCATTTGCAAATACCAATGTACTGTTCACCTGGTTGTCAGGCGGCGGCAGCTCAAGGAATTTCTTGCAGGAACAAATTAGCCTCAGAGCGAAAATGGTGAAGATGATAACTGATATATTTAGTTGCGTTCTTTTCATGGTGGTTTATTTATAGGGTCATTTGAAATCCGATCGTAAACATCCTCAAGGGAGGCAGAGAATAGAAACTTTGATTCTCCGGATCCAATTCCTTATAACTTGTGATTACAAATGGATTTTGGCATTGAAAGAAAAAGCGGAACGATTCGAGCCCCAGCGCTTTCAGTTTTTTTTCATCGACCATATAGGAGAGTGACATGGTCTTCAGCCTGATATAGGAAGCATTTGTTATTGCCGCATCTGACTGTGAAACCATGTATTGCGCTGTATAGACCTCCCCATATTCCTGTGAATAGCGTTGATAAGGTTTCAGGTCACCACTGGATTGCCACCTGTTCAACACCTGTTGAGGCGCATTTAACATATACCCGGACGGCGAAGAGTTGCCATAAATCGCGTCGCGTCCTTTTTGGTTTACAAATTGAAAAAGAAAACTAAAAGACCAGCCTTTATATGATAAGTTATTTTCCCAGCCGCCGTAATAGGCGGGCTCCGTAGTGCCCAGGTAGATGTAGTCATTCCAATTATTTCCTTCCCTGGGTGTAATGCTTCCGTCCTTGTTCAGGTCTGCAAATTGGTAAACACCCGTTTCTGCATTGACGCCTTCAAACTTGTATCCTTGTATGGCGTTCAACGATTTCCCAACAACAAAATCACTGGCATAACTGGAAGTTTCAAGTCCGGGGAAAGACACCAATTTGTTTTGGGAAATGGTAAGATTCAGCCTGGTGTTCCAATTCAAACCACTACTCTTTATCAAATCTGCACTCACTTCAAATTCCAGGCCTCTGTTCTGAACCTTGCCTGGAAAATTTCTTAGTACATAATTAAATCCCGTCTGCGCGGGCAGATTGTAGCGGATCAGCTGGTTATCACTGACATTGGAAAAAGCGTTCAAATTGAAAAAGAGCCTGCTCTTCCAAAAACCCAGTTCCATTGCCAGTTCTGTTTTCCTGATGGCTTCCCATCCAAAATCCGCATTATAAAGTTTGGTGGGCCTGAGAGCCGGCAAGCCCTGGTAAGGAGAGCCAGACATCCACGAATCCATATATTGATAGTCACCAATCCTGTCATTACCGGTAATCCCAAAACTCGCACGCAACTTTCCGAAGCTAAATGGACCACGCTTTAAAAATGATTCCTTCGAAAAAATCCATCCCACACCAATCGCACCAAAATTGGCGAACTGATTTTCGGGCGCAAATCGAGATGAACCATCCCTTCTTCCCGTAAAATTGAGCAGGTATTTTTCGGCCCAGTCGAAATTCAGGCGCGCATAAAAACCGAGATACTTATACTGGCTGTTGGACTTCGTATTGTAAATATTTGTGGGCGGGAGTGCCGATATGTCTTTTAATTGTGCATCATTGGAAAAGCCGTATGCTGTGAGTGCGAAGCTGGAGCTCGTGGTGGCCTGCAGCGTTCCTCCAAGCAGCGCATTAAAGTGTCCTTTTGATCCTGCATTTACCTTGTATTCCAACTGTGGTTCAACAATCCAACTCTTCAGTTCACGTGAAGCAAAGTTGCTCCCACCCAGTGGACTGTAATCGGGATTTTGAGACGCGATGGGTAATAATCCCAGCTCATCCGCCTGCACACTATTATAGCCCAAATTCAGCTTCACCCCAAGCTGCCTGACGAACTGATAGGAGATACTCGCACTGGTATTTAACCTGTTCGTATTAACCGAGTAGGTCTGAAGCATTGCCGCATATGGATTGGAAAATGTAAACCCATCCTTGCTGAATAGAAGCTTTCCATTTACATCAAATGTTTCCGGCGTGTTGGGAGGGATAAGGATATACTGAATTAAATCTGTTTGAATGAGATTGTTTTTATCATTTGCCAGACTCCCACTTACACTCATCTTGAATTTTTCGTCGGCCGACTGATGATTAAGTCCGAGACTTACAACAATTCTCCTGTCATAAATATCGTTCGTGGGATATACCGTCGTTTCCTTGTAATAATTCGCACCCAGCGTAAAATTGGTACCCGCGGAGCCACCAGAAATTCTCAATTGTACATTATTTGAATGCGCATTATTACCAATCAATTCCTTCTTCCAATCGGTGTAATGGGTGGTATCCCAAACCAACAGGTCGTACGCATTGCTGTTATCGGGCTCCACGTTATCATTCTTAAATGCCTCCTTTCTCATTTCCACGTATTGAGGCGTATTCATCAGGTGGTACGATCTGGAAATTTTTCCCCAGCCCGTATACATTTTCAAATCGACTTTTGTTTTCCCTGCCTTGCCGGATTTGGTTGTAATAAGGATCACGCCGTTGGCGCCGCGACTTCCATAAATCGCCGTGGCGTCTGCATCTTTCAAAATCTCTATGCTCTGAATGTCGTCTGGATTGATGGAGTTGAAAGGATTTCCCGTGTTTGTGCCATTGAACTGGGTGAGCCTGTCGGCGTCAGAAAGAAAAGGGACGCCATCAATAATGTACAAAGGCGAATTACCATTCTGGATGGAATTCTTCCCTCTCAATAATACTGAAAAATTTGAACCGGGCAGTCCAGTGCCTTGCGTGATGAAGAGCCCCGAAACTCGTCCTTCCAGTGCTGCAATTGGATTGGATACGGGTTGTTTTGAAATTTCAGTCGAAGAGATTTTCACTACCGATCCGGTATTCAATTTTCGGGAAGTGGAATAATAGCCTTTGATCACGGTTTCTTCCAGGTTTCCGACTTCAATTTCCATCCTGATCATCATGAAACTGTTTTTTCCGATGGCAAGTTCTTGTGTTAAATACCCTACACTGGAAATGATCAGGATCGAATTCGAAGGAATACTTTGCAACAGAAATTCGCCGGCCTCATTTGTGGACGTGCCTTTTCCCTTACCCTTAACCGTTATACTGACGCCTTGAATGGGTTGATTTTTTTCTCCTACAATCTTGCCGCTAACATCAACTTCGAGCGGTTGCGATTGTTCGACCTTTTCATCAGGTCTATTTTGGACGACGACGTATTTGTCTTCAATAACAAAACTTAGTTGCTGATTTTGAAAGCATGCAGTTAGAGCTTCTGACAGGGTTGCATTGGATAGTGCACAACTGACGGGATTCGCGCGCTTAATTTGAGCGCGAGTGTAAATAAAGGAGTAGCCAGACTGCTTTTTGATTTCCCTGAAAGCCTTTTCCAGCGGAGCATTGGTGAGATGAAGCTGAATGGATTGGCCATATCCCTCTGCGGATACCTGCAGGGTCAATATGATTGAAAAGAGGGTGAAGAGCTTCATGGCCAAAAGGATAAAGGGTCTGCATTCGCATGGGATTAAATGCATATTTTTGTTTTGTTTGGGTTTCTGAAATCAGGTGTCACCACATTTTGATTGAGGGTAGCCCAAACGGTCGCCGGGGGTGCTCGTAACACTTCCGGTTTTTGTTTGGATACCCATCGGCTTATGGGTCAGGGTAATACATAAATGGTCGAGTTTTCAATTTTGAAATGAACGTATCCGTTGAGTTCTAACAGGTGCAAAACCTTTGGCAAAGACTCAGTTCGTGGCATGGTGGCATTAAAGAGTTGCCTGATCTCGGCCTTGTATTCCACTTTCACATTGTACCATCGTTTGATTTGATTCATGATCTCTTCGATGGCTGCGTCATGGAAATTAAAATTGCCATTCTTCCAGGCCAGGATTTCTTCGGTGTCTATTTGATCAGAACGGCTCATGCGTTGATCAGAAATTGTTACCATCGAGCCAGGTTGCAGTAGCTCATTTCCACTGGTTGTATTGACAGCCACTTTGCCCTCTATCAATGCAACCTGCTTTTCCTGTTCATCTTCATAGCTCCTGATATTGAAATGCGTCCCCAGCACAGTGACCACGGAACTGTCCGCAAGCCGAACTTTAAATGGTTTATTTGCGTTCTTTGCCACCTCGAAATACCCTTCACCATGTAATTGCACGGTTCTTTCACGACTGGCGAAATGCACAGGGTATTTTATACTGCTTTCTGCATTTAGCCAGACTTTCGTGCCATCTTCAAGTTCGAGTTCGTATTGTCCGCCCGCAGGCGTTGCCAGGATATTGGATGAAGTTGAATCTGCTTCGCCATTTTCGGCTGAGTAAGATAGCAGGCCTCCAGCCATGATTTTTAATTGTGAACCCGCATCTCTCTTGATGTCTCCCGTTTTAAGCGTTTCAAGATTTATAACATTCCCATCAGACAGGGTAACAGAAGCCCGCAAACCTCCTGGCTGAGGCAGGGCGGCTGCAGGTTTAATTTGCTCAATAGCTTCCGAGGAAGAATTCCGATTCAGGAAAATCAGGCTTGCCATAATGATCACCGATGCTGCGGCAAGCCAGGCAGCGAACCTCATAACTGGTTTCCTGACTACGGAGCGATGACGGGAGATGCGAGCCAGTGCCTGGTCAGTATTGAGGCCCGACATCCACGCAAGATTTGCTTTCAGATTTTTTTCGTCTGTCAGGTCCTCAAAGAGCTTCATATTGTGATCGCTCTCGTTCACCCACTCATCCAATTCATCATGCTCTGCTTCAGTAAGCGTGTTTCTAATATAACCCGCTACCAGGTAGGCAATCCTTTGTGCGTCTTTGTCCATTCGGCTAAATGGGTTCTCGTTCATACATATCAGGCTGGGCTGCTTTGCTAAATTAATACAACAATTAAAAAGGCAAATGCCTGCCTGAGGGGTTACAAGGGGGAGAATTATTTTCCAGTGTTCGGCTTGCTTACAGGCAGGATAGAAATTTCTTTCTTAATATTAATATACCTCTCATTTTTTGTGTTTTGATCGTGCTGGAGGAGAGATCTAATTCGTTTGCAATTTCTGCAGTCGTCATGTCTTCAAAATAATATTTTCGAATAACAGTTTTGTTGCCAGCCGATAACTGATTCACTGCCTGCTGCAGCAACCTCAGGGTTTCCGCTTTTACCAATTGATTAAAGTGGCTGTCGGTAATTTCTCCGGTTTCTTGAAGTTGAAGAAACCTGTTCCTGCTTGATTTTTTCACCGCCCGGATGCTATCCCGGTGCACAATCCTGTACAAATAAGCGCGTATGCCTTGGGGTGAGTCCAGCTTATGACGAAATTTCCACGCCTTGAGAAAGGCCCAGGAGGCAATTTCTTCAGCCGATTGGCGGTTTTTGAGTATGCCGTTTGCATATACGCACATGGCAGGATAACAGGATCTGAAAAAGTATTCAAGAGCAGACTCATTGCCCTGCTGAAACTCAAACGCCATTTGGGTTTCAGCAGATGTGGAGGTTGATGTACTGGATTTAAAATTCATAATACACTTGCCTATGGGTGATTGTGTTGAATAAGGGTTATCGCCAATTTTACCATTCATTCACGTGAAAAGTAAAATCGATCAATTCGTCATCAGCCAGGTTAAGGAAAAGAGACTGGAAAGAAATCTCTCCCAGGCCGCTTTAGCTTATGAGTTGGGCATGTCTGTAGGCTTCATCGGAAAAGTTGAAAGTCCAAAGTACCCTGCCCACTACAATGTTCGCCACCTGAATGATCTCGCCAGGATCCTCAAATGCAGTCCGCAGGATTTTCTTCCCAAGAAACCGCTTTGATCAGTAGCAAGTAGTTAAAACTAATGATAATAAAACGATAATCACTCATGGGTGATTGAATGGGAAATGAATGTTGAATGGTGCAGGAGTAAGAAAAATTGAAAATTGAATGTTGAAACCGATTTTAAAAATTCAGTGATTGAAAATAAGTATTGGTATTCTTCGAAAGAATGATTGGAATTGATCGTAAAGATCTAATTGCAGAAATTTGAAGATAATCCTGATTGCAAAACTTTTATCCCGATTTAAGTGGACAGTAGACGGTGGACAGAAAGGGTCCAAACTGTCCACTGTCCACTCATTTCTTCGGCCCCGGATAATCCCTTTTCCTCGCTGCCTGTGGCTTCGTATCGGTGATCTCCTGCACTGTAATGGATTGAAGTTTGGTCTTATAAGCCTTCCTCGCCTGGTATGAATAAAACGCTTTTGGATCTGTTTCTGCTGTTCCGGTCCATTTTCTGACGCCCCTGTGCACGGAACCATCAGTTAGCATTACGGTAATTAAAAAACTTCGACTCATAATCTCAATTTACTTCCAAACAGTAATCAACATACCCACCGCTACCAGTCCCCCGCCAAGCAACAGTCGGGGTGTGAGTGGCTCTTTCAAAAACAGGAAGGCAAGCAGGATCGTAAACACCAGGCTTGACTTATCAATGACAGCCACTTCTCCTGCCTTACCTATTTGAAGCGCGCGGTAGTAAAAAAGCCAGGACAAGCCCGTGGCAACTGCCGACAAAATTAAGAACAGCCAATTGTTCCGGCTCAGCGAATTGATCATATTCCCGGCGTTTCCGCGAAACAACACGATGGCCCAGGTGATGACCAGGATAATAGCCGTTCGAATGGCAGTAGCAAGATCTGAGTTGATATCCTTCAATCCCAGCTTGGCAAAAATCGCCGTGAGCGCCGCAAAAATTGCTGATAGTAGCGCATAGAAGATCCAGAGAGGCATAGAATAGATTGTAGATTGTGGAATGTTGATCGTGGATAGTCATCTACAATCTACCATCCACAATCTACAATCCAAAAAAAGGTCCCGCATTTGCGGGACCCTTTTTTTGGAAGGATTGGCTACAGCCTTATAAACTTAATAGACTCTCTTCGTCCAGTCGGGAATACAAGTACAATTGAGCTAAATCCTTTGGGTAGTTGGCTGATGTCAACCGACAACTGATTTCTGCCGCTAAACAGTTGCACCCGCCTTCTCTGTGCAATTCTGCTGTATGCATCAATGACGATCATTTCCACTTGTATATTTTGATCAATTTCCACACCGCAAATCAAATCCCTACCCATTGCAGGGTTCGGTGTCACAAACATGTGGCATGCGTGATGGCCATCGTGGTTTTCGCCCTGGTCGTCATCATCATCGTCATCGTCGTCACCGTGACCCTCCTCGTGATGGTGATAATAATCCTTGATTTTTGGTACACAAGAAGCCATATCTCCGCGCAGATTGCCATTGATAAGCGGCAGCTGTGTCTGTGTCACCTGGGTAATGACGCCTGTGAAAATATTTGCAGAGAAGTATTTGCCATCTGTAGTCAGGATATATAGACTGTTCTGCGGACCGAAGAACATACCAGCCAAATCAAACAATGACGGGTTGGCCTGCGGTGGATCGATACAATTCATGACGGATGGACTGTTTACGCTAAACCATGCAATCTTACCTGGAGTCGGTGAACCAGCCTGGGCCGGAATGTAGGTATAGATCCTGTTGTTATTTGGATTGAATGCAAAGTCCTGCAACAGTCCATTGCCCGGGTTTGCGAGCTGCACTGCGATTTCGTCCATGCAGTTTCCAAGTCCAACCTGCAAATAATTGATGGCAATTGTGCTTCCTGGTGTGAGCGTAGATACATTGTCAATTCTGCCCAGGAAGAGTTTCACCGTTGCTGCAAAATTCGCCGGATCGGCCGTCGTCGCCGTGAAATAAAAATGATCTGCACCATCCATGGTTCCACCCGCGGTATTGATGGTGCCAACCAATGTTCCTGTAACAGGAGGCGTACTAAGCCTGCCAAGATCGACTGTAATTCCATTTTTACCTACGCGCGTAAAGAATGGATCAGTCACATTTGACGATTCGTGAATCGCATACAGGAATCCATCTTTTGAGTTTAGTCCAAAGCCATTTATCTGGAGATTGATCGGGTTACCCGTGGCAGTAATGTTGCCTGTGGGCGGATCAACAGTATAAATCTGGTATGGAGAAACAGTGGCGTTTGTGCCTGGTCGTGATACAATCACCGACGCACCCGGACAGTTGTCGAATTTAGTCGGAGTGGCAACAACTGCTGGCCCACCAATGCAGGCAGCCATATCTCCGCGGAGATTTCCGGAAATTAATGGAAGCGTGGTTTGTGTGATCAACGACACTACTCCTGTTCCAACACTGCCGCTGTAATATTTTCCGTCAGTCGTCAGGAGATAAAGTGTGCCACTCCCGTTATTGAAAAATGCTCCGGCAAGATCTGCTGTAGTGGGGTTGGGAGTGGGTGGATCTATACAAATGAAAGTAGGAGCGCTATTTGGATTAAAGCGCAACATTTTGCCGGCGCTTGGCAGGAATGAATAGATCTGGCCATTGGCGCTGTTAAAAGCGAAATCCTGAAGTCCTCCGATGGAGGGATTGGTTAACAATGGTGCCAATTCGTCTGCGCACGAACCCAGTGCAATTTCCACGTAAATGATATTGATCGGATTCGTACCTGCAGGCAGGGCGGCAACATTGAGCACCTTACCTACAAAAATGTGTGGTAGTTGAGTTGGATCCTGGGGATTTAGTGTAATGGCCGTAAAATAATAAGTTCCTTGCGCGTCTATGGTACCGCCTGCGGTATTGATAATACCAATAGAAGGTGAAGTGGTCGGCGGCGGTAGCAGAACTCCTACATCTTCAAATGCGCCGTTCCTGTCTACCCTTGTCAGGAACGGATTTGTGGTGTTAGAGGATTCGTGCATACCATACAGGAAGCCATCAAGGCCATTCAGTCCGAATCCATTAATCTGCAAATTGATGGGGTTACCGGTAGGCGTAACCGCTCCGGTAGATGGAACTACAGTATAAATTTGGTATGGCCCACTAGTGGCATTGGTGCCCGGTCTTGAAATAATCACAGATGCGCCGGGGCAGTTATCAAATCTTGTAAGTGAGCGGGGCGTGCCCACGGGTTTGCCAACGCAGGAAGCCATATCGCCTCGAAGGGTATTTCCTTCCAATGGCAGTGTAGTATGAGTAACCAGGCTGATCTGCCCTGTTCCAATATGTCCCTTATAGTAGTTGCCATCAGTAGTTAAAATGTAAAGCCAGGTACCGGTTGGATCAAAAAATGTTCCGGCAAGATCGATTGTTGTGGGGTTGGGCGTAGCAGGATCGATACAAATAAAAGTGGGTACGCTGTTGGGATTGAAATGAACCATTTTTCCTGCGCTTGGGAGGAAAGTATAAAGGTGTCCATTCGCCGGACTGAATGCTATATCCTGAAATGCACCCGTTGCCGGATTCATAATAAGTGCGGCCAATTCATCGGCACAATCGCCCAACGCTATTTCACGATAGATGACATTGAGGGGACTTGTACCAGCCGCAAGGCTCGCAACATTCAAAATCTTCCCAACAAAAATATGGGGTACCTCATTGGTATTCTGCAGGTTGAATGTTGTAGCGGTGAAATAATAATTTCCGACCTCATCTATCGCACCTCCAGCTGTATTCACCACGCTCATGGTAGATGGTACGTTTGATGGCGGTGCCTGGATGACACCAAGATCTTCAAACGCGCCATTCCTGTCAACCCTGGTGAAAAAAGGATTGGTCACGTTAGAC
>Ga0163163_10001145_pt1 | contig 22549 bp, 3 predicted proteins | sample S65metaG_FD_119766 | JGI IMG/M metagenome (GOLD analysis project Ga0163163, IMG submission 119766) | Switchgrass rhizosphere microbial communities from Kellogg Biological Station, Michigan, USA - S6-5 metaG | ecosystem: Host-associated > Plants > Roots > Rhizosphere > Soil | place: USA: Michigan...
AACGCATTCAAATTTCTTGTCTTCCAAATAAATGGGGGCACTTCATATAGCTCTGGATTATTGCATAATCAATTTGAGGTTTTCTACACTCTTCAGATCACAATGACGAGAATAAACTCAATACAATTAATGGAAGTGTAAAGCTGACTATAACTGGCTCCCAAAATATAACAAAAACTGCTACTTTTACTACCTCTGTTAATTTTGATAATCCTATAACATTCACTCTTGGAGGAAATTCTGTAGGTAATGGAGTGCAAGATGCAGATATTACTCAGCAAACAGCTGAAATTAGGTATGCTCCAACTACAGGTCCTGTAACAATAAGTCCATATCTTAATGGTTTTGGTAGCTCCAATAGCAAATCCAGGTTTACTTTCCACTCACCCGACACCTCATTTTACCAACCAACCCTTGGCTCCCTCCTAAAGCTAGAGAGTGCTATATCTGGCGTATCTGAAGGTCATTTTGTTGAGGTAAAGAATCATGCAAAGTATAAGTTTCCTTCATTGGGCTCTTATCTAACTTCTTTAGGAGTAGGAATAGCTATTGGGTTTGCATCTGGAATGTACGGAGTATCAGACCAACCTTTTGATGGAGCAGCTGCTTTTACAGCTTTTGGTGTTATGAATGATATTATATATAAGCTAATACCAAATAAAAACTTTGCTTATCAATATAACTCTATAGGTAGGTACACTAACTTTACTCCTATTCCCAACGAACAAGGTAATAAGATTCGTCGTATTGACATAGGTGCATATCTCTCTTCTGGAATAAACTCAGTGGGAGATATAGCAGGAATAAATAATTATCAGAGAGAATCTTCTGTCTATCTTAGACTCAATGATACTTTACCCACTCCTTCGGATTTTCCTGGGGTTCCTCAAGATGAGTCCAGAATGACTATGTCTCAGAATGGCTGTACCACCGATATTGGTATACGGCCTATCTCAGCTTTCTATGCATCAATCAAAAGAGAAGTCCCTGATCAATATGGACAGATTGGTTCTTATGCAATGGTAGATACTGGCTTTCAATGGTTTCTAACAGGCTCACTAGCTACTAATAACCAAGATATCTTTGGAGGAGATGTTTTTATTGGTCAATTTGCTTTCAAGAGGAAACTACCTCTTTTCTTAGATAATAGAGTAGGCTTTCCTGATAATACAGATGTTGCTTACGATACCTTAGGAAATATTGGCTATCCTACATATTGGTTTAGCACGGATGTTACACAGGGTTCTGGAGGCTCATTTGGTTTAGGCAATCTCTTTGGTGTGAAAGTACATAACTTTGATTGCTCCAACGGCTCATTTTTTTATGACGCTGGTAAAATTGTTCTATTTGTCTACGGAATACCTTATTTCTTCGTTGAAAGTGAAGTTAACATAGATTTCAGGCAAGCTACTAATGGAAGAGAAGGAGAGTTTTACCCCCATGTATCAGCAGGAATTCCAGACGATTGGTTGCAAGAGGTAAATGTACCTATTGCTCAAGACAACACCTATAATTATAATAAATCATTCTCTAAACAAAATGATGAAAATGTCTTTACCCATCTTCCCGTAGATTTTATACCTGGGCAGCTTTGTACAATGAAGTATCCCAATAAAGCTATCTACTCTGATCCACAGGAAGACCCTACTTACTACAAGAAGAATAACTGGCTTATCTACAGACCTGTTTCTTATAAGGACTTTCCTCTTAACTATGGAAAAATGATATCTATAGATGGGATTGGAAATAGGGAGGCTCTGGTTAGGTTTGAGAACAGAGCACTGATTTATAATGCTTTACTTACTATCAATACTTCGAATCCTCAATCTGCTTACTTAGGCAACCCCAATCTCTTTGAGGCTCCTCCAGTAGATTTTGCAGAGACAGATGGCGGATATGGAGGTTCTATAAATAAGTTCCTTGTAAAAACTGAGTATGGGCATATTTTTGCAGATAGTGTTAGAGGTGATATTTATATAATGCCGCAGGTAGCCTCTTATCAACGAAGGATATTGCAGAATATAGCCGATACAAAATTTAATGTATCTCAGTTCTTTTCAAATAACTTACCCTTTCAAATTTCTCAAACCTTTCCAAACTATCCAATAGATAATCATTTCAATGGAGTTGGTCTACATGGTGTATATGATCAAAAGTATAACAGGTTAATAATCACCAAATTAGATTACAAGGTTATCGGTAGCTTGACATATGATCCTGTCAGCAATTTGTTTAAAAACCTGACAGGTGATACTATCCAACTAGGAGACCCTGCATATTTCTGCAATACCTCCTTTACTGCCTCCTTCAGCTTTGTTACAAACTCCTGGGTGAGTTTTCACTCATATCTTCCAAACTACTATATTCCAGGACCTTCAGAATTTTACTCTGGTAATAACTATCCCGAAACTGGTGTATGGAGACATAATACAGCTGTCGATAAATTCAATAGCTTCTATGGAAGTATCGCTCCCTATATTATTGAATACCCATTTGCCTATAAGCTAGATGATGAGATTCTCCAGAATGTAAAGGATTACACTAAGATTCTCAAGTATACCTCTGATTATCAAGCTTTTGTGGAAACCAATGATGTGTATTTTAATAAAGGCCTTCTTTATAATAACCAGCAAAACTCTGGCATCCTGAACTTTGTGATAGCTCCTAAGAATAATATGTTGGCTAAAATACAGTATCCAAAGTTTAATCTTGACTCTAAGGATATTTTGGTAACAAAATCTAACAACTTTTACAACTATAATCACTTCTGGGATGTTATAAAGGATAAGACAGTTCCCTCATTCTCAAAGTCTTGTGTCTCAATTTCTGAAGGAAAGATGTTAGTTCAAAGCAATATGGATTATGGTCTGCGATCTTTCAAGAAAGCTCCTCTTATGGCCAAAGACCTGAAAATCAGGCACATACTTGATAATACCTCTGATTATAAGTTCCTTTCTCAATTTATCATTGCCCCATCTCAAAAATCTTATAAATAATGGCAAAGAAAGATGTACATCCGCTTTTAGAAGAAATACTTCATCCTTTCCCAGAGGCTAAATCTGGTATTCATATTAAGCCTGAAAACAAAGGAAAATTCACTGCCTATAAGAAGAGGACAGGGAAGACCACTGAAGAAGCTCTTCACTCAAAGGACCCTCATGTAAGGAAGATGGCCAACTTTGCCAGGAATGCTGCAAAGTGGCACCATGCTGATGATGGAGATGAGGTTGCCCTCCCCAAGCCATATGTACAAAGAAATGCAGGAGCCGTTAGTAATACTGATCTTTCCAGACTCGAAAAGATTAATAATTACGAAAAACTTCCTTCAGATGAACAGCAATACATTAATGATAATACACCCAATCCCCCTCAACAGAAGAGGACTCCATGGGGAGATATTGCTTTGGGAGCCCTTACTGCAGTTGATGCTCTCATCCCATATGGTAGAATCAATAGGAATCAGGTAGTACAGCCTCCTCAAGCATACAACCCCCATCCTTATGGAACAGGTTCTTCTGCTCTTATGAAGCATGGTGGAGATATACAAAGGCAAATTGCTGAAGATACAGGGGGTAGGGCTCGCCATAATTACGGTCCTCACGATAACTATTATGACGATGGAGGTATTGTTCAATATGGTGGCTATAGGCCTCAACCTAAAAGAGGTGATTTTGCTTCAGATGCTGCAGCTAACCACTTGGTTTTCAATCTTGGAGGCGATATAGAAGCTAACAAGTTAGTACTTGATCTAGGTGGAGATATCGATGCTAACAAACTTGTCCTTGATTTAGGAGGTGATATAGCAGCTAATAAAGTAGTTCTGAAGAAAGGTGGAAGGATGCCTAAGGGTAAATATGGGTATCGTACTCACCAAGACCCCAGTAGAAATAGGCCTGATTTTGATGACGGTGGTTATATTGATAGGTTAAATGCCAATGGAAAGGTTATCCCCAATATCATGGATTGGGGTGGAGAAATGATACAAGGTAAGGGAATTACTAAGGGGCAAGCAGCTTCGGATAGACCTTATGAAGGAGCAGTTTATTATAGTGCTGACCTATTCCCTCCTGCAGAAGATGGAGCAGCTATCTCAAAGAGCCAAAGAAGGAGTGATTATGCTTATGATAGACTCTGGTATAACAGAGGTGGAGCTATTCCTTGGACTAGAACTGTAATGGGAGATAATAAGTTTGAACCAGGAGGTACAGTTGTCGCTAGTGGTTTAGGAGGTAAATCAAAGCCTGTCAGAGTGGCAGATAACTTCAAGTACATGGATGAGCCTGATTTACATAGCCTTATGACGGCAGAATACGAGAACGGAGGTCATTTTGATAGCGACTTACACCCCCTCTCTCCCAAAGACAAACCGATGATTCCTGGTAAGAAGAGACCTGTTATGCCTACTGGTGGAGAACTCGGTCCTGGAAAGGGAGGTTTTACAGCAAAAAATATGATTGCTTCCAGAAGTAGCGGAGTTCAAGACGCTCAGTTTATCGATCATCTTAACTATGCTTTGTCTACAGGAAAACCATTTAAGGGCTTTGACACTAGTAAATATAATGATGATCAAAGAGCTTTACTTCAAGGTGCATATGTATGGAGAGGGCAGAATCAAGGTAAGAGTGCCGAAGATGTTATTCAATCTTACTTTAATAGGCCTGCGACTGAAGGAAATTCTACTGATTATCTCCGCCAAAGGTTGGGCAAAATAGGGTATGGACCTTTATCTATGTATAAAAATACCCCAAATGTTGATATCCAAGCTCTTCAAACACCTGTTGATAATAGCGTAAAATCCATTAGACGGCCTGATATGCAAGATGTTGCTTCTATGAAGGATGGTGGAGGTATTGAATCTAACAGAATAATTGATGGTCCTTTCAAGTTCCACTATGGTGGAGGTATGGAGCCTATCTCTATTAATCCTTACTCTGGTCCTACCTTTGAGTTCAAAGGACCTTCACATGAGGATGGTGGGATAGGAATGTCTTATGGAGGAAAGAAGGTAGAAGTAGAGGGACAGGAGACTGGCTTTGTTGATAAAGAAGGCGATTTCAATGTTATGGGAAACATGGTTTTTCCTGGTACAAATAAGAAGTTTAAATCGATCTCTAAAGACTTGGCTAAGAAAGAGAATGGAGCAAATAAGAAGTTTTTTAAGGGTCAGGAGCTTATGATAGATGCTGATCCTAATGATTCTTATGATTACCTGAGACATAACTCTGGTAGGGCTCTTACTATTGGTGCTGATATGCGGATGAAAGGTCTCTCTGTAGCAAAAGAGAAATTGGCCGATATTCAAAATACCATTTTGGATACAGCTGACAACTTAGGTATTGATCCTCAAGAGCTTTCGAAAGGAAATTACAAAGCCAAGAATGGGGCCAAGCTGAAGTATAAAGAAGGTGGGGAGCCTGGAAAGGGCACTCGTTCTGATAGAAATCACAATCCTGGAAATATAAAATACGGAGCTTGGGCGAAGGCACATGGAGCTTCTGGTCAAGATAAAGATGGGTTTGCTATTTTTGATACTGATGAAGTAGGTCTTGGAGCAATGAAAAGTCTCCTTCAATCTAAAAGTTACAATTCTCTTTCTGTAAAAGATGCAATTAATAAGTGGACTGCTGGAAAGCCTTATGATTACAATTTAGGAGAATTGAGTGGTAAGAAGGTAGGATCATTATCGAGTAACGAATTTGAAAGAGTAATTAACACAATGAGAAGAGGCGAAGGCACAAATTATGGTCTTCCTGGAATTCAACCAACCAAACCAGCTTCTCCTATTCCTGGTGTAACTATTCCTAATATAGTAACAGGAGATGGGAAAATTAAATATGGACCTTCTGCTCCCACAAGTGACAGATTTAGAGGGGATTATACACAAGTCGAGGGGGATAATCAACCTCTTCCAGATATCTCAGTTTCCGATAGAAGAATACCAAGTTCTGCCAGGTTCAATAGATTGAACGCTTCTCAACTGGCAGGAGAAGCTTATGCTCTAGCAACCAACAGAGAAATACCAGTATATGCTCAAAAGTATCAACCTACTCTTTTCCAGCCTTATCAGGTTTCTTTTCAAGATAGGCTTGATGAGAATGAGCGTACCTTCAACGAGATTGCCAAGATGAATAATTACAATCCTACAGTCCTGGCAGCTCTGGGAGCTAATAAATATGCTGCTGATAATCAGGTAAAAGGTGAGGAATTTAGAACAAATCAAGGAATTTCTGAGGATGTTACAAATAAGAATATCGGAATTCTTAATGATGCACAGTTAAAGAACTTGCAACTCGCTGATCAACAGATGGTTAGGCAAGCTACTGCACGTTCTAAAACCAAAGCCCAAACTCAGGAAGCTCTTAATTCCATTTCTTCTAAGATACTTCAAAACAATCTTGAGAACTTACGTCTTAAGACTTACGAGCCCCTCTTTGACTATAGGTATGAAGATACAGATAATAATGGTTCTATAGACCAAATAGGTTATGAGGGTGATCCAGCATCTTTTAATTTCTCAGGAAGGAACCCAGGTTCTATGGGAGGGGGGGATAATAGGATGAAGTATATATATGACAAGAATGGTAATATTAAGGAAACCCAACAAACAGTCCTTCCAGAAGTGGATAATGCTACCAAGAACTTAAGACTTTACCAACTTCAAAGAAAGGCTTATTTGCCCCCTAGATAATTATTTGGTTCTTAGTTAAATAATCACTATATTTGCACCAATGGCATCGTTTACAGATGATATAGCTCACTTCAATCCATATATAGAGCAGATACCTGTCTCTGATTATGTCAATGTTGGCCTCCAACTTCAAAGTCGATATAATGAAGGAGTTGCAAGATCACAGAATATGATTGACTCTGTAGCTGGCTTAGAAGTAGCTGGGGATGCCAACAGGCAGTATTTACGTGACAAAGTGACAGATTTAGAGGGAAAAGTTGCCAAAATAGCAGGCTCTGATTTTGCTAAAAACAGTGTGCAGAGCCAAGTAGGAGCTTTAGCAGGGCATATTGCAAGGGACCCTGTAGTACAAGCTGGGATGCAATCTGCTATACGTATAAAGCAATATCAGGATGCCTGGAAGGATATGGAGAAGAATCATCCAGATCAGTTTTCCCAGAAAAACAAGGAGTACTTCGATCAATATGTTAATGATTACTTAAAACAGTCCCAAGCAAAAGCAGGGTTAGTTTATAATGGTCCAACAGATGCTACTCCCTACGTTGATTATTACTCCAAACTTGATAAGGAACTAAAAAGCTTAGACCCCACCATCAGCACTTCAATCGCAGCTAATGGACAATTCCAATATAGGATAGATAAATCCTCAATAGTATCTCAGGATAAGATATTAGGAGTGGTGAACTCCGTACTTGCTTCAGACCCAAGAATTCAGCAGCAAATGCAAATTGATTCCTGGCATGCTTACAGGTCTTTTGATGAGAAGGGGATGTTCGGTCATATACAAGACGCCTTTGGCTCTCTCATTGATGCTCATAAAAATAATGCTACTTATTGGCAAGGAGTTATAAAGAATAATCCTAATGATTATGATGCTATAAATATGGCGCAGAAGAAGATTTTGGATGCTAATACACAGATAACGAATCTTGCCAAAAACCGAGATAACTACCTACAGGCTATTAATGATGGGAAATTGGATCAAGTCAAGCAGTCAGTATTCAATGATTCCATTAGACAAGGACTTATTTTAAAGTACGAGAAAAATAATGTAGAGAGTGATCTTAAATCTAATGAGAATGCAATTCAAGGAATGCGCTTTCATTTTGATGAGAGAAGAGATTGGTTAGAGTATGTGAAAGCAGGCATTGATCCTAGTACTGGTAAACCTTTGACTCCAGACAATCCTCTTTATACTGGCTACATAAATGCTAATATTAAAGAGTTTAAAGAAAAAAATAAGAAGGGAACAAGTGAGGAGAATCTACAGCCCATCTCAATGGCTGGAGTAGTGGGAGATAAGTACACAGAAAGCCTTCATAATCAAAAGATTGCACAAGTTGAGGCAAATATGTCAGAACTTACTACTAAGTTCAGACAGCTTAAAGGGAAGGATTTTGCTAATAATGATCAAGCTTGGAACACTTATTTAAATACTCAAGAAGCTAAATATCAGCAAGGTGATCCAGGAATAGACCCGGATTATGCTCTTTATAGAAAAAAGTTGCAATATGACAAAGCGCTACATGATACCTATGTCAATAATGCAATGGATATATACAACTCGGCAACTGCTTCTCATAATCTTGATAACGCTCTTGATAACTGGACCACATTTAAAAATGTAGAGAAGATAAACCCTAATGGTACTAAGAGTAGGGTAGATATGGTTGTTACCAAAGATGTGTTAAAAGCTGCTTTAGATGTTAGAAATCAAGTATATTCAGAACCTTCAAAGACAGGATGGACTCAAGGACAATTTGTTTATGGCACTATTCCTCTTGCTAATGAGGAAGCTAAGACTCAAGCAGACTTCATGAGATTGTCAGAAAAGTATAAGAATGATCCAAATTACTTGCAGATTGTTTCACTTGCTATGTCTCCTCAGCTCCATGATATATCTCAAAAAAACTTTGGTATACTAAAAGAGAGAGCAAAGCAGGTAGAGAAAGGATTTGCAGATTACGGATCAACTACCTCATATAGAGGACTTCCCTTTGATGGAAAACCAGAATATATCAATTACGCCAAAAGGATAGTAGCTACTGCTGTGGGAGAGCAGCAGCAAACTGAGAATCAAGGTGGTAAGGAGGGTTTAAAAGAAGTTAATGCTGAAGAGGTAAATCCCTTAGCTTACTACAATGACGATTTAGGTAGAGTGCATGTTAGATATCAAGTTGGGAAAAGTGATAAACAATATGATGTAGTAGTTCCTGACAAGGAAAATATACTTGGAAATCCAGACCCCTATCAGCCAATTGCAAGAATGATAGAGCTTGATGGAAACCATACTACCCCAGTTGATGTTAAACAGGCGCTCTCTACAGACAATGGTAAAATCAAGTATGTTATTAGAAAGAACCTATTAAGTGGAGATTATGAGGGGAGATTTTATTATAAAGGAACATTATATACAATCCCATCATGGTCTACTGATGGAAATTCATACACTGCGCCAAACATTGGTTCATTCGTAGAACGTTTCGAGAATCTTTCTAAACTCCCAGAAGACCAATTACAAGGACTCATTAAGAATAATTTCGGTAACTAATGGCAGATCAACCAATACCACAAGGTAATCCTCCTCAGCAAGTACCAGTAGTTGCACCTGATCTTTCAGTTGGAACAGGTCTCATTGAGGATAGACCATATCAAGCCCCATTGCCTCAACAGAACATCCCACTCTTCTCTGATCCTCAGACAGGAGCTGGCGGTGGACCAATGACTATTGCCCAATTCTTTAATGATAGCAGGACTCCCTCCGATACAAAAAGGTATTTAAACCCTGAGTATACCCCACAATCTCTTACTAAAAGGTACAGCACTTGGAATCCTCAGATAGATAATGAACAAAAAGCTGCTGAAAACCAATCCTCCTTTGCTCGATTTGGTAATGGTTTAGTTAAATTTGGTGCTACTGCTCTTGGTACTTTCGCTGAGGGAATAATGACGATTCCAGATACCATTCAGGCACTTAATGATGGTAAATTCAGCTCTTTATATCAATCCGATTTTGAGAAAAGTACTGATCAGTGGCTAAAGAACTTAGAAGATGAGTTTCCTAACTACTATACTCAGTGGGAACAAAGACACCCCTTCTTATCAGCTCTCCCATTTAGTGGGGGATTTGCCAACTTCCTCTCTGATAAAGTGATAAAGAACCTGGGTTTCACTGTAGGAGCTATTGGGGGGGCCTTGACCCAGGACATGATAGTAGGGGCACTAACTGAGGGTATAGGAGAAATTCCTCTCTTGGGAAAACAGATTGGAAAGGCCTCTTTATGGTTAAACAAAGTTTTCTCAACGGAGACTAAGTTGGGTGAGTTTTTAGGAGCTACTGAGCCAGGTCTTCTAACCAAGCTAATGGAAACTGCCAAAGCTACTCCAGCCTCCAAACAAGCCCTATTCGATCTAAAAGAGCTTGCTCAGATGGCAGCTACCAAAAAAGTTACTGATGCTACAAGATACGCTCTTAATCTCTATGGGGCAGCAAGAACAGAGTCGGGATTTGAAGCAAGAGATGGATACAATACTGTAAAACAAGACCTTATAGATCAATTTAGAAATGAACATAATAGAGAACCAAATGACACAGAGATTGCGGAAATGGATAAGTATGCAACGGCAGGAGCTAATGTTAGGTTTGGTATTAACATGGCCTTACTTACTGTATCCGACGCTATACAATTTGATAATATCCTTAAGCCTTTCAGTTCTGCTCGTAAGGGTATCACGGGTACTTTGCAGCAACAACTTGGAAAAGCAACAATTGGACTTAAAGAAGGAACAGTTGATGTCTTTGAAAGGAAACTCCCAACTACCTTCAGGGGAAAAGTATGGAATGCAATTAAGCCTACCATTCCCAATATATTAGCTGAAGGTGTATATGAAGAAGGAGGCCAGTATGCAGCTCAGGTAGCTACCCAGAACTACTATGAGAGGAAATATTACTCTGATAAAGGAGATGTAACGAAAGGGACAGATAAAGCTAAGTGGTCTCCAGCTACTATAGAGAATGTTATGCACTCTACTATGGAGGGGCTGACACAGGAATTTGGCTCTACAGAAGGTTTGGAGAATATCTTGTTGGGGGGTCTTACTGCTGTTATCACTGGTGGTATTGAGCACTTATATGACAAGCTCAAAGGTCATACCTCTCATGAAGTAAATACAGTTCTGTCCCTCTTGAATAATAATAGTGTAACAGGTCTTCTCTCCAACATGTTTGGGAATGCTATGAAGAGTGGCTCGGTCCTCTCTAACATGCAGCAAGCTGTTAAGAATAACGATCTTTTCCAGTACAAGAACGAACAATCACACCTTTTTACGAACTTCGTTCTCGCTCATCTTCAAGCAGATAGATTTGATGTCGCTTTAGAGAAGCTCAATATAGCAAGAGACCTTCCTCAAGGAGAGTTTGAGAGAGCTTTTGGTATAGACAAATCAGATACTGCCAAAAAGACAGTGAGTGAGTATATCGATGGATTGCTTCAGCAAGCAGAGCAAGTGAAGAATAACTATGAGGCTATAAATCAGGTCTTTAAGAATCCTTATAAACTCAATAGGAAGCCAAAAAATAAAGGAGAAGCAATTGAGGCAGAGAAATATCAGACTTTCGAGGAGTGGAAATATTCATTACTTGAGCATACTTCTGATATAGATGATAGTAATAGAAGGCTCAAATCCATAGGAGAGTCTGCACAAAAAATACATCCTGGTATAACGACAAGTCTGCTTAGGGGACTTACTAATGAGAAGTACCTTAAAGGTATAATGAAGGATTATAATGATGAGGCCGATAATATAGAGTCTAATGCCTCTCAAGGTATACTTACTTCTCCAGAGGATAAAAAAAGAGCCACTGCGCTTAGACAAAATGCTCAATTAGTATCTGACTTTTTGGCAGCAAAACCAGAAGAAAGAGATGCAAAATTCGCTGAAGCTTTTGAAAGCCTTCTCAACTTTTGGCTGAATAATCAAGATACCTCCAAAGAGCAGGAGGAGGTTAAAAAGCAGAATATACCCAACCTTATAAACAGTGGCGTAGATGCTAATAAAATAGCTGCTAGAAAAGTCATAGCTCAAAAGGCTTATGATATTTTGACTTCTGAAAAAGGATTCAATAGATATTTCAATAATATTGATAATGCAAGAAAAACATCCTCAGAAATTGCTGATGACTTTAGAGCTGCTGAGGTAGACACATCTAATATTCCTGTATCAATTAAGACTAAAGATGGAGAAATTAGTCTAAGCGAAGGCAAAGTCTACACGGTAAACACAAGCACTGAGCCAGATGAGGTGAACGCAGAAAGTCTGACATATCAAGGTACTGATGATAATGGAGATTTACATTTCACTGATTCAGCTAATGAACCCGTTATTCTTCCTCCCTCAGAAATATCGACCCTCGATAAGCAAATAGAGGCTACTAATAATAGTTTCAAAACGACTTTAGCAGAGGTGGGTCCAGGACTTCCTGTAAGTACTGAAACCCCTACTACTGATGAGGATGCTAAGAAAGATATTTCATTTGGCCCCATTTCTACAACTGACCCTCGCTATAATGATTCTTCTGACTTTAATAATCATCATAGAAGGCATCAGGAATTCCTATTTAATATAGGCTCCACTGATCCCAAGGTATTCGATCAGGATAGAAAAGCCAAACTCTTTATTTATCCTGTTACAGAGAAAACAGCAGCTATATTGGGATTTCCTCAAGAATTTACCAAGAAAATTGCTGGAGAAGAGGATACTATAAGAGGTGTTTATATCTCTACTGAAGATGATGAACCTGTTCTTTTAGATAAGAATGGTAAAGTTGTCCAGAAACTTGATGGTACTCCTGTTGATCCGAACAAAATAATCTTCACTACTCTACCCTCCACCTCTTTAAAATATGGAAATGAAGAGAGATATACTAACAAAAGGGATTTAAATGAAGAGAAGGTCCAGGAGTGGCACAAAGCTTTTAGGGAAGCTCTTTTGCAAAAGGATAAGGATAATATGCCTTTATACAAGTTCACTATCTCTAGGGGGTTACCAAATGTCATAAATCAAGGTAGTAGAAACTCTGTAGTCGAAGTAGGTCTAGTTACTAAGGAAGACCTGAATAAGCTTATTATTACTATTCCCACTATTGGTGATGTAGTTATAGCAGCCATGTTGAATGATGAGGGTGAGGGTATAGCCTCTTCATCCACGGGGGTTAACATGCCTACAGGCGTACCTCTTTTAAATCATGGTGGCAATCTTATCTACCTGAATAATAGGACCTTAACCCCAAAAGAAGCTTCAAATACTTACGATCTTCTTCATGAGTTAGCTAGGAGAGCACAGGAGAATAAAGGTAAAGAAGAAGTCCTAGATAAGGATATCCTCAAATATCTATCTCGTATTCTATATTTCTCCCAACCACAGGCTGGAAAAGCTGTATCACCCAATCAAGTATGGGTGGATACCCAAGGTCTTCATTTAGGAGATTACTCAGTTCCCTTCTTTACTAATTCCCTCCAAAAGAACGAGAAAGCCATCAAGGAAAAGTTGGCTTCCATGTTCCATAATGTAAATAATTATGAACTTAATAGAGTAAACTCCGAGAAAACAGGCCTGGAATTCAGAGAGTTAAGTGTAAAGGACAAGGAGCTAGTGATTACTAAAACATGGCCCACCTACTCTCACTACCTCCTCACAAGCGAAAATCCTCCATTAGCCACTAATATTGCTAAACCTCAAGGAGATGAGATACCTATCATTCAAAAATATGCTGTTCTTCAGGTAAAAAGCTTTGATACTAAAGCTTTTGAAAGTAGTACTCCTAAAGTAAAGGCTCCTACTCCTGCAATTCCTGGGGTTGTTAAGAAAGAACAACCTAAGAAAGAGAAAGCCAAAGAGAAGATGATATATGATGTTCGTCACTCAATGACGAATAGCGAGGACCTTGTTAGCGGAGTGGATAATAATCCACTTACTAAAGAGGGGATAGAAAAGGCTGAGAAACTTGGTGACGAGTCTTTGGATAAAGCAGTTACCCAAATAATTGCTCCTGATACAGTGAGACACCAGCAGACTGCTCAGGAAGTATCTAAGATTACAGGTGCTGAAGTAAAGACCTTCAATGCTTTAAGGCCATGGGATGTTGGTGAATGGACACATTCTAAAGAGGAAGACTTTAAAAAAGCTGAAAAGTTCTTTGCAGAGCATCCAGATGCTACAGAATTCGAGGGTAAGAAAATCATTCAATCTTTTAGGAATTTTGTCTCTACTTTCTTAGCTGGTAGGCTCCAGATAGAAAAGGATGAACCTGCAGGTACTATGGTTATTACTTCTTCTAAAAACCTCAAAGTTTGGGAGGCTTATAAGAAGAATGGTAACAAGTGGGATAAAAATGCAGTAAAGATATACCTCGGAGAAGAGACTCCTGAAAATGCTGAAGTTAAAGAGGGTGAGAAAAGGGATGAGGTTATAAAGGAAATCACTCAATCTAATGGTAAGAAAATTAGATATGCTCAAGTTTTTGATGGTGACAATCTGGTAGATATAAGAATTATCTCGGGTATTGATACTGAAGGAAAGGAAGTACAGCTCCCCGAAGAAGTTGTTCAGATGGCTAAGAAGCTTATCTCTGAAGCTCTTGGATTAATTGCTGAAACTCCTCAACCTACTCAAGCTACCACCAAAACTGAAGTTAAAGAAGCTGCTGATCAAGTAAAGAGCCTCAAACCAGATACGGAACTCCAAATTCAAGCTATTCTTGAGAGCCAAAAAAGAGTACGAGGTAGAACTGAAGATCAGAAGTTCTATATTATTGATGGTGAACATTATCAAAGGGTTACTTCTGTAATTCCCAATGACTTTGATGGAGATACCACTAAGTATGAGAATGCGAGAATTGCGGGTTCTACAGTAGATGGAATAGTAAGAGATTTCTTTGCAAGTGGGTCAGTTTCTTACAGAACTCCAGGTATATCTGATAAGGCTCTTAATGCAATATACGATGCTTTAAAAGAGGTAAAGAAGACTATAGAGGAAAGAGGCGAGAGATTCATAACTAATAATATAGTTCTCTTTGACACCAAAGCTAAAATAGCTGGTGAAGTTGACATTCTGGCAGTAGATAAGGATGGTAACTTCAGCATTTATGACATAAAGACAGGAAAAGACTTTGGTAAATATGATGAATCATATGCAGGAAAGTTAACCAAGAGAGAAAATCATACTAATCAGCTTAGTGCTTATAGTAACCTGCTTCAGAACCAATTGGGCATAAAGCCCAAGAATCTCGGTATCCTTCCCATAGAGATATCTTACAATGATAAGGGAGAGATTCTTACTGCTAAGAAACTTAAGGGAATATCCCTAACCTATAATCCTGAGATATCTGAGATCATACCTCTCCATGAACCTGAACAGAAAGTAGAGGCCAAATTACCTACTTCTGCTCCAACGGTCTCCAAGCTTATAGGACACAAAGGTAAGCCTAAGGATACTCAATTTAAAGCTGCCAATGTTCTCCCCGGTGAGTATACTCCTGGAAATATACAAGAAGAGTTTAAGTTAGCAAAAACATGGCTACCTGATCATGTAACTTTTCAGGAAGTTCAAGACCTCATTCACATGACTGGAGGAGGGAAGGCATGGGGTGCTATGAAGGATGCAGCCATTTACGTGTATAAGAATGCTTTAAGAGGCACTACTTACCACGAAGCTTTTGAACTTGTATGGCAAAACTTCCTTAAGCCCGAGCAGCAACTCTCTTTGTATCAAGAGTTTAAGGAAAGAGAAGGTTTCTTCTATACTTATAATGGAGAATATAAAACTTTCTCGGCAGCTCAATTTAAGGAAGCTAAGGAGCAAATGGCTGATGAGTTCATGGATTATGTCCAAGATGGAAAGCAGCCTATCGGCATTAAGCAAAAGACATGGTTTCAAAAGCTTGTCTCGTTCATTAAGAAAATCTTCCTTGGAAATCAAGGAGATATAAATGACCTTTTCAAAAACATTACCTCTGGATATTACAAGAATTATCCTGCTTCGCAAAAGAACCCAGGTTCAATAGCTTACAGAAATATAAAGGCTTCTGAAGCTCTTATACAAGATGTGTTGCAGGGTATGACAGCAGACCTCTTCAGTAGAGAATTTGAGAGAGATTCTGCTATTGTAACCCAACTAGAGGAAAATCCAAAACAGGCTACGGCCTCTGTATATGGAAGACTTTTTAATTCGATGCAGTATTTCTTTACTAGTGATAACCCTGATGCTACTGACACGTTACAAGCAATATATGCAGACAAAGCAGCACCCTATGTAGAGAGTGAGGATTGGGATAAGGTGGCTCTTATAGACCAGGAATTTAGAGGTGTACAAAGTCAGTGGGAGTTTATTCAAGCTAATTGGGGAGAGTTTGTTAAGGAACACCAAAAATACCTTCGTGTTTTCAAGGTAGAGTTTACTGTAGGAGACGATGGAGAGATAAAGATGGATAGTACCTCTAGGAGAAATCTTGAGGATTACGAAAGCATGACTGGTCAATCTGATTATGCTAGGGATGTAATGACTATAAACGCCAGGAACGCAGCCTCTGAGAAGGTAAAGCTTCTCTTTGCTACTATAGCAGATAGGGAATTCGTGAAAGGAACAGTAGCTGAAACATTAGATAAGCTCAGATCACAAGCTGAGGGAGAGAAAACAAGGATAAAGAGAGAAAACTCCCAGGTGAGGATGCCTAAATTGGCTCCTTATGCCAAGTTCTTTAACTATGTTTTACATAACGTAACCAATACTAATGGTATCTACGATATCTACAAGAAGCTGGTTACTATGTCTAACAATGCAAGGATCAAAATCAATGCTAATGTAGATGCTTTAGTCAACAGGCTCACCTTCAAGCAAGGTTTCTCTACTCTCTCTATAGATCAGGCAAAAATGATTCTCTCGCTAGAGAATGCTCTTTCAAAACAAAAGCCTGATTTCGTAAGACAGTTTGTTGATAGTGAGGGAAATATCTATTTCAAAACCTCTATTGTCAATAGTAGAGTTGATCAGGTTACTGAAGATTGGATAACTCAAATAAAGGGTTCTAATGCAGTTAAGGTGACCCCTGATGGAAATTTCATCTTCAATAAGTCCATTAAGGATATAAAGGACCCCATAGAACTTCTTGAGAAGATAGGTATAAACATTGAGAAAGAGGATTATAACAACCTCCCCCCCAAAGATAAAACTGCTTTCAATAATGAGGTAAATGCTCTCAGAACGGTCTTAGAAGAGAATGTGGGTAAGAAGCTCCCAATCTTTACTACTAAGCAATTGGGTATTGATTCCAGGCTTGGCAAACTAGCCTCTATTTATGTAGATAAAGTCATTGGTGATGATACAGATTCCATGCACTTCAACCTTGATGGGGAACTTACAGCCAATTTCGTATTGGGAAATTATGCTTCAACGATCCTGAATGATGCAAACAACTCAAAGACGAAAGCAGAATTTATTGCGAAAAATCCTCAATTCAATGATATATTTCATAAGGATAGTATCCTTCTTAATCAAGTAATCTTTGGAGAGGATGGAAAGTTTGTTTCCCCAATCAATATAGCAGTTGCTGAAGGCAGGGAGAGTTACGAAGGCACTAATAAAGCATCCTCTACACTCACAAAAGCCGAGAGGTTTGTTTACGAGATCAATAATAATCTTTCAGGAGTATTCTATACACTCCTTCCTGCAGACGCAAAGACTGAATGGGCTATATACACAGGTACTTATATCAAAGCCTCTGAGTACTTTGACAAAACCACTACCAATGAAGCTACGAAGAAGTTCATGCATATCATGTGGTCTAATCTCCAGACTGAAATAGCACTAGCTAAAGACTTCAAAACCAATCCTAATCGCCAGGGTATTGTAGAACTTAACGAGAAGTATCAAGGGAGAACTAAAGGCTCATCTTTACGCTTTTTTGCTGATATCCTTGATCCACAAATAGCACAAAACATTCATTCTCAAGTAGTTGATGGTAGTAGTGACCTGGAGGCTACTTTCTCCAGGGAAGCTTTTGATGCAGCTATCAGTAAGTGGATTGATACAAAAGCACAAGCAGCAGTTGATTATCTCTCTAAAGAGAAGATATTTGGAGTAAGTGATCAAGGAAACTACAAACTTAACGGAGTTTTAACAGAATTTGTCTCTAAATATCTTGAGAAAGGTAAATATCACACTCCTGCTGAAACCATCAATATGATGAAGTTCAGAGAGATGAACTATGCAATCAATAATATTGAGATGCACAAGTTTTTCTTTGGTGATCCTGCTCAATACTCTGATGAGATGAAGAGGATAAAATCTTTTCTCTCTGGTAGGGAATGGTCTCACGTAGATTATGCTAATAACTATGCTGGTTTTAATCAATTTGCTAATGGCGCTTTAAATAGAATAGGGGATATACAATTGTCTCCCGAAGACCCTGGCTATCATAACTTTAAAAATCACATGAACACTATAACTGTTCATGATGTCATAGCAGAGTCAAGCGCCTCCAAGATGCTTCAAAAAGCTATTGGTGATGAAGCTATAGCTTACGAGTTCATAAATGAAGCAGATGCTCAAACGTGGCAGCATATCTCCTCCTATAGAGAGGCTCTCCTTAAAGCAGGTGGACGCTGGACTCAAGCAATGGAAGATCAATTCCAATGGGAGATGGCTTATGAAAGACAAGCTCGTTTCAAAAATGGTTCTTATAAATATTCTTCCATGGAACTTGAGAGGCATGATTGGGCTCTCTTGAAAAAAGAACCTAATGAGAGTGTCTTCTTCTATATTACTAAACCAATTCACTCTGGGGTCCAAGCTGTAGGGGATACTGCCATAATGTCATTAGATAAAACCTCCTCTGCTCCTATTTGGTACAGAATGGCTGAAGGTAGAGGGTTAGTAGGTCTTTATAGTGCCATGCAGAATAAAGGAACTGACTATATAAGAGTAAAAAGTGCGCATAAGGTAGGCATCCAAAGCAAGTCTTTTGTGTCTTTGTATGACGAAAATGGTATAATAAACACTAAAGGTATTCTCGAAGCTGCTCATGAGGAAATTCCCTTTAAGTACTATGGTATCCAGGTAGATACCTCTTCTAAGAAAGAAAGTCAAACCGAGGGGTCCCAGCTTAGGAAACAGGCTGTTGGGGACCTCATGGATGCTGGGGTTCCTGTGGATTATAAAGGCAACGATTGGGAGCACCTTACTGAGAACCAAAAAGAGAAGGCTTCTCCTATTTATACTCTTGTAAAACAGCACGATCAGGCTCTGAGCGCTCTTACTAATAAAAGATACCAAAACCTTCTCTCCAAGCTAGGTATCAGAGAAACAGAGGATGGTTTTGAGTATGATAACCTGAAGAATGTATCTGAGTTCCTTCTTAATGAGATAACTAGAAGGGAGCTTCCTAATAATATTAGTGATGCTATAGAGGTTGATCCTGAAAATCCTCGCCAATTCAAAATACCTTTGGAGGCACTCTCTAATTATCAACAGGTTAGGAACATCTTATGGTCTACGGTTGAGAAAACAGTTATTAGGCCCAAGGTTTCTGGAGGTATGAAGATACAATTGGCTGCTACTGGATGGGAGAAAGCTAATAGGGTAGTCAAACAAACAGTAAATGGCAAAACTGTATATACCTCTTCTGAACTCAAGTTTTATTCTGTAGGAGAAGATGGCAAAACACAGGCTTGTGAAATAATGCTGCCTTATTGGTTTGGTCAAAAGATTAGGAGAGGTCTTGAAGAAAGAGGTAAATCTTTTGCTAATGATAAGGAGTTCAAGGACCACATTATAGAGTATTTAAACAAAACTCAAGAAGGAAAACGTCTTCTTTCAGGGATAGGTTTCCGTATTCCTACTCAGAGAGATAACTCTATCGAAAGCTTTATTGTGAAGGACTTCTTACCTGAACAAATGGGTGATGTTGTCATTCTTCCCTCAGAGATTACTACAAAAGCAGGCTCTGACTTTGATGTGGATAAGCTCAGTATTTATTTGCGTAACTTTTATATTGGTAAGAAAGGATATCCAAAAGCTGTTCCTTTCGAGAATATAGATACTAATGACCCAGAGCAACTCAAGTGGTACTATGAGAAATATATGCTTGAGGCAAATCGCAGATACGAACAATGGTTCAAGGAGAAAGCTTCTAGGGAATTTATAGATAAAGTATTTGATGTACAGAGTGAAGATGAGGAACCTGAGTATGTACCTTCTTTAGAAGAGTTCTTACTCCAATCTCAAGGCAAAAGTATTTGGGAAATGAACTCTCTTGAAGCGCTTGAGAATAAATATTTTGATATCCTCACAGATATTTACTCTCTCCCAGAGAAATTGAAAGGGTTGGTTTCTCCTAATGATGCTTCAGGATTAAAAAGCATTGCAGAGAAGATAAATAGGATGAAGAATCCTGGATATAATGATGCAAAGCAGCCTTATGGTAGAATATTGGACTCTATGTGGATGATGTCTGAAAGGCACAAATATCTTATAGGTAAGAAAGGAGTGGGTATTGCTGCAGTGGCGCAAACTAACCTAAATGTTAACCAGGGTTCTGCTGTCCATGTAGTTACAACTTTTCAACCCCGTCTTCCTCACAATACTGTTACCGTAAATGGCCAAAAGTTTATCTCTTTGGGAGGGATAAGGAACCAGGGAGGTGAGGAGATTTCGAAGGTAAATGCCTCATTTATAGATGGTTATGTGGATATTGCTAAAGGTGCTTGGATAATAGATTTGGGTGCCAATGATGATACTGCTAAGGATTTTCTTCTTCAGGTTAAATGGGGTACGGATAAGTATGATGTAGCTCTTTTCATGAATCAGCCTGCTATCCAGATGTATATCAATGAAAGAGCCTCTCGTAAATCTGTATCTCAGATTAATGAAGATGTGAGAGTTCTTGGTAAGAGAAGGCTTTTTGAGCTTGTGGGCTCTCGCTTCAAAGCAGGTTTGAACAAAACCCTTCTTGACAAAAGAAAACCAGCTCGTTATACTAGGGAGCAGATGGAGAGTATGATTATAAAATATGGTAAGGGGGAGGCTCTTACAAAAGATGAAGCTATCTTGCAAATGCAAATGCTCTCTGATTACCAGGAGATAGATGGTCTGGGATGGGAACTCTTTAGGTTTGTACAAGGATATAACTGGGATACTTCCAGGAATAATGATCCTAACTTGGTATATAAGAAGGAATTACAATATCAAGCTGCAAGAATGAGCCCTGTTCGCTCTGTAGATACTCTTATGAAATCTTCCTTTATTGGAGAGGTGAGAGACAAAGTTCTTAAGATCGATGCCGCTCTTAGGTCTATAACTAACACACAGGTTGGAGAAAGTCGTCAGACTCTAAATGCAATAGCTAATGATCTTGCAGAAAGAAGAGGTGTTAATCAAGAGGAATTTAGGAAAGCAATGGTCAAGGCAGAATTAAGCTTATTGGATTATGTGATCCATACTACTACTATGGTAGCTGGAAGATCGATGTCTGAATGGGTAAAATCTTTATTAACTGGTCCTAATGCAGTAGCAGTGTACGTGGATGCTATGAAGAAGTCAGGTGATCTAAACCTCACTACCAATCCTTTTATAGCTAATGTCAGGCCTAATATTGATAAAAGGGAAGGTTTCCCCTCCACTCTGGAACTTGTGGAGAAAGATCATGATGCCTATACCTCCAATGTGCTTACTGATGCTATGCGGGAATTGAATGATAATCATACTGTTATCTCAATTGATGACAATAAAGCCAATAATCTTTCAGTTTCCCAAATTTACAAACGGCTGGTACTTGCATCCCTCCTTCAGTCAGGCTCTAAACGTTCCTCTATATCTTTCACTCATTTAATCCCTAATGAGCATCTATCAGCACTTATTAAAGACTCTATACAGAATATAAGGGCTGATTTTGAAACTTTCTATAACTCTGATATAGTCTATAGAGCAAACTGGGGTGATGAGACATTAGTTCCTACAGTATCTCCAACTTTCTATGAGGATTTTGGAGACCCTTCAAGAGGACAATATGTATATGAGGGTTATAACTCTGTGAAATTTAATGAGATACTTAAAGGGCAAGGTGTTTCAAATCCTCCCAAAGTACTTAAACTTAATCCTTTTGAGTGGGGCGATAAGAAAGTTGTAAAGACAATTGAGTATAAAAGGGACCTAAAGACTAAACAAATCATTGAGAGAACTGTTAAGTTGTTTAAGAGAGTGGATGTTGGGTCTCAACCAGTTATATTCTCAAGAAAGGAATTTGTTGAAGCTGATGGAAAAGATAGGCTGTTTGCTTATACTGCTTTCAAGGAGATAAATAAATGGGGAGACGGCCCAAGAGTCCAGGAGTATTATGATAATAAAGTGTACTCTGAACTTGCTACCAATCCTCATGTGCAAGAGATTGATAATGATCTTATTATCTACGGAGCTCTAAACACGGGATACTCTAGCAATTTAGATGAAAGTGTGGCTCTTGGTATAGCAGAACATTACAAAAATCAAGTGCAAGCAGAGGATGTTACTCCCCCCTTAGAGGATAAAGCTCCTATAGTTCAGGAAGCTATACCAGTTACTCCTAAAAAAGAGATTAAATTTGAAGAGGTAAATGTGGATGAGACTAAGAGAGCCGGTAAGAAGGACATCTTTCCTATTGCTAGTTCTGAAGGCGAAGTGGGGGAAGTAGAGGGCTATAAAGTGAGTTTTAAATCTCATCCGGACTTAAATCTTTATGTATATAAGACTGATTATGGAACTTGGACTCTCACTGATGCAAAGAGTGGGAAATCAATTAGTTCTGGAGATACCATCAAGCAAGCTGTAGCAAAT
>Ga0163163_10001146_pt1 | contig 22535 bp, 29 predicted proteins | sample S65metaG_FD_119766 | JGI IMG/M metagenome (GOLD analysis project Ga0163163, IMG submission 119766) | Switchgrass rhizosphere microbial communities from Kellogg Biological Station, Michigan, USA - S6-5 metaG | ecosystem: Host-associated > Plants > Roots > Rhizosphere > Soil | place: USA...
GCGGAACGGCCGATCAGGCCTTAGTTAGCACTGCCCTGGCTACAAAAAATAATCTCAAAGTTGGCTCAACCTTTACGGCCTACTCCGAAACATTCACGGTAGTTGGTATTTATGACAGTGGTACCGCTTTTGAAAATAACAGTGTTCTAGTCCCGCTTGCCGTAGCCCAGAGACTTGGCAACCAAACAGGTGAAGTTAGCACTATAGTCGTTAAAGCCAGTAGCATCGATACCATCGCTGGCGTAGAGAGTGCGATTAAAGCCAAGCTTGGTAGCGACAAAGTTGATGTAACCAGTTCTGAGCAAAATACTCAGGATGCCATTGCCAGCCTAAAAAGTGTCGAGCGTATTTCTGTGGCCGGAGTAATAATTGCCGTCGCCGCAGCTGCGGTGATTGTTTTCTTGATCATGGTAATGATCGTTCGCGAACGCAAACGCGAAATAGCCGTGCTCAAAAGTATTGGTGGCAGCAACGTCAAAATTGTTGGCCAGTTTGTAACAGAAGCAATTGTCCTAACTGCTGTTAGTGTTATATTTGGCATGATTGTAGCGGTGTTGGCTAGTGGTAAAGTCACTTCCCTCCTTGTTGACTCGAATACCAAAAGCTCAACCAGCAGCTCTACGGCCACTCTTGAAAGCCCAGGTGGACGCCAGATTAGTGTTGCTGGCGGAACCACCAGGCGCGGCTTCGCTACCCGCATCTTTGGCGGTGGTCAAAACGGTGATACCGTAGAAAGCTTGGTTAAAGGTGTCAAAACCGACATCGGTCTTGGCTTCCTACTAGAAGGCTTAGGCGCCATCATTGTGATTGGCGCGCTTGGTTCGGCCATCCCTGCGTTCGCCATATCAAAAGTCAGACCATCCGAAGTAATGAGAGGAGATTCCTAGATGATTGAAGTCAAAAACCTGAAAAGAAGTTTTAAAACCGATGCCGGTGTTGTAACGGCCGTTAACGATCTAAGTTTTAGCGTCGAAGACAGCACCTTCGCGGCGATTGTTGGCAAAAGTGGTTCTGGCAAGTCTACACTGCTTGGTTTGCTTGGGGCATTAGATCGTCCAACTAGCGGCAGCATAGAAGTTGGCGGCCAAAATGTCGCCACCATGAATGATCGTAAATTAATCGAATATCGTCGCAATAAAATTGGCTATGTTTTTCAAAACTACAGCCTTATCCCAAACCTCACCGCGCTTGAAAACGTAATGCTACCCTTAGAGTTTGCTGGCATGAGTAAAACCGATCGTAAAGCTCGGGCCGCCGATTTACTTGATCAAGTTGGGCTAGAGGGTGGCAAGCAAAGCCGCAAGCCTTCCCGGCTTAGTGGCGGCGAACAGCAGCGTGTAGCGATTGCTCGGGCTCTTGCCAACAAGCCGTCTTTAATTCTGGCCGACGAACCAACTGGCAATTTAGACACTGCCACCGGCGAAGTGATTTTTGATCTGTTGCACAAACTGTCGCGCAAAAATAAAACCACCATTATTGTGGTCACGCACGATCTTGGTATTGCTGGCAAAACCGACAAAATATTTAAACTTCAAGACGGCAAGCTAGTTAAGAACCGAGTTTTATAAGTTCCAAGTAACGTTCAGGATTTACCCAGCAATCATCGTGCTCACCCGGCAGGTCAACAAGTTGTGGTTTGTAAACAAACGGAAGCTGATCTAAATCAGGCATACAAAAAGTGTCGTTTTCATTACGCACCACAATAAGCTTTGGCACTTTAATCCCCCAAGGCTTATTTTGTTTTTTACCTCTATACATCCGAACACCACGGAAAATATTTAGGCCGTACAGCAAATTCCAAAAAGTTTTGTAAATATACCAGCGCTTATAACGAAACTTAAAGCTAAATTTTAAATCTCTAAAAAACTTTTGGACGAAACTACTAAACAACGATTTTCTAGGCCAAAAAGGCATGTCAATTAAAAGTACGCAGTTCGCCCTGTTATTCTCAGGGATTAAATAACACCCGCCAGAATGGGCAATAATAATTTCAGCGACTTTCGGATCATCTTGTAAAGAATAGCCTGCTTGCTTAAGAAGTTTTTCAAAATTAACTCCTACGTGCCTACCTTCGGCAATGCCGTAGATCACACAGACGCTCGGCATTCTAAATGTCCAGTTCGATACTAACTGGGCAATGATCACTTCCCATCACATCGGCATGAATTTCGGCAGTACTAATTTTATCTTTCAGTGCTTCAGACACTAAGAAGTAATCTATTCTCCAACCAACATTGCGAGCCCTAGCATTGGCCCAATGCGTCCACCAAGTATAGTGGCCGTTGCCTTCGGGCGTGAACACTCGGAAAGTATCCACAAAACCAGCGTCCAAAAACTTCTGAAAACCTTCCCTTTCTTCATTGGTAAAACCGTGTTTGCCGATATTGGCTTTTGGGTTGGCAAGGTCGTCCTCAGTATGAGCTACATTTAAATCACCACAAAAAATCACTGGCTTACGTTGCTCCAAAATTTTGCAATAAGTTAAAAACGCTGGGTCCCATTGCTTATGGCGCAGGCTCATCCTGGAAAGATCATCTTTGCTGTTTGGTGTATAGACAGTCACCAAATAAAACTCATCATATTCGGCGGTGGTGATTCTGCCCTCTTTGTTTGGGTCGCCGTATTTATCGGCCATGGCGAATTGCTTTTCCAGTTTTAAAGGCAGGCCAAAATCCACGCTTAAGGGCTTAGTCTTACTAAAAATCGCCGTGCCGCTGTAACCCTTTTTTTCGGCCGAATTCCAATATTCTTCGTAATCACTAAGATCAACTTCGGCCTGGCCTTGCATCGCTTTTGTCTCCTGCAGGCACAAAATATCCGGTTCGTGCTCCTTAATAAATTTTTGCAGCAAACCTTTGTTAACAACTGCTCTAATTCCGTTTACATTCCACGAGTAAATCTTCATGTAAGCTAGTATAAGTCATTTTGCTTCAGATCGTTATATCTGATAAAATGAGTTTTTGATGGCTTATAAACGTGTACTCCTAAAAATCTCTGGTGAGCAGCTTGCCGGCAAACACGGTTTTGGCGTTGATCCAGAAGTTGCTAAATATTTGGCTCAGGAAGTAAAAAAAGCGACCGAAAATGGCTGTCAGCTTGTAATCGTGGCCGGTGGTGGCAATATGGTACGCGGTGCCGAAGTAGCTGGTAATGGTATTCGTCGAGTCACGGCCGACCAAATGGGCATGCTCTCAGGCCTCATGAACGCCATGGCCCTAACCGACATTTTTGAATCACAGGACCTGCAAGTCCGCTGTGTTAGCAATCTTTACGCCGAACAAGTTGCCGAATCTTATTCTTATCGTTTAGCCGAAAAACATCTTAATAACGGCAGGATCTTGATTGTGGCTGGTGGTAGCGGTCGCCCTTATGTTACGCACGATACGGCCGCAGTTATGTTGGCTTTAGAGCTAGACTGCGAACTTACTATCAAGGCTTCTAAAGTAGACGGTGTTTATGACAAAGATCCTAATCAATTCAATGATGCCACCAAACTAGACAGTGTTTCACTGCAGTCCGCCATCGAAAATCCGGCCATAAGAGTCATGGACCGAGCGGCTCTTGGTTTGGCCGTGGAGCACGGTGTTCATGTGGTTGTTTTTGACATGTTGAAGCCCGATAATCTTAAGAAAATCGTTAATGGCGAACCAATTGGCACAAAAATTAGCTAAATGGCACATTTAGACGGCGGGTTTGTTAATTTTAGAAGAGGTCGCGGCGAAAGACTTCCCGAAGCTGAAGTTTCTACTATCCCGGGGAATAAGCTAAAAACAACTGTAGTAGCTGTTTTGGCTTCAACAGTATTGGTGAGTTTAGGAATAAAAGCTTTAGAAAATGTTCAAAGTGATCCACAGCCAAGCGATACCGAGCGCAGTGTTTATTATGGTGGCTTGTAAATAACATTCGCAAGTTGTATAACAATCATTATGAGTGAACGAAAACTAAGTCTACTTGATAAAACGGCTTTAGCGGCAGGTGCCGGGGCGATGGTCTTTGGGGTTGCTAACTCACCCCACGAACCAGCATCAGCCGAGGCTTCAACCGTCACAGTCTCTAGGCTCCAAGATGTTTTACCAGAGGTTCCGCAGTGCACCGAGCTCATTGCCCTGCCAAATATGGCAAGACGTGACTTTTATCTTAATATTGGCATACCGCTAACCAGTGACGCTTACTACGAGATGTCGACGCGTTTTAACGCTGCCGATCTTGAAAATGTCAGCATACTGGATATGTATCCTGATCATGTCCAGGTGCAAGTGGATGGTAAGCCCGTGGGCTCACCCACAGACGGAAGCGTAATAGAGCTAGGGTTTTCCCTGTGGACCTCACCTAATCGCTCCATTTTTGCCTGGGCCGATACATCGGTTGGCAGGCTCGCTTGCCAAATGAGCGTTTAATTCGCGAAATTACGTCGAACATCGCGTTCTTCATCACGCTTTTTTATCACCTGCCGTTTATCGTATTGTTTTTTTCCGCGGGCAATCGCGATTTCTAGTTTTATAAACCGGCCTTTGGTTAGCAGTTTAGTAGGCACGATCGTAAAACCTTGGTGTTTTGCTACTTCAAGCTCCTCTAACTCACGCTTTTTTAGGAGTAGCTTGCGGTTTCTGGTTTGCATTTCGCTTGGCAGATGCGCGGCATTAGTTTTAACTGGCATCACCTGAGCGTTCATAAGCCAGGCCTCGCCATTGTGAATGTTCACAAAAGCTCCCTGCAAACTGGCATGATTCATACGCACACTACGGACTTCTGGGCCAGATAAAACCAAGCCCGCCAAGAACGACTCTTTAAGTTCGTAATCAAAGCGCGCGCGTTTATTTTGAACGGCTCCGGGGTTTCCCCGCTTCTTTTTCATAACAGAGGTATTGTACTCTATAAGCCTGAGGCTTGACAAGAGTAGTATAATTATTTCTTAATAATATCTAAGTTTACTTTTAGCTTGCCCTGTTGCTCAAGCTGGCTGTTATGATTTTCGGCTTTGCTAATCGCCTCTTTAGCGGTGTTCCAAAGGCTGGGGTCATTGTATTTAACCATGCGCCAGTACCACCACTCTACACCCCACATGTATATTGTCTTCATGCCGGTAGCCTCGCCGTATTGAATGCGATCTTTTAGACGCGGTGCGTCCAAGGTTTTGCTTTGTTCGGCAATCGAGGCGTCCTGAATACCGCCGACAGGGTCAGCAATCCACGGTTCGGCCTGGAGTTCGTGAATGAATGAATTGCGGCCGCGAGTTAGTTCTGTCCAGCCAGCTCTAAAGGCGTAGTACCAAGCCGGAATTGGGTACTCAAAATAGCGTTGGCTAATGGTTTTGTCCCAGACCCGTTTATAGACTGAAATCGACCATTCATCAGGCGTTGGCTGGCCTAAAGGCATACCAATGGCGTTATTACTCATACTAACAACCAAGGTGTGATTTGGGTCGAGCCCTTTTACTAAGTTATATTCACTCACCAAACGTTCGCGGTCAAAGTTATGGCATTCACCGAAAACCGTTAAAAAATACTCATTTTCTAGCTGGTAACTGTCGAGCGCCGAGTTATCTTTGTAGCGATTTACAACTGTTGCGATGAAGTTGTTGAGCTGTTTTTCCCACTGCGTTGTTGGTTCACGCTCGGCCCAGTCTGGCATATGACACTCCGGCCAGCGTGGTTGGCGTAGCCCCAGCGCCAAAGAAACTTTTACATTTCTACTCTGAGCAAACTGCATTTCCGAATCTAGTTCCGAAAAATCATAACTGCCTTGCTGATGCTCAATATCGTCCCAGTAACTCACTAAACGTAGCTGCTTAACTCCTAAATCGTCGACCATTGCAGTTAATGTTTGTCTGGCGTCTAAACCAAAGTAACGGGCATAATCAGGTACAAACGTGGCGCCCAAAGTAATTGGTTCGTTGGCATGTTTATGAATGTACCACTGCGCGATGCCGTACATGCCGCCAACTCCTACGATCAAAGTAATGCCAAACCCGGCGAAAACTTTTTTCCAAAAATGTTTTCGCACCGACCATTTCATAAATCGGGCCCAAAGCACCTGCCAAAAACCCACATTTTGGTTCCTTGAAACCTTCTTATGTACAGCTGTTTTTCTCTTTGGCATGGTAGTATCTATCAAGCGATGTCTAAACTTCTAACGCTTACTTTAGTTATACCAGTTTATAACGAAGAAGACCACCTCAAAGACTGCCTTGACGCGATTGCAAAACAGTCGCAAAAGCCGATGGAGGTAATTGTGGTTGATAATAACTCCACCGATGGCTCCATGTCCATTGCCAAGCAGTACCCATTTGTACGGATTCTAAAAGAAAAACAACAAGGTATCGCCCACGCCCGTGATAAGGGTTTTAACGCCGTTAAAAGCGATATAATCGCCCGGATTGATGGCGATACGATTTTGCCTAAAAACTGGATTAAAAGAGTTTTAAATTTTTATAAAAATCCTGAGCATCAAAACCAGGCTCTTACCGGTGGTGGCTATTTCTATAACTTAAGAATGCCCAAGCTAAACGGCTGGATTTTGAGCCAGTTTTCCTACCGCGTAAATCGTTTTATAGTTGGTTTTTACATTTTGTGGGGCTCAAACATGGCTATGCCGGTGGATTTATGGAAAGCGGTTCGAAGCAATGTTTGTCATCAACGCACCATTCATGAAGATCTAGACCTTGCCATCCACCTACACCGCCGGGGCTACCAGGTTGTTTACAACGCCAATATGCGGGTGGGCGTTTATATGAAGCGTGTTTGGGAGAATAGAGACCAGCTTAACGAACACCTCGGCCGGTGGCCGCAAACTCTTAAAAGCCACGGCTACAAACTGTGGTGGCTGAGTTTGTGGGGCAATTTTGGGCTTAAATATATCGTTCAGCCTTATGGTTATATCGTCGAAATGTTGTCGCGTTTTGTTGGCCGCCCAAGCTTGCCGCATAAGCGCAAGTAGTAGACAATATTGCTAATGACTAGTCCATCTGTTTCAGTCGTAATCCCCAGCTATAATGAAGCTACTTATATTGACCGGCTCTTAGAAGCTTTAAGTAAACAAGACTACCCTAACTTTGAGGTTATTGTTTCTGATGCTGAATCTAAAGATGGCACCAAAGAGGTTGTTAAAAATTTTGAGAATAAATTAGATGTTAGTCTTGTTTCTACACCGCCCAAAGGCCCGTCGGCCGGCCGAAACGAAGGGGCCAAACGAGCCAAAGGCGAATGGCTATTATTCTTAGATGCCGACGATGATATTGATGACCCAAAATTTATCGAGACGTTAATTAAAACTTGCCAGGCCAAAAACTGGCAGACCTGCACCGCCAAGATTAAATTACGAGGCGATGCCAGCCTAAAGGAACGATTTGGCACGGCGTTAGATTATTACTATATAAAGCTTCTGGCCCACACCAAGCATCCAGTAGCGCCAGGCTGGTGCATTATGACCAAGCGCGATCTGTTTGAGAAAAATAACGGCTTTAACGAAAAAATTCATTTTGGCGAAGATTACGACTACGTTACAAGAGTTGGTCGGTTTAGCTTTGGGTTTGTAGACGAAACCGCCTATTTTCTTGATCTTAGGCGTCCCCGCGCCGAGGGCTGGCGTCTAACCATTAAAGCGATTGCTAACGAAATTTACCGTCATACCCATCATTACAACCTAGAAAATAACCCAAATAAATATGAATTTGGAAAGCACCAAAAACGTGAATCAAACTAAACCTAAAAAATTCCTGGTTCAGTTCGCCGAATATATGGTTGGGGGCGGCGTTTATTTTTGGGGTGGCTTGGGCGTCTTTTTTGTTACCTATAACCTGCTCCATTGGCGTTGGTTTTTTGCTAAAGCTTTGGCAGACATTTTAGGCTGGACCGCTAACTTTGTCATTCAGCGCTACTGGGCGTTTGCCGACAGTCGCTTAAAAGGCCAGGATCGCCGGGTTGTTTTCCGTTATGTACTGGTAAATGGCATAGATCTGTTTATAGATTACGGAATCGTCGCGACCGTAGTTCACTTCAATATAACCCCATATGTTGGTTTTGTTATCTCGGCCGGATTCACAACCGTCTGGGATTACCTTTGGTATAAATATTGGGTTTTTAAGCCAAGCGCTAGTTAGCATTATTACTGGTGTAGCCGCCGTACTGATTTACGGTTGGTGTGCAGCTGCTCCAGAGGCCTTTATTTTGTTCACGGGCGGTTCTTTGGTAGCTCAAAAAATCTTCGGTTTTACTGAACGGAAAGCCGGTGTAGGCAAAGCCATAGCCTTGTTTAATTATCTCGGCGTTTACTAAGGAATTATTGGGCAAATAGACATAGCGCAGTAAGCGGTCGTAGCGGTCACGGTTAGTGTCTAAAGGATCAGACTCTAACCGAACATTGTTGGTACCGATATAGCCTTTAGTAAAAGCCGCCGCCACTACGCCAAAACATTGAACGGCTTTGCGTGGATCGTGTGTTTCGGGTGTATCTACGCCTATAAAACGTATCGTTTCAATCTTGCCGTTCATATCAACTTTAATAGTGTCACCATCTACGAACTCAGTTACTTTATAAAGCCCCGGCTGGACTTGCTGTACATTTTCCGCGGCGCTTTTGATCCAGCCTCGCTGCTGGGCAACAGCTGTGCCACCAATGATAATTAGACCAATGCCAAGACTGACTAGCTTGCGCGACTGACGCTTGGTAAGCAGCTTACGACTCATCTATTTTGCCTTTTGTGGCACTACCAGCGAGCCAAATATCCCCACCGTTAAAATTACGCCAATAACAGCCAAACTTAATCCTGTTGAGACAGTAATGTGTAGCCACTCATGTCCAAAAATTTTATCTGGCGAAACAATCATTTTAATACCGACAAAGAACAGTAAAAATCCAAGTGCCTTATTAAGCAGCCAAAACTTATCCTTAATAAACTCAAAAACAAAGTAAAGTGCCCTAAGGCCCAAGATAGCGGCGGCGTTGCTGGCCAAAACTATAAAAGGATCGCGCGAAATCGCTAAAATGGCAGGCACGCTGTCGACGGCAAATAAGGCATCGGTAAATTCAATGACCACCAGTGCCATAAACAGCATAGTTGCTACTCGCTTACCGTTTTCGATGGTGAATAGCTTGTGACCATCGATGTTATGGCTGACTCTAAAATGCTTTTTAAAAACTCTAAAAAACTTGCTTTTGCCTGGATCAAATTCGTCTTCTTCACGGGTTTTAAGAAGTTTGTAGCCGCTATAGAGCAAGATCACCCCAAAGACGAGTAGGATTGGCTCAAAGTGATTAATTAAAGAAATTCCGGCAAAAACAAAAATCGTGCGCATAATTAAAGCCCCAAAAATTCCCCAGAAAAGCACCCGGTGCTGATATTGTTTTGGAATCTTAAAAAAACCTAAGATAACCGACCAAGCAAAAACGTTATCGACAGACAAAGACTTTTCGATCAAATAGCCGCTAAAATACTGGCCGCCAGCTTCACGGCCATAAGCCATGATAACCACCAAGCCCAGCGCAACACCCAAACCGATCCAAATCAGACTTTGCTGCACCGCCGTTTTAAGCGTTGGAGCGTGATCCTTTTTATGTACCACCAAAATGTCGAATAAAATCAAAAACAAAAACCAAGCTCCGAGCAGCAGCCAGTGCCACCACTCAACACGAATGTTAAGAGCAATATTCTGGGCAGTGGCCAGGAACATTAGTAGTCGATTCCTTTATTCGCTAAAAACTTCTCGTCAAAATGATGCTTAATTTTCGTCATATTGGTGGCAATATCGGCGTACTTCAAAAGATCTTCCGGAAAATTGCGGCCGGTAACGCAGAGGCTGGTTTTTGGTCCACGCGATTTAATTAGTTTTTCTAAATCGGCCTTTGGCAGTAGGCCATCATGAACAGAGTTGTTAATCTCGTCGCATATCACCAGGTCAAAAGATTTATCTTTTATACACTTCAAGGCAAATTCATAAGTGGTGAGGGCGGCTTCTTTATGCTCGTTTTCGCTAACATCCTTGGCGCTTAAATCGCCGGCGTTATAAAAGCCTTTACCGCCCCTAAAATAAACTAGCTTGTCTTCAAAGACTTCTGACTCTAAAAGTTTGGCTATAAACTGTGATTCGCCGGTTTCCCAGGTTTTCACGAACTGCACATAAGCTACTTTCCAACCCCGGCCCAATGCCCGCGCCATTAAACCAACAGAGGCCGAAGTCTTGCCTTTTCCCTCTCCGGTGTAAACTAGTACCACCGAATCTTTGGTTTTAAAATCCTCAAAAGCCATAGCCTTACCAAGCATAGCTTAACCAAGGATCAGTAGTCAAAAGCTAACTCTTTTAAATGTCGTGCCCTTGATGTACGCTAGTCCCCAATATTCCGTAAACTGTAAAAATCTCATGTTCAACGTGTCTTCTGAGGTGAATATTAGGCATGGTTGGGCGAATATTTTCGCAAACACTAATTACATACATTGCAGGATCATTTCGCTCAGCCAAAGCCCGCATTTGATCATTGGTCAAGGCCTCGCCGTCGAGACCCGCCTGGACGATGGCGTCGTTATCCATCGAGTGCCATTTTGAATATCGTTCTTCAAATTCTTCAAGTTCCGGCACAAACTCAACGACTTCAAGCGCGTTACGGATAATGTTTAGATAGCCCGAATAGTTGCGGCCAACTATAGCCTCGCCAAAAAAGGTAGTTTGTCTTTCGCGGATTGCTCGTCCCGTTCGCCATAGCAACTTAGGATTCGGCACCTGAAGTGCTGGTGGGGCTGCGAATGTGCGAGATTCGGCACTCATAACATGAATACTACACCATAGGTAGCGTCTTCGCTGTGATTTTTATCACTATCTACAGTGTTTACTGTTTGTGAGCGGCTAAAGCAGAGTCGATTGCCGGGCGGTTAAAGCCAAGAATAATGGTGCCATCGATATCAATTACAGGGATACCCATCTGGCCTGATTTTTGAACAGCTTCCATGCCGTTTTTGGGGTCGTGTTCTACGTCCCTATCTTCGTATTTGACGCCAAGCTTATCAAAATACTCCTTTGCCGCGTGGCAAAAGGCACACCAGGTCGCACTGTAGACTATAACCATATCTTTGCCGGCTCCTCTTGAATTTTCTGTTTATATTATACCAGCTGTAAAACTTAACCGCTAAAGTATTTTACTCTTGCCAACTCTTCCCGCTCTCTGTTATACTGAGCCTACAAATGGGAAAAGCCGCCGCTAAGCCTCCAACGACGACTATTGATCCTGTCGATGCCAAAATCGTGCAGGCTACAAGTGCTTTGGCGGCCAAGCAGCAGTTTCTAAGTTCTACCTTTAATATGGGGTGGCGCTTAGCAATAACAGTTGTTATACCAATTGTGGCCGGGGTAAAGATTGATGATCATTTCCGTACGGCCCCATCGTTTACTCTGTTGGGCCTAATGATTGCCGTTGTCGCTGGTAGCACCGCTGTCTGGACAACCATCAAACAAGTCAACAAAGAGCAAGCGGATGAAGCCGCTAAACCAAAATCAAAGGAGAAAGCATGATTCTAGGCCGTTTCGCAATCGATCCAGTAATCCACATTACACCTCTAACGGTGTTTAACTTCCACGGCTTGGCTATTACCAACTCTATGCTTTATGGCTTGGCCTGCGCTCTCTTGATTATGATCGTTCTAATTACCGTTGCCCGTCGTATGACTCTAAAGCCAAAGGGCGGCATCACTCAGGTTATAGAAGTTGGTACCGACTTTATTACCGATCTGCTGAAAAGCTCGCTGGGTAGCGAAGAAAAAGCCATAAAATACGCGCCTTACTTTGTAGCGATCTTCTTCTTTATTTTGTTTAGTAACTGGTTGGGGCTACTGCCTATCGTCGGTGAAGCTTTTCGTAGTCACGGCGAACCACTGCTCCGGCCATTTACCGCCGATCTAAATGGAACTCTTGCGGCCGCCACCATTACCTGGCTGCTCGTGCAGTACTTTGCTATTCGTGAGTCCGGCCCTGTTAAGCACCTGCGCCACTACTTTAACGGGAGCTTTAAAAACCCTATTACTCTGCTACTTGGCGTTTTTGAAATGTTTAGTGACCTCACCCGTATTGCTTCTTTGGCGCTTCGGTTATTCCTAAACGTGGCCATCGGTGAAATTATTATTGCTGTGTTTTCTGCCCTAGGCGGTTCGATTGGTTCTATCACCGCCCTACCATTTACCATCCTCGAGCTCCTGGTGGGAGCTTTGCAGGCTTACATCTTTGTCATGTTGTCCATCATGTATTTGGCGGTCGCCGTCAATCATGGAGGCCATGAAGAGAGTGAAGACCATTTGACCGTTGATGAGGTGGTCCACGACGAAGCTGGTAAAGCTAGTAATTAAATTAATGTTAAGTAAGAAGGAGACAAATAATGTTTAATCTAGTCGCAGAAGCAGTTAACACTGCAGTTCTCGCCAAAGGTATCATGATGGGTTTCGGTATGATCGGACCAGCTATTGGTATCGGTTTGATCGGTAACGCTTTCATGGGTGCCGTTGGTCGTAACCCAGAAGCTGCTAAGTACCTAGGCCAGGTGTTGGTTATTATCGCCATCATCGAGCTTATGGCGCTGCTCGTGTTCGCCTCTGTTTTCATCATCAAATAATTAGACCCCGAAAGGAATAACGCATGATACTACATCTGTTATTTGCCGCAGAAGCCGCCGATTCCGGTTCGCCGCTGGCTGCACTTGGGGTTGATGGAAAGAGCCTTATCTTTCAGCTCATCACCTTTGTGCTGGTGTTTGTGATCTTAAAGAAATTTGCCTTTAAGCCAATCACCAAAATGCTTGCTGAGCGCCGCCAGGTTATCGCCGATGGAATTCTGTTGGGCGAAAAAATGGAAAAAGAAAAAGCCAAGCTCGATGAAACTGCTACGGCCGTGATTCGTGACGCTCGGCTTGAAGCTGACAAAATTATTTCAATCGCTCATAAAGAATCGCGTGAACTCATCCGTGCTGCCGAGCATAATGCTAAGGGCCGGGTTGAAGCCATCATGAAAGAAGCCGACATCAAAATTGACGAAGATTCAGAACGCGCCCGCCGTGTACTTGAAAAAGACCTAGTTGGTTTGGTTTCTGAAGCTACCGAAGCGGTTGTTCACGAAAAAGTAACGAGCCAAAAAGATACCGAAATTGTTAAAGAGGCTCTGAAGGGCCGTAAGAAATAATGTTTTCTCGTACCGACCTAGCTGAAGTCATTGGCGAACGCACACTGCGCGTAAGTGATCTAAAAAAGCTTGAAAAAGCTGTAGCGGCGTTTTTACTGAGTGAAAACAAAGCCGAGGATTTAGATTCACTAATGCGTGACGTTATGCGATACCGCGCCGAGCACGGTTTGGTGGAAGCCACAGTGGTTAGCGCTTTTCCGCTAACGCGCGAAGTTAGAAGCGACGTTTTAAGCGCACTGAAGGCCGAATACCCTACTGCCAAAAGTTATCATTTGAACGAACAAGTGGATCCGGGTGTGATTGGCGGTGTGCGTCTTGAAATGGCTAACGAAGAGCTAGATTTAACAGTACGAGGTAAACTGAATACCCTAAAACGATTAACTGCAGCGAGGGAAAATTAATATGCCAGAACTCATGAAAGATATTTCTATCTCCGACCTGTCAGCTGACATCCGCACAGCGATTGCCGAGCTGAAAAAGCGACCCGAAATTGAACAGACCGGTATCGTTACCCGAGTTGGTGACGGCGTGGTTTGGATTTATGGTTTGACCACTTGTGGTTATAACGAAATGATCGAAATTGACGCTACCGACGGTAGCGCTGTTACGGCTTTTGCCTTCAACTTGGCCGAAGACGAAATCGGTGCCGTGCTTTTGGGCGAAGATACTTTGATCAAAGCCGGCGCCAAAGCCAAGCTAACCGGTAAAGTTTTGGAAGTTCCAGTGGGCCCAGAGCTTGTCGGCCGCGTGGTTGACCCAATGGGACGCCCACTTGATGGCAAAGGTGCTATTAAAACCAGCTTAACAAGCCCAGTAGAAAAAATTGCCCCTGGCGTATTGAGCCGTAAAAGTGTTCATGAACCACTAATGACGGGTATTATCGCTATTGATTCGATGGTGCCAATTGGTCGTGGCCAGCGTGAACTTTTGATTGGCGACCGTCAAACCGGTAAAACCGCCATTGCTATCGATACGATGATTAACCAACACCAGCAAAACACCGGTGTTATCAACATCTATGTTGCCGTTGGTCAGAAGATGAGCAAAGTTGCCCGTTTGGTAGAGCGCCTCAAGCGCGAAGGTGTGATGGATCAGACAATCGTGGTTGCTACCAGTGCCGCCGATCCTGCTTCACTCCAGTACCTGGCTCCATACACAGCCACGAGCATGGGTGAATATTTCCGCGACAACAAGCAGCACGCTTTGATTATCTACGATGATCTTTCTAAGCACGCTCAGGCCTATCGCCAGATGTCATTGCTGCTACGTCGCCCACCAGGCCGCGAAGCCTACCCTGGTGACGTGTTCTATTTGCACTCCCGCTTACTAGAACGCTCGGCTAAACTTTCTGATGAACTTGGCGCGGGCTCTTTGACCGCATTGCCAATCATCGAAACCCAGGCTGGTGATATTTCCGCCTATATTCCTACCAACGTGATCTCGATCACCGATGGTCAGATATTTATGGAAACTAACCTGTTCTACCAGGGTATTCGTCCTGCTGTTTCAGTTGGCCTTTCGGTATCGCGTGTGGGTGGAAGCGCCCAAACTAAGGCTGTTAAGTCAGTCGCAAAATCTTTGCGTGTTGATCTGGCCCAGTTCCGTGAACTTGCCGCTTTTTCTCAGTTCTCCACCGATCTTGACGCCGATACCAAACAGCGTATCGACCGTGGTCAGCGTTTGACCGAACTATTAAAGCAGCCACAGTACACACCATATGCCGTTTGGCAGATGTACGTCATGCTCCTGGCCGCTACCAATGGCGCTTTCGACAAAGTGCCTGTAGACAAAATCAAGACCGCCGAAGCTGCTCTGCTTCGTGATCTTAAACACGACCAACCAAAGCTAGTTGAGCATATCAACACCGGTGCCGAAGCCGACGAAAAAGGCATAGAAATCATCTTGAAACTTGCCGCCAGCGTTTCCAAAGCCTACGAACACGCAGAGGAAAAGAAGGCTTAATTCATGGCCATAAACCCTGGTCTAGCCCCAAGCATTGATAAGGCCCATTCTGTTCTTTGGGGTGAGCTTAATGCTGGGGATAGACTTATGTTTCCGAACGGTCATGAAGATGGCTCTGTAATTGGAAGAGAAGTTATTGACCAGATGTTTGCAGCGGCGGTAAAAGGGGAAGATTTAACTTCTGAGCCAAGTTACCCAATATCTGTCGTAAAAACAGCACTTGCTAAACTCGCCAGAGATACCCGTGGTTCTACCATCAGAGAAGTTAAAGGAAATGAGCCACTAACTAAATATTTGTCTGATTTAGTGCAAGCCACAGGAGCATGGTTAGCGGATCCCGAAAGACAATTTCCTGTTGAGGAGGATATAAATGCCTAGTACCCAAATACTCCAACGGCGCATCAAGAGCGTCAAAAGCACCCGCCAGATTACCAAGGCGATGGAGTTAGTGGCGGCTTCTAAAATGCGCCGCGCAACAGAGGTAGCTCAGCGTGGACGCAGTTACCGCGAGGCGGCTCATGATTTACTTTCCCGTCTTACGACTGTAACCGATGTTAAAGACCACCCATTGTTTGTGCAGCGCGAAGTCAAAACTCGTTTATATGTCGCCATCACTAGCGACCGTGGTCTAGCCGGTGCTTATAACGCCAACATCATTAAGTTATTAACCAAAGCCGCCATAGAAGATGACAAAAAAGGTATTAAAACCCAGGCCGTAGTAATTGGGAACCGGGGCGTGCAGTTTATCCGCCGTATTGGTGACATTGAACTTTTGGCTGCCTTCCCTGGCTTTGGTGATCATCCAAGCGCCAACGATATTCGCCCTATCTTGACGACAATTGTCGATCAATACGCTAACAAAGTCGTTGACGATGTCCAGTTGCTCTACACCGTTCACAAGTCCAATATTTTGCAAGAAGCCACCGCACTTTCATTGCTCCCAGCCCGATTAGACTCAACTGATCCAAGTGGCGTAGCTTCTCTAAATAGTGTTACTTTTGAACCATCGGTTACAGCAGTGCTCGATAACGTTACTGAGCGCTTGCTAGAAGTTCAGATTTGGCAAGCCATGCTAGAAAGCATCGCCAGCGAACATTCGATGCGCATGCTTAGTATGAAAAACGCTACCGATAACGCCAATGATTTAATTGGTGATCTTACCCTGGCATTCAACACAGCCCGCCAAGCCAACATAACCCAAGAAATCGCCGAAATTACCGGCGGTGCGGAGGCAATGAAATGAGTGGAAGACAGGAATTAATTAACGATGGACAAGTACCTGACATGTTAGGGCGAGGTTTAGTTTCTTCTCTGTCTAGCGACACGCAGATATCTCAAAGGGGTGTTGTCGTACCTTCATATCTTCGACTTTTAACATATCATCTTCGACCTTTTAATTCCGAATGGCTTGAGTTCGCTGCTAGAGAAGCTGGTGCGCTTAATATCTCACCGGATAGTTTTGAAAGTCTAAAAAGTACGGCAGAAGATGAAGTCGATGAGGCAATAGAGCGCGCCGTAAAAGCTGGATATGCGATCAGGGTATTAGAAGAAAGAGCTGGTTATCCTCCTATAGAGCCTAAGACGGCGAAGGCAATGAAATGAGCAATTATATGAATGGCAATGTGGGTCTTGGCGATGTAGTTGGTGCGTATGTAGATTACAATCTTCTAACGGACGCCAGCCAACTGTCTGCAGAGCAGCTTCATGAACTAACAGGAATAATTACGGAAGCTCGTCACGGACAACACGGTACGCCTTTATACACTTGGGAGACAGTAAGCTTAGCCAACAGAAAAGGTGTAGAAGTTTATAGGCAAGAAGACTTGATTATCAATGGACAACAAGAAGGAGAACAATAATGGCAGCAGCAGTAAATAACAAAACAGGTAAAATCAGCCAGGTAGTGGGCGTGGTGGTAGATGTTGAATTTAGCGAAGGCCACTTGCCTGCTATTTATAACGCGCTCGAACTAAGCTTAAACGGCCAAAAATTATTATTTGAAGTCGCTCAGCACTTGAGCGAATCAAGTGTGCGTGCCATTGCTTTGGGTGCGACTGACGGGTTAGAACGTGGTGCCGAAATTACCGACACCGGCGCGGCTATTAGCGTGCCAATTGGCGAATCAACTCTAGGACGTATGTTTAATGTTATTGGTGAACCAATCGATAACAAAGGCGGCACATTTAGCACAACCGCTCCAATTCATCGCTTGCCTCCTGACTTTACCGACCAATCTGGTTCAGTTGAAATTTTGGAAACTGGTATTAAAGTTATCGACCTAATCGCGCCGATTACCCGTGGTGGTAAGGTTGGTCTGTTCGGTGGTGCTGGTGTGGGCAAAACCGTGCTTATCCAGGAGCTGATCAACAACATCGCTAAATTCCACAGTGGTTATTCTGTTTTTGCCGGTGTTGGTGAGCGTACCCGCGAAGGTAACGACCTTTACCACGAAATGAGCGAATCTGGAGTTATTGATAAAACCTCGCTCGTTTTTGGCCAGATGAACGAACCACCAGGTGCCCGTTTGCGCGTGGCTTTAAGTGGCCTAACTATTGCCGAAGGTTTTCGTGACCAAGGTAAAGACGTTTTGCTTTTCGTAGATAACATCTTCCGCTTTACCCAAGCTGGTTCAGAAGTATCTGCCCTTCTCGGCCGCTTGCCTTCAGCTGTGGGTTACCAGCCTAACTTGGCTCAGGAAATGGGTCAGCTACAAGAACGCATTACATCAACCCGCAAGGGTTCAATTACATCAGTGCAGGCCGTGTTCGTGCCAGCCGACGATGTAACCGATCCAGCTCCAGCTACAACTTTCGCCCACCTCGACTCAACCATCGTGCTAAGTCGTGGTTTAACCGAGCTTGGTTTGTACCCTGCGGTTGATCCATTGGATTCTAGCTCGACTATTTTGGATCCAGAAATTGTTGGCGAAGAGCACTATAACGTTGCCCGTGAAGTTCAACGCATTTTGCAGCGCTATAAAGACTTGCAAGATATCATCGCGATCTTGGGTATGGAAGAACTAAGCGACGAAGATAAACTTACTGTTAAGCGCGCTCGCGCTATTCAACGCTTCCTAACTCAACCATTCTTTGTGGCCGAACAATTCGTAGGTAAACCTGGTAAGTATGTTCCACTAGCCGATACGATTGCTGGCTTCCGCGAAATTTTGGATGGCAAGCACGACGATCTTCCAGAAAGCGCGTTCTATATGAAAGGCGACATTTCTGAAGTTACCGGTGAAGCAAAGCCAGCCGCAAAAAAAGCAGAAGATAAACCTAAAGAAAAAGTTGCTGCTAAAAAATGATTCACTTCGTTCTCTACACACTAAACGGCGTTAAGTATGATGGCGAGGCTTACGAAATTACATTGCCAACCATGGACGGCGAAATTGGTGTTTTGCCAGGACACATGCCGCTAATTAGTGTTGCCAGTCATGGTGCGATTTTGGTGCGTCACGCGCCCAACGAACGCGATGACCAACGCGATGTTTTTGCGATTAGTGGTGGCACAATTCAGGTTGAAGATAACGTTTTGAAAGTTTTAGTAGACGAAGCCGATCACGCCGACGAACTCAATGAACAAGAAGTAAAAGAAGCACTTGAACGCGCTAAAAAAATGGTGGCTGACGCTAAAGATCATGTTAGTTTGCAACACGCACAAACTCTTATGGATCGCCAAGCCGTGCGCTTGCAAGTTGCCGGTTTGAAACGACGCAAACGCTAAGTTTGTATAACGTATTTCGTATTACGTAGTACGTATAAACTGCGCAAAGGTTTAATTAGAAATGCATTGTGTGTTTAACATTTTGTATTTTGTAGTCATGTACTAACGTTGTTGTTTTAATACGTTATACGCTATACCAAATACGGTATACGTTACTTACTATTTGCATTATAAAAAAAATGTACTATGCTACTACCATAACAACTAACGGAGGGTTTTTGTAATGACAGTACGCTCTAAGATTGCCATGCTAGTGGCAGAGTTCTTGGGCACCGGCATCCTCGCGACTGCAGTAATTAATGTCGCGCGTTCACAAATTGGTATTGGCTACTTTGTAGCTTTTAGTGTCGCCATCGCGTTTATGGTGCTCACACTGGTGTTCGGTTCGACTTCGGGTGCGCATTTTAACCCTGCAGTAACCATTGGTATGTGGACACTGCGCAAAATACAAACTGTGCAAGCATTGGCATACATTGCCGTACAAATGCTCGGTGGTTATGCTGCCTGGCACTTGGCAGAATATTTTACTTCCCAAAAACTAACCAGCATTGCTGGTAAAAGTTTTGACTGGAAAGTTCTTGTAGCGGAAATGGTCGGTACATTTGTATTTACATTTGGTATCGCTGCAGCTGTTTACCAAAAGTCTGAAGGCGGTAAATTGGCCGCTACTGTTGGTGCATCATTGTTTGTCGGTACAATCGTAGCTTCGCTAGCTTCAAACGGTGCTCTAAACCCTGCAATAGCATTGGCTAATCAAAGCTGGGGTCGTGCGTATATTTTTGGGCCGATAATTGGCTCCGTCGTTGGTATGAACCTTTACGCGCTTTTGTTTGCGCCTACAAGTTCTTTGGCAGAAGCCTATTCTACATCTGGTAGTAGTAGAGCCACAGCAACTGTCAGTGCTCGTGCTGCCCGTCCTGCACGACGCGCTCCTGCAACCCGCAAAAAGGCCGCTCCAAAGCGCAAGCCTGCTGCTCGTCGCTCACGTTAAGTAATATAAAAATTCTAAAAAACTCCCGCCTTAAATAAGCGGGAGCTTTTTATTTACAAAGGATGGTTGCAATATGTATGATCGCTACCTTCAGGATAATTGCCAGCTTTTAAATCCTCGACAATACTTACAAGTTTTGCGGTCATCGTATCCAAAGATTTTTCCTGTTTTTTGACCGAACCTTGCTGGTTGGTTTCGACAAAATCTAATGTTAATAGCGCGGGCATTTCGTCGTGTATGATTTTCCAAGCAAGCGCGTATAAAGTGAGCTGATTGCTAGAAGTTGCCCGTTGTTTGGCCTTTTCTGGCGTGGTGATGGATGTGCCGGTTTTGTAATCACGAATTTCGGTACCCTTTTTGGTTGTATAGGCAGCGTCAATTCGCCCACGCATTATAAGGTCTGTATCTGGTATCTCTACCCGGAAAGATTGTTCGATTTCGTTTGGTATTTCTTCAACGCTAAAGCGCTTAAATATTTGATTAATAGTCTCAATCGCTTGCTTGTGCGCTCTCTCGCGCGAGCCGGCGGTTTGATAACCATGTTTGGGTAGGTTTTGTTTTAGATTATCGCTTACCTCTTCAATAGTTAGCGGCTGGTTATTGCGACGAGCTTCATGTATTGACTGGATTGCCGAGTGAATTAGTGTGCCGTAAACCAATTTTGGATCATCAGGCAAAGGTATTTGAAGCACGTAGGTGTAATAAAAGTCTTTCGGGCATCTCAGCAAACAATCGATTTGGCTAACACTTAAAACAAACTTTTCAGCGGCTAACATGCTACTTGGCAAATTTATAGTTTTGTCACTTTTAACATTCGGCGCAAATAGCTCCATCGTAGTTTGCTCTATTTTGTCGTTGAGTGCAGAAGTGTCCAGGCTTTCGCCTGTTAGTTCGGAAATAAAACGCGAAGGTTTACGAGCGCTACGGCCGGTTTTAGTATCACTATAACTAATATACAAATTGCTGCGTGCCCGGGTTATGGCTACGTACATAAGCCTGCGTTCTTCAGCCTGCTGGTTGTCGGCTTCGCTCGAAACTTTTAAATCTTCTGGCACGCTCAAACCGCCACCGTGATTTCTTGACGGAAACGAACCTTCGGCACAATCAATAATGAATACCGTGTCCCACTCCAGGCCTTTAGAACGGTGTACGCTTAGTATATTGACCTGGTCGTCAGAAATATCCAAGCTCGCGTCTTTGAGCTCTTGCCCCCCTGCTCTCAGTGAAGGCAGGTTCTGTAAATAGCTTTGTAAACTGCCAAGGTCAGAAATATTTTCGAATTCTTTGAGGGTTTTAAAAAACTGGCTGAGGGCCTGGACTTGCAAGGCTGCCTGCGGCTCTTCGCCGGCGCGTTCATAGAGTTGTTGCTTCCAGCCACTGTCGGTCATAATCGCGTAAGATAATTGCCCTACGCTCTGTTCACGGCTACTCTCACGCCAGGTTGCCAGTTGTTTTAAGGCCTGTTTGCCGTCTTCAAATTCTGAATTTTCGAGTGCACTAATAAAGCTACTGTGATCACGACGAGCGGCGGCAGTAATCTGTGATAATTCACCGGCCGGTAAGTTAAATATTGGCCCACCTAAAGTGTGATAAAGGGCAAGATCGTCCAGTGGATCATGGATAGCCTTTAAGGCCTCTATCAGCTGGCTGACCGATATCTGATCATAAAGATTATTACTTAAGCCCGCGACCGCGTGAGGGATATCATGAAGCTCTAGATATTCGTGGGCCTTACGCACCATTTGATTGTTACGGGCTAAGATCGCTATACCCGATGCTTCCTGGCCGTTTTTTAGCATTTCCGCGATTGTTTCGGCCACCCAACTTAGTTCCATATCAATCGTGCTAAAGTGCATTATAGTTGGAGGAATGCCCTCGCCGGCTTGCGAGTGAAGTTTTTTATTAAGATCTAGTTTAACTTCCAGGCGGTCAGGATTATTGTTTTGGATTAAACGGTAGGCGGCATCAAGAATACTCTGGCTGGAGCGGTAGTTTTCTATTAAAGCTACCTCGGCCGACTTTGGGTAACGAGTCTTAAAGCTCAAAATATTTTGAAGAGTCGCGCCGCGCCAACCATAGATGCTTTGGTCATCATCACCGACCACCATGAGGTTTTGTTCTTGGGCGGTTATTAAATCTAGCAAAGTCGATTGGAGCGGGTTTGTGTCCTGAAATTCATCTACCAGGATATATTTAAAGCGCTCTTGGAGCTGTTTTTTGATATTCGGCCTCTTATTCAAAAGCTCTACTGCCAGGTATAGCTGGTCGTCGTAGTCAATCACATGGTTTTCGCGGCAAAGACTTATATAAGTGCTATAAAACCGGGCGAGCTCTTGCTGCTTTTGTTTTTCTAGCTTTTCTTCTTCCGTGCTGGTCGGCAGTTTGCTGGCGTATGCTTCGTAGGCAGCAGGCTCAATCAGCTGTTGTTTAAGGTTTGAGACAAAGTTCGTGAGTGCGCCGAGTTGGCTATCTGGTTTTGAAACCGGCGCGAAGTATTCTAGTTTGAATTCGTCAAAATGCTCGCGTATAAATACCAACTGCCCGGTTTCGCCAAGCAACCTTAAGCTGCCCAGCCCTATTTCAACGCCATATTCCTGCAAAATTTGATCACCAAAGCCGTTATAGGTAGCGACTGTGACATCGAGGGTAAAACCACCACGGCTTTCGTTTAAACGGTCTATCATTTCGCTGGCCGCTTTTTCGGTAAA
>Ga0163163_10001147_pt1 | contig 22533 bp, 18 predicted proteins | sample S65metaG_FD_119766 | JGI IMG/M metagenome (GOLD analysis project Ga0163163, IMG submission 119766) | Switchgrass rhizosphere microbial communities from Kellogg Biological Station, Michigan, USA - S6-5 metaG | ecosystem: Host-associated > Plants > Roots > Rhizosphere > Soil | place: USA...
GATCGTGGCATTTTCTCCATTTATTTTTTTAATCTTTTGAAGTTAAAAACGGGGGAAGGCATCTTCCAGGATGCTGGTGTGCCACATGCTTACCTTGAGGGACAGAATGTGGAGATCATGGCTAATTCAGACAATGTTTTGCGAGGAGGTTTAACCAAAAAGCATGTTGATGTTAAAGAATTAATGAAACATGTACGATTTGAAGAAACGACTCCCCAGGTCCTGCGGCCTCAAAAAATAAATGGGGACGAGAAATTATACAGAACGGGTGCCCCTGATTTTAAATTAAGCTCCTTTTCATTACAAAAAAAAACGTCCTCGTCATTCGAATCCTCAACGGGGGAGATCGTCCTTGTGATCAGCGGTGATATATCGATAACCACCGGACTAAATGAACTTGAATTGCACCAGGGAGAGGCCGCTTTTATAACAAATCATCAATCCGTTCATTTGAACGCGATCTCACAAACCTACTTGTTCAGAGCATCAGTGCCGGTTCACAGTGGTGAATAATCTGCAAGCTGACTTTCCCTCAATTCATTTATTTTTGTACTTCCTTTAAACACTCATATGGATAATATGAAAAATAAAAAGACCACTATTCTTGTCTTCGTTCTTTTAATCATAGCCGCCGCCCTTTATCGTGTTTGGGATAACAGGCCATGGGGATTTGCGCCCCAGATAGCTATGGCCTTGTTTGCGGGTTCCGTTATTAAGGACAAAAGATTTTCTTTTCTTGTTCCGCTTTTTTCTATGCTGATATCAGATGTTTTATACCAATTTTTATATTCGCGTGGTTTAACTGAAATAAGAGGGTTTTATCATGGTCAATGGGTGAATTACATTCTGTTTACGGCTGTAACAGTTATTGGTTTTTTTATTAATAAAAACAAAATCGGCTCTGTTATACTTGGGTCACTTGTGGGAGCGATTTTCTTTTTTATCACTTCCAATTTCCTGGACTGGATAGGTGGAGGGCTTGATATTAACAACCAACCTTATCCAAAAACATTTAGTGGCTTAATGAGTTGTTATACGGCGGGTCTTCCCTTCTTAAAAGGCAGCCTTTGGGCAACATTGTTATTTAATGGAATTTTCTTTGGTTGCTACCATTTATTCAGCCGTTACAGCTTAAGATCAAGCAAGGTATTACAAACGCAAAAGAATTAAGTAAGCTTCAGATTTTGTAAGTTTTCAATGATCCGGTCATATGTTTCCTCCTTGGCGAGCGGCTCTGGAATAAAGGCTGATCCTATCACCTGCTCATAAAGCTCAATGTATCGTTTTGAGATCGTATCCACCCAATCATTGTTCATTTCAGGAACCGTTTGCCCTTCTTTTCCCATGAAGTTATTAGCAATGAGCCATTCTCTTACGAATTCTTTACTCAACTGTTTCTGTTTTTCACCATTCTCTTGTCTTTGCTCAAAGCCATCTGCATAAAAATATCTTGATGAATCGGGTGTATGAATTTCATCCATCAAATAGATCGTGTCATCGATCTTTCCAAACTCATATTTTGTATCGACTAAGATCAATCCTTGCCTGGCGGCAATTTGTTTTCCCCGCTCAAATAATTTCAATGCATAATCTTCTATGATCTTCCATTCATCTTCGGTGGCCAGGTCTTTCTCAATGATCTCTTCTTTAGAAATATCCTCATCATGCCCTGCCTCTGCTTTTGTAGATGGAGTAATGATAGGAGAAGGGAAGAAATCATTTTCATTCATCCCATCGGGCATGGCTACTCCACAAAGTTTCCTTTTCCCCGACGAATAAGTTCTCCATGCATGACCGGTTAAATTGCCCCGAACCACCATTTCAATCCTGAATGGCTTGCATTTTTTCCCAATAGAGGCAGTTGGTGCGGGCACGCTCATTAACCAGTTCGGACAAATATCTTTCGTTGCATTCAACATGTAAGCTGCAATTTGATTCAGCACCTGCCCTTTGAAAGGGATCAATTTTGGTAAAATGACATCGAAAGCTGAGATGCGATCGCTGGCGATCATCACCAGCCACCTGTTATCGATCGTATACACATCACGAACTTTACCCTGGTAAAATTTTGTCTGGTTTGGAAAAGTAAACGCTGTCATGGTTCGAATATAGTAAACCCTTACTCAAAACAATTTGAGTTTTTGTAAATTCTTTGCTGGTATAAATTAAATTTTCAGATAAAAAAATCAATTCTTACTTTTCGTCCTGAATCCTTAAAAACACTGCTATATGAGAAAAAGCTATCTCTATTTTGTCGCATGGCCGATCGCTTGCATCCTTTCGATCTCTGCCTTTGCACAAAATGTTACGCTTACCGGATCCATAAAGAACAGTTCTACTAAAGAAACATTACCAGCCGTCTCAGTTGTAATAAAAGGCACCAGCCAGGGCACCTTTACCGATAGCAAAGGGAATTTTAAACTTACAGTCGCTAAGCTGCCGGTAACTCTTGTTATTAGTTCTGTTGGCTTTGAGGACAAAGAGATCTCTGTAAGTGATGCTACCCCTGTTGACGTTGAGCTTACTGCTGCCGCTACGCTGGGACAGGAAGTTGTCGTAGCAGCCACCCGTACACCACAAAGGATTTTGGAATCTCCTGTTTCCATTGAAAGAATGAGTAGTCGTGACATTAAGAATGTAGCGGTGCCAACTTACTATGATGCCATTGCAAATTTGAAAGGAGTTGACCTTACTACATCAAGTCTCACTTTCCGTACACCTAGTACGCGGGGCTTTAATAGCAGCGGAAATCTTCGTTTTAATCAATTGATAGATGGAATAGATAACCAGGCACCAGGTCTGAACTTTGCTGTAGGCGGCATTGTTGGTCCTACTTCTCTCGATGTTGACAATATGGAATTGTTGCAAGGCGCTTCTTCGGCTTTGTACGGGTCGGGAGGTATGAATGGCACGCTGCTTATAAATAGTAAAAATCCTTTCAAATACCAGGGATTGAGTTTTGAAATAAAGCAAGGAATGATGCATACCGATGGAAAAGAAAGACCGCTTTCACCTTTTTATGATTGGGCCATTCGTTGGGGCAAAAAAATAAACGACAGGTGGGCTTTCAAGCTCAGCGCGCAATATTTACAGGCTCAAGACTGGGAAGCGCAAGATTACAGCAATCTCGAAAGAAATAATGTATTCAGCTCTCCCAAGGCTGGCGACAGAACGTCCGATCCGAATTATGATGGTGTTAATGTCTTTGGTGATGAAGCCAGCGCAAACATCGGTGCTTTTGGAACGGCGGGGGCCTTCCAGGTAATCCAGGGGATCCAGGCACAGACGGGTGTGAATCTCGCTCCTGCTTTTGCAACCCTTCCTCCCAATGCATCGATTGCACAAATCAATGGTTTTGTAACTGGTGTTGTAAGTCAGTTCCCGCCTCAATTTCAACAAGCTTTAGTTGGGCCTGTTACTCAAGGCGCTTTATTTACAGTTGCTGCCAAGAGTTACAGCGCTGTCAATGTAAGCCGCACGGGGTACGAAGAAAAATACCTTGTTGATTACAACACCTATAATCTAAAATTAGACGGAGCGATCAGCTACAAGATCAGTGATAACGTGGAAGCCAATTTGCAAGCCTATTGGGGTACCGGTACAACTGTCTATACGGGTGCTGACAGGTATGCGATAAAGAACTTGAAGATGGGCCAGTATAAGTTAGAATTCAAAGGAAAGAATTGGTTTTTGAGAGCTTACACTATCCAGGAAAATTCAGGTGATGCTTATACGGCTACCACGGCGGCATTGTTCATTAATCGTGCATGGAAACCTGATGCGACCTGGTTTGGCCAATACACCGGTACTTATACGGGAGCTAAGGCTTCGGGTGTGCCCGATATCCAGGCCCACAATTTGGCAAGGTCTGCAGCAGATGCTGGAAGATTTTTGCCGGGCACTTCGCAATACGACGAAGCGTTTCAAAATGCAAAAAATACAACAATCGGTAAAGGAGGAGCAAAGTTCGATGACAGGACAGATATGTATCATTACGAAGGCCAGCTGAACTTAACCGAACAGGTAAAATTTGCCGAAACGCTTATAGGTGCAAGTTTTCGCCAGTTTCGTCTTAATTCGCACGGAAGCATTTTTGCTGATACTACCGGAGTAATACCCATTAATGAATTTGGCGCATACATTCAGCTGCAGCGCTGGTTGATCAACGATCGTTTGAAATTAACGCTCTCTGGTCGTTACGATAAAAATGAAAATTTTGAAGGTCGTTTTACTCCCCGTGCAACAGCCCTTATAAAAGTTGCGAAGGATAATAATTTCAGATTGTCTTACCAACAAGCTTATCGTTTCCCATCAACCCAGGACCAATATATCAATTTGCTAACTGGCGGTGCTAACCAACTAATTGGAATGGGCCAGGTGTTCAGATCGTTTTATCAGTTTGATACCAAGCCGGCAAAAACAGCAGAGAGTGTTGTAGCGTTCAGAAATTCGGTTGCTGCAGGAACACCGAATCCAACGTTGTTGGTGCCGGCGTCGTATCCGGATCTTAAACCTGAAACAGTTAATTCGTATGAGGTGGGTTACCGTGGGTTGCTCACAAAAAAATTATTGGTTGACGCTTATGTATATTATAGCCAGTACAAAGATTTTATTGCCAGGGTAGCTGTTGCCAGAGGCCAGTCAGCAAGCTCTAATCCCGCCATTGAAATTACAGAATTGGCGAGTCCTTTTACAACTGATAATTTTTCTTTTGTTGTTAATTCCCCGACTGGCGTGGATGCAATTGGCTGGGGAATAGGTGTCGATTATGAAGCCGCGCGAGGATATCATATCACTGCAAATGTTTCCGGCGATAAATTAAATAATGTGCCGACCGGATTTGTAGCATTTTTTAATACGCCTAAGGTTAGGTATAACATTGGTTTGAGCAATGATAAATTGTCCAAAAACATCGGGTTTAATATCGTATGGAGATGGCAGGATGAATTATTGTGGGAAGGAACATTTGGAACAGGCACCGTTCCTCACTATGGAACACTCGATGCCCAGGTTACTTACAGATTGCCAAAGAGCAAAACTCAGTTCCGACTCGGCGCTTCAAACCTGTTGAACAAATACTACCGAAGCGCATTTGGAAATCCTGAAGTAGGCGGGTTGTATTATGTAAGTATCGGATACAATTTATAAGCTGGAAAAATCTTTTTGGAAAAAGGCCTCGAAGTGGGTCTTTTTTTATTCGATTTCTCGTGAAACAGTCTTTCAGTGAGTTGATATTTTTTAAAAATATTTTCTTAGGTTATTGTAAGGTGTAAACTTTTAAATTTCTTGCATAGCCTTTGAATACTGCACCGTTACTGTAATTAGTAACTCCAATTTCCGTATCCGATTCGCCACATCCTTTAGAGTTTAATGCGACATAGCCATTGCCAAATTTCAACGAGCCAGCTAAACTGTTATCGAGGAATACATTTGCGGTAGTACCATCAAAAGAAATTTTCGCGTTGTGCCATTCATTTAAAGAATAAGTTTTTTGGGTCGCTAAGAAATCCCAATTATTATATAACAATGCTACTGTGCCGTTGCTATTGAGATAAAACCCCAACCACCGGCAACTTTTACCAATAATCCAGACAGGTTGATCTATTTTTTCCGTTACAAAGAAGTCCATACTAATGGAAAACGATTCAAATTGGAATGAATTTATTGGCGGGCTTTCGGCTAAACAATAGTTTGAATTTTGTGAATAAACGTAAACTCCATTACAAAAAATCCCACCGTTTTGAAATGGAACATTTTGAAGAGTCATAGCGCCATTAAGGCCCGTAAGGTCAGCGCCGTCAGTTATTAAAGGGTAATTGGCAATTAATAACTCCTGGGGAAGTGGGTCAGGTGACCTTGAACAACTTACTACGACGATAAGTGGTAATAATCCCAGGGTCCTTTTAAGGGTCTGAAATTAATTTTCATTGCAGCTAGATTCAGGAAGCGAATAAATAAATGTAAGAAATTCCAATAAAACAAAGCTATATCCAGGTTCTCACGAGGAAAAGGCTAAATGAGCAATCTGCCCATATGAGAAGTAATTTGAGAATTAAACCGGGTACCATGCGGAACCAAATCCTGCGAGTCCTATAAATAGAAATTTTCGACGAGGCTGTTGAATATTACTTATTGGTAAAGTTTTGAATCGTACAAGTTACCCAACCATTTCGGCAAATGAAGTTTTTTACACTTATGAACAAAGATTATATATTGGTAGCAGTTACCGGAGTCATTAAGCAGGACCACAACATGTAAATGTGCGATATAATGTAGTATCTCGTAAAAACAGCGGTATTGAAAACCATTCCGTTAATGTTATACACTTTGCATTGTTATTGCGTCAATGCACGATTCTCAGTTCAACTGCTTCGTTGTTTCTCCGAGTGATACTCCATTCTGGTAAATCTGCATTGTGTAAATGCCGGAAAGAAAATTATCGGGTTGAATAGTGTAGAGAATTTTTTTTCGTTCGCCTTTGTTATATTCAAAGCGAACTTTTGTTGTATAGGGTTTCGCACCTTCTGCCTTTGTATCAAAGTGATCACCCCAGACATCAGTTTGCAAAACTTTTTTGTCTGGCTGAACGATTACAACATATACGTCATACGATGCCGTATTCGCAATATTGTTTTGCAGGGTAAAAGAAAAGATAATTTTATCAGCTTTCCTGGCAGACGTGACTTCTGTTTCCCGATCCCCGGATTTTGTTGTAACAACCGAAAGGCGCATGTCCGATGCAATAAAGGTCGACGCCTCGCTGATCGTCTCGGTAAGCTGCTTATTTTCATTTGTTATTCTATTGATATTCTCCTGCATCCCCTTCACTTCGTCGCTTAACTCGGTCAACACTCCGTTCAATCTTGTCCGCTCAGTTTCAAGATCAGCATTCTGGGCCTTCATCTCTTCTATTCTCTCCTGGTATTCCGTAATGAGTTCTCTTGCTCTTTTGAGATCTGCGTTTGTGGCGTTCCTATTCTTTAAGATACCGCTTATCTGCCGGCGGAGGTCAAAGATCTTTGACATGGTTGAATCTAGACTTCCTCTCAACGAATCTGTCAGGCTCTTTGTCGTGTCAAGTTCACGTGTTTTATCGGTGAATAGTTTTTGGAGAGAATCCCTGACGGCCTCCTGAGTTGCCATTGTATCTTTTACCAGCACCTGGGCCAGGTGGTTGCTGTAACGGGATTTATCATACAAGTGATAGATCCATGTACCCATTAAACCAACCGAAACTAAAAGAAGTAATAGATTTTTTGAATCCCTCATAGGTTCGCCACGCGGTTAACTAAGAATTTAGCAAATATAGCGCGAAGAAGATAACGCTTTATGTTGAGTAACGATTAATCCGTACTCTTACTCTCACTTTCCGACAGTCTGATCAACATATGCTGATATCCAACCCACCTGTCCATTCTTTACAAGATAGAATTGTTTTCCTTCGTAAATAGATTGAAATTGCCGCATGACCTTCAATAAAAGGCCTGTACCTGCCAGCAATGATTTTTGATCAAAAACCTGGTGTACTCTTTTGACCTCTTTTGAAATGGCCGACTTGTCTGCCGATTTATCCAGGATGTTTTTTACAAGCGAAGGTTCAGTGACAGAATTAAAATTGGTATACAATCTGTCATAAAATTTCTGCACCTGATCAAATGTAACTCCCACAACGGAATTGTCGATCAATTCGGGAAACATGAGTGTGGCAACCGACCATGCAATACCACCGCTAAATGCTACATTGTCGCTTTTTGGATATGATCCGCTCTCGTTCACAGCATAAATGATCTCAGAATTTTCAGCTTCTGACAGCACGCGATACAATTGCTTGTAAAAATTGAGTAAGCTTTTATCTTCGCCGCAACGCTTGTCTGTAACATTCGCTACGCTTTTGGTTCCCCAGTTTACGTTGAAGAGTTTAAAATCCTTCGTGTTGCCATTTGGAAAATAACCGCCCTTGGTGTTGCCGCTGCCTATGTCGATCAAAAACGTGTTATATCTTCTTGCTTCTGGTACGATTCCCAGATGCGATAGCCTTGCCTCTTCCAATGCCCCAACAACATCCACTTCGCGGTCGGGTTCATTGATCTTTGTTCGGAACGAATCGACCAGGCTGTTGATCCAATCGGTCTTTTGTTCTTTTTCAGCTTGTTGTTTCACTCCGCTGCTCACAACCGTATAAACAAGTTTGGGATCGATCCTGTAGCTATTTATTAATGTAGAATACAGACCGGACATGCCGTTCAAGGTAGCTTCGAAACTGGGCGAATTAAACGAGATAAAGTCAGTGTTCACCGAACTGTCTTTTAAAACATTAAACGCGCCCCGGCTTTGTGCATTTTTCCCGATTTCGATCACGCTCATTTTTACACCCTTTGATCCAACCTCAATGCCGGCATAGACCGTAGAATTATTGTATTTTAATTTAAAGCTTGTTTGTGCCTGCAAAAGATAGCCACACAGAACGACCGAAAAAACAAGCAGGACTGATTTTGATTTGCTGGGCATGGAAGACGTTTTTGCTTGACCGAATAAAAGTACTAAAATGAGCAGCGCCAGATTTTATAGACGCTACATTGTGAAGAAAATGTGGCTAACTAGCCTGAGGTTGGTCATTTTACGACGCGGTCATTTAGAATTTTTCAAAAAGGCGCATTGCGGCTCAAGTTGTCATCTGGTTGGTATGGAAAATTTATTTTACAGGAGCGGCCCAATGAACTTTTTGTAAATCCTTAATTTTATTACTCATTAAAATTATTTCCAATGAAACGGATGCTCGCCACTTTACTTTGGTTAATACCAGTTGCTCTATTTGCGCAACTTAAATATCCAGATACAAAAAAGGAAAATGTGGTGGACGATTATAATGGGGCGAAAGTGGAAGACCCTTATCGCTGGCTTGAAGATGATAACAGCGAGCAAACAAAAGCCTGGGTAAAGGAAGAAAACAAAGTGACGCTTGATTATCTCTCAAGAATCCCATATCGGGATAAGGTCAAGAAACGTATCGAAGAAATGTGGAACTATCCAAAATATGGCGCACCATTTCAAAAGGGCGATCATTATTACTTCCAGAAGAATGATGGATTGCAAAACCAGAGTGTTTGGTTCGCTCAAAAAGGTCTTAGCGGAAAACCTGAAGTCTTCATTGATCCGAATAAATTATCGGAGGATGGAACGGTGTCGTTAGGCGGGATCAATTTTTCCCTGAATGGCAGGTATGCTGCCTATACTATTCAGAAATCCGGCAGTGACTGGCAGGAGGGATATATCATGGATGTTGCCACTAAAAAATTGATCGGCGATAGATTAACCTGGCTGAAGTTTACCGGCTTTAGCTGGAAGGGCGATGAAGGTTTTTATTATAGCCGCTTCCCTGAACCCAAAGATGAGGATCAATTAAAAGGAAAGAATACCAATCAACAGGTATATTATCATAAAGTAGGTACAGCGCAATTGGAAGATAAGCTGATCTATGAGGATAAAGACCATCCACTACGATCGGCTGGTGTCGGTTTAACCGAAGATGAGCGTTTTGTTATCCTTGGCACATCCGAAGGAACAAGTGGTGGTGAGGTATGGGTTTGGGACATGAAAGATCCTTCTCAAACAAAATTTAGTTTGCTGATCCCCGGATTTGCTACCGATCCTAACGTAATAGACAACGCAGGTGATAAATTATTAGTTCAAACAAATGACGGTGCTCCAAACTTCAAGGTAGTGCTCATCGATCCGAAAAATCCGGGCAAGGAAAATTGGAAGGTGATCATACCCGAGCAAAAAGAGGCGCTGCAAAATGTCGGTACCGGCGGCGGTTATCTTTTTGCTTCATATTTGAAAGACGCTTCCACAAAAGTGTATCAGTATACTTACGATGGCAAACTTGTTCGGGAAATAAAATTGCCAGGTATCGGCTCGGCCGGTGGATTTGGAACTGAGAGAAAATACGATCATTTTTTCTACACCTATACTTCCTTTAACTATCCCCCTACGATCTTCAAGTACGATATTAAGACAGGCCAGTCAACTTTGTTCAGAAAAACTGAAGTAAAATTTAAGCCCGAGGATTATGACGTAAAGCAGGTTTTTGTGACGAGCAAAGATGGAACCAAGATTCCCATGTTTCTCACTTATAAAAACGGAGTTGTATTGAATGGAAATAATCCGACACTGATGTATGGATATGGAGGATTTAATATTCCCATAACTCCGAGCTTCAGCCCTTCGATCGTCTTCTTTTTGGAGCAGGGTGGAGTATATGCGAGTGTATGCATGCGTGGCGGGAGCGAATATGGTGAAGACTGGCACAAGGCAGGTATGCTTGACAAAAAACAAAATGTATTTGATGATTTTATCAGTGCAGGTGAGTGGCTTGTAAATAATAAGTATACGAACAGCGGCAAGCTGGCGATCCAGGGAGGATCAAATGGCGGATTGCTGATCGGAGCTTGCATGACACAGCGCCCCGACCTTTTTAAGGTTGCCGTTCCACAAGTCGGTGTGATGGATATGTTGCGCTATCATAAATTTACGATCGGCTACGCCTGGTCAGTAGAATACGGAAGCAGTGACAATCCTGATCAATTTAAATATCTCTACAAATATTCTCCTTTGCATAATTTAAAACCGGGTGTGAAGTATCCAGCCACTTTCATTACGACGGCCGATCACGATGACAGGGTCGTGCCAGCGCATTCATTTAAGTTCGCAGCTACTTTGCAAGCGGATAATGCAAGTGATAATCCCACACTGATTCGAGTGGAAACAAAAGCAGGTCATGGTGGCGGAATGCCAACGAGTAAAAGGATTGAGTTGGCAACTGATATCTGGAGTTTTGTGATGTATAATTTGGGAATGAATTTCAGAGAAACAACACAAGGTAGTGCAGAGAAGAAAGCATTTTGATAAATTGCCCCGTTCTTAAGAGCAGGACAATTTATCATTCAACCTTCTTTCCAAAATTCTTTTCTCCTGCATCAATCGCAACCGGTAGGGAGTTTTCCCGCGGCGGAATGGGGCAACTATATTTACCTTTCACGTATGCGCAGTAAGGGTTATATGCCTTATTAAAGTCAATGACCAGTTGGTCGTTTTTTATATCGCCAGTCGTTAGGTCGATATAGCGCCCCGCATGATAGGTTTGGTCGCCCGTGGTTTTATCAGTAAACATGAGAGCGAGATAATCTTTGTATTTAGGGTTTCCCAACAAATCTTGCGATTGGTATATGTCTGCCTTCACCAGAGTATCGTGGATTGTAAACGAAACCGTGCCATAAACCCTGTACGTTTGTTTTTGGAATGCTGATGTCTCCATCGAAAACCATTTACTATCCTTTGCCCTTTCAAACGCGGCAGTGACACGGTAGTTTTGATCAATAGGATAAAATTGAAAGTATTTTTTATCGGCTCCGCGAACCACTTCATGCTTTTTGACATAATAATCAAGGTAAGTTTGCATAGTGTCATTGTATGACTGGCCAAAAAGATGCGTGACACAGCAAACGAACCACAACGACAAAGAAGGCCTTAGCACTATCATAAGAAATTTTTTAAGAAAGAACCGGCAGGTGAATTTCTGCCATCATACATCTTGCACTGCCGCCTCCATTCACCTCGATGGTATTGAGCGGAGCGTGTATGATCCTGTTATAACCACTCAATTTTTGTACCTGTTCTTTTGACAATGACCGGAACGCCTCTGTTGACATGACCAGTAATTTCTCTCCCTTCCCATTTTCAATTTGCAGCATATTTCCTGCAAAATGATTTAACTGGTCGTAGTTAATATCAATAATTTCTTTGGTCGTCTTTCGAATCGCTGCAATGACCCTCTGTTTTTCTTCGGTGTCACGAATCGAATCCAAGCAGATAACCACATACTTGTCGGCTACACACATCATTACATTCGTATGGTAGATGGGCTGACTGCTCTCATCGACAGAATGGAAGACAACGGCTTCATAATTCATCTTGCGGCAAAATTCATCAAGTACTTTTTTGTCCGTCCTGGATGAAAGGCAGGCAAAAACCAACCTGTTATTTCTGTCAAGGACCATGCTTCCCGTGCCTTCAAGAAACAAATTGTTCTTCTCATTATAACTTAGGTCGATCTTCTTTTTAACAAAAAAATGTTCACTGATCTTTTTAAGTACATGTTCTTTTCTTTCGGCTCGTCGGTTTGAGGCAAACATCGGATACAGTAATACCGTTCCATCGTTATGAAAAGAGATCCAGTTATTCGGAAAGATCGAGTCAGGTGTGTTTGGTTCTGGAGTATCCTCCACGACCATAACTTCTACATCATTTTTTTGCAGAACAGTTACAAATTCATCAAATTCTTTTAATGCCCTGCCCTGCACATTCGTTTCATTATTTTTAACCTGGAAAGCATTGTTTGTAGCCGTTTCTGCATTAAAAGCAAAATTCACCGGCCGGATCATTAAGATATGTGAAGTGGTTTGCATACCCTATCCCCTGAAGGGAACTACTTTAATTTTTATTTTTTTAATTTTTTATTCAACATCGTCTCTTAGTATCGGCATGCTCATACAATGAAATCCTCCTCTTGCTCTCGATAATTCAGCGGAAGGCATCAATATCATGGTATCTTCCATTTCTTTTGGGTTTATCTTTCCTTTTTCTATTTCGTGAACCAGATTTTCTGCATTTACTATGGCAAACCCGTTATTCCTGAAAGCTTCTACTGTTTTATCATTGCGGTCATAACCCAAAACAACTCCCTCTTTTAGCGCCAGCAAGTTACACGAGTCGGTCCATTGTTCCCTCGCATCAAATGGGAATTCATTATTTCCGGAATAAATAAACTTTACCTTGTCTTCGCAATCGAAATCATTTTGGCTGATATCGATTAAAAGCTCCTCGAGATTATCAAAATAAACAGGGTCTTCGACATTCTTTTTTTTGAATTGAATGATCTTTATCTTTTCATCTTTCTTTTCCATCTCCAGGACTTTCTGAACAGGATCCGCATCTTCCATTTTAATTCTCTTCCTCGAAAAGGTTCCGAGGATTACCCAGACATTTCTTTTTACCTGGGTGAAGATGGTATCGATGTGCATGTAGTCCCTTCTTTTCGGGATTTTAATGACCGTTATCTTTTTCACGATATTTTTATCGAAAAGCAGGTTCGATACCTGGTGAACCGCCTCCATGGTAGTTCTTTCGCTTACACCGATCAGTACATGATCTCTTGTGATCACCATCACATCCCCACCTTCCAGGGTTACTTTTTTTTCATCACTTTCCCTTGGTATCAGGAACTGGTAGGGCGAATCAGGGATCTCGAGGATCTTATCCTGGTAACCTGCAAAGATGGGATGGTTAAAGAAAATGTATTTCATCAGCATCGCCTCTCTTGTCCTTGCTTTTTTTGCGGGTTTATTCAGCAGGATGTGATCATTGATCACGATGCCAATGTCCCTTGTGAAAATGAAATTGGGAATAGGAGGGAAGACCATTTCATCTTCAGTAATAGTGCCACTGATGAAAACTTTTGCCAATTGTTTCGGTGAAAAAGATAAAAGATCGTTTTGAACATCATAAGAGCACCCTTCAATGGCACAGACAGCAGCCACCAGTTTTAATTTTATTTCACGGTCACTTAATACATCTGACAACAGGCATTGGAGCTCGATTACGTTTTCTGAGTTAAAAAAGTTTTCATTGTCCGGTTTGAAAAAATTGCGGCGATTTTTTTCACCATCAATTTCAGAAAGTCTTCCCTTTATTTTTAAGGGATCGAGGAAATACAGTAAGATCTTTGTGTAATAATCGTATTCTTTTCTCCGGATGGTATCGAGATGAACGATATCCTCGAACAACCAGTCCTGCGCCTTGGAAGGCACCACCTTACCCAAACCACTGTCGGGGCTGTGAACGAGTAATCTTCTTAGTCTTCCTATTTCAGATGTAACAGATATTTTATTATTTGATTTTGACATAATGAACTATTTATGATTCGGCAATTCAATTTTATAAAATCATAAACAGGACATTAATCAGGAATGTAAAAATTAGCCGGCAACAGGTCCGCGAATTTGCGGATGTTAAAACTGGGGAGGAGACGAAATATACCTGTGATCATTTTGCAAAAATACTGAATGCAAATAACAGGTAATAATCAGTATAAAAAATGAAAATGGCCGACCATCATTTGCGGGGTTCTTACTCATGAACTGCCAGCAAGGGAATGTGGGTATGGTAAGCTAATTTTTTTGTGTGATGGCCCTTAAGCATTCCGGTTAACACGTGGTGGCGCCGGGGAATGGTTATGAGGATATCAATGTTTTTATCGATGATAAACTGTTCGATTGCCTCAAAGAAATCTGTCATTCCAATAAAATAAAACTCGGGGTTATAGTCGCTAAACATCTCCAGCATAATAGCCCTCTCCTTTTGATATTTCTCGGTGAGTGCAACATAGTGTTCGCTGTTGACATTTACCACGTGCAACATCGGGTGGAACATCTCCAATACTGTTTTGATCGGACCAGAAGGCGTTGTCATTCTTACGTTTTCAAAGTCTGAAGCCACTACCACATTTCTTATTTTCTCAAATTTGGCATCGGGCGGAACAATAAGGACAGGGCAAATATTCTTGTCAACCAGCCTTAGCGTATTACTACCCATAAAAACCAATTCAATTCCTGACTTTCCTGTCATACCCATTACCACAAAGTCGGCATGATGGTGATGTATAATTCGTTCAATCTCATGTATCAAGTCATCCCCTTTTACAAGTTCAGTTTCAAATTTTACCGGGGAATCCTTTGCTAAGCTTTCCTTCAACAATGCTAATTGCGTTTCGGCCACTTCATGTTCGTGCTCCTTGTCGTACATATGAAATAATACAAGCTTAGAGTCTTGAACGTCCTTTAGCATTGCCGTCGCATAGTCGGCTGCATTGTATGAGACCAGGGAAAAATCTACCGGAACAATGACAGTATTCATTTTTAATGTTTTGGTATTTTAAGAAAAGATAAAGCAAAAATAGGGGAGTCAATCAAAAATGATAAATTTTTATTGGCGGGTGTTTTAGGCTCAAAAAAAAGAGCCGGCCGTTGACGACCGAGCCCTTACTTTAATTAAGCAAATGCCTTTAATGACCCATTCAGCGGTCAGTATCCTGACCTTTCTCAGAACTTCCCTGTTCTGACTGCTCACTGTCCTGATCTTCGTCGTAAGATGAAGCATCACGATTTGAAGAAGTTTTTTCTTGCTGGCCTTGCTGGCGATCACGGTCGGGCATATTCCCTTTTTGTCCTTGTTGGCGATCACGGTCGGGCATATTCCCTTGCTGTCCTTGTTGGCGATCACGATCTGACGTTCCGCCCTGTTGACCTTGCTGACTACCACCACGATTTGCTCCGCTCTGTTGTCCCTGGTTTCCTGTATCACCGCTCCTTGAGCCTGTCTGACCACCTTGGCCACCCTGGCCACTTTGCTGATCCTGGCTACCCGGTTTGCCTTTGTTGCCTTGTTGACCGCTGCGGTCATCAGATTTTTGATTTGGCATAACAAACGTTTTTAAAAATTATCTAAATTGATTTTGTAAACCAAATATGGTATTGCGAAAAATTGTGCCCGGCTGAATTTTGAGTTTTTAAACGTGTTATATTAAAAAAAAAGAGAAAATTATCGGCGGGGATGGGTTTAATTATCTACAATTTGGCTGAGCTTGTAAAAAATTCCCCTTGACATTAACGGTCAGTTCTTTTTTCTTTTTTTAGGAGGAGAACTTTTCAAAACCTGGTCCACGCCAGGGAGTGTTTCCGGGTCAGGTATTTTTTTGATCCATATGGTCACTTCCTTCCATACTGAAGGATCGGTTTTAAGCTGGGCCTTTATTTTTATTTTTTCATCTTTGAAGTCCTGTGGGATCACCAGGTCATTTCCCTGGAACTCGCAAGACGATGATGAAAATTGTATTTCTCTTGATGTAAGTGGTTGCCATTGTCCGCTGGACAATTTACCATCTATATTGATGTAATTATGTTGCCCTTTTTTCAGGCTGTCAGTATACAGGTGAAAGGAAATACTATCTATTTTTTGCGAAAAAACAGTTGCTGAGAAAAAAAATGTGAACGCTATTAATAAAATCTTTTTACTCATCCTGCTTCTAATGTCGAGAATTCGCATGAAATGGTTGCAACAAAAATCCGCGCTAAACTGACAAAAGTATGGCCACATAATGGCAGATGGCAGCAGCCAATACGAAGAGATGCCACAGCGCATGACTGTAAAAATATCGGTCCCACAAATAAAAAATGACGCCCAGGCTATATATGATTCCTCCAGCGATAACCATTTGCAAAACAGAATTAGGCATCCTTTCGAAAAAAGAACTTCCTCCTGCGAGCATACTCCAGCCCATTAATAAATAGATGACGGTGGAGATTACGTCCCAACGACCGCAGTAGAAAACCTTGAAAATAGTTCCAAGTATTGTCAAGGACCACAAAACACAAAGAAGCGTGATCCCAAAACTATTATTGTTGTAAATAAGTATCAGTGGAGTATAGGTGCCTGCTATCAGGTAATAGATGCTGATGTGATCGAGGATCTTTAATGCCCGTTTGACTTTTTCATGCTGAAAGCTGTGATATAAAGTGGAGAAAGTAAATACCATCAAAAAGCAAAAACCATAGATGCTAGAACCAATAATGCCATTCAGGTTTTCACCTTTTATAGAAAAGGTAATAAGAATAGGTATACAGATAATACCGAACAATATACCGAAGCCGTGCATGATGCTATTGACCAATTCCTGTTTCAACCGCATCTCAGGAGTAAATGTTTGCATAAGGAAAGACTTTTGGTATCACTATTGCAAAATAATTGCCAGAAGAATATGAGACATTTATGATTTGTGATTTAAATCATAATGTTTTGCCCAATGTTTCGCTCGCTTGCTAAAAAAATTCAGAACTACAGCAAGAATTATCACAGCGAGGAATACGATCAGAGTCGCCATGTCCACAATTTTTGCATCAATGTCTTTTCCCCCGATCTTGTCGGCATAATATTTTATAAATGAATTGGGAAGATCGGTCTCGCCCAATTTTTCTTTTACTTTCCATTGCCAGTCTGTAATAGGGCAGTAGCCCCAACCAAACCAGATACCCAAAACAAACCAGGAAAATGCGGTGGCAGCAACAGTTATCAAATGAGCTTTACGGGTTCTTGGCCATATCCAACCAAAAATGTTAAAACCGATTAACAAGAAGTGAGCAAGAGTAAGCAGTATGTCGAAGAATTTGAGCAAGGAGTTGAAGATTGTTTCACGCAAAGAACGCTAAGAATCGCAAAGGTGCAATAAAAAATGCCTTGCGGGCGCATGGCATTTCGTTCAAATTTTTAATACAATTCTATTTAGTCTACTCAAAACGCGGTCAGAACTTGAATTTCTTTAGGTATGCTGCATCTGCTTTGGCAGAGTCCATTTCAGTGCTATTATCATAACGTTCCTGTTCTACGATATAATATTGCATGCCATTATCCTTGGCGGTCTTCACGATCTTAGCAAAGTCAATGCTACCTTCACCAAGAATGCATGAGGCATCTTTTTCAGCTGTGTTTTTTATCCTGTCCTTTATATGGCATAAACGAAAGCGTTTCTTATATTTCTTCAGCCAGGCTTCTGGATCCTGGTTGGCAGTTATTACCCAATAGATGTCCATTTCATAATCTACGAGAGAAGGATCCGTGTTTCGGATGTAAACATCAAGCGTCGATTGATTGTCTACCATTTTAAAATCATGGTCATGATTGTGATAGCCAAATCGTATTCCCGCCTTTTTACAAGTCTCGCCACATTGATTGAACTGATCGGTAATTTTTTTGGCGTCATCCATGGTTTTCGGAGCACCAATGGCAGGACACAACAGATACTTCATTCCAATCGCCGCCGCTTCATCGGCCTTCTTTTCAAAATCTTTATTGATGTTGCAATGACTGGAAATAATCGTCATTCCCAGGTCATCCATGTATTTTTTGAAATCGGTGTTGCTCATTCCCCAAAACATACCTTTGGCGCCTTCAAAGCTTTCTATCTGTTTATACCCATCTTCTGACAATTGCTTCAATACACCCTGCGGATCTTTGCCAAGAGCATTTTTTACGGTCCATAGCTGGATGCCGAACTTATCAAGCGTAGCATTCTGGCTGTCATTTAAAAATCCACCTGCCAGGGGCGCTAAAGCAAGGCTCGCTGCCATACTACTCCCCAGTTTGATAAACTCCCTGCGTTTATAATTCATAATTAAAGTTTTTAGCCACCGAGGCCGGCAAAAGATTTTTCTCCTTTTTTATAATCAATACAACCTTCGTAGTGGCCGGGCACCGGATTGTATCGGAGAGCATTCATCATGCCTTCCTTTGAAGTGAAATATCCCCACAAGGTGAGTTGTTTCATCAATGAGAAGTAATGATTAGGGGTTTTGTCATCCTTATTCTTTTCTTTTGCTTCGCCTTTTTTCTTTTGGTGTTCCTTGGCTTCCTTATCCAGTTCCACCAAAAAATCATGACGCTGCTGCGGTGTACCCTTTATGAAGGAGGTGCTGTACTTTTTATCGAAAGCATCATTCAATTGCTTCATGCCTTCATGGAAAGTTTTTTGATCGCCTTCGTCGTAGCAATCGTTTACGATAACCGTCATAAACTGGCCTACCTTTGCTGCTTTTGCTCCAGGCGTACTCGTAGCAGGCAAAATCGTTTCTGCTACCTCATCGAGATAGGGAATATCTGCTTCACTGAATACAAGGCTGCTTGTGGTTTCTGTGTTCTTACAACCGGTAAGAAATGCTTCAGCGCCTACAACAGCGCCACCGGTAAGTATGGCGATCATTTTTAAAAGTTCTCTTCTATCCATATAAAAGTTTAAGAGGTTTAAGATTTGTTTCACGCCAAGGCGCAAAGACAATGAAAGAAGCCTGGAGTTGCTGATTAGCGAACCGAACCGCAAACGGTCCCGATAGCCATGGGGAGCGAACCCCGCCCGTGCCAGTACTGACGGGCAACAAAAGCTCAACCGGAGTTATTGCTGCATGTATCAAAAATAATTTCCTCATTATCCGTCTAATCATAATAATCCTGGTTCTATAGGTTCCCTTTCTTTAATTCTTCGACGGCATGATTAGCTGCTCTTGCCGTAATAGCCATAAATGTCAGCGAGGGATTTTGCGTGCTGGTTGAAGCCATGCATGCTCCATCAGTGACGAATACATTTGAGCAATGGTGCAATTGATTCCATTTATTCAACAATGATGTCTTTGGATCATTTCCCATTCTTACTCCGCCCATTTCATGAATATCAAGTCCCGGCGCTTGTTTGCTGTCATTGGTAGAAATGTACTTGCATCCTGCTTTTTCGAGCATTTCACTTCCCTGCTCAAAGAAATCCTTTAATATTTTCTCGTCATTATCGTCGTAATCAACCGAAGTAATAAGTTGAGGAATGCCCCACTCATCCTTTTGATCCTTGCTCAACCGTAAGTGGTTCTTTTCTTTCGGGATTGTTTCGCCCTGCATCATCATCCAAACTCCCCAGCCGCCCGGTTCTGACATGGCATCCTTATATTCTCCACCTAAATCCTGGCCATTGTAAGAGCTGCCACTCCATCTTGATGCGCTAAAATGTATCATGTACCCACGAAGGAAATCCATGTCGTGTTTGTAGACGTTCCGGAAATTAGGGATCGTTGCACCGGTCGGTTTTTGGCCATAATAATATTTGTCGAGGTAACCGTCAATCACAGCGTTAATTGTTCCCCTGTAATTGTGAAATGCAACATATTTTCCCAGCATTCCACTATCATTTCCCAATCCATTCGGAAAGCGATTCGACGTAGAATTCAATAAGACTAAGTTTGTATTAAGGCAAGCGGCATTTACGAAAATGATCTTCGCAAAGTATTCGGTAGCTTGCTTTGTGTTCGCATCGATCACCCGTACGCCGACTGCTTTTCCTTTCTTTTCGTCATAGATCACAGAGTGAACAACTGAATGTGGGCGGAGAGTCATATAACCGGTTTTCTCGGCCCACGGAAGGGTAGAAGAAACGGAAGTGAAATAACCGCCAAAGGGACATCCTCTCTCACAGACAACTCTTGCCTGACATTTTCCTCGCCCTTGTTGTAAATGAATTTCCTTTGGTTGTGTCAAGTGTGCGCAGCGGCCAATGATCGCACGACGGTCTTTATAATTATCGTTGATCTTTTGTTGGATGTCCTTCTCGACACAATTCAGTTCCCATGGAGGAAGAAATTCACCATCGGGTAAAGTTTCGAGCCCATCTTTATTTCCGCTTATTCCTGCAAATATCTCTACATGTGAATACCAGGGAGCAATGTCTTCATACCGAATCGGCCAGTCGGCAATGCCATCTCTCACGGCGCCTTCAAAATCATATTTGCTCCAGCGTTGAGTAGCTCTTGCCCACAACAATGACTTACCGCCGACCTGGTAACCACGAATCCAGTCAAACGGTTTCTCCTGTACGTAGGGATGCTCTTTATCTTTTACAAAAAAATGATCGGTTGATTCGCCATAAGCATAGCACCTTGCAACGATCGGATTTTCTTCCAGTGTTTTTATAGGCATTCGCCCGCGATGACGAAAATCCCACGGGTTCATATTTGTGGTCGGATAGTCTTTGATATGTTTTACATCTCTGCCCCTTTCAAGAACGAGTGTTCTCAATCCATGATCACACAATTCTTTAGCTGCCCAGCCACCGCTCATACCTGAGCCAATAACGATCGCATCAAAACTGTTTTGATCGACGCCCTTATTATTAATGTTTGCTATGGTAGTATCGTTAGGCATAAGAGGCCTCTCTGATTGGTCCCTCTCCGATGGAAAGGAAGACGGACCTTTAATTATTATTTAAGCTTTTGTAGCCAGGCTGTTTCTTCTTTATGATCGACGCTAAAGGTTTCTCTTCTTTAATTCACTTACCGCATAATCGGCAGCTCTTGCAGTTAATGCCATATAAGTCAGCGAAGGATTCTGACAGGCTGCCGACGTCATGCACGCACCATCGGTAACAAATACATTCATGCAATCCCAGACCTGGTTCCATTTGTTCAGTACTGACGTTTTCGGATCCTTACCCATTCGTGCTGTACCCATTTCATGAATTCCACGTCCCAATGTTCCATCACCATCACGGCCCTTTACATTTTTTGCACCTCCGGCTGTTAACATTTCCACCGCGTCCGCTATCATGTCCTTTCTCATCTTCAGTTCATTTTCCTTTAATTCGCAATCGATAGCCAATACATTCAATCCCCACTTATCTTTTTTTGTTTTATCGAGTGTTGCCTTATTATCATGATAGGGTAAAGTTTCGCCGAAGCCTCCCATTCCAACGTTCCAATGACCAGGCTCCGAGATCGCCTCCTTGAAGTCGGCACCAATGCTCAACTCGGCGACCTGTCGGCTCCAACCCTGCCGGCTGGCAGCGCCCTGGTAGCCAAAGCCACGTATATAGTCTCTCTTATCTCCAAAGAAATTGCGATACCGGGGAATGTAAAAACCATTCGGACGAAAGCCTGTGTAATATTTATCTTCATAGCCTTCCATCTCACCGCCGGCACCTACGCCGAGGTGATGGTCCATTAAATTATGCCCTAATTCACCACTGCTACTTCCCAAACCATCAGGCCAGACATCTGTCGCTGAATTCATCAGTATCCAGGCAGAGTTGAGCGTGGAGGCACAGACGAAAACTATTTTTGAATTGTACTCAGTGGTTTTATTCGTTTCAGCATCCAGTACTTCAACACCGGTTGCTCTCTTTTTGTCCTTATCATAAAGGATCCTGGTCACAATGGCAAACGGCTGAAGTTTGAGATTACCCGTTTTCCTGGCGGCAGGCAATGTTGATGATTGGGTGCTGAAGTATCCTCCAAAAGGACAACCATTTGCACACATATTCCTGAAGTTACATTGACGATTTTCGTCCGGTTTTGCTTTTGTAAGATTCGCGCTGCGACCGATGATCAGTCTCCGATGCTCATATTTTTCTTTGATTCTTGCAGCGACGTCCTTTTCTACACAATTCAGATCCATCGGTGGTAAGAACTTTCCATCAGGCAATTGAGGCAGACCATCGATCGATCCACTGATGCCTGCAAAACTTTCAACATGATCATACCAGGGTGCTACGTCTTTATACCGGATGGGCCAGTCAACCGCAATTCCATCCTTGGCATTGGCTTCAAAATCCCAATCGCTCCATCGATAACTTTGTCTTCCCCACATTAACGAACGACCACCAACATGATAACCACGGAACCAGTCAAATCTTTTTACTTCAGTATAGGGACAATCTTTATCGCTTGTCCAAAAATTCAGATTTCTTTCATTGAGCGGATAATCTCTTTTTAATACCGGGTAATCTTTTATCATCTGTTGCGTACGGCTACCGCGGTGAGGGTACTCCCAAACTGGTTTGTTACTGTCGGCATAATCAGTAATATGTTCAAGGGGCCGGCCGCGTTCAAGCATCAA
>Ga0163163_10001148_pt1 | contig 22524 bp, 19 predicted proteins | sample S65metaG_FD_119766 | JGI IMG/M metagenome (GOLD analysis project Ga0163163, IMG submission 119766) | Switchgrass rhizosphere microbial communities from Kellogg Biological Station, Michigan, USA - S6-5 metaG | ecosystem: Host-associated > Plants > Roots > Rhizosphere > Soil | place: USA...
GTAGCCGCGGAAGGCCAACTCCTCGGCGATCGGTACCGTGATCGAAGCAGCCACAACGCGCGCGGTCAGCCAGAAAACGCGGACGGGAGCACGCATGGCGTCGAGAGCCGCTGGAATCGGGCTGGAGGAAGATGCAGTGCCGAAGACCCTGTCGAGTCCGAACCACAGGACGAATACCACGATCCCGGCGAGCGGCGCGGCCCAGCCGAAGCTCCAATCGCAATTCCTATAGCTGCGCCGAAAGATCCAAAGCGCCACTCCAGCGGCCAGAAGGCGCAGGGGGTAAAGTGATTCGAACCCCGCGGACGCCGCGCGCGCCAACATGCCGATGCCGAGAATCGCCAGGAAGGGAATCAGGAACGCGCCGGTCGCATCTTCCGACGAGCGGCTGTGCTCCACGGGTTGGGTACGAGTGGAAAACCAAGGGGAACGGCGGGCTACTATTGAGAGCCCAAACGCCACCGCGTTAAAGGAGATCCAGCCTGCTTGGGAGTGGAATCCCCCCGCCGCGATTTTTTGCGCGCCGGCATTGCCGATCCAAACCAAAGCCGTCAAGCGAACGGCATTGAGGATGAAGAGCACCACCACGCCGGCGGGGAGCAGCGCCAGCGCCCAGGGGAATCGTGACTCCTGACGGAACAGCCACAACCACACCATCGTGAACACCAGGATGAGGGCAGCGCCCTCCAGGCCCGAGCATTCCGGGGCGATGATCACCGAAAAGTGGGGAGCACGAATGATGGCTCTATCGGCAATCGTGGTCGCTTCGGGCAGGAGCCAGGACAGCATGAACTTGACCATGGTGAAGGTCAGCCGTGTGGCGGGCTCCCAGAGAGCGCGCGCGGGCCGGGTAAAGAACGAAGCAACCAGCGCAGTAGCAAGTGCTATCGCCCATAGTGAACCGGTAGCATCTCCAATCTGCCGCCAGGTCTTCAGCGACAGGAATGCGAGCGCAGCCAGCGCCACTGTGACTAGACCCATCACCGCCCAAGCCGCCACCCACAGGTCCGGATCGAGATTCGGGAGCCGGCCGGAATAGAGTTGCTTCGAAGCCCAAACGAATCCGAGGGCGAACAAAATATGTCCCGCGAGCCACTGGGGCTGTATCGCAAGCACGGCCACGCGCTCGAGTACAGCGCGGCATTTTAAGACGGCGAAGGTCAAGAACACCGCGGCGAAGGCGATCGCTCCGCGAATTAACGCGGGGCCCCAATCGTGCAGTAACGGGAGCAAATGGCCGGTGCGCGGAAGGGTGTCGTTATCGACCCAGACCGATAATGCAGTGACTTCGGCCACCAGCACGATCGCCAGGCAAACGAAGCGCCCAACTAGCGTTCGGGTAAAGAATTCGATCAAGTCAGGAGTATAACAGCGGATAGGCGATTCAGATCGATTTCGGTGCGCCACTGAGCGGAGAAAAGTACGGGAACCAAAGAGCAGGGAACTATTGAGCGGATACCAGTACGCCGTGCCTGAAGGCGACTGTCAGGGTAGTGTGATCCAGTCTCGTAATGGTTGTCCGCGTAACTTCGCGCGGTTCTAAAGGTCTCGCGATTGTAAAAAGGTACGTAGTGGGAATGGCCGCAGAGGGGGCAGACTCCGCCTCGCCCCTTAGCGTCCTCGATGGACGCCTGCAGAACTTCATCAACCGCCAGGTTTACCGCCGCCGGGCTGGGATGGTCATCTACGTCGGTGCCGCACCCTCTGCAGTTCACGGATTCCGCGCCTGCCGTCAGGCGCGCACGTATTTGTTGAACCAGCCGAGGGTCCGCTGCCAGGCCAGGTCGGCTGCGGCTTTGTTGTAGCGTTCCGGCGTCGCATCGCAATTGAAGCCGTGAACCGCGCCCGAATAGATATAGCCTTCGTGCGGAACGTTGATTGCTGTTAGGGCCTTGTCGTAGTCCGGCCACGTCGTCGCCAGGCGCGTGTCGAGTTCCCCGTGATGGACCAGAACCGCCGCTTTGATTTTAGAAATGTCTTCCTTGCCGGGAGGGCCACCGTAGTATGGTGCGGCTGCGCTCAAATCGGCCCCTAACCGGACGGCCAGCATATTCGACGTACTGCCGCCGTAGCAGAATCCGGTGACGCCAATTTTGCCAGAGCAATCGGCCCGGGATTTGAGCCACATGGCGGAGGCTACGAAATCCTCGGCCATCTTTTTGCCGTCAACCTTGGCGAACATCTGGCCGCCGCGGTAGTCGTCGCCGGGGAAGCCGCCCAAAGAAGTGAGCCCATCCGGCGCGAACGCCATGAAGTTCTGCAGTGCTAGCCGCCGCGCAACGTCCTCGATATGGGGATTCAGGCCGCGATTTTCGTGCACGACGATGATGCCGGGTAACTTCGTTGGCGTCTCTGACCGGGTGTCGGCACTGGCAGGCCGGACGAGATATCCTTTGATGCTTCCATTCCCGTTCGGCGACGGAACGGTTTCGTAGCTGGCCTTGATCCGGTCATCGGTCTTGGATACCTGCTGCCCGAGGGCATAGTTCGGCATCAACGCCTCGATGAGCGTCGCTACCGCCAGACCGCCAACCGCAAATTTCTGCACACCGTCCATAAACGCACGGCGGCTGATCACGCCGTGAATAAACAGGTTATAAAGTTCTACCGCCTCTGTCGGAACTTGGGGTTTGGTTGGCTCCATGGTGGACTCCTTATCCAAAGAAGAATATCACGTTCCGCCGGGAAAATAGGGGCAGAAATTTAGGGAACCACGGGCAGCCATACGGCGCTGGCATGATCGTGCGTGCGGATCACGAACTGCGTTGCCTTCACATAGTCGGCTGGTTTCGCGAAGAAGATGTTGGGGACGTAAGTCTGCGGATTGCGATCGTAGAGCGGGAACCAGCTCGACTGGATCTGCACCATGATGCGGTGGCCGGGCTCGAAGACGTGATTCGTGGTCGGCAGCGTGAAGCGATAGCGTTCCGGCTGGCCGCTCGGGATGGCCGAGGGATGTTCGAAGCTCTGCCGGTAGCGGCCTCGGAAAATGTCCATCGAGACCGCCAGCTGATAGCCGCCCATCTCCGGTTGGCTGGGGACTTCGTCCGGGTAAACATCGATCACCTTCACAACCCAATCGGCGTCGGTGCCGGTGGTGGCGGCAAACAAATCCGCAACCGGGGCGCCGCTAATGCGCACGGGCGCGGTGAGAACCGGCGTCTGGTAGGTCAGCACGTCGGTGCGGTCGACCACACTGCGCTGATCTGTGACCAGCCAGGTCTTCCAGCGATCTGAGTCAGTGAAGTGGACCGGCCGTGGCAAATAGGGCACCGGTTTCGCGGGGTCGGAGACGTAAGAATCCCCGGCTGCTTCGCCCGCATTCGGTTGATCGAAACCTAGACCGAAGCCCACCTGAAGATAGAGAGGCTTGAGCGGCGCGGTGCATCCGTTCTCACACGCGAGTGGCCAGTTCTTCAAACGGTCCCAGTGATTCTCACCGGTGTTATAGATAAAGACCGGCGGCGTGTCGGCTTTGCGCGCGTCGGTTTTCAGGTACTGATCGAAGAACGGCTTCAGCACATCGCGGCGGAACTGGAGAGCGGTATCGCCCTCCCACTTCAGCGGCCCCAGATTGTAGGCGTCGTAGTTCACCTGGCTATGCCGCCACGGACCCATCACCAAATAGTTGTGATCTACTTGCCCCTTGCTCTTGAGCGCCAGGTAGCAGTGGATGGCGCCCCACATGTCCTCCTGATCCCACAGGCCTTGAATCCACATAGTGGGGATTTGCGCCGGGTGCTCCGCCACTAATTTATCCAGCGCCTGGCCCTGCCAGAACGGATCGTAGGCGGGATGCTGCATGAGTCTCCGCGTCCACGGTAGTTCGTCGAGCCCGCGCAGACGGGCGTAGTCGCCGGCGGATCCTGCGCGGCGGAAATCCTCGTAGTCGTCGTAGGCGCCGCGGACGGTGGCCTCGCCTGCATCTCGCTTAGTGGTCTGCTGAGAAAAGTAGTCCAGGTTGGGTTGGCGAAAAGCTCCGTAGTGAAACCAGTCGTCTCCCATCCAGCCATCGACCATGGGGCTTTCCGGCGCGGCCACTTTCAGAGCGGGATGCGGCGCCAGCAGAGCCATCACGACGGTGAATCCTTCATAGGATGAACCGATCATGCCTACGCGGCCGTTGGACTCCGGCGTGTTCTTCACCAGCCAGTCGATGGTGTCGTAGGCGTCGGTGACGTGGTCGGTTTCGGTCGGGTTTAGCGGTCCCCGGACGGGCCGTGTCATCACGTATTCGCCTTCTGACTTGTATTTACCGCGCACGTCCTGGAACACGCGGATATAGCCGTCCGCGGCGAACACCTCGTCTCCCTCAGGGAGCGTCGCGAGCATGTGGATACTCTGGCTGCGTTCGGTGCGTTTGGCCGCGTTATAAGGGGTGCGCGTGAGCAGAATCGGCGCATTGCGTGCGCCTTTGGGCACGATGATAGAGGTGTATAGTTTCACGCCATCGCGCATGGGGATCATGACTTCGCGGCGGGTGTAGTCGTAGCCGGAAAGAGAGAGCTTGGAGGTGCCGAGGATGTCGCCGCCGGCGGGAAAGTCCGGTGTGCTTGTGTGAGGCGTGGCCGACGGGGCGCGGGCGGGCTGCTGAGCGAGAGCGTACCCGGCGGCCAACAGGCACCAGCCAGCTTGATTCAACAGGTGTTGCATGCCACGATTTTAACGCGGTTTTTGGAGAGCCAGCACACTGCCGCGCCATTAAATAAGGGGCGTGACCGGCGGTCGCGCCCCTTGAGCATCAACGATTAACGCAGAAATTATTTAACGCTGGCGACCGCAATGGTATCGCCCTTCATCGCGCCGGTGATGGTTACCTGCTTACCGGCCATGGGCGTTACTTTCGCCTGATCGTCGAGTTTATAGACTTTGCCGTCGTCAGTGACCAGAACGGCGGGAGATCCGCCTTTAATGCACGTGGCGGCGCACTCCGCGTTGCCCTTCATGGCAGCCTTCGCCGAGCATTTTTCATCAATGATGTAGCCTTTGAACTCAGCTGCCATTGCAACGGTCGAAAAGCCCGCTACCAATGCGAATGTCAGGATTGCTTTCTTCATGATTTACTCCCTCTCAGTGAATCGGATTCCACTTCAACTTCCACGCTACTTAAGTCAGTATACACCCGCCCGATCTGGAAGCGAAGGAGCTCGTAAAGGTGCAACTGGCGTGATATACTGCACGCCGTGAAGAAACTATCCCTCCTGCGATTTTGCCTGTGCATTGTCTTATTGAGCGGCGTCTGGATCGCGCGCACCCAGCAGCCGGTTCGTGGAGATTTGAAGCTGAACAAGATCCGGGAGAACATCTATGAGATCTCGCCAGTGCCGGAAGTGAGCGGTGCCGGTGGAAATGTCACAGTGGTTGTCACGCGGGATGGCGTGATACTGGTCGACGACAAGTACGACTGGGATCACGATGGTATTCTCGCCAAGGTAAAGACGGTCACCGACAAGCCGGTCCGCTACGTCATCAATACGCATCAGCACGGAGATCATACTGGCGGCAACGCGAAGATGCTGCCGACGGGCGCGCAGTTGATGATATCGAAGCAGGCTCGCCTGAACATGGTCCAGCTCAAAATGCCCGGCCTGCCGCAGATTTCATTTGAAAATGAGCTTCAGGTTTCTCTCGGCGACGACACTGCTGAAGCCTTTCACTTCGGGCGCTCCCATACCAATGGCGATTCCGTCGTCCTATTCAGATCTCAGCGCGTGTTGTCGACCGGCGATATGTGCGTGCGCGGGGACGAGTTCCCTCCGCTCATCGATTACTCGTCGGGCGGAAGCATTATGGAGTGGACGAAGACTCTGGATAGCGTCCTGAAGCTGGATTTCGACACCGTTATACCGGGACATGGCCCCGTCGGCACCAAACAAGATCTGGTGGCTTTCCGAGACCTCCTAGAGAAAACTCGAAACCGCGTTCACGAGATGAATGCCGCCAGTAAGAGTAAAGAAGAGATTGGAAACATGCTCCTGAGCGAATTCCACTGGACTCCGGCACGCCTCAAAAGCTCACTGGACGGGCTTGTCGCGGAGATGCGGTAGGGCGGACTCCTCTCGATCCCGCTAAAGTTCCAATCCCAATTCGTGGGAGCCAAATAGGCAGTGGGATATAATCATCGGCCAGGGAGATAAATATGAAACACATCGTTGTGGCATTGGCGGCTCTTATGGGTTGCGCCGTGATAGCGACCGCGGCAGAGATGCCGAATAGCTTGACGGGGAAGGAAAAGGCCGAAGGCTGGAAATTGCTCTTCGATGGCAAATCATTGGACCAATGGGACCTCAGTACGAGCCCGAAGACCCAGTGGAAGGCCGTCGACGGCGCCATCGTCACGGACTCCAAAGAGGGTGGAGCGTTATTGTCGAAAGAAGATTTTGCGAATTTCGAGCTAAAGGTCGAGTTTCGCACCACGGATAACGTCAATTCAGGCGTGATGCTCCGCAACCCGCGGCCGGATGCAAACGGGAAAAATAGCGAAGGCTACGAAGTGCAGATTCGCGATAAGAACCCCGGCCATTACACCGGCGGCAGTTATCTGACCGGTAGCCTGGTGAATGTTGAGAAAGCTCCGGCGGATGCCAAGATTGTCAGCGGGGAATGGATGTCATTCGATATTACGGCTGACGGCGACCATTTCGTTATCCTCTACAATGGCCGAAAAGTGGTGGATGCGCACGATACCAAGCTCGCGAACGGCGCCATCGGATTGCAGTGGGCGCATCCGGAAGACGCGGTAGGGACGAAGGTGGAGTTCCGCAACATCAAAGTAAGGCGCCTCAAATAGGTGCATCGATACCACGCGCTATCGTACGACTTGGCGTGGGAACCAAGCACCATTTCTGCCAGACGTCCAGCCTGATTCGGTAAGGCATTCCTCCAGAGTGGCACCATAGGATCGCGCCTTCGCGGCGGATCACACGCCGGGGGAGACCGCCGCAGCGCACTTCGTCGCCCGGTTGGGGGTCGACGCGGGGATCGCGGGTGACGGAGATCGTTTGGGATACTCGCATGAGTGTCTCCGTTGCAACGCTATTTCTTGCGAATGACGATGCGTCCGTTGTAGGTGATGAACTGCATCTCGGGACCGCCCCCGTTGATGGTTCCGTATAAGGTACGGTCCATATGGGGTAGGCGCGGCAAACGGGGTAGACCCGGCAGTCCGTTTTTTCTGCCATCGTCCTGGGCGAACGTGGTTGACCCCGTGGCAGACTCCACTTTCACATCGAAGTCTGTATAGATTTCACCGCGGTCGGTTTTCATCTTCAGACGCGCTTTGAGGTCGGCAGGGAGGGTCACTTCGATGCTGCCATTCATGGACGAAAAGCTGGACGCTTTGGCAGCGGATACTTGCGTCACGGATGCGACGATCCGCCCGTTCATGGAGTGTGCCACCACGGGCCCCGAAGCGTCCTGCACATTGATGTGTCCGTTCATCGCGTCTATGGTCATCTCGCCGGAAATCCCCTCGACCGAGATGCTGCCGTTCATTGTCTTGAGATCGAGCGTGGTCTGCTTGGGAACTTTTATTTCGATATTGAGCCGGCCCCAAAAGCCTCCCTTGACACGAACGACATTGTTCTCCTGAGTGGCGTCAACTGTGTTGGTGGGTTGATCCAGCCGGTGCATTCCGGGAGGCACGTCCCCCTCGCGCGCTTTGCGGCGCAGGCCCTCACCGCGCCCGGAGTATTCGATGACGGCATCGTTGCCGTCATAGCCTATAATTTTCACAGAGCCGTCCGGTATGTCCACGATCAGACTCTTGGGGCGCGACGGGTTACTGAATGGCAGAGTGGTCCGTTGTGGCGTCGGCGCTGCGTCCTGGGCAGCGAGCATCGTCGTTACCGCGAAGAACGCGATGGATTTCAGAAAAGTAGATTTCATTGCAACCTTTCAACCGCCCAGGCGGCCCTTTCGCGAACACTGGGATTTAACGATGCGTTTCCTGCTACCTGCTTTAGCTCCCTAATGGAGGCCGAATCCTTCAGATCTACAACCAAGTCGATCAGGGCGATTTGGACCAACGGAGCCGATTGCGGAACGATCGCTCGTGCGATTTCCGTGCGGGCGGTCGATGTCATTGCGAACGTGCGCAACGCATCGGCGGCGGCCAGGCGCACATTGACATTCGGGTCATGATTCACCGAATCGAGCAGCGCGGCAAGAACCTGTCCGTCCGAGGACTCCACCTGATTCGCCCAACTGACGCCGCGCAGACGCTCGCTCGCCGATTGCTGGCGTAGCAGCGAAAGAGCCACTAGTTCCCGCATCCCATTGACTTCCCCGCGTAGCTGCGCGATCTCCGTGCTCTCGCGGCCACCCCTTTGCGAGCTGACGGCGTATCCCAAACCCAGACCGATCAATAAAGTGGCGGCCGCCAGACCCAGCGACGCCCAGGCGAAATTGATTTTCTGCCGGCCGCGCGTCGACGCTGCTGAGAACCCTTCGCCGTAAGCGCCCAGAGCCGCGTAGAATCTCTCGCGCATCTGCGGAGACGGCTGCTCGGCGGGCAGGGAATCGAGCTTAGTCCACAGACTCTCCAGCCCTTCGGCTTCCTGGCGGCACGCGGCGCAGTCCTCCAAGTGGTGCTTGAGTGCGTCCCTTTCCGGCGCCCGCAACATCCCGCACCAGTCATCTGCAAAGCAAGCTTTCGCTTCATCGCAAGTCATATGCTTTTTCTCCCGCCAGCGTGGAATAGATCTCGGCCAGCGCACGCATCGCTCGATAAACCCGCACTTTCACTGTGCCCACGCCGCAACCCAGCACCTCGGCAATCTCCTCATACTTCATTCCCTGAAACCGGCAGAACACGAGGATCTCGCGCTTCTCCGGCGGCAGTAGCTCCATCGCCTGCCGGACCAGCTTCACGTCCTGCGCGTGGACCGCTGAAGTTTCCGGATCGGGGCCGGAACTCACCGGCTCTCGATTTCCCATGGCGAGCTCATCGATCTCGACCATCTCTCCGCGTTTTTGCCGGATCCGGTCGACGTTCGCGTTTTTTGCAATCTGATACATCCAGGCCGTAAACGACTGCCGCGGATCATAAGTGGCGCGATAACGCAGTATCCGGAAGAAAACGTCTTGCACCAAATCCTCGGAAGTCTGCGGATCGCGCGTCATGGAAATGAAGTAACGAAAGAGAGCTCGATGATGGCGCTCAAACAGGATGGCGAGTTTCGAGACGGTCCCCGCTGCCACGGCGCTCATCAGGGCGTTGTCACTGGTGTCCACAGTCTTCCTTGACACAATACTCGAACTATATGGAAAGGTTACAGGCAATCCCATATGCAGTCACTCCCAACGCAAGGCCCGCATCGGATCGACACGCGTGGCGCGCGCCGCCGGGACGTAAACGGCTATCAACGCAATGAGCAGGATGCTTCCCGCCGCCGCCAACATTGCAGTGGGATCACCCGGCGAGATTCCATATAACTGGGCGCGTGCCAGGCGCGATAGAGCGAAGGCGGCAGGGAGTCCCGCCAGCAGGCCGAATCCAACGATCAGCAGAGCTTCGCGCATCACCAGCCACGCCACGTTGAGGCGCTGTGCTCCGAGAGCAGTCCGAATTCCAATCTCGCGAGTACGGCGGGAGACGGAATACCCGATCACGCCGTAGATCCCAATTCCGGCCAGGATGCTGGCGACCAGTCCGAAGGCGCTGGTGAGGCTGGCGACCAGGCGTTCAGTCGAGAGCGAGTTCTGCATCTGCTCCTCGAGGGTCCGCATACTAAATACCGGGAGATTTGGATCCATTCGGTTCAGGAGCTGCCGGATAGTCGCAAACATTTGCTCGGGGGCGCTTGCAGTCCGCAGGTACGCCGTCATCCCCAGGGCGAACTCCATCTGCTGATAGGGTTGGAAGACTCCGATCGGCATCTCCGCGCGCATATTTTCGTATTTGGTGTCGCGCACCATGCCGATGATCTCTATATCTGTTTTGGTGCCGGGATCGCCCCCCATCCCGATGTGACGGCCGATGGGGCTCTTTCCCTGAAAATATCGTTTGGCGAACTTCTCATTGACGATGGCCACCTTGCCCGAATCCTTGCGATCGGTGTAGCGGAAATCCCGGCCCTCGATCAGGGGCACGCCGAGTGCGTCGAAGTAGCTGGGAGCCAGGAAGTTCATATGTGGATTCACCCATTCGCCGGCGCCCGCCTGATACCCTTCGACAGTCACCGAACTGTCCCACTCGCTATCGTCGAGGACGCGCATGACTGCGAGACTCGATGCTTGCACTCCTGGTATCTGGTCGAGTTGATCTTTGAGCTGCCGGTAGAACGCACGAGTTCGGTCCGGCGTGTACCCGCTTCGCCCCGGATCGAGAGAAAACACCAGAACGCTTTCGGTGCGGAAGCCGGGATCGAGATCCTTCAGCGTTTTTAGGCTGCGGATGAAGAGGCCGGCGGCGATCAGGAGAACTACGGAAAGCATCACCTGCCCGGCGATGAGCGCCTTGCGGAGGTTGAGCGAGCCTCCACTCACAATGTTGGCGGCCTGGTCTTTGAGCGTGGGAGCGATTTCGGCGCGGGTGATTTGAAGGGCTGGAATCAGGCCGAAGACAATACCGCACACGGTCGAAATCGCAGCCGTAAACGCCAAAATGCGCCAATCCGGAGTACTGGAGATGACCAATGGATTTGCACCCACAGGCATATTCCCAAGCAACATTTTGTCGAGCTCGATGGCGAGCGCCAAACCCACAACGCCCCCAGCCAGGGCGAGCAAAATGCTCTCGATCAGGAGCTGGATGACCAAGTGTTTGGGCGTCGCCCCTAACGCGATCCGCAACGCGACTTCTTTCTGCCGAGTGGACGCGCGAGCGATCAGAAGATTCGCCACATTCGCGCAGGCGATGAGTAAGACCAATCCCACGATCACCATGAGCACGATCAGCGCGGTTGAAAACTTTTCTCGAGTTTGCGACCGTCCGGTTGATGCCGGTAATAGATCAAGCCACATGCGGAGGAAGTGCTCTTTGGTGACATCGGAGGCTTTCGCGAATGCCTGCTCTTGCACCTCCATTTCGAGCATCTGATGAAAAAGCGGCTGAAGGCCGGCTTTCGCTTGTTTCTCCGAGACGCCGGATTTTAGCCGTCCGAACACCGACAACCAACGCCCTCGCCGGTTTTCAAACGTATAGGGCCCTACCGTATAGCTGGTCGGGTCCAACTGCCGCTTCATCATGACCGGAATGCGAATTTGCGGCGAGTATAACGGATCCATTCCACTGAAGCCCGCCTGACTCACGCCTACGACGGTCATCGGAAATCCGTTCACCAGCAGTTTGGCGCCGAGGACGCTCGGGTCTCCGCCAAAGCGATCGATCCAATATTGGTAACTGAGGACGGCAATGGGATGGCCATCGGGGATGCGGTCATCATCGGGAGTGAACACGCGGCCCAGGGCGGCTCCGACGCCGAGCACGGGGAAATAGCTGCCCGACACGAGTTCCCCATAAACGCGGTCGGTTTTGCCTCCGATGCCGACGTTCATAGAGCTGCCCCAACTGCAAAACATGCCGCTGAAGATCGGATTGTGGTCGCGGAAATCCGCGTACATCGGGTAGGACAATTTATTCGGCCCGTTATTCGATCCGTAGTGATCGCCGCGGCCCCAAAGCTGGACTAGTTGCTCAGGATTCTTCACGGGCAGGAGGCGCAGCAGCACCTGATCGATCAAGGTGAAGATGGCAGTATTGGCACCGATCCCCAGGGCCAGCGACAACACGGCAATGATCGTGAAGGTCGGCGACTTGGCGAGCGAGCGGAGTGCGTAGCGGACGTCGTGAGCGAAACGCGCCATGTCCAAGATACGGTGGAAGGGGCGGAAGGTTACGAAGAATGACAGTTCCCATTGAACTGAGCCACCCTCCGTGTTAGCGTGGTATCGCTTCTATATTGATGGAGGACCGATGAAAGTGCGTGCCCTTGTCCTGGCTATCGCGATATTGTTCGTTGTGGTCTGTTTCGAAACGGCGCCTGGCCACGCGGAGACATCGCCCCCGGTCGCCCTTTCGGGGGTGGTCAGTTCGGCAGAGGAAGGGCCCATGGAAGGGGTCCTGGTGGGCGCGAAGAAGGCGGGCGCCACAATCACCATCACCGTGGTCACCGATGAGCACGGACGGTATCGGTTCCCCGCGTCGAAGCTCGCCCCGGGACAGTATGCCTTGCGCATTCGGGCAGTGGGATACGATCTGGCGAGCCCAAGCACGCTGGAAGTTACGGCCAGCCAGTCGACCGCCGATCTGAGACTTCGCAAGGCCGCCGATCCGGCGTCGCAGCTTTCTAATGCGGAATGGTTTGCAAGTCTGCCGGGCACTGAGCAGCAGAAGGCCTCGATCAAAAACTGCACGCACTGCCACACCCTCGAACGCATCATGCGCACTCGCGCCGATGTGGATGGACTGACAAAAATCGTCGAGCGCATGTCCACCTATCCGCAGCTTTCATTCCCGCTGATGCCTCAGAAATTAGTGGCGGCGCGGGTGGGCGGCGGCGAAGATCCACTGGAGCAGAAACTGGAGGGCTGGCGGAAGCAGGCGCAGTATCTAAGCACCGTCAATCTGAGTTCGACGGACCATTGGAAATATTCCTTCAAGATGCATCCCCGTCCCAAGGGAAGAGCGACCCAAGTCATTTACACCGAATACGATCTGCCGCAGCGCACGCGGCAGCCGCATGACGTGGTGGTCGACTCAGAGGGCAATGCCTGGTACGCCAGCTTCGGCGAGCAGATCCTCGGCAAGATCGACACCCGCACCGGTAAGGCAACCGAGTACCAGATTCCGCGCCTGAAGGCGAACCTCCCGACCGGCATCCTAGCGCTGCGCTTGGATAAAGATCAAAACCTGTGGATGGGCATGCAGTTCCAGGGCGGGGTCGCAAAATTCGATAAGAAGACTGAGAGATTTCAGACCTGGAGCCTCCCGCCGGAAATAAACGGTGATTACGTGCAGATCAACCAGGTGAGTCCGGAACACGCGCAGGTGGATGGCAAGGTGTGGTTGCAGGACGCGGGCACTTACACGGTATTGCGGCTAGATCTAAAATCCGGCAAGTTCGAGGTGTTCAAGCCGTACGAGATTCCGCGGCCCAATATTTACGATGTGATCTCCGATGAGCAGAATAATGTCTATTTCACCGTTATGGGAAAAGAACACATCGGGCGGATCGACGCCAAGACGGGAAAGATCACTTTGATGGAGACGCCAACCGCTGGTTCCGGGCCACGCCGCGGCATGATCGACAACGAGGGACGCCTGTGGTTCGGCGAGAACCGTGCGGATCGCATCGGGATGCTGGATACCAAGACGCAGCAATTCAAAGAGTGGAAGGCGCCGACGGTGGGGTCATGGCCTTACGATGTCACCGCCGACAAGAATGGCGAGGCTTGGGGCGGAGGCGAGTTCACGGATATTGTGGATCGTTTAAATCCCAAAACCGGCGAATTCGTGGAGTATCTGCTCCCGCGGTTCACCAACATCCGCAGGGTGTTCGTCGACAACTCCACTACGCCGGTTACGTTCTGGGTCGGCAACAATCACGGGGCGTCGATCGTGAAAGTGGAACCGCTGAACTGAAGATTTATTGGATCGCCAAGCGTTTTTGAATTTGCTCCAGCGGCACGCCTTTGGTCTCGGGAACCATGACGATCACGCAGATCAGTTGCAGCACCATCATGGCGGCGAAAAATAGGAATACGTAACCCGGCGGGAAAGCCAAGACCATCTTCGGGAAGAACGTGGTCAGCAGCGCCGCGAAAATCCAATGCGTAGAGCTGCCGAGCGTCTGGCCCTCGGCGCGATGGCGGTTCGGGAAAATTTCAGAGATGAATACCCAGATCACCGCTCCCTGACCGATGGCATGCGCCGCGATGAATGCAAAGATGCATACCGGCACAATACTGTAGTGATTCGTAAAGAACGCCCAAGCTGTTAGCCCCAGCGATCCGATGTAGCCGAACGAGCCGATGAACAACAGGGTGCGGCGGCCCAACCGGTCGATCAGCCAGAGCCCGACGAAGGTGAAGATCAGGTTGGTCACGCCGATTCCAACCGATTGCAGCAGTGCGGCTTTCGCGGCGAGTCCCGTCAACTCAAAAATGCGGGGCGCGAAGTAGAGAATCGCGTTGATGCCGGAAAGTTGATTGAAGAACGCGATGAGAAAGGCCAGGATGATGGGAGTGCGAAGCTCCCGGGTCCAGAATCGGCCTTTTGAGATGTTTTGCCCAGACGCGGCCAGAATCGCGTCGGCATCGCCGGCGATCTGAGCTTCGGAAGCCTTGGGCTCGATGAGCCGTAGCACCTTCATCCCGGCCTCGCGGTCATTCTTTTTGCCGAGAAGCCAGCGAGGGCTTTCGGGCAGACCAAGGCAAAGCACGGCGTATGCGAGAGATGGGAACGCGGCCACGCCCAGCATCCAGCGCCAGGCATTTTCGCCAATTCCGGCCAGCAGCGCGTTCGATAAGAATGCCATCAGAATTCCAAAGACGATGTTGAATTGAAACATCCCGGCCAGACGGCCGCGGTATTTCGGTGGCGCGATCTCAGAAATATAAAGGGGCGCAGCCACCGTTGAGATCCCGATCCCCAGTCCGCCGATGACGCGTGCGGCGATGAAGACGACTGGGTCATTTGCAAGGGCTGAGCCGATTGCGCCGACGATATAGAGGATGCCGATAAACAGCAGGGTGGGCTTGCGTCCGAATCGGTCGGTGGGCCAACCGCCGATCAGCGAACCCAGCACCGTGCCGTAAAGGGCAGAAGCCATCACGATCCCGTGAACTCCGGCTCCCAGGCCCCACTGCGCTTGAATGCTTTGTTCCGCCCCGGAAATCACCACGGTGTCGAATCCAAACAAAAATCCCGCGAGCGCGGATGTGATCGACCAGAGAAGAATGCGACCGTTCATTGGATCAGCTAAGTGTACCCGATGCGGGCCGCACACATAGTAGGATGGTTCACAACATGCGACAAACCCTAAATCTTTGCTTGCTTCTGTGTGCCACTTGGGCGGCGGCCCAGCCGGTGGTGCTGAAAACCTCGACGATTCTGGACGGCAAGGGCAACGTGCTAACGAATCGCAGCATCGTTATTGAAGACGGACGGATCTTGCGTATCGCCGGCGCGGGCGCGGCGGCCAGCTACGATCTCTCGGGTTGGACCGTGATGCCGGGCTGGATCGATACGCACGTCCATTTCGCATGGCACTTCGATGCGAACAACCGGCTGGACGATGGGACTGCCAGTAAAGAGACCCCCGAGGTCAGAGCACTGTACGCGGAGGCCGGCGCTTACGCCACTTTAATGGGTGGCTTCACCACTGTTCAGAGTGTTGGGGCGGAAGTGGACGGACCGGTTCGCGATCTGATCAACTCCGGCCAAATACCAGGACCGCGGATCATTACATCCTTGCGCGCGATTTACGATAACACCGGCACTCCCGAGCAGATCCGCGGGTTCGTGAGGAAAGCGAAAGCCGATGGCGCGGACGTGATCAAGCTGTTCGCGACGGCGTCCATCCGCGATGGTGGAAAGCAGACGATGTCCGACGACCAGATTCGTGCGGCTTGCAGCGAAGCGGCGGCGGTGGGATTGCGGTCGGTGGCGCATGCGCACGCCTCTAGCGGAGCCAAGGCCGCGGTGCTCGCCGGTTGCAACTCAATTGAGCACGGCGTCCTGCTGGATGACGAAGCATTAAAGTTGATCGCCAGCCACGGCGTCTACTTCGATCCGAACTTTCTGGTGTTCCACAACTACCTTGACAACAAGCCCAAATTCCTGGGAATCGGCAATTTCACCGAAGAAGGATTCGCGTTCATGCAGAAGGCGATCCCGCAGGTGGCTGATGTGTTGAAGCGCTCGATGGCGCTGCATATGAAGCTCGTTATAGGTACCGATGCGACAGCCGGCGCGCATGGCCACAACGCGGAGGAATTTATTTACCGCGTAAAGGACGGGGGCCAGCCGCCTATGGATGCGATCATCAGCGGCACCTCGGTAGCGGCGGAGTCTCTACGGCTAGGCGACAAGATCGGGTCTATTGCGCCCAACATGGCGGCGGATATCGTGGCCGTTGACGGAGATCCACTTAAAGACATCACAGCAGTCCGGCGGGTGGTGTTTGTCATGAAAGACGGCAAAGTCTACAAGAACGTCGCCCGTGCGGCTTCTAAATGAAGCGGCGCTACTGCCTGACGCTGGACCTGAAGGACGATCCGGAATTGATCCGCGAGTATCGGCGGCATCACCAAGCAGTGTGGCCGAAGATTACCGATAGCTTGCGAGAGGCTGGGATTCTGGACCTGGAACTGTATCTGTTGGATACGCGCCTGGTGATGATCCTGGAAGTCGCCGAGAGATTTTCGTTTGAGGAGAAGGCCAGGCTCGACCGTGACAATCCCAAAGTGCAGGAGTGGGAACAGCTCATGTGGAATTTCCAGAAGCCATTGCCTCGGGCGAAGCCGGGAGAAAAATGGATTCTCATGGAAAGCATTTACAAGTTTGAGGCGGGGACGTGATCGGAGTGTGCGGTTCGGCTAACGCTTGGACGGCGGCTTGTCGCAGAGACCGTTAGGCTGATTGATAGCATCCGCCAACTTCTCCGCTTCGTCACGGCCAAACGCGCCAATGAGAAAGCCGTTCCCGACGATCGGATCTTGGATCTTTGGCGTTCTGATGAGCTTACCGTTAACCAAGAACGCCATTTCTTTCCCGACATTATTTTCAGTGAAGGTCTGAACGCGCCTTGCGCTCCCGGCACTCATATCCAGGTTGAGCACAAATTGTCCTTCCGTCAGCGTCACCGTGGCATGTGTGAAATCGTTGTTGGTTAACAGTGGCTTCTCGGTTAGGTAAACCAGCTTACCTTCACTGGAAGATATCCGCCGAGTCGAACGATCTGGCTTTTCGGCGACGATGCTCACTTCGATCGCCTGGCAGTTGGGAACCTGTGCGCTCAGCAGGCCGCAAGCAATCGACGTCGCTAAGAATGGAAGCGCCTTCCTCATGCTGATATCTTACTTCCACTTGCGTTAAAGTAGCGATATTGTGAGATCACAAACCGTTCAGCAACTCGCGCAGCAGGCTTTGGCCTCCCAGACTTTTACCGGTGGCACCAGTGTTCCCCGGCGGCCCTTTGGACGGGCGGCGGAAAGTGTTTCGCTGTTGTGTCTGGGCGGCTGGCACGCGGTCGCCAAGCCGGCGCTGGAGAAGACCGACGAGAGCGAATCCATCCGCCTGATGCATGCCGCCATCGATCTGGGCGTCGATTTCTTCGACAACGCTTGGGAATATCACGACGGCTACGCCGAGGAGGCGATGGGCCGGGCGCTGGCGATTGACGGCAAACGGAAGCAGGTATTCCTGATGACCAAGAATTGCGAGCGCGACTATGACGGGTCGTTACGCAATCTGGAGCAGAGCTTGCGCCGGTTCCAGACGGATTACCTGGATCTATGGCAGTTCCACGAGCTCTCGTACGATAACGATCCGGAGTGGCTGTTCGAGCGCGGCGCGGTGCGGGCGGCTGTCGAAGCACAGCAGGCCGGGAAGGTCCGATACATCGGGTTCACGGGACACAAAGATCCGCGCATTCACCTGAAGGCGCTAGGCATGCCCCACGCGTGGGACGCTTGCCAGATGCCTATCAACGTTATGGATTCGCAGTACCGCAGCTTTCTCAATCAAGTGGTGCCGGTATGCCGTGAGAAGGGCGTGGCGGCGATCGGCATGAAGAGCTTCGGGGGCGGGTGGCCGCGCGGGCGCGTTCTGGAGAACATGAATGTCGGGGCGGGGGATCTGCTGGGATTTGCGCTCAGTCAGCCGGTGACCAGCCAGGTGGTGGGCGTCACCACTATGGAGCAACTCCAGTTCGCAGTGGAAGTCGCGCGGACGATCCCGATGCCGGACGAGGCGCAAAGCGCGCTGATGCAGCGGGTCCGTGTGGAAGCGGGCGACGGGCGCTATGAAAGCTTCAAGTCCACCAACGAGCACGACGGGCCGCATCACCGCCGGCAGCATGAATTCGCGCTCGCGCGGTAAAGTGTTCGCACCCGGCCTAATTCCTCTTCACGGTTATTTGACAACCTGTTGACAAACCTCCGTTCGGCCGCTGCATCAAAAAGAGCATGAGGAAATCCACTTCTGTGCTCTGGAAACGCAGCATCTTAGGATCGGCGGCGATTCTTTCGGCCGGGCTGATGTTGGCAACCGGCAACACCGGCGGCGCAAAGACCGCAGACGCAGGTAAGCGCTTGAGCGGCTTCGACGCTCCTCCAGCAGTGCGCGACATCGTTCTGCGGGCGTGCGCCGACTGTCACTCGGAGGAAACCAAATGGCCCTGGTATTCGAACATACCTCCAGTTTCGTGGCAGATACGCGCCGATGTTGACGACGCCCGTGCGGTCATGGACCTGTCGCGCTGGAACGAGTACAGCAACGAGGAACGGCGGGACTTCGCAACGGAAATCGCGCGGGCCACGCGGGTTCATGTCATGCCGCCACCTAAATATTTGTGGATGCACCATGACGCAAAGCTGTCTAATGCTGAGTTGGATGTGTTGAAGCGATGGGCGAAACAATAGCGACACGCGAAACGGCCCGCTGCCTTCTCGGGCTAGCGGGCCGGGATATGTGCGATGGCTTAGGCTGTTAATAAATCGATCTCCGACGTGCTGTCGCCAAATTTCTCGACGTGCACACCGAAGCGATCGATCAGGGCCAGCATCAGGTTCGCCAGCGGCGTTCCCTTCGCGTATTTGAGGTGACGGTCGCCTTTGAGCTGCAACGTCTTTCCACCTACGACCACCACCGGAACGTTGTAGTTGTTATGCACGTTGGCATCGCTCATGCCACCGCCGTAGAGTACCGCCGTGTGATCCAGCAAGGTGCCGTCGCCGTCTTTGACAGCATCCAGCTTCCTCAGATAGTAGGCGAGAGTGTCGGCGTGATAGTGGTTCAGCTTGGCGTAGGCCGCCAACTTGTCCGGATTGTTGTCGTGGTGCGACATCGAGTGATGCGCTTCCGGCAAGCCGATCTCGGGATACGAGCGATTGATGTTTTCGCGCGCCATCATGAACGTGCTGACGCGTGTGATATCCGCCTGGAACGCCAGTACCTGCAGGTCGAACATCAGCTCGGCGTATTCCCGGAAGGTTGCAGGCACGCCCACCGGCTGCGAAGGCACTTCAAAGGTGCTGTTGGTGGATTCGCTCTTGACAATGCGCTGCTCGACGTCGCGCACGGCGTCGAAATATTCGCCCAGCTTGGTGCGGTCACGGGCCCCGAGCTTTCCGCGCAGAGTGGAGATCTCCTGCGTGAGGCCATCGAGAATACTGCGATCTTCGTTGGTGCGGGCCAGGCGCTCCTCGGTGGTGGCTCCGATCCCGAACATCCGCTCGAAGACAAAACGCGGATTCGTCTCGGTGGGCAGGGGATTGGTGGGCGTCTTCCAGGCCAGCGAGTTCATGTAGGCGCAGGCATAGCCGTGGTCGCAGGCGCCGACGACATCGTTGCGATCGACGGAGACTTCGAGCGACGAAAGCTTGGTGTCAAGGCAGATCTTCTCGGCGATATATTGATCGACTGTCTTGCCGGCCCGTACGTCAGCACCCTCGGTCTGCTTGGGGTGCGCGCAACTCATGAAGGCCGGCGCAGCGCGCGGATGCTGCCCGCCGACGTCGCCTTGATCCGTCGCCTGGAAGTTATCCAGGCCGCTGAAGACGTTGGTACGGCTGCGGAAGGGTTCCAGCGGTTTTAAGGTTGAGGAGAACTCGAAGCCGATGCCCTCGGTCTTGGGCGTCCACTCGAACATGTTCGCTCCGTTGCCGAAGTAGATGGCCGTAAAGCGTGGCGTCCCCTTCGATTGGGCCCGCATGGCCGGAATCATTGCGTCCAGCAACGGCAACGCCACAACCGCTCCCATCCCGCGAATGAACGTCCGGCGATGTAATGCTGTCTTCGTGATCACCATCTGTCAGCCTCCTGCTATTAGCAAAATTATCAGATTTGTCTATTCCGTGCTTACTTGAGCCGTTCTCATCTCAAACGGAGTACTCGTCACAATCGCCTGAATCAGCGATTCAAACCGGTAGTTATCGGACGCCGCGTCACGCTTAATTTTGCGGACCGCGGGGTAATCGGTGGCGTCGAGCCCTCTCCCCAATGAATAGGTCAAGAGCCGCTCGGTGACGGTGGTCACAAAGTCGTCGGAGCGCTTCCGCAGAACCTGCCGCAGTTCCATGGGCCCGTTGAACTTGGTGCCGTCCGGAAGCTCGGCCGACGCATCGACGTGCGCTCCAGACGCGTAAATGTCGCGCCACTCGCCGATTCCATCGAAGTTTTCGAGCGCAAATCCCAGTTGGTCCATCTGCGCATGGCAGCCCGCGCACACCGGATTGGCGCGGTGCGCCGCCATCTGCTCGCGCATGGGCAGAACTTTACGCGGATCTCGCTCCTCTTTGAGCAGCGGCACGTTGGGCGGCGGCGGAGGAGGCGGCGCCCCGAAGATGTTATCCAGAATCCATTTTCCGCGGACCACCGGCGAGGTTCGGTTCGCATACGACGTCGCCATTAGCGTCGAGCCCTTGCCCAGCAGCCCGCGGCGGGGGCTATCTTCGGGTAGCTCTACGCGCCGGAATCGTTCGCCGCGCACGCCTTGGATTCCGTAGTGCTCTGCCAGGCGCTGGTTCAGGAAGGTGTAGTTAGCGTCGAGCAGGTCGATCACGCTGCGATTCTCGCGGATGATGCTGTTGAAGAACAACTGCGTTTCCTGCTCGAAGGCCAGGCGCAAATTGTCGTCGAAATGGAATAAGATCTCCGGACTCGGCTGGTGCGTGGTCACATTGCGGATGAACAGCCACTGACCGGCAAAGTTGTCGACCAGCGCCTGTGAGCGCGAATCGGCTAGCATCCGATGCACCTGCTTCTGCAGGACTTCGGGCTGATGCAGAGTCTTCTTCTCCGCGACTCCCAGAAGCTCGTCATCCGGTATGGTGCTCCATAGGAAGAACGAAAGCCGCGAGGCCAATTCTATGTCGTTGATGCGATACGGCGCATGGTCCGCGAGCCCTGCGGGTTGATCCTCGAAACGGAACAGGAAGTTCGGGCTCACCAGGATGCTGCGCAGGGCCATCTCAACGCCCGACTCAAACCCAGCGCGAGCCAAGCCGCTGCGGAATGAAACCAGAGGCGCCTGAAGATCGGCATCCGTCACGGGACGCCGGTATGCCCGCCGCGCCAGTGTCGAGATAATTTTCTTCGCGCACACTTCGTCCTTCGCGGACTGAGGGGCGCACAGCAAAATTCGTTGCCGGCTCGGCGTCTCGGAGACCGCGGCAGTTCCGGACTGAGGTCCAGTGACCGTCAAGGTGGAAAGTTTGGGCGGGCCGGATGGGTTCCGGTAGTTCTCGCGCCGTATGGACGGGTCGAATAGATCTTCAACATACGCCTCGGTCTTGGCGACGAAGTAGGCCTGAATCAAATGCTGACCGGCCTTCACCGGCACGTGAAACGTGAGTCCCGCGAGGACCTTCTTATTGATCTCCTCTTCGGTGGGGCCGGCGGCGGCTTTGGCTCCACGCTTACGCGCGAACTCGGGCCCGCCGATCGTACCTGACCAAACCTTGACGTCGTCCAGCCTGAGTTCAACGTGATCTATTTCTTCTGTGATGCCCTCAAATCCGCCGGCGACTCCGCTCTCTTTCGGGCGCATTTCGAACAGGTACTCGCCATCGGCTGGAAAATAGTAGTGCACCGCGAGCCCACCGCGAGACCCGAAGGGAAGGTCATCGCTCACGCGGACCGATTGGTTGCGATCGGTGGGTACAAAGAAGGTTTCAGGAGTCGGCAATCCGCGCGGCCGTGCGAGCGCCATCTGGCTGATTTTCGCGGCGGCTCCGAGGTAGCGTTCCGTCAGTGCCGGCGAGAGGGATAGGGCATCCGCATTGTTGTCGAACCCATAGCCCGCGGCGTCGGCCGGAAGCATGGAGGCCGCGTCAATCTCAAGCGCGAGCAGATCGCGGATTGCATTGCGATATTCGGAGCGGTTCAGGCGCTGCAATGACGGACGCCCGGGATTGGGGTTGCTGAGCGCGGCCTGGTCGAGCTCCGCCTCGATCCCAGACACGACGGTCTCGGTGGTCGCCTTGTCCGGCCGCGGCATTTTGCCTGGAGGCATCGCCCCGGTGCGCAGCTTGCGAACTACTTTCTCCCACTGCTCGGGATTCTTGCCCAGGTTCGCCAGATCGAGCGTGCTGAGCGCAAGGCCACCCGATTTCAACTTCTCGTTGTGGCACGTGAAGCAGTACTTGGTGAGAACGGCCTGACGGTCCGCCACGGACGACGTCGCGGTCGACGCGTGCGGGGACGTGGAATCGGCGCTTTGTTGCGGGCTACCGCGCAGATTATACGTGACGGCTACGAAGAAACAACCCGCGGCAACAACCGCGACCAAACGAGGTCTCATTTCTTGGCCTCCTCGGGCGTCGTAGCCTCAGCGGGCGGCAAGTTTTCTTCCAGGA
>Ga0163163_10001149_pt1 | contig 22490 bp, 20 predicted proteins | sample S65metaG_FD_119766 | JGI IMG/M metagenome (GOLD analysis project Ga0163163, IMG submission 119766) | Switchgrass rhizosphere microbial communities from Kellogg Biological Station, Michigan, USA - S6-5 metaG | ecosystem: Host-associated > Plants > Roots > Rhizosphere > Soil | place: USA...
AACGAGTCGCAATCGATCATGGCCTTGAGCTGGTGCACGCCGAGGTAGCCGGCCCCGAGAACAAGCCGATTGTTCGTATATTCATTGATAAGCCGCAAGGTGTCACCCACGAGGATTGCTCCGAAGTAAGCACGCACCTGGGCACGATTCTGGACGTGGAAGACTTCATCCACGCGTCCTACACGTTGGAAGTATCAAGCCCGGGACTCGAACGCGGCCTTTATAAACGAGCCGACTTCGAACGCTTCGCTGGTAGCAACGCGAAGATGAAGACGCGGCAACCGATTGACGGCCAGCGCAATTTCCGAGGTCGTTTGCTGGGAGTCGAGGGCGACGATGTGCTTTTTGAAGATCGAACCAGCGGGCAAGTGCGGGTTCCTCTGGATTTGATAACCAAGGCGAATATAGAGGTGGACGTTAGCGAAGAGCTGAAGAGATAGGACGTGTAGGTCCTATATAGATCGGGCAAATAGAAGATGAGTTCATCGATAGCACAAAATATCGAGGCGCTTTGCCAGGAACAGGGCATCGACCGCGACCTCGTGATCGAAGCAATGAAGGAAGCCGTACGCGCGGCCGCCAAAAAACAGTTTCGATCCGGTGAAGATATTCAGGTCGACTGGAATGCCGAAACCGGCATCGAGCTCTCGGCCTCGAAAGTCGTCGTCGACGAAGTCGAGAACCCCGCCACCGAACTCTCTATCGACGAAGCACGCGAACTCGCCGGCGATGAAGTCGAGCTGGGCGACGCGCTTTTATTGCCACTACCGATGGAAGAGCTGGGACGCATCGCCGCCCAGACAGCCAAGCAGATCCTGTTTCAGAAAGTCCGCGACGCCGTTCGCAGCAACGTCTACGAGCAATACATCGACAAGATCGGCGATCTCGTCAACGGTTACGTCAAACGATTCGAGCGCGGCAACATCATCGTCGATCTCGGCAATCTCGAAGCGATTCTGCCGCGTTCACAACAGTCGCGCGGCGAGCAGTGGAACCAGGGCGAACGTATTCGCGTCGTCATAAATAACGTTTCGAAAGAGTCGAAAGGACCACAGGTCGAAGTCTCGCGCACGTCTCCCGAGCTCTTACTAAGATTGTTTGAAATGGAAGTGCCGGAAATCTACGACGGCACTGTCGTGATCAAGTCCGCCGTCCGCGAACCCGGCGAGCGCGCCAAGATCGCCGTGATGTCAAACGAGCGTGACGTCGATCCGGTCGGCGCGTGCGTCGGTATGAAAGGCTCACGCGTGCAGGCGATCATTCGCGAGCTGCGGGGCGAGAAGATCGACATCATCGAATGGTCTGACGAGCCTTCAGTTTTTGCGGCCAACGCGCTTTCTCCTGCGAAAGTCAATCAGGTCAGAATCACCGACATCGAAAACCGCCAGATGGAAGTCATCGTCAACGAGGACCAACTCTCTCTGGCAATCGGCAAGCGTGGTCAAAACGTTCGTCTCGCTACGAAACTCGTCGGTTGGAACATCGACATCCGCAGCGAAGAAGAGATCAAGCGCGAAGTCACCGAACAGATGGGCGCGCTCATCGCCTCGGGCGAAGCAGTGCCGCTGTCGGCTATTGAAGGTGTCACCGCCGCACAGGCTGAAGCACTGGCCGAACACGGCATCAACGATATCGATGCGCTCGCGGCCACTACCGTCGACGACCTCGTCGAGTTCCTCGATCTGAGTTTGGACGAAGCGGAAGTGATCCTGGAGGCTTCCAAAGCCATAACAGCCCTGCGCGATCGCAGTACCGGTGAAGACGGCGAAGAGATTGAAGAGCAGCACGCCGTTTCAGCAGAGTTTGACGAATCGATTGATGAAGAAGTGGAACCGTCTTTGGAATCGACTGCGGAAGGCTACGACGAAGCAGTCGAGCGAGGTGTTCCCTTCACTGCGGAACCGGAAATTCCGGCCTGGGATTCGGCCGATCCGGTGCCATTGAGTGAAGCCGAGGCGATCCCGGCCGACGAGCTCGCTTTGCAGGAAGCAGGTCGCGACTTGCGGCCTGACACGATTACGCCGTCTCCTGACATAACTTCCTCAGGTGTCGAAGCATTTGAACACATCGATGAAGTTGCGCAGGAGTTGGAAGACGAAGAACTTGCTTCAGACGCTACGGCTGAAGAAGCTGAGACATCGGCTCCCGCAGTTTCGGAAGAGACTGCATCAGGCGGGAGCTCAGACGACGATGAGAACCACTGATGCAGTCAAATAGTAACAACACATATGCGGTCTCTTCGGGCCGTTTGTGTTGCCCGCATTGCCCCTGCTGTCAGGCGCCGAACTTCTGAGCGACGCTGAGTGACTGGGCATGCGGTGCCCAATCACTTAGGTCGTCAGGACGCAGGAAAGACGCGTCGAGAAGGAGTGCATGACAGTTTCCTCTAAAGTTCGTATTTACGATCTCGCCAAAGAATTAAAGCTGGATACCAAGCGACTCATCGAAGAGGTGCGTCGTGAAGGTGTGGACGTGAGCGTGCCTTCCAACTCGGTCTCGAAAGAACTGGCCGAGAAGATTCGGAACAAGTACTTTCCGAAGAAGGAAACGACCATCAAGCGCGCAGTGAAAGTGGTTAAGCGCGCGGTGCTGCCGGCTACGGAAGCGCCCACCCTCGAGGCTGAGGCCGAGATCCACGAGTCTGAACCACCCCCGGCGCCACCGGCTCCGGTAATCGCCGAGCCCGTTGATACTCCTGGCGTTCCGATTGCCGCGACACCGGTTCCACCCGCGACATCGGCCGGTCCCGGGCCGCAAGCCGCCAAGCCGCCTATCGCGACTACGAGGCTGGTCAAGAAGCTGGCACCAGCCGCACGTGCGGAAGCGCCGGTGATCGAGGAAACGCCGCCACCGCCCACGCCGGTTGAAGTGGCGCCCGTGGCAGAAGAGCCCGTTATCGAAGAGCCGGTGATCGCGCCGGAAGCGGTTGCGCCGACCAATGGCGTTGAGGCGCCGAAAGTCATGCCGACACCCGCGCCTGCACCACCAAGAACTCCGCCTCCTTCGCGACAAGTCAGAGTCTTGCGACCGACTGCGGCCGCGCTCAACGCCGGCATACGTCCGGGCGAGCGTGCGCCTGCACCACCTCCACCTCCGCCGCCGCCGACCAGAGAGCGGGAACAGCAGCGGGAACGCCCCACGGATCGCAATCGCTTGCGAGAGCGACCGTCATTGCCGCGATCCGAGCGACTCGGAACGCCGGGCGAGACTGCCACGCCGCAGACTACTTACATTCCACCACCCGACGCTGGTCGTCGTCGTTCAAGACGCAGCAGCCCGCGCGGTGGTCGAAAGATCGAAGGCAAGGCCGGGAGGTTCGACAGGGGGGGCGATTTCATTCCACCGCCGAGGGCGCTGTCACTCGAAGACCGCATCGCCGGTCGACTCGAGGTGCCCGGTTCAGGCGAACTAAAGGCAGTGCGATTGATCGAGGGTTCGACAGTTAAAGAGTTTGCCGAGAAGCTCGGAATCAAGCCGAAAGACATTGTGACGCTGCTCTTGCAGCGCGGCGTGTTTGCGACCATCAATCAACCGTTGATGGACGACGTCGCGGCCGATCTCGGCAAACGATTCGGTTACGACGTTTCGTTCGTGCCGTTTGAAGAGATGGTGGCGGAAGAAGAGTTTGAAGAGTTGATCGCCGCCGACGCTGATGACGTTGAGTTGCCGCGTGCTCCGGTCATTACTGTCATGGGCCACGTCGATCACGGTAAGACCTCGCTGCTTGACGCGATCCGCACGACTGACGTCGCGGGCGGTGAAGCAGGCGGCATCACGCAGCACATCGGCGCATACAGCGTGCAAGTCCCGAATCCGGATAATCCGGGAGAGACTCGTCGCGTCGTGTTTCTCGACACGCCGGGTCACGAGGCGTTCACGATGATGCGTGCGCGCGGTGCGAAGGCGACCGACATCGTCGTGCTCGTTGTCGCGGCTGACGACGGCGTCATGCCACAGACGATCGAAGCTATCGAGCACTCGCGTGCCGCAGGTGTCCCGATCATCGTCGCCATCAACAAGGTCGACAAACCAGACGCGAATCCCGATCGCGTCAAACAAGAGCTGGCCCAGCAGGGTCTGTCGCCACTCGAGTGGGGCGGCGAGACGGAAATGGTCGCGGTCTCTGCGAAGAAGCGACAGAACCTCGACACGCTTCTCGAAACGATTCTGTTGACGTCAGACATTCTGAATTTGCGCGCGAGCTCGACGCGTCTTGCTTCGGGCGTCGTGCTGGAAGCGAAACTCGATCGCGGTCGCGGTGCGGTAGCGACGGTGTTGGTCCAACAGGGAACGCTCAAGATTCACGAGCCTTTCATTGTCGGGCAGATATCCGGCAAGGTTCGTGCGATGTTCAACGATCGTGGCGAGCCGATCACCGAAGCCGGACCAGCAACTCCGGTCGAAGTGCTTGGTTTGCAAGGCGTGCCGCAGGCCGGCGAGAGTTTGCAGGTCGTTTCGGACATCACGAAAGCACAGTCGATATCACAGCATCGTCAGATGCTGAGTCGCCAGGCAACACTGCTGCAAACGACGAAGCGCGGTATCGAAGCGCTGGGCGAAAGCGAAGTCAAGGAGCTGCTGGTCATCATCAAGGCCGACGTGCAGGGTTCAGTCGAAGTGTTGAAGTCGACATTGCAGAAACTCTCGACGGATCGGGTGAAGGTGAAAGTGATTCGATCGGGCGTGGGCGCGATCACCGAGTCAGACGTTCTGCTTGGTTCTGCAACACAGGCTGGATCGTCGTCGTCGGCAGTCGTGATCATCGGCTTCAACGTGCGACCCGAAGCACGTGCGGCGGACGTCGCGAAGCAGGAAGCAGTCGATATTCGACTCCACTCGATCATCTACAAGGTTGAGGAAGAGATTCGCGCGGCCATGATCGGCATGCTCGAAGCGATCGAGAAGGAGAAAATCCTCGGCAAGGCTGCTGTTCGCGAAGTGTTCCGCGTACCGAGAGCGGGAGTTGTCGCCGGCTGCATGGTCATCGATGGAACGGTGCGTCGCAATGCGCGTGCGCGTTTGATCCGCGACGGTGTCGTGAGCTGGGAAGGCAACATCGCTTCGTTGCGGCGGTTCAAGGATGACGTGTCCGAGGTCCGCGAGGGCTTCGAGTGTGGTATCAGTCTGGAAAACTTCAACGACGTGAAAGTCGGCGACCAGATTGAAGCTTACATCGTCGAGCGAGTCGCCGCCACTGAGTTATAGAGGGCGCTGAAGTTTATGCGTCGAGCAGAGAGAACGGCCGACACGCTGAAGGAAGAGATTGCTCAGATTGTCGGCTACGAATTGGAAGATCCGCGGTTGACGATGGTCACGGTTACGGACGTTCGGCTTTCGTCGGACAAACGTGCTGCGCGTGTCTATGTCACGATCGCCGGTGACGAGGACGAGCACAAGGAGGCGCTGGCAGCGTTGAAGCATGCTGCGCCGTTCGTGCGCAAGCAACTCGGGCTATCGTTGAATCTTCCACGCACGCCTGAGATTCACTTTGTGCGCGATCGGGTCGAAGAAGAAGGCGAACGCGTCGATCAACTGCTACAGGAGATCGAGCGGGAATGGGAAAGTCAAGGAAAGGATAGTAACAGTTAGAGGAAGTAATAAGTCCTGTAGGTCGTATAGGTCCTATTAAAAGCTCCTCCCGAATTTTGCAATTATGCTTAGTCAAGTAGTCGAGCTGATCGAGGCAAAACGTCGTTTCGCGATCACCTCACACATTCGCCCTGACGGTGACAGTTTGGGATCGTCACTCGGTCTTTACTGGTTGTTGCGCGCGCTCGATAAAGATGTCGAAGTCATCATGCGCGATCCGGTGCCACATGCTTACCAGCAACTGCCTGGCGCTGGCGAGGTACGCGTCACTCCCGCAGTCGATCCTTCTTACCATGCAGTGTTCGTGATCGAGTGTTCGGACATCACGCGGCCCGGGCTCGCGGATCTCGAGAAACAGTTCGTCGTTAACATCGATCACCATTCAACCACCGCGCTTTTTGGCAACATCAACTGGATCGACTCAACTGCTTCGGCAGTCGGTGAGATGATCTATAACCTCTGCAAAGCGACCGGTGTTCGCGTTACGAAAGAGATTGCTGAATGCGTCTACACGGCGCTGATCACCGATACCGGATCGTTTCATTACTCGAACACGACTGAGCGGACGTTCAAAGTCGCTTCTGAGCTTGTGCGGACCGGCGTCAAGCCTGCGAAGACCGCTGAGGCAGTCTTTGCAAGTTACCCGTGGAGCAGAATTCAGCTAATGGGTGCGGTGCTATCGACTGCTCGTCGCGATGAAAGCGGGCGCGTTGCGTGTATGCGGCAGTCAATGGAGATGCAGCAACAGGCGCGTGCTTCTGACGAAGATGCAGACGGATTTGTTAACTATCCGCTGACGGTGGGCGAGGTCGAAGCTGTCGCGATGCTCAAAGAGAGTGAGCCGGGAGTTTATCGCACGAGCTTGAGATCTAAAGGCGATGTCAACGTCGCGAAGGTGGCGGAGAAGTTTGGTGGCGGCGGTCATCGAAACGCAGCCGGCTGCACGCTCAAGGGAAGCTGGGAAGAAGCCGAGACGACGATCGTTGCGCTGCTACAGGACGCAGTGAAGCGCGCGAACGGCGCCCGCGACATCACCGAAGACGCATTGAAAGAAACTGAGTCAGTTATCTAGCCACAAAAGGCACAAAAAGCACCAATAGTTTTTCTGTGCTTTTTGTGCCTTTTGTGGCTTTGAAATTTATGTCGGGAACAGATAAGAAGTACAAGTGGCGCCGCGCGGATTACCAGGAGAAGACGCGCGGGCTGCTGATGGTCCATACCGGCGACGGTAAAGGCAAAACGACGTGTGCGCTTGGTCTGATGATGCGCGCTGCCGGACGCGGACTGAAGTGCTGCATGATTCAGTTCATGAAGTCGCGCAACGATCGTTATGGCGAGCATGTCTCCGCTGAGAAACTCGGGATCGAAGTCCACACGATGGGCGACGGCTTCACCTGGGACACGAAGAACGCCGAGCAGGACATCAAGACCGCGCGCGAGACGTGGGCGCTCTGCGTCGAGAAGCTGCGCTCGGGCGATTACGATATGCTGGTCTTCGATGAGCTCGTCTACGTGCTTAGTTACAACATGTTGCCGGTTGCTGAGGTGTTGGAGGAAATTCGCACGATACGCGCCTCACAACCCGCGCTGCACATCGTCGTCACGGGCCGCGATGCACCGCCGGAATTGATAGAAGCCGCCGATCTCGTGACGGAAATGAAGGAGATTAAGCATCCATTCACGGCCGGCATTCGCGCACAGCAGGGGATCGAGTTTTAGCCGCGCGGATACCACAGATCTTCGGTTTGTGCTACCCTTCACCGCATTCCTATGGCCTGGTTCAGCAAGAAAAGCAAACGAATCGAAGCAGTCCCGCCCGAAGAACGCGTAGTAAACACGCAAAACGTGTTCGTTAAATGCGACGGGTGTGAAGCGCACCTGTTTACGGGTGAGCTCGACGACGCGCTCCAGGTTTGCAAACATTGCAATCACCACTTCCGCATAGGCGCGCGCGAACGGCTGCGAATGCTTTTCGACGAGGGAAAGTTTGAAGAGCTCGATAGCGAAGTCATTTCTATAGATCCGCTTGAGTTTGTCGACAGCAAGCCTTACTCGGAAAGAATCGCACTAGCCAAAAAGTCGTCAGGGTTGCCGGAGGCGATCATTAACGGGCGTGGCACGGTCGGCGATCATCCGGTGCTTGCGGCCGCGATGGACATGAGTTTCATCGGTGGCTCGATGGGCTCCGCGGTTGGTGAGAAAGTGACGCGACTGATCGAGCGTGCGATGGAAGAACACAGCGCGGTGATCATTTTTTCTGCGTCGGGTGGGGCGCGCATGCAGGAAGGCACGCTCTCGCTCATGCAGATGGCAAAGATCTCGGCGGCGCTCGCGGCGCTTGATGAATCGCGCTTGCCGTTTATTTCAGTGCTGACTGATCCGACGACGGGCGGCGTCACGGCGAGTTTTGCGATGCTGGGCGACGTGATCATCGCTGAGCCGAAGGCGCTGATTGGATTTGCCGGACCGCGCGTGATCGAACAGACGATTCGACAAAAACTGCCGAAGGATTTTCAGCGCTCCGAGTTTTTGCTCGATCACGGGATGATCGATGCGATCGTTGACCGCCGCGAGCTGCGCGACTACCTCACAAAGCTGCTGAGCTTCATGATGAACCCGGAGATTCACGGCGAATCAGACATCGAACGTGCCCGCCGCGCCGCAAAACTGAAAGAATAGTTAGCCACAAAAGGCATAAAAAGCACAAAAGAAAATATTGTCGGTACGTTGATCCGTTCTCCTCACTTTTTTCTTTTGTGCTTTTTGTGCCTTTTTGTGGCTAACTATTCTTATGAATTTTGAGGCGGCTGTTGAGTATCTCCTGAGTCTTGGGCATGAGACTCTCGCTATCAAACTCGGTCTCCGCAATACCGAACTTCTTCTCAACGCTCTCGACAACCCCGAACGCGCGTTTCAATCAGTTCAGATCGCCGGCACGAACGGTAAAGGCTCAACGGCCGCGATGCTCGATTCAATCTGCCGCGCCGCCGGGATCAAGACCGGTCTTTACACCTCCCCTCACCTCGTCTCGATCACTGAACGTATCAAGTTTTCCGGTACTGAAATCACGCGCGAAGAGTTTGCAGCCTGTGCGACTACCGTCCGCGAAGTTTCTGAACAACTCGAAGCTCGGCCGACGTTTTTCGAACAGGTAACAGCGATCGCCCTGCTCGCATTTCGCCGGGCACAAATCGACTTGGCCATTCTTGAAACCGGATTGGGAGGGCGCCTCGACTCCACCACCGCCGCCAACGCCCACATAGTCGCCATCACACAAATCGCTTTGGACCATCAGGAGTATCTCGGCAACACGATTGCGAGTATCGCCGCCGAAAAAGCCGCGATCATTCGTCCGGGTGTGCGTGCAGTGATCGGAAGACAAAAGTATCCTGAAGCATTGGAAATCTTGCTGCAGCGTTGTAAAGAAACTGGTGTGACACCGATCCTCGTCGATTCGATCACAGCCGGAGTTACTCTCTCGCTGCGTGGCCGTCACCAGCTCGAAAATGCCGCAGTGGCGATTCAACTAGCGGGGTTGCTTGATATTCCGCACGCTGCAATCGTCCGCGGGCTCGAAACCGCACAGCACCCGGGCAGACTGGAACTGATTCCACACCAACCGGCATTTCTAATCGATGGCGCGCACAATCCCGCCGGTGCAGAATCATTGCGCACGTACCTCGACGAGTTCGCCCAACGACCGCTCACTTTGGTTTTTGGCGCGATGCGTGATAAGCAACTCGAGCAGATCGGTGAAATACTGTTTCCAGTTGCAGACGTGCTGGTTCTGACAACGGTCAATAACCCACGCAGTGCTACGCTTGAAATGCTCGAACCCATCGCAATGCGTTATGCTCCGGGAAAAGTTTTGAAAAGTGACAACAGTGCGACAGCGTTGCAAACGGCACTCGCTAACACACCGGCGGAGGGAATGATTTGCGTTGCCGGATCGCTTTATCTCGTTGGCGAGCTGCGCCCGCAGATACTCAGGAAGACAAAATGACTAAAGAGCTACCAAAAATACTGAGCAGTCAGAAAGTATTCGAAGGCCGCGTGTTCAAGGTCACGGTCGATACCGTCGTTGAAGGCGAGCTCATCTATCAACGCGACGTGGTCCATCATCCAGGCAGCGCCGTGATCGTGCCGGTCCATGACGACGGTACTGTCGTGCTGGTGAGACAGTATCGCCATCCTGCAGTTCGTTACCTGCTCGAGCTCCCGGCAGGCACACTTAATGATGGCGAGCGTCCTGAAGCCGGCGCTGCGCGCGAGCTCGAAGAGGAGCTCGGACTCGTCGCAGAACGGCTCGACAAGCTTTCGGAGTTTTTTGTGTCGCCCGGTTTTCTTGAAGAGAAGATGTGGGTTTATCTCGCCACCGGATTGATAGAAGGCAAGCCACAACCTGACGAGGACGAGGTACTGGATGTTGTTCGTTTGCCGATCGGCGATGCGCTCGAGATGATCACGAGCGGCGAGATTCAGGATGCGAAGACGATCATCGGATTGATCCTTGCTGCGCCACGCGTCGGAGCACCATTGTTGGACATCGAATACCCGGCGGTTTGACCGCAAACAATCAACCACCTAAACTCATCGAAGTGTTCACCGAAGAATCATCGCAGCAACTAACACCGCTCCCGGAAGAACACGCTGAGCCACCGGAGCCGCGACCGAGCGTCACAGTTCAACCGGCGAAGGAGGAGACATGGACCTCGGCGTGGCTCGACGTGGGGACCAGCATGGGTGTGTGGGTCGCAAGCGTCGTGTTGCTCCTGATCGTTCCCCTCATCTATTCGCTTCCATATCTCGTTTATCGCATAGCTAAATACGGTCCGCCGACACCGGAAGCACTGGCCACGGATAAGCAGCTCATTTTTTATTCTGTGATAGGAATCATTCCAACGCACATGCTCACGTTTGTGATTGTGTGGCTCTTGATCACGTACGGAGGTCGCCGCCCGTTCTGGAAGAATATCGAGTTCGAGTGGCCCAGGAATGCCAGTCCGGTGGTTGTTACGTTGGTTAGTGTGCTCGTGGCGACGCTGCTCTTTCTTCTCGCCCTCGGCGTCACCTCGCTTTACGGAGAACGCAAGACGGATCTGGATATTCTGATCGAGAGCTCCATCTACACACGCATTGCGACAGCATTCGTGGCGGTCGCCACGGCGCCTCTCGTTGAAGAAGTGGTTTATCGTGGCCTGCTCTATCGCACACTCGAAAAAGCAGCGGGCATGGGTGTCGCAATCGCCCTCGTGTCGCTGCTGTTCGCGGGCGTTCACGTTTTTCAGTACCGCAACAATCTCGCTGTAATCATTGTCATCACGGTGCTGAGCATCACGTTGACGGTATCGCGCGCGGTTACGGGTAAACTCCTTCCTGCCTTCATTATCCACCTCGTTTTCAACGGCATACAGTCGGTCCTCATCGTGCTGGGCGGTTTCGTCAATAAAGATATCTTCAAATGAGCGCGTACGACGTCGTCGTAGTGGGAGGCGGGATTGGGGGTCTGACCGTCGCGGCGTTGTTGTCTGCGCGTGGGCTGAACACGTGCTTACTCGAGAGACAGTCGCAGGTCGGTGGGTGTATCGCGCGCGTCGAGTTTTCCGGTTATGACTTCGAGCCGGGGATGGGGCTATACACTTCGTTCGGTGCCGGCGAGGTCTACGATCAACTCTTTTCACAACTGCCGGTCGCAATGCCTGAAGTGTCGCTGCGGCAATCGCCTTACATTCTTCGCCGTGCTGATCGAAGTGATGTCGCGTTAGCTACTGACGATCTTTACTCGATTGTTGGGGGACCGGCGACGGTGGCTGAGCGTTTGGCTGAATCGATCAAGCAGAGTGGCGGAAATCTGCGGTTGAATTCCCCCGTGCTACGGCTTGCGTATGACGATGCTGGACGCGCAGTAGGAGTCGATCTGCTGAGTGGCGAGAGGGTTTTTGCGAAAAAAGCGATCGTCAGCAATCTCACGATCTGGGACACGTACGGCAAACTCGTCGGACTAAACCGCACACCCGCTGAAATCAAGAAGCGACTGAGCACACTTCACGGCACGGGCGTTTATGTTGTGTATGCGGGAATCGAAGAGTCGGCGGTGGCGCGGCTCCCAGCCGAGCTAATGCGCGTGGAGGATAGCGAAGGTGAGTTCACCCTCGCGATCTCTGGGAAACGCGCGGTGACCTTCACTACCCGCACAGAAATCGATTCGTGGTTCGCCTACCAGTCGAGTGAGGAAGACTACGAGCAATGGGACCAGGACGCGCTGGAGCATTTCTGGAACAGATTGCACGCCGCTCTGCCCGAACTCGGTAGTGACATTGAAGTCATCGAAACCGCCAATCCGCGTACTTTTTACGACTCAACGCGCCGCAAGCTCGGAATGGTGCTCGGAGTTGATGAAGCGGTTGAGATAGGTCACCAAACCTCGGTGCCGAACCTGTTTATGGTGGGGGATACGGTCGCTTCTGAGGCCAAAGTTGACGCCGTGGTGCAATCAGCATTCTTGTTGCATAAGAAGATTGTCTAGTGTATACAATCAACAGACAATATGTTTGTTACGGTTGATGAACGAGACGCGCGGCCCCTCTACCAGCAACTCGTTGATGAGATTAAGACTCTGATTGCGCGGGGCGAGCTGGAAGAAGGGACGCTTTTGCCGCCCGTGAGGCAGGTGGCATCGGACCTCGGCGTGAACCTCAATACAGTCGCTTTCGCCTATCGCCGTTTGCAGAAAGAAGGCCTGATTCGCGTCAAGCACGGTTCCGGGGCTGTTGTCATATCCCAAAAGCTCAAAGACAAGCCTGACGACCGCCTGCGCGTTCAACTACGCACCGCCCTGACCCAACTCATCCTCGCCGGGCTCAAACAAACTGAGATCAAAGCCCTCATCAACGAAGAGCTCGAAGAACTACAAAAGAGCTAGCCACAAAAAGGCACAAAAAGCACAAAAGACACTTTGGAAAAGTTAAGACGCCGAATCCTCCCACACAAGAATTCGGCGCCCTAGCTGATTCAACCTTTTAGTGCTTTTTGTGCCTTTTTGTGGCTAATCTTGATTGGGGCGCGACGACTCAATATTTTTTCGTGGCATGCGAGCGCCCGTGTCGGGATCGATCATGCGTTCGCGGCGGCCCGCTGGATTTCCCAAAGAGCCTGATGGACTTGTCGTCGGTGTTGTAACGGGACGCGTCGGGTGCGTGTAGCCGCCCGAAGGTGTTCCAGTTCCGCCAGAAGGCGTGCCATTGGAGCCGGTCGGGTTATTTACGGGTTGTTGTGGCCAGTTAGCTCTTGGGTAACCAAACGGACTGTAGATTGACGTCGAGTAAGAATTGCCGTACGGCGAACCCCAGCCATAATAAAACGGAAGGAACGTGTAACAGCCGGCGCTCCTGTTGTAGAACCACAATCCGGCAGAGCGCGAGAACGGATCCCAGTCTCGAAAAGACGCAAACGCGGAATTCATCATCCGGTCGTTGATCTTTCGATTCGCTTTCGCGAGGGTTTCGGCGCGCTGCTTACTCCAGTTATCGACGTCTTCCTGAGCCTTCTTTTCTTCCTTCGTCAGTTTTGCGACCGAGACATTCGTGGCGCTGAAAACGACCTTGTTTCCGCCTTTAACCTTCGTGTGCGAATCGCTGAGGATTACACGGCCTTTCCGGACGATTAGCTCAGTGGCGTCGTTTGGAATCACGTTCAACCGGTACAGCCCCTGCCGCACAATCGCGAGTTTTGTGTGGGGGGTACTGATGTTGATATTGAGCTCGAGCCCGTCCGCACCGGTAGCTTCCACGATCGCGGTGCCGCGCAGCAGGCGAACTTCCAGATTCGCAAGCGTGTTGTTCAAGAGCTCTACTTCCGAATCACCACCGACGCGGAGGTAAGAACCCGGATTCAGAAGGATCTCGACACGGCCATCATTCGCGGTCCGCACGCGATCGCCGGAATCCAAATCGTCGGTGATCGAGAGTTGCTGCCATTCCGATTCGCCTTTCGGATGAACGTCGGCCTGGCCGGTGATGGCATTAATCCCGCCCGCCTTGGCGGAAATCACGAATTTTTCCCGATTTTGAGCAAAGTTGACGATCGAACAGCACAGGATGAAGGCCACTGAAAGAGTGAACAACACCGGGAGGCTGGAAGCTTTTCTCATCGAAATACCCTCCGAATTCGCGATAAAGGTTGTGGGCGGGCGCTAAGCTCCTGAGTATTATAGTCTGGTCAGGAACATTTACAAGTTTTTAGCCACGGATTCATACGGATGAAGACGGATTAAGAACGCGATTTAGCGAAGTAGCCGCGTTTAGTACGTGCAAATAAATCTGTCCGCGTCGACAAACGCACTTCAACCGACCGCCATTTGCCATCGAGCGCTTTGTTCGTGGGGCGATAGCCAATGCTGTAGACAGTGCTGAGGTCGCGCACCACCTGTGCATACACCTGATCGAGATCGCTCAAACGCGCCGCTTTATACATCGGCGTGCCGCAAGTACTCGCAATCTGTGCGAGTTGCTCGCGCGCCGTCGCGTAAGTTACAGGCAACATATCGTGACGATTTCTGTTCTCGTTTTCCGTGTCCAGATAGATCGGAAACACCATCGTTTCTGACTTCCTGATTGTTTCCAGCAACGCCTCAAACGGAATTTGCGAACCATCGCCTTCAACGTTCGGAAGCGCGTTATCAACACCATCCGTCATGACGACGATCGCACTGCGGCGGAGTCCTGATCCTTGCGGAATCAGATCGCGCAGAACCCAATCCAGCGAATCCCAGAAACTCGTGCCGCCGTACGCTTCATCTATTTCGTCAATCGTCTTCTTCAACTTCTTGCGATCCAAAGTGAATGAAGAGTAAAGCGCCGGCCGGTTCGTGAACGTCACGAGCGCGATCCGATCTACGTCGCGCGCCGCGTCGACAAAACGTTTCGCGGAGTTGCGAATCATCTTCAGTTTTTTGGAATTCGAACCGGAGAGGTCCAGTAATAGAACGAGATCGAACGGCGTATCCGCTGCAGCGAAGAATGAGATTTCCTGTGGCACTCCGTCTTCTAAAACGACGAAGTCCTTCGGATCGAGCATCGGTGGCGGAGCGTTTGTAGGAAAACCCAGCACGCTGACTTTTAAATCAACCAGGTCTGAATCAATGCGAACGGTTTCAACTGATTCGGGCGGGTCTTGAGCAACCACAACGGCGCATAAAACAAAAACGAGAAAAACAGTTGTGAACACTCTAATTCGCATAGTACCCACGTTTGCCGCGCGGCACGGCGTTAGTGCGGCTAACACCGATCCGAATAGCTCGCCACTTTCCATCGCGTGTGCTGTTTGTAGGACGATAAGCCAAACTATACATCGTTCCAAGATCAGCGACGACCTGCTCGTAAGCACCCGCGAGATCCGTCAATCGTTCCACTTCGTAAAAAACGCCGCCGCCTGCGTCAGCCATCTCCTTCAGGCGATCGTGGCCGGCGTCGAACGCTTCCGGCTGTGTATCCAACGGGCTCATCGCCTGGTATTCGGTGTTCAGCCACAATGTGTATAAGACACCGTCAAACTCCTGAATGTTTCGAAGAGTTTCTGGATAACTCTGGCGCGAGCCCTGCTGCCCGCTGACACCGTGAATTGTTCCATCGAGCCCGTCGCTCATCAGTACGATGGCGCTCCTGCGCGATTTCTTCGACTCCTTCAACAACTCATCCATCGCGAAGTTGGTCGCGTCGTAGAGCTTCGTGTCGCCGCGTGCGGTATCGATTGTCTCGATTCGCTGCCGCAGCAACTCACGATCGGCAGTTAGCTCCGAGATCACCTTCGCTTCGCCGGCAAACGTGATCACGCCGATGCGATCGGCGGGCCGCGCTGCGTTGACGAAACGAATCGCCGCAACGCGAATCAGCTTGATGACATCTTTCGTCGATCCGGACAAGTCGATCAAGAGCATGAGATCGAAAGGCGCAGACGACGATTCAAACTGAACGATCCGTTGCTCCTGGCCATCCTCGAACAGCTTGAACTCGGATTGGGCCAGGCCTAGCAGTCCACGATTGGTGCTTCGATCGATGACACTGATGTTTAGCGTCACGAGTTGTGAATCGACGCGTATGACGTCGCCCTCGGTGATCTCGTCGCTGGTGTTTACTGGCGCAGCAGGAGTACCAGCAGCATTCTTTGGACCATTGGCGCCGAGTAGCTCAGGCTCTTTGGCTGTTCCATTCTCAGGTTGTGATGGGGAACCGAGGATTATGGTGCCGGCCTGAGTTTGGATGTCGATCTTTGGCCCACCTTTTCCGACACGTGTTTGGATGTCACCGCGCGCAGACCGCGCAGTAATGTCGGCGTTGTCAGGTACTTTGATCTTGAGATGAATCGGCACGACCGGATCCATTGGCCGTCGCACGACGGAGATCGTTATCAGCAAGCCACGGTTGTCGATGATGATCGGCGACCGGGTCAATCTGGTTGAACCATCACCACCGATAACGGCAGAGACAGCGACGTGGCTGTTGCTCCAGACCTCAGCCGTCACATCGCCGAAATCGTTGCGAACTTTTAGCTGGCCGCCGGCAGGCAAATCGATGCGGATTTCGTCATCCGCGTAGGCTGTCGTTGGGGAGAAGGCCGCCAGAAGTACAAGGCCCAGCAAGGCCTTTTGAACCTTCGGAAACACGAGGAGGATGATAACAAATCCGTCCGAAATCCGTGTAATCCGCGGGCTAAGGTTCGATCAGGTCGAGCATCGAGGTTTCGTCACGCGCAGGCTCGGAAGGCTTTTCGGGTGGTGGCGCGCCGGCCAGATCCGAGATCTTCAGTAACAGATTGTTTTGATTCGTCGCGTACGGCAACGCAGTCTCGATCGAGACTACACCGTCGCGAATAAAGTTCTCGATCACGGTATCAAACGTCTGCATTCCGTCCTGATCGCCCTGTTCCATCGCGTCGATCAGCGACTTCCCTTCTGACTCACCTTTTTCGATGTATTCGCGCGTGCGCATTGTCGCCTTCAAAATCTCGATCGCGGCGACTCTGCCCTTCCCGTCCGAAAGCGGAATGAGACGCTGCGACACGATAAACCGGAACGACTGCGCGACCCGCGTCCGGATCACCTTCTCCTCATTCTTCGGAAACACGCCGATGATTCGATCCACCGTCTTCGACGCATCGATCGTGTGCAACGTCGACAACACGAGGTGACCGGTTTCAGCCGCTTCCAGCGCGACTTCGATCGTCTCGCGGTCGCGCATCTCGCCGACGAGTATCACTTTTGGCGCTTGTCGCAGCGCAGCGCGAAGCGCGATCGAGAAGTTCGGCGTGTCCGAGTGCAGCTCGCGCTGGTGAATGGTCGAGTTTTTATGCGTGTGCAGAAACTCGATCGGATCTTCAATCGTGACGATGTGGTAATAGTGCGTCTCGTTGATGAGATCGATGATCGCGGCGAGCGTCGAGCTCTTGCCGCTTCCGGTTGGTCCAGTGACGAGCACGATACCGTTTTTGATATCTACTATCTCTTTCAGTACATCAGGCAGGTTAAAATCGCTGAACCGCGGCGGCCGCATCGGAATCACGCGCATTATGATCGCGTGCGTGCCGCGCTGCTTGAAGATATTCACGCGAAAACGAGCCTCGCCCGGTGCGCTGAACGACAAGTCAGCGGAGCCCGACTTTTCAAGGCTGTCGACTGCCGACTGCTGATTTCCAATGATCAGTTTCGCAATACCTGCGGTGTGGGCCGGCGTCAACTTATCGAGACCAGGAACGCGAACAGGCACGAGTTTGCCTGCTAATTCGACCTGCGGCGGACGTCCCGGGCTGAAGATCAGATCGCTGACTTTGTCTGAAGTGCTCAGCATTTCACGCAGGATAGCGATGAAATTCAAAGCTGGCGGCGCTGGAGTTTGAGTGGTTGAGGTAGGTGGTTGTTGGCTGCTCATTTTGGAACTTTTTGTTTAGCTCGCGCGTCAAAGAACGCGACAACTTGTGCTAATGAATATTTGTCTATGAAGAACAAACTACTTTCTAGTTACGTACATCCAAGAGTTCGCTATTTGAGAGCACGTTAGACGAAAAGATGGACCGTGCTCCGAAATTGAAAAGAAAGGCGCTGGGAAACATGGCAACCTACAGAGATCCTGTGCGATGTTTTGCACCACTTGAAGTGATCGAGCGCCTGCTGGAAATTCGTGTTGAAGCGGGTTATTCGCCTGCCGTATATCTTCTTTCCCCCGATGATTTGGCAGACTATCTCGATGCATATGGCTTCGATGTGTATGCGTTATCGGAGGCCGAAGCTGAGTTTCACTTTGGAGACTATCGTGCGCCACTCGCACCAGGCGGTGATCACGCCCACTGCTCGTTGACCGCACACTAGCTTCACCAGTTTACACTATCCACAGATTACACAGATTCAATCTGCGTAATCTTCGGATAAGTCATTTAAGGGCCTTTATAACAAAAAACGTCACGTCGTCAGTCGCGCCCCGATTTGCGGTCCACTCCAAAACCGCCATCTCCAAACTCGCAATGAGCTCTCGCGCAGGCCGATCGTAGTTGTCCTTCACTGCCTGCACGAGCCGGTCACGTCCAAACTCCACGCCATCAAGATTCGACGCTTCAGTCACACCATCCGTGTAAAGCACCATTATGTCGCCTGGCTCCAGCAACAAGTGATACTGGTGATAGCGCGTCTCAGGAAACATCCCCAAAGGTTGCTCACCATATTCAATAAAACGCGCCTCACCTTTCGAGTTGAGCAGCAGCGGCGGATTGTGACCGGCATTCGAATACGACAACGTTCGATTCGAAGCGTCAAGGATCGCATGAAACGCTGTCACAAACTGGTTTCGCTCGATCGATTCCCACAGCAGGTAATTCACCTTCGCGAGCGATACGTTCGTCGCGTAACCGATGTGCGTCGCCGCTCGCAAACTCGATCGCAGAAAAGCCATCAGGATCGCTGCGGGCACGCCTTTGCCGGATACGTCAGCGATCACGATCCCGAGTTCATCGTCGTAGATTCGCACCCAGTCGTAGTAATCGCCTGAGACTTCTTCGGTCGGAAAGTTGTAGGCGCTGATGTCATAACCGGGTAACTCAGGATCGTGCGCCGGCAGCAGCTCGAGCTGGACCTGCCGCGCGACTTCCAACTGGCCCTGTAGTCGCTTCTTCTCGATCAACTGCTCGTGCAGCATCACCTTCTCGATGATGATCGCCACTTGCGACGCCAGCAGCATCAACACTTCCAGATCGTCGTTTGAATAAGCGTTGAGCTCGTCGCTTTCTAGATCGAAGACGCCGATGACTTCGTCGTTCGAGATGATTGGCGCAACCATCTCAGAGCGCGTGCGATCGCGCGCGTTGATGTAAACGGGATCGTTCCGGACGTCGTGAGAAATGATCGGATTTCCGCTCACAGCGACGCTGCCGATGAAACCCTCGCCGAGTTTCAAGTGCAGATCGGAAAGCTCATCGATGTCGTAACCGCGGACCGCTTCGGATTTAAAGGTGCAGGGTTCTTCGCCGTCCGGGACGAGCTCCGGGTCCTGACACTGGAGTACAAAGATGCCGGCTGCATCATAAGGGATCAGCGAGTCGAGCGTATCCATCACCAGGTTCAGCACTTCCTGTAGGTCGAGTGAACGGCTGATCTTCTTGGTAATGTCGAGCAGCATGCGCAGCTTGTCGGTCGTCGACAAACCGTGCGAAGTAACTTCTTTCAAACGTTCCGTCATGGGATTCTATTTTACGCGTTTGCGTGAAAGATCCTTGTGCTCGTGCCAGAGTCGCGTAACCTTCATTCGATATTCAACCAGCTCCGGGCTAACACGGAAGTGTAATCCAATCTCCGTAGAAGTCCTTCCCTGCAAGAGCATTCTCTTCAACGACGCGTACGGCACCAAAGCCGCGGCGCCCACCGCGTAGGCCTCCTCCTCATCGGCCTTGCGGTAGTCGCGATTCATTACCTTACCACGATCGTCCCTCGTTACGATCGAGAGCCGGTTGGCCTGGTGGCCCAAAAATACGTGACAAATCTCTTCCATCAACGTCGCATTCGTGCGCGAACGGCCGTGCGTCGGGTTTAGTATCACCAGTTTCATGCCGTTCGGGAGCGTACACGCGCCACCAGACCAACTCTCCGAAGCCGAGCCTAGCAGGTGCTCACGCGCGCTCTCGCTCAAGCCTTCTATCTGATCGAAACGGATCACGATCAGATTTGCAAAGCGTGCGAGCGCGAAAGGATTTAATGGCTGGTCAATGCGGGCGCGGGCGAAGTCGCGCAGTCCAAGAGCTTTCAACTCGAAATTTCGCCACTTTTCACCTGGAGGTAGATCGCCAAGTAGCACTCGGAGAGTATACAGCCGCGGATTTATGCGGATAAACGCGGATCAGAATTAACTTCGTTTTTTGGAGCCTTTATCGCTCTTGCTGAACTGAGTGTAAGCGACGCGAAACAGCTCGGAAAGCGCAGAAGCAGTTTCGGGTGTGAGATTTTTGTCGGCGCGAAGATGAGCTTCGACGATCTCGGGCGTGGGTTCTTCCGGGTAATAGACCACGGCTTTCGACTCTTCAGCTTTCGGATCGCGGCCACTCAGGATTCTCTCCATCGGAACGTCGAGCCACGTGGTGAGTCGTGCGATGTTGTCTGCGTCAGGTTTGCCGGTGCCGTTTTCGATGCGTGAGAGTGTCGAGGCGGATACGGATGTTTCGCTCGCAACATCGCGCAGGCTGAGCCCGAGCTCTTCGCGCCTGCGCTTGATGGCGCGCCCGAGCTCTTCGGTGTTGACGAGACCTTTGGCTGGACGATTCTTGGATTTCATGGCGCTAACGTAGCACAAGCGCGGTTTTAGACGCAAGACTTTGTTTTGTCCATGAAACAGGATCACAAAAGGCACAAAGAAGAACACCAAAAGCACAGGCAATTTTAGTGGAGGGGCCTTGCTCAATACATCGAGCGACTCCCCTCAGCTAAATATGCTTTTTGTGCTTCTTGTGTTCTTCTTTGTGCCTTTTGTGGACCTACTGTTTGGCGGAGGAGCCCATCGCGAGGTCTCGGGCTTTGGGTAGAACGTCCACCGCCTTTGCCACCTGCGGGTCGTTCGACATGATGAAAACTCGGTCGCCAACTACACGACCATAAGCCGCAGTGACGATATTGAACCGCAGCTCGAGTTCGACGAAGGCGCGATTTCGATCGACCATCGCCGCTGTAACTTTGTACGCCGGATCGGCCGCGACGAAATCACGAAATGCTCTGAACATCGCATCCGTGACCTTGAACTCCTCCGGTTGCAGTTCGTGCTGGAAATTGATCCCGCCGGCGATGCGGCTCGACTCGAAGCCACGAACACGCCCATTCACCAGCTCGCGCGCAAAAACAAACGCCGGACTCAATATACGACGCTGAGTTAAGTTCACAGTGCGCGGGCCGATAGCTTCGTCCGGCGAGATTCCACCGCCACCGTAAACTGCGCGGCCCGTGTCAGTCTTCGTCTCTGGCCCCGCCGGCTTCGCCGGCTCTTTCGGCTCACGTCCGACGCCCGCGCCGTGCGTGTAGTAATCGTAGAACCCACCGTTCGAATAATCGCGCTGAATCAAACGACCTGATGGCGTGTAGTACTTCGCCGAAGTCAACGTCAAACCGGCGCCGTACTGTAGTGGAATGATGCTCTGCACCAGTCCTTTACCGAAGCTGGTCTGGCCCACGATCAACGCGCGGTCATGGTCCTGCATCGCTCCGGCGACGATCTCCGATGCTGACGCGGTGTTTTCGTTGATCAGGATCACGAGCGGCGTCATATCTGGCGCGTTGTTTCGCGACTCATAGGTGTTGTCACGAAAACCGTTGCGGCCCTTCTGAGTCAGTATCAACTGCCCGCTGCGCAGAAACACTTCAGCGACATGAATCGCCTGGTCCAGGAAGCCACCCGGATTGTTGCGCAAGTCGAGCACGAGCGACGTCATGCCTTTCGCGTGCAGGTTATCGAGCTTGTCGAGTAGTTCGTCTGTCGTCGTATAGTTGAAGCCGCGCGTCATGTCGATATAACCCACGCCGGGCTTCAGCATGTAAGCGTCAGGGATTGACGGTTGCGGCACTGCATCGCGAACAATGTCGACGTTCTGGATGCGTTTGTCGGCGGCGCGTTCGAGTGTCAGCTTGACAGTCGATCCGCGTGGGCCACGAATCTTGTCGCGAACTTCCAGCGACGACTTGCCCGTCATCGCCACACCATCGACTTCGACGATCTTATCGCCGTAGCGCAGTCCGGCTCGTCCTGCCGGAGAATTGTCAAAAGTGGCGGTGATGTAAGTGTCGGGCTGATCGCCGCGAATGTAAGTTTGGATCGAGGCGCCGATTCCGAAATACTCGGAGCGCTGATCGGTCTTCAACTCGTCAAACTCTTCGCGGTCGTAATAATTGGAATGAGGATCGAGTGAACGAAGCATGCCGATGATCGACGACTTGTACACTTCGTTAAAATTGAGCTTCTTGCCGTCGATATACTGCTCCTGAACGAGCTTCACCGCTTCATCGAAATCCTTTTGGACACGAATAGTCTCGGGAGTCGCCCCGCGCGACACCCGGCGGACGCCAGGAGTTTGCGCGACAACGAAACTCGGAACGACGAGAGAAATAGCGAGTAGGACCAGAGCGACGTGAGACGAAATTCTTTTCACTGCGAACCTCGGATTTTAAAGACTTCTAACGGCGAAATTATTAATTAGCCGCGCTTGCAATATAACGGATGCGGACTGGTCGAGCAAGGTTGTGCTCCCCGAGGTTGACCGTGTTTCCCGCGCTCCGTAGAATGAACCTACATCGACAAACTATCGTAAAGACGGACAGGTAGAATTCGGTACTTGGCAAAGGAGTCTATACCAAAATGAGCAGTCCGTATCACAAGGAAGAACCCCCG
>Ga0163163_10001150_pt1 | contig 22476 bp, 17 predicted proteins | sample S65metaG_FD_119766 | JGI IMG/M metagenome (GOLD analysis project Ga0163163, IMG submission 119766) | Switchgrass rhizosphere microbial communities from Kellogg Biological Station, Michigan, USA - S6-5 metaG | ecosystem: Host-associated > Plants > Roots > Rhizosphere > Soil | place: USA...
CGGCGATAACGCCGTTGGACATAGCCTCGACAATACCTTGTTCGATGGGCTTGATGTACTCACCAGGAACCACACCGCCCTTGATGCTGTTAATAAATTCGAAGCCTTTGCCCACCTCGTTCTGGCTCACGCGCAGCCATACGTCACCGTATTGGCCGCGGCCACCGGATTGGCGGACAAACTTACCTTGCGCCTCGACGCCATCTTTGCGGATGGTTTCGCGGTAGGCAACCTGTGGCTGACCCACATTCGCTTCGACGCTAAACTCGCGTTTCATGCGGTCAACGATGATCTCAAGGTGTAGCTCACCCATGCCGGAAATAATCGTCTGGCCGGTCTCATCATCGACCTTGACGCGGAAGGTCGGGTCTTCTTCGGCCAAGCGCTGCAGGGCGATGCCCATTTTTTCTTGGTCGGCTTTGGTCTTGGGCTCGATAGCAATGGAGACCGGTGGCTCTGGGAAGGTGATGCTCTCCAAAACAATCGGGTTGTTAACGTCACACAGGGTGTTACCGGTGGTTGTACCCTTCAGGCCGACAATAGCGGCGATGTCGCCAGCGTCGACTTCGGTAACGTCCTCACGCTTGTCGGCGTGCAGGCGCACAATACGGCCAACACGCTCTTTTTCGCCGGTGGAGCTGTTCATAACGTATGAGCCAGCAGTGATCTTACCGGAGTACACGCGGAAGTAGGCCAACTTACCCACAAACGGGTCGGTGGTAATCTTGAAGGCCAATGCAGCAAACGGCTCGCTGTCGGAGTGTTTGCGCTCGATCTCGTCGCCGGTCTTGGGGTGCGTGCCCCATACGGTGCTGCGGTCAGTGGGCGCCGGCAAGTAGTCAACAACCATGTCGAGGACCTTTTCGACAATGACGCCACGGCCGTCGCCACCGGTTACAGCATAGAATTTGCCACCGAGAACGGCGGTGCGGATGGCAGACTTGATGTCTGCTTCGCTCAGGCCATCTTCGCCAACTTCGAAGAACTTCTCGAGCATGGCTTCGTCTTCGGCAACGGCATTTTCGATAAGCAGGCTGCGGTATTTCTTTACCTGGTCCATCATGTCAGCCGGAATTTCGCCCTCGACCAATTCGTGGTCGGTGAATTCCTTGTAGGTGTAAGCCTTCATGGCAACGAGGTCAACGATACCATTAATGCTTTGCTCGAACCCAATCGGCAGGTGAACCGGGAAGGCACGCTTGCTTAAGCGGTTGTGGATGCTTTCGAGCGATTTGTAGAAGTCGCCACCAGTCTGGTTGATCTTGTTGATAAAGCAGATACGCGGCACGCCGTATTTGTCGGCCTGGCGCCATACAGTTTCGGACTGTGATTCCACACCCATCTTACCGTCGAAGACGACACAGGCACCATCCAGCACGCGCAGTGAGCGCTCCACTTCGACCGTAAAGTCGATGTGTCCGGGAGTGTCGATAATGTTAATTTGCTTGCCTTTCCAGAAACAGGTGACGGCGGCGGACACAATGGTAATGCCGCGCTCGCGCTCTTGTTCCATCCAGTCAGTGGTCGTCTGACCGTCGTGGACGGCGCCAATCTTGTGCTTTAGACCGGTGCGGTAGAGGATTCCTTCGGTCGTAGTGGTCTTACCGGCGTCAATGTGCGCAATAATACCAATATTACGGAGATCGTTAATTTGAACTTTTCCTGCCATAGTTTTAGTGTGATATGCCTTTCTTCACTTGATATGTTGGCCGTTCCCTGGAAAAAGACACCAAAAAACAACACGTCTCTGTTATTTTAGCAAACCAGCGGCACTTTTACTAGGGCGCACATAGTGTACTAGATAAGTGTCAGCGCTGCGGCAGCCGCCACCTGGGCGATGTCCGCGCGCCTCTCGGGGTAATCGTCTAGGTGTGAGAAGTATACTGCGCGCGGGTGGCTTTCCAATTCGCGGTATCTCCCCATTGGAATACCCTCCCTTACAATCCGCCGGGCGTCTGCTTCGCCCCCCGCTATGGCGAAGGTGGTTAGCACCGAGCGTTTGTCTTGAGGGCCGAGTGGCTTAGCAGCCTGCTCTACAAAAACGCTACGCCCACCTGCCGTGTATGCGCGTAAACCATCCTCTATCCCCATAAATTCAGCTGGAGAACCGGCATAGCGGCCCGGCTCTAGACCGACGGCGAGGCTTAGTAGACCTGCCGCTGTATCCAGGGTTGATCCTTGGGCCGTGGGTTCACGTTCAACGTATGTGGTGTCAAATATCAGTTGCCGTACAACCGCCGGGTCAATAAGTAGTTTGTAGACGACATCCGTCTTTATCGAATCGTGATGCTGTGGGGATATTGGCCAGCGGGCAGTGTAGCGGGCAAAGCCAGCACCGCGAGGCACTCCGCCGCTGGTGTAGTCAGTTAAAATTCCCCCGCTCTGCAGCCGACCCCCATCCTGCGAAGCAGCCTCGCCGTCCTCCAGCCCCACGCTATAGAGCGCCCTAGCCAGTACACTAGAACGCCATAGCGCACGCATGTTGCCAAAGGATGTCGGTGACGGCTGCTGAACATATTCGGCGCTCATGACGGCAGCGACATCAACAACGAATGGATCGTGGGTGAAGTGATGTCCAACCTTGCTGTGTGTCTGCGGGGGTTTTCCCCGGCCCCTACTCCCCATAATTCAGCACTCACCCAAACAAAAACTGCCCGGTGCTGCGGACAGTTTTTGTAAGTATTTCACTTGCTAGCCCCGGGCGAAGTGCGCAAATGCGCGGTTTGCTTCGGCCATCTTGTGAGTTTCTTCGCGCTTCTTCACGGCGGCGCCTTGGTTGTTGTAAGCTTCGACGAGTTCGGCAGCCAGGCGGTCAGCCATGCTCATGCCCTTGCGTGAACGAGCGGCAGCTACGAACCACATAGTGGTAAGGTGCTGTTGGCGCTGCCCATGCACTTCGAATGGAATCTGGTAGTTCGCGCCACCAACGCGGCGGGAACGAGTTTCCATGTGCGGCTGGACGTTTTTGAGCGCTTGCTCGAATACTTCCAGAGGGTTTTCTACCTTAAGCTTGTCGGCTGCCTTTTGCATACCGGCGTACACCAGGCGTTCAGCAACTTGCTTTTTGCCGTCGCGCATTACGCGGTTAATAAGGCGGGCAACAGGCACACTGTTGTATAGACGGTCCGGAGCAACGTCACGAACGAGGGCTTTAGTCTTGTGGCGTGGCATTACTTGCTCTCCTTCTTGGCACCGTACTTGCTGCGGGCTTTCTTACGGTTGTTAACACCTTGAAGGTCAAGGGCGCCGCGCACGATGTGGTAGCGGACACCAGGAAGGTCCTTTACACGGCCACCGCGCACGAGCACAACGGCGTGCTCCTGCAGGTTGTGACCTTCACCACCGATGTAAGCCCAGACTTCGTAGCCATTGGTTAGGCGCACGCGGGCAACCTTACGCAAGGCGGAGTTTGGCTTCTTTGGAGTCTTGGTAGTCACCTTGACACATACGCCGCGCTTCAGCGGGCTGGCCTTTTCGTAGTTTTTGGTCTTTAGGTTGTTGACCACACGCAACATGGCCGGTGACTTACTTTTGGTGGTCACCTTGACACGCGGCTTGCGGACAAGTTGGTTGATTGTTGGCATTTTACTCCTTAAATTGGTGTAACCTGCCGCCATAGGTGAACGATATGCGAGTGCCAACTCTGCACATCGTTGGGGCCACCTGGCTCGGATTACTTATTGGTAATGAACTGATTTTAACAGCTTTAGGCTGCTTCGGCAAGCTCTAACGCTTCGGCACGTGCGCGCTCACGAGCGCCGTAGCCGGTGCCAACCGGGATCTTGCGACCAAGGATTACATTCTCCTTAAGGCCGAACAGCTTGTCGACGCGACCGCTGGTTGCAGCGCTGATCAGGACACGAGTGGTGTCTTGGAATGACGCGGCACTGAGGAATGAGTCGGTGCTGAGGCTGGCCTTGGTAATACCGAGGATCAGCTGGTTGTACTTAACGGGCGTCTTACCGCCAGTGGTAAGCATGTCGTTGGCTTCAACAACTGCCAGCTTGCTCACTACGTCGCCAGTAACGAATTCGCTGTCACCCGCTTCTTCGACCTGAACGCGGCTGAACATCTGGCGCACGATGATTTCAAGGTGCTTGTCGGCGATGTTCTGACCCTGCGCCGCAAAGATGTGCAGGATTTCGTTCATGATGTAGCGCTGGGTAGCTTCGACGCCCTGGAGGCGCATAAGCTCAGGCAGGTTGATCGAACCATTGGTCAAGCGCTGACCAGCCTCAACGGCGTCGCCGTCGCGGACCATCAGCTGCTTGAAGCCAGGGATTTCGTAGCGGACAACGCTTTGGCCGGCCGGGGTGATAATCACGGCTTTGTCGGTGACTTCGGCCTTGCCTGCCATTGGGGCGACAAGCGGCTCGGAACCGTCGTCCATGCTGGCAACGACGTCGCCAATGGCAACGTCAGAACCGCTGCGGACCTTGGCGGTACGGTCACCGAGCTTGAAGGTCAGGTTTGCCTTGTCCTTGGCCGTAACCTGAACAATGTAGTGGTCGCCTTCTTCCCATACAGTAGCAACACCTGAGATATCGGTTAGGTAAGCCTGACCCTTTGGTGTACGAATTTCGAACAACTCTTCAACACGTGACAGACCCTGAGCGGTGTCGTCGGCCACCACCGCACCAGAACGGTGCTTGGAGTCCAAAGACAGCTGAGTGCCTGGCTCACCAATTGATTGAGCAGCGATAACGCCAATCGGGTGGTGAGCTGCAACCAGTTCGCCAGTTGCCGGATCAACACCGTAAGACTTCTGCGGAACGCCGTGAACGCTAGTGGCACTTAAGACGCTCATTACCTTCACGCCGTCGATGTTTTCGTCGGCGTCAATGGCTTCAGCGATTTGCTTAGTAATGAGATCGCCACGCTTGAGGTGACCCTTAACTGCAGCGGCAGCGTAGCGGCCTTCGAGGCGAGTGGCGTAGCTGACACCGATCTCGTCGGCGTCGGCGCGGAACATGGCAAAGCCAGGGTCGAGCTCTTCGGCGTCATCACCTTCGATGGTGAACACGTCTTGCGATACGTCGACCAAACGGCGTGTGAGGTAACCGGCGTCGGCGGTCTTTAGGGCGATGTCAATCAGGGCCTTGCGGGTACCACGCGTACCGGTGAAGTACTCCAACGGGTCTAATCCCTGGATATAGCCGGACTTAATTGGCAGTTCAATAACGCGGCCACCGGCGTCCTGGAAGACACCAAGCATACCAACACACATTTTCATCTGTGAAATGTTACCGCGGGCACCAGAGGTAATGGCGATAGCCATGCTTGATTCCTGGCCCACCATCTGCTCACCAAGCATATCCTGCACACGGCCGTCAATTTTGGTCCAAGTGTCAACGGTTAGGCGGTGACGTTCGTCTTCGGTGATAAAGCCTTCTTCGTACTGTTCGGAAATAGCGGCAGTGCGCTCATCCCCTTCGGCGATGACCTTATCCATGCCGTCGATGCGGGTAAAGTCGCCCATCCCCATCGAGATACCGGACTTGGTGGCGTAGTAGAAGCCGAGGTCTTTGAGTTCGTCGGCGATTTCGGCAGTCTTAGCCTGGCCATACTTCTGGTAGACCAGCGCCATAACACGCTGCAGCTTCTTCTTGGTCATGGGTTCATCCTGGAACGGGAAATCCTCCGGGAACACTTCATTGAACAGTACCCGCCCAAGAGTGGTGTGGCGGATTTCGCCACGGAACGGCAGCACCACCTTTGTTTGTAGTTTGACTGAACCGCCATCCATAGCCATCAGCGCCTCTTCGAGGTGCAAAAATGGACGAGGGGCTTCAGCAACGCTGGCGCGGTCGTAGGTTAAGTAGTAGCAGCCGAGCACCATGTCCTGCTCGATGTGCAAGATTGGCGTGCCGTCGGCTGGCTTCAGCAGGTTCATGTTGGCGGCCATAATGGTTCTGGCCTCTTCTTGCGCATCGTCGGACAGCGGCAAGTGAACGGCCATCTGGTCACCGTCGAAGTCAGCATTGAAGCCCTTACAGACGAGTGGGTGCAGCTGAATGGCACGGCCCTCAATCAACACCGGCTGGAAGGCCTGAATTGAAAGACGGTGCAATGACGGTGCACGGTTCAAAAGAACGTACTTGCCACGAATCACTTCGTCAAGCGCGTCCCACACCGCAATCTCGCCGGTCTCAATCATGCGCGTCGCACTGCGGATGTTGTGGGCTTGCTCACGGAAAATAAGCTCACCAATAACAAACGGCTTGAACAATTCAAGCGCCATCATTTTTGGCAGACCACATTGGTTAATCTTGAGTTCTGGGCCGGCAACGATTACCGAGCGACCCGAGTAGTCCACGCGCTTCCCAAGCAAGTTCTGGCGGAAACGCCCTTGTTTACCCTTAAGCATGTCACTCAAAGACTTCAGGCGTCGGCGCTGCCCAGTAGCAGCGACAGCACGGCCACTGCGGGCGCTGTTGTTGTCGATCAATGCGTCAACGGCTTCTTGCAGCATGCGTTGCTCGTTGCGGCGAATTACCTCCGGCGCATTGAGCTCGATAAGTTTCTTCAAGCGGTTGTTGCGGTTGATAACGCGGCGGTACAGGTCGTTCAAGTCGCTGGTGGCGAAACGGCCACCCGTAAGCTGAACCATTGGGCGAAGGTCTGGCGGGATCACTGGCAGAACAGTAACGCACATAGATGAAGGTTCGATGCCGGCACGCTCCATGCTCTCAAGCAGGCGCAAACGTTTCATGAGCTTCTTCATACGCTGGCCCTTGGCGCCTTCGGCTTCTTCGGTGAGAGCGGCAATCAGCTGCTTGAGGTCGATTTCGTCGAGTAACTGCTTGATGGCTTGGCCACCCATACCGACTTCAATGAGGCCGCGCAGCTCGTCAGGAAGTGCGCGGTAGTCGGCCTCGGAAATAAGGTGTAGCTTTTCGAGCAAGTCGAGTTGAGCCTTAAGCGTCTCGAACTCTTTGTCAACTTCGGCCATCTCCTTGGTTTGCATCTCGGCCAGTGCTTTGACGTTGGCTTCAGGAGCTTCGGCTTCTTTTTCGTAGCGAATTTTAATGGCTTCTTTGGCAGCGGCAAATTCGGCCTCTTTGTCGGCGCGGTACTGGTCGCGCTTTTTGACGTCGACTTTTTTGATAATGTAGCTGGCAAAGTATGCCACGCGCTCGAGGCTCTTGACGGTTATGCCAAGCAGGAGACCAATGGCTGAAGGCGTGCCACGCAGGAACCAGATGTGTGCCACCGGCACCGCCAGGCTGATGTGGCCCATGCGTTCGCGGCGGACAATGCTCTTGGTAACCAGGTCGCCGTTCTTGTCGACGGCTGCTTCGCGGCTGCGAACGCCCTTAAACTTGGCATCGTTCGGGTTAATGTCTTTAACTGGCCCGAAAATACGCTCACAGAATAAACCGTCGCGTTCTGGCTTTTGGGTGCGGTAGTTAATGGTTTCTGGTTTGGTTATCTCGCCGTGTGACCATTGGAGAATGTCACCGGCGCTGGCGACTGCCAAACGCACTGCATCAAAGTCAGCAATATTAGTGCCGTATGAATATCGACGCATTACGCTACCTCCTTCTCTTCTTCAGTGTCAATATTTGTATCGTCTCCGAGCTGATCGTCAGGCATATCGACTTCGGTAGCCAGGGTGTTGTCGCGTTCACCGAGCTCGTCTTCCAGAACCATAAATTCCTCAACTTCGACGGTAGTCTCTTCTGAAACGTCGATATCGGAAATGGCGGCAGCTGGAACTTCAACTTCTGCTTGGTGCGCAGCTTCGTCGCGGACGTTCGTAGCCAGGACGTGCTCAGCGTCCACAACGGCGTCGGAAGCCATAAGGTCGACCTTCAGGCCCAAGCCCTGGAGCTCTTTAACCAACACGTTGAAGCTTTCTGGAACCTTCGGCCCAACGATTGCGGTCTTCTTGATGATCGATTCGTACGCCTTGGAGCGGCCGTACACATCGTCGGACTTAATAGTAAGCATTTCCTGAAGCGTGGCGGCGGCGCCGTATGCTTCAAGGGCCCACACCTCCATTTCACCAAAGCGCTGACCACCGTTTTGCGCCTTACCACCAAGCGGCTGCTGGGTAACCATGGTGTATGGACCAGTGCTGCGGGCGTGGATCTTGTCGGCGACCATGTGGTTGAGCTTAATCATGTACATGCTACCAACCGTGGTACGCTCGGCAAATGGCTCGCCAGTGCGGCCATCGTACAGCTGCTGCTTACCGTCTTCTGGCAAGCCGGCTTCTTTTAGCAAGCTCTGGATCTTTTCGACCGGCACGCCGTTGAATGACGGGCTGGCGACCTTGAGGCCCAAGGCGCGTGCAGCCATACCCAAGTGGGTTTCAAACAGCTGGCCGAGGTTCATACGTGAGGGCACACCGAGTGGGTTCAAGATGATGTCCACTGGCGTTCCATCTTCCATGAATGGCATGTCTTCGACTGGCAGAATGCGGGCAATAACACCCTTGTTACCGTGGCGGCCACCCAACTTGTCACCAACAGAGATCTTACGCATCTGGGCCACAAAGACCTGGATTTGCATCAGCACACCCGCCTTCAGCTCGTGACCGTTTTCGCGGCTAAAGACTTTTACGCCCACAACCTTGCCGTGCTTGCCGTTTGACATACGCTGTGAGGTGTCGCGGACTTCCTTGGCTTTTTCACCAAAGATGGCACGCAGCAGACGCTCTTCGCTACTAAGTTCTTGCTCACCCTTCGGGGTAATTTTACCAACGAGGATGTCGCCGGGGTGCACTTCGGCACCAATGCGCACGATACCATCGTCGTCCAGGTGACGCAGCGCCTCTTCGGATACGTTCGGGATGTCGCGCGTGACAATTTCCGGCCCCAGCTTGGTCTCGCGGACTTCAATCATGAAGTCAACAATGTGGATGCTGGTAAGGGTGTCGTCTTCTACAAGTTTGCGCGAGATGATAATGGCGTCTTCGAAGTTGTAGCCGCTCCAGGGCATGAAGGCGGCAATAAGGTCTTTACCCAGAGCAAGCTCGCCGTTCTGGATAGACATACCTTCGATAAGCACGTCGTCCTTCTTTACCTTGTCGCCGGTGTTCACCACCACCTTTTGGTTAATGCTGGTGCCTTCGTTGCTGCGGATGAAGTGTTGCGGCTCGTATTTCACGTTGCCGTCTTTGTAGTTCACAACTACTTCTTGAGCCGTTGCTTTGGCAACTACACCGTCGGCTTCGGCGAGAAGCATCTGGCCGGTATTGCGGGCGGCAGCGATTTCGAGGCCGGTACCCACAATCGGGCTTTGCGGTTGAATGAGCGGCACGGCTTGGCGCTGCTGGTTACTACCCATCAATGAGCGGTACACATAGTTCTTTTCAATGAATGGAATCAGGCCGGCGCTCGAACCAATAATCTGGTTGCGGGCGGCGTCCATGTGGGTTACATCCTTGGCGTCCGCTTCACCCGGCTTTAGGTTGGTGCGAGCACTAACGCGCTCGGCCACAAACTTGCCGTTTTTGTCGAGCTCGTTACCAATGCCGGCGATCACCGACTGCTCTTCGGCAGCGGCGTCGAGGTACACGACTTCGCCGGTCACCTTGCCCTTTACCACTTTGCGGTAGGGGGTTTCGATAAAGCCGTATTCGTTAATGCGAGCATAGCTGGCGAGGTTAGACACCAAACCAATGTTGGCACCTTCTGGAGTTTCGACGGCGCAGATACGACCATAGTGCGTGGCGTGGGCGTCACGGACTTCAAAGCCGGCGCGCTCGCGGCTCAAACCACCAGGGCCCATCGAGCTGAGGCGACGCTTGTGGGCGAGCTCGCTCAATGGGTTAATTTGGTCCATGAACTGTGACAGCTGGCTGCTGGCAAAGAATTCGCGGACGGCGGCAACCACGGGGCGGGCATTGATCAGCTGGCCTGGGGTCACGGTTTCGATTTCGGACATGCTCATGCGGTCCTTGGTGTTGCGCTCCATGCGGAGGAGGCCAATGCGGAACTGGCGCTGCACGAGTTCCCCCACGAGCTTCACACGGCGGTTGGCCAGTGAGTCGATGTCATCGGCTGGTTCCTGGGTATTGTTGAGGCGGATAAGCTCGGAGACGATAGCAACAAGGTCTTCAAGGCGCATCACGCGGTTCTCGGCAGTGTTTGGGACGTCCAGGTTAAGACGCTTGTTAATCTTGTAGCGGCCGACGCGCGAAAAGTCGAAACGCTTGAAGTTGTAGAACATGTTCTCGATAAGAGCTTTGGCGTTGTCTACGGTAGCCAGGTCACCCGGGCGTAAGCGGCGGTAGACCTCGATGAGGGCGTCGCTCTGGCCCCTGGTCGGGTCTTTGTCGAGAGTAGCCTGCAAGTGGTTGATTTTACCGGTCTCCACGTGCTTGAAGGCTTCCTTCATGGCAGACTCACTCATGCCGAGGGCACGCAGTAGCGTGGTAACCGCAATTTTGCGCTTACGGTCAATCTTTACAAAAAGGCCGCCGGCTGCGGCGGTCTCAAATTCTATCCATGCACCGCGGCCAGGAATAACCTTGGCACCGTACAGGCTGGTTGCGCCATGTTGGTCAGCAGTAAAGAAGACACCTGCGCTGCGGATAAGCTGTGAAACCACCACGCGCTCGGCACCGTTAATAACAAAGGTACCGCGGTCGGTCATCCAGGGGTAATCGCCCAGGTAGATCTCTTGCTCTTTCACTTCGCCGGTGACTTTGTTGGTCAATTCGACTTTGGCTTTCAAAGGCGCTTCGTAACTAACGTTATTTTCGCGGGCCTCGGCCTCGGTCATCTTGGGCTCGTCAAAGTGATACTCTTTAAAGACTAAGCTCAATTTGGCGCCTGTGTAGTCGTCAATTGGGCTAATCTCGGCTAGTAGTTCGGCCAAGCCTTCGTCAATAAACCACTGGAACGACTTGTTCTGGTGGTTTACGAGGTCAGCGAGCTCAATAGCGTCGTCTTGTGCGGTATAAAATACACGCTGGACGGCGCTGGTTACATTTTTGGTGCTTTTCGCCATATATGCAGCTATTCCCCTGGTTACCCTGCGCCTAAGTTTAGAGCGCAAGACCCTATCGCATGCACACGATAGAGTGTTACTTAGTGTGTTAAGTGTTTTTCGCGCGAAGATTACTAAGCTGGTGTTTTTGGTACCGCGTAATTTTCACCACAGCACTGCCCTTGCTTACACTACTTCTTAGAATAAGAGTATGGACAGCGGCCGTACAATTGTCAAGTATTATGCTGCCTGGGGGAGAATAAGTTGCAGTGGTGAGGTGGCTTTCACTAAATCGGCACCCACGGAAGGCGGTGTTGTAAGACTAAAGCTGTCTGCGTTCGGAGCGTCGCGTAAGTGGCGCCACATCGCCCCTACGCTCTCGCCTGGATACATCGACGAACAATCACCGTCAAAATTTACGCGTAGTGTATGCTGGCCGGGAGCAAGTGTCGCTACCGCACTCAGTAGCAATCGCCCGTATGTAGCACGTACGTCGACGCCTTCAATAGTGTTTGAAATGCCAAATTCTGTGACAGTCGTTCCCCTGGCCGGGTTATCAACCTTCATAACTGCGTAGGCGCCCAGTTTTCCCCTGGCTAGTTCTGGGTGACTTGACAGTCCGACAATCATCGACTCTACGCTTCTACGACCGAGGGGTATAATGCGTCCTGAGCTCACGGTGCGTACCCCGTCTGCCAGGCCGCACCCACGCCGTATCTCATTGGCCGCGTCAACAAGAGTGCTTGGAGCGGCAGACGCACGCGGTTGATACGAGTCGTTATTAGGCGCTGCGCTTCCGCCGGCTAGTACTTGCGCAAACACATATAGATCTGTCAGTGGCGTATTGACATCTCTATAAGTAGCTATAGGTGCAGGGCTCAGCCCTAATTCAAAATGGGTGTGCGATACTTTCATTGCGCCACATAATATCGCAGCAAAAACAGGATTGCAATGATGTTACACGCAAAAATAGAAACATTTATAAAACGCGAACGTTTTTCAGCTCTGGCCGCCGTACTTCAAGTCGTTGAAGAAGCTCTGACGCAGTCGGCCTAAAATAAAATAGCATGGGCAGCGGCGCACCCACGCCTAAATCAAAAGCATCCGCAGGCCCGTGGTGGACAAAACCCAAACTTCGGTACCACGCGTTTACCGTTTTTTCACTATCCTTGAATGCTTCTAGGACATGTGGTGCGCGGTCAGTTTGGTGAATGCGGGCATGGGCATGCAAGAGTGCCGAGCCGACACCACTCCGTTGTAACTCCGGCATGACCAGTATCTCCCCGATGCCCTGGCAGCCGGCATAGTAGGACCGCTCGGTCGTTCTTCCCGGCAGTATCTTCAAGTAGCCGAGCATATTCGCTGGGTCATCGGTCTGGGCGGCAGTGTAGTAGAAACCACCTGTGTCATAGACTTTGGCCACTCTGCGGTCTCGAAATCCATTAATGCGCGCTTCGCGGTCAGCGTCCGACAGCCCCTCAAGCCCATACTTTGCTGCGAACGTGCCTTCAGGCAAGGGGGCGCCCGGCCCTTCCAGCTGGGAACCATAGGCGCGAACAATCACTCTCAAGAAATCCGCTGTGTGTGCGAGTGCACTGCCCCTATCGAGCCGTTGCACCGTAAGGCCTCCAGCTATCTCTGGATATAAGAAAGTCGCTGAGTGCTCACCACCAGTCGCTGCCATATTATTTTATCTTTGGCGGATCGCTAATTACTTTGTCGACTAGGCCGTATTTCTTGGCCTCGTCCGCGGTCATCCACTTGTCGCGTTCCATATCGTTTTTGATGGTCTCGACCTTTTGTCCGGTGTTGCCAGCCATAATTTCGTTAAGTCGGTGCTTAATACGCAGGCTTTCCTTAAGGTCGATTTCCATGTCGGTGACCTTACCGCGCGTGCCGCTGGAGGGCTGGTGAATCATGACGGTAGCGTTCGGTAGCAAGAAGCGTTTGCCCTTTGTGCCGCTGCTCAGCAGGAAGGCTGCGGCCGAAGCCTGAATGCCGATGCCAAATGTCTGGATATCGTTGGTGACGAACTGCATGGTGTCGTAAATGGCCATAGCATCGTACACGCTGCCGCCGGGGCTGTTAATGTAGAGGTAGATGTCTTTCTTGGGGTCCTCGGCCTGCAAGAAGAGCAGCTGGGCAACGATAAGGTTAGCGCTGTGCTCATTTACGTCGCTGCCAAGAAAAATAATGCGATCTTTTAATAAACGGCTAAAAATGTCGTATGAGCGTTCGACGCGGCCGTCATTGTCGACCACGATTGGTACAAGCATGTTGGATTGTGGAGTTGTCATAGGTCTTAGTATAGAAAACTAGCACTCGCTAGTCAAGAGTGCTAAATCTCCCCCTACGTGGGGTTCTGCTATGAGGGAATCACCTTCGCCGCATCCCCGCTCAGCGTCGTATTATCCGCAAGGCGTATGACCTCGGCCGGTGTACATGTCATGAGCGTAACGCGCTCTGTTTGGTCTAGCACAGTAGGCGTTGTTATCCCTTCAGGTACACTGTCTGGTTCCTTGCTAGCTTGCACGGCGGCATAAGCAAGAAGACGCATATGAAATTCCGGAACATCACTGCCGCAAAGCACTAATCTTACATCTGGATTTTTACGATTTTGCCGCTCAAACTCTTGTATTGCAGTACTGGCAGCCGCGTGGCGTCTTACGGCTAGGGCCTCGTCGCTACCTCTTCCCAGCTGACGCTGCCCGCCAAAAGCTGACCGATACCTCGTTTGATCCTTAACAGCTACCCCTTGCTGCGGGTTAATGCCGCTCATCCGCCTGACTGCGGTCACACAAAATTGTATCTCGGTCCGATTTTCCAGGATCAGGGTGTGGATAGGAGCTTCCGCGCCTTGGTTCTTCCTATCCTTATAAAGTTCCATTGCAGCTAGGCTTTCTGCGCGTAGTCTGCCAACTTAGCCACAGTTTTTTCAGTGAGCAATCGTGACGCGACTTCGCGCTGGGCTTCTGGCTTGGCCAGTTCGGCTTGCATTTTTTCGTCGGGGTAGCGAGCTTTTAAGGCGCTCATCTGGGCGATCAACTCTTCGCGGGTGATCTCAATGTTCTCTTGCTCGGCGACCTGGGCGAGCACGAGACCGGCTTTAACGCGCAGCTCGGCATCAGGGCGAAGTTTCTTGCGGTATGCTTCATCGGTCAGACCTTCAGCTTCCAGGAATTCTTGCCAGGTTTGGCCGCGGTACATCAGACTCTGACGCTGGTCTTGGACAAGACGGTCAATTTGCTCTTCCACCAGCACTTCTGGCATGGCCACGGTTGCTTTTTCAGCGATCTTGCGGATCAGGTCATCGTTATACTTAGAGTTGGCGTCTTCCTCTTTGCGGAATAGCAACTCTTTCTTAATGTCGTCCTTAAGCTGCTGGACGGTCTTGAAGGGGCCAACTTTGGCGGCAAAAGCGTCGTCGAGCTTCGGCTCTACCAACTCTTGGACTTTTTGAACCGTAACGGTAAAGTCGACCTTGCGATTTTGGAGCTCCTTGGCGCCGTAGTCTTTCGGGAAGGTTATGGTAAAGGTCTTTTCGTCGCCCGGCTTCATGCCTAAGACGTTGTCTTCAAAGCCAGGGATAAACGACTTGCTGCCCAGGGTTAATGGGTAATCTTTGCCGTCGGCACCGGCGATCGCTTCTTTCGTTTTGGTGTCAACGCCTTTGAAGTCGATGGTGGTCTGGTCGCCATCTTTGGCGGCGCGGCTCACTTCTTTCTTTTCGGCATCACGAGTGCGCAGATCGGCAATAACCGCGTCAATTTCCTTGGCGGTGACGGTTGGCTTTTCCTTGGCCATTTTAATCTTCTTGTAGTCGGGGAGTTTTACTTCGCCCACTACTTCAACTTCGGCCTCGAGCTCTAAGGTATCGAAAGGTACAAACTTGGTGATTTTGACCTGAGGCTGCTCCACCGGACGCAAATTTTCTTGGTCGAGCGCGGCCACGTACAGCTTGTTCATGGCGCGGTCGAGGAACTCGGACTGCAAACGATCCGGGGAGATATTCTTTTCCAGAATGTTAAGTGGAGCTTTGCCGTCGCGGAAGCCCTGGACTTTTACCGTGCTTGCCAAGGCCTGGATCGCCTGCTGCTTGATCGTTTGCAGCATGGCAGCGTCATCGGCCACGAGCTTAAGCTGGACTTTAGTAGGGGTAAGATTCTTTTTGGTAACTTGCATAACTACAGACTGTAACAGATTGGAGCCTGTTTGGCCAGCTTGAACGAGGCTCAGTTAAATGGTTGTAGGGTATCGGCGGCAAGGCTAAAACCCCACGGGCCTTTTGGAGGCAAGACCGAGTATGCACCAACTTTGTAGAGAGCACCGAGCACGGATAATGGTTGTGGATTAATCAAATGGCCAGCCGCGCTCAGTTGTCTAATGACGGCGAGACGTTGCGTGCGACATCCATGCAGCACCTGGACAGCTCGATCGCCCACGACGCCTCTTGTAAATAGGTCGTAGAAGGCCAAACCCTGCCCCGGTAGACTCGCCAAAAGTTCCGTGTCCGGTTTCTGAACCTTAGGAAGTGATCCAGTGGCGATAAGATCACGTACGACTACTGCTAGGCCTATTCCGCCCAGTGCACGACGTACTTCACTCCGAAAATTTGTGATTGTAGATACAAAAACTTCATAGCCGGGGTGAGAAAGTTCCCGCGCGATCTCCTCGTTCGTTTTGCCTTCAGTGGCCGCGATAACGGTCCGCTGTAACCTATGGGGCAAATTTGCGAACAGAGGCGCCACAGGCATGCCTCGTTCACACGGCAAGGTAAAGGGCGTGCCCTCTGTCCCGACTCTTGCAGCATATTGACCATAAAGCGGGCTCGCCTCATAGGCGAGTTTTATAAATTCGCCGTCTATTTGACTATCGTACTCTGGGGGTCGAGACTTGTAAGGGGACATGACGCCCTATCGTTCGCGATAATCTTTAATTATGGAAACTAGGCGCGCCAGGCTGTGGCGCTGGGCCTCGCCGGTCGCCAATGTTTTAAGCTCGAAGGTCTCTTCGGCTAGATCTTTTTCACCGATGAACATGGCGTAGCGGATGCCTTTTTTGCTCGCATTTTTGATCTGTTTGTCCATTTTGGCGCCAGAAATATCTACGGCGACATTCACGCCCATTTCGCGGAGTTCGGCAATGATTTTCTGGGCCTGCTTGTAAACATCACCAATGAGGATGACATACACGTCAGTGTCGGACGGCAATGGCGAAAGCAGTTTGTGCCCTTCAAGAAAGTTAAGGAAAGTGACATCACCGAACCCAAAGCCCACGGTAGGGACCGCCTCCACACCAAACAAACTCACTAAGCCATCGTAACGGCCGCCGCCGAGCATTGAACGATTATTGTCCGGGTTTTCGTCGAAAACCTCAAAAACGATACCGGTGTAGTAGTCGAAGCCACGCATAACCGTCATGTCGAAACGAGCGTTGGGAATGTTGCGTTCGTGAAGGTTATTAAGCAGCTCGGCCAGCTCGCGCGCCGGGGTGCTGTGCCGAATAACTTCGGGCAGGTGCTCGATGGTTTTAATTTTGAGCAGGCCGAGCAGCTTCGTGCTGGCGTTGCTATCACGCTGAGTCGGCGTGAAGATAGCATCGGCTTCGGCTACAAATTCTTCGTGCGGAATTTTGTGCATACGGTCGATGAGCTTGGAAACCGTGTGCTTCTGGACGTCGCTCAGGCCCAGGTACTCTTTAAAAATAAAGTCCATAAGGCCGCGGTGGTTAATCTTAATACTGTACATGTCATGCGTGCCGCCAGCCGCTTTCAAGATACCGTCGGCAACCTGAATAACTTCGGTTTCGGCCTGCATGTTGTCGACACCAAAGATATCAACATTAAGCTGCCAGTGCTCGCGCAGCCGGCCGCGCTGCGGGCGTTCGTAGCGCCACAAGTTCGGGATACTGTACCAGCGAAGGGGATAAGCCAGTTCCTGGCGCTTGGCCGCCACCATCCGGCTGACAGTCGGCGTCATTTCCGGACGAATCACTACCCTTCGGCCGCCCCGGTCTTCAAAGGTGTAGGTTTGCTCGTTAACGATTTCTTCGCCGGTTTTTGCTAGGTAAATATCGAGCGATTCAAGAATTGGTGCGTCGTATTCTTCATAACCGAATTGCTCGGCCACGCGCCGCATAATGCCAAACATATATTTTTGCAGGCGTTTGTCCTCGGGATAAAAGTCACGAGCGCCTTTGTAAGGTTGGGTAGATAATGCCATAATTGCCTTTCATTATACCGTATGCCTGAAAATGAGGGAATCAGAGCGCGGTTTCCGGTTCGCGGTGCAGCTCGATGGTCTGGCGCTTTAAAAAGCGCATGATGCTCGGTGCGAACAAGGTGAGTGCCACAGCAATGCTAAAGACGTGGCCGCTGGTCCATATGGTTTTTTCGCGAGCGCCGCGAATAATAGTGTCTGCCGGTGGCACCTGGTCGTCCCGCAATGGATGGATTGACATAATGCGGTAGCGCACCGCGGGCGCGAGTGTCGGCAGCACATCCTGTAATTCTTCGAGTGCAGTTTTGAATGCCGGGTTAACTTTAAAGTACATAGGGTTGATTGTTTCGGGATGCTGGATTTTGCCACAAATGCACACCACCCCGCTAATATGCGAATGGCGCTGGGCAAAAGCGAGCAGCACCGCGCTGGCGCCGGCGCTCGAACCTACCAATGAAACTTCATGTCCTGCGGCCACTAACTCGTCGACTTTATCGAGCAGACGCTTTAGCTTTGGTTCAAGCGCCTTCCCCGTCGCCCACCACATTGGCACGACATGGCCACGCATGCCAAACAGGCGCCACAGTTTTACCACCAGTGCTTGGCCATGCATTTTAGCATCGCCAAGCCCAGGGACGTAAATGACGTGATGTTCACTCATTAATTCCAGCATACCACTTCTGGCGGCAACAGCTAGTCTTTTGACAACGCCTTAAGGAAGTGATCGGCCCACCAAAATACATTTTCGTCACGCACATGGTCGCATAAGGCGTCCCACCGCGTTTCTTTTTCTTTGCGGTCCATGGTAAAGGCCGTCTCTAAAGCTTGGGCGCCTGCTGCAATATCATGAGGTGGAATCTGTAACGCTTCTTTGAGTTGCAGCGCAGACCCGATACCAGTGCTTATAATCAGACCAGCCGGCGCGTGGCGTGCGGCGATAAACTCCTTGGCGATAAGGTTCATGCCATCGAAGTGAGGTGTCAGGAGGGCAACTTCAGCAGCGCGAAACCAGGCGGTGATCTCTTCAAAACTAAAGTTATGGTATTCATATTCTATAGGAGTCCAGGTAGGCGTGGACAAACGCGCGTTTATACGATCGGCCAACTTCTGGATGCTATCGCGAAGCTGGGCATATTCAGGCACGGTTTCGCGCGAAGGAGCAACTCCCAACTTGTAAACATATTGTTCGCGGTCGCGGGTACGCTCGAGGAATCGTTCGACGATACGGAGTTGATCGGCAATGCCCTTGGTATAGTCGAGGCGTGAAATCGACAAAATAATACGCCTATCGCCCAATGTAGCTTTAATATTAGCGAGAATTTCGTCTGTCGCGGCTTCATTGGCACGCTTGCGATAGCCCGCATAATCAATGCCGATAGGGAAAGCGCGCACCAGGCCCGGCTGCTCACCCGCATGCAGCGCCCGTAGGCTGTCCCAGAAACGGTCGACATCACTGTCAGTTTGTAATCCTAGCAGATCAACTTCACACAAGTTGGCCAAAATCTCGCGGTAATGCGAAATATTAACAATATGCTCGGCATCCGGAAATGGCGTGTGGCAGAAAAATCCGAGCCGATTGTCCACACCAAGCGCACGCAGGGCTTTGGGCACGAACATAAGTTGATAGTCGTGCAGCCAAATAACATCCCCGGGTCGGACGATTTTTTTAATCGCCTGGGCAAAGTGGTTCGCCATTTCACGGTATGCATCCCAGTCGCTTTCAGGCGGATCGTAGTGCGGCGCTAAGTGATGCAAGACCGGCCACAGCACGCTGTTGGAAATGCGATCATAGTGCGCTTCGATAAGTTCGACGTCTGCCTGCACCGGTATAAGGCGCTTATGCAGGTTGAGATGTGTCAGCTCTTCCTTAGAGAGTACGCGGCGTATGCCCGTCCAGCCGACCCAGAATGGCTCATATCTCTGGAAAATCGCGTCCAATGCAGTAGCTAAGCCCCCAATGGAGCGACCTATGGCTAATCCACCGCCGGCTTCTTCGATGATGTTCACCGGTAGCCGGTTCGATGCGATGATAAGTCTCGTGCGCATCAACAAAAATATATCATAATAGTTGCGTTACAATAGTAATGTGCTAGAAAAAATTTCCCTCCACTACGTCCGGGCACAGCGTCGTTTGATCTTACTTGATTACGACGGGACCTTAGTAAAACTGCAACCTACCCCTGAAAAAGCCGCTATTTCGAGTGATGCTCTTAGCCTGTTGCAACAGTTGACTGCTGATGAAAAAAATACCGTTGTAATTTTGAGTGGCCGGGACCGTAATCTGCTTGAGGCATGGCTGGTAGCTGTCCCGCTCCACCTAGCTGCAGAATATGGGGCACTGACAAAGGCTCCCCATGCTCAATGGCAGCACCACACAAAGCCCGCAGATGGTTGGAAACCAAAAGTACGTGAGATTTTGAGACACTATCTGGCAGCCGCCCCCCGTTCCTTTATAGAGGAAAAACTCTACTCTCTCGTCTGGCACTACCGGCTTGCGCACCCGGCAATTGCACAGCGCGCCTTGACCAAATTCGACCCCCAGCTGCGTGCCATAGTCAAGAAGCTCGACCTTGAGATTCTTGACGGTCATATGGTGGTTGAGGTACGCATGCCCGGCCAAGACAAAGGCACCACCGCGGCGCACTGGCTAGAAAGTGGCGACTGGGACTTTATCCTTGCCGCCGGCGACGATATAGCCGACGAACAGATGTTCGCTGCCCTGCCCGACCACGCCTATACCATAAAAATCGGCCCCGGCGACACTGTCGCGCGGGACCGACTAAAAAATCCAAATGAGTTATTGACGATATTAAAACGACTTGGTGGGGATGAAAGGACTTGAACCTTCATGCCTTGCGGCACTAGCTCCTAAGGCTAGCGTGTCTACCATTTCACCACATCCCCGTGGTTACAAGGGGTTATTTTAGCTGATTTTGCGATAAAACACCAGCTGAGCATCGCCGTAGCTGCGCTGCTCGATCAGTTCCATGTCGCTAAATGCAACCGGCTCTGTGTCACCGGGCCACGATAGCACCATAAGCCCGCCTGTCTCCACGCGCCCGCATAAGCGCTCCAACAACCCAACTTGGAGGTCATTATAGGGTGGATCACAAAGCACCAAGTCGAATACGGGGTCACCAGCAGTTTGCAGCCAGGCGTTGGCACTGTTTTTAATAAGCTTCACCCATTCGCCCCGCTTTAAGCCCAATTCAACGATGTTTTTCTCGATAACGCGCTGGGCATTTTTATCGCTGTCGATGGCCGTGGCGTGCTTAGCCCCGCGACTAATCGCCTCGAAGCTCAACGCCCCAGTGCCGGCAAAGGGATCGAGCACGGTCAGGCCGTCAATTTCGCCTAAGATGTTGAATAATGCGCCGCGCATTTTGTCGCTCATGGGGTGGGTGCGCCCGGTATGGGGCGAGTCAAAGGTGCGGCCACCCAGGACGCCAGCGATGATTCTCATGGCTTTGCCTTTGGTTTCGCCTTTTTAATGAGCCCGGCGTCGATCATGGCAGCGTACCAGAGTAGGGTCACGGTTTTGGCCATGCGTGGCGCCATTTCATGGCGTACCTGGCGGGCTAGTTTTGCAGTCCAGCCATGCTGCATAAAGGTGTCGTACATGCCAAGCGCTCCAATTTCACGCGCCTGGCGGCGAAAATACCCAATGACGCCCAACTCGTGCAGCTCGGCAATATCCGCCGCTGTGGGCATGCCGCGATGCAAACGAAAGGGCAGCACAATCACGTAGGCGCCGGCTTCAAAATTAGCGTGGTTGGTTAAAAGCCCGCGCGGACCGACTAATTTTATGCTGCGGTTAACGGTGTCACGCTTGTTCTTCCCCTTTACGAGGGCTCTGTCACGCAGCGACAAGCGGCTGTGGCGATCGGCGCCCCGGAGTTGTTCCAGCTCGGCTTCATATGGGTAATGATGCGGCGGCGTCAGCCCATCGACCAGCGCATGTGCCAACCAGGCCGCCTCAAAACTGGCTCGCTCATGGTTTTTCGTTTTAAGCGACTCAACAAGCTTGTCGTAATGGCCGCCAATAATATCGCGGAGGTTTGTATCATTTTCGTCGAATGGGTTAATAAAGTGCCAAGGCTGTCCCTCGTTGGAACGCTTGAATTTCACTGCATCCGGGCCATTTACGCCTTCAAAATGCAATATTTCCCGAATGCGGGGGAAATCCGGTACCCTGCCCGCGAGCCGCACTAGATGGCGCATGGCAACACGGTCAATTTTCTGATGGGCACGAAGGATATAGGCGTACATATGTTAGTTAAGATTGGTAACGGCGCGCAGACGACTCACGCGTGCATATAACTGAGGATATTGTAGCAAATCTTCGCCCTTTTCAATGAAAGTTACCGCCGCTTTGCGAGCACTCGAGATAAGCTGCACGTCGGTGAGTTTAGCCACGCGCAAATCCAGCTCCCCATGCTGCATCGTGCCATAAATAGCACCGGGGCCACGGAGTTCGAGGTCGTATTCGGCAAGCTTGAAGCCGTCATCGGTTCGGGCCAGCACTTCTAAGCGTTTCGGTGGAGCTTTGGAGTCGCTCATCATGAGATAGCAGTAGCCTTTGTGCCCGCCGTGGCCGACCCGGCCACGCAGCTGGTGAATCTGGGCAAGGCCAAAGCGCTCTGCCGCTTCGATAAGCATGATACTGGCGTTGGGCACGTCGACACCGACCTCAATGACCGTGGTGCTTACCAAAATATCTAGCTCGTGAGCAACAAACGAAGCCATGATGTTATTTTTCTCGGTTGGTTTCATTTTGCCGTGCAGCAAGCCTACACGCCACTTTTTGAAATCTTTGGTGCGAAATTGTTCGTATATTTTTTCGGCGGAGTTAGCCTTGCTTTCGGTGTTTTCGGTAATGAGCGGGCAGACCACGAACATCTGGCGACCAGCCTGGAGTTCTTTTTCGATTTTGGCATTTAAGGTGGCACGCGAATTGGGCGAACAAATTTCAGTTGTTATTGGTTGGCGGCCGGCGGGCTTGACGTTCAGAACCGAGATATCTAATTCGCCATACAGCGTGAGCGCCAAGCTGCGCGGGATAGGCGTAGCCGTTAGGCTGAGAAGATGAGGCATGTGGCCGGCTTTAGCCATGAGCTTCTTGCGCTGTTCCACGCCAAAGCGGTGCTGTTCGTCAATTATAATAAGCCCCAGTTTATGCATATCCACCGATTCTTGAATAAGGGCGTGCGTCCCTACGATAAACTGCACCTGGCCACTGGCAATGTGCTCGCGGGCAGTATCTTTCTCGGCCGGTTTCATGCCGCCGACCAGCAGGGCGACCTTGTCGTGCAGGCCA